>Ga0307478_10000290_pt1 | contig 54164 bp, 42 predicted proteins | sample atmos_gasesECM4C_2_FD_203713 | JGI IMG/M metagenome (GOLD analysis project Ga0307478, IMG submission 203713) | Hardwood forest soil microbial communities from Morgan-Monroe State Forest, Indiana, United States - atmos_gasesECM4C_05 | ecosystem: Environmental > Terrestrial > Soil > Temperate...
AAAGTCCCCGCTGGCCGTGATCCCCGTGATCGTCAATGCCGCGTTCCCCGTGTTGCTTAGCGTCGCCGTTTGCGCCGCGCTGCTTGCATTAACCGTCTGATTCCCAAAGGTCAAACCTGTTGGTGAAAGCTGGATTTGTGGACCGACCCCGGTTCCCGTCAGAGTCACCGTTTGCGGACTATTGGCAGCATTATCCGATATTGTGAGTATCCCGGCATAGCCGGCAGGCGTCGTGGGGCTAAAGGTCACGCTAATTGTGCAGTTGGACCCTGCAGCCAGCGAAGTGCCACATGTGTTTGCTTCTGTAAAATTCTTATCGATGGAGATTGAACTGATTGATAGGGCCGCACCCCCAGTATTCGAAAGAGTAACCGTTTGTGCCGGGCTGATCGACCCGACGTTTAAGTTTCCGAAGGACAGCGATGCCGGTGCCGCGCTTGCCGTGGTTGTCGCGGGCGACCCAGTGCCCGTCAGACTAATCGTCTGAGGGCTCCCGGAAGTGTTGTCTGCGATGCTGACGATTCCGGTGCGAGTGCCTGTGGCGGTCGGTTTGAAAGTCACACTAATTACGCAACTTGTGCCTATTGCTACTGATCCGCCACAACTATTGGTTTCGGCAAAGTCCCCGCTTACCGTAATTCCAGTGATGGCCAGTGACGCACTGCCAGTGTCCGCGAGCGTCAACGTCTGAGCTCCGCTTGCTGTTCCCACTGTTTGGGTGGCGAAGGTCAGCGATCCCGGAGAAATGCTGGCCGTAGTCGAAGGCGATACGCCTGTTCCAGTGAGACTGATGACTTGCGGGCTGCTGGAATCGCTGTCGGTGATTGTTACGGCAGCCGTCTTGGCGCCAGCGCTTGACGGCGCGAAAGTTACGCTGATTGTGCAGTTGCCGCCAGCCGCTACCGAATTCCCGCAAGTGTCCGTTTGGGAAAAGTCTGCATTGTCGGCTCCGGTCACGGATATTCCAGTAATGGACACGGCTGTGCTTCCAGTATTGGTCAACGTCGTTAGCTGCGCGCTACTCGTTGCACCGACTGTTACATTCCCGAAGCTCAAGCTGGTGTTCGACAAGCTGACGGTAGAGGCCTGAGTGGTGTAGCCTCCTTGATTTCTTGACAGCGGACTGAACGACGGAACCCCTGTCTGAACGTCCACCTCATTAAATATGCGAGTGTTCAATAAGCTCGGCATATTGGCGACAATTTTCCGTGTCCCCGTATCTATCACATCACCGCAATCGCCCACCCACACGAAGCGCCCATCGCGGCTATGCTGCAGCCATCCCTCATCGGGGAGCTTGCAGTTCAACGGTATGTCCGCAACATCCACTGGAGCTGTTCCAGGCAGGCCGGTCACATCAAACACATGAACGTGGTTATAAGGAAGGTCGATCAAATAAATCTCGCGATTGTCTGGCGAAAGAGAAATACCATGGCTTACGCCGCTGATTGAGTTGTAAGACCCGCTTGTCCAACAGAAACCCGGCGGGCACACCCAGTACAAGTTTTGACCGGTGTTGATGTCGCTGACCTCGAAACCGACGTTGCCGGAGGTGGTAATAAACGCATACTTCTCATTCGCGTCCGTCGTAAAGGGGCGTACCCCAGCGGTCACCGGACCGATATTCCGGATGATCGATAAGGTATTCGCGTCCGCGAGTACCAGATAGTTCGAATAACGGGGACCCAGATAGATGTGCGCGCCGCTTAGACTGGTGTTTGTATTGTGGGGGCCTTTGCCGCCGCTATCGAGACTGCCGATCAGACTTCCCGTATTGGCGTCGATCACCTGCCAGATGCCTTGTGTATAGGCTCCCTCACCGGTCGGCATGTAAATCTTTTGTCCGTCAGGGCTTATGGACATGCTGTCGACTCCGAACGAATAGCTTTGCGTCCAAACAATGGAATCTTTCACTAAATCGTACTTCAGCATGGATCCGCCCGCCGTGTCGCTGCCATAACTGAGATAAAGCATTCCCGTGGCGGCACTCGCGACCCCTCCTCGCACGTAGACCGGCGATTGTCCTTTCGTCAAAGGAAACGGAACGCTCTTCACCAGGCTGAAGCCATTATCCATATCATAAACATCGATTGAGCCCGGGGGAAAGACGTAAACGTAATGATTCGGGCTCGCGCTGCACAGCCCCGCACCAAATGCAAAGCTCAGCACAGTAAGGGCGGCAAAGAGCGGCAAATGTCGCGACAGTTTCATGATTAACGTTCATCCCAGGAATGTAGGAATGTCTGCAAAAGTTTACGAGAGGCATAGTTCCTCGGAAACTGGACGCAGAGGTAATTTTCGGGCTAGGCGCTGAACAGACCTAGGTCCTGTACTATGGTGCAACAAAAATTAGGACACCTTCCCGCTCGAATGGAGAGCGGCGCGGCAAAGTGCTTGCACGCCATAGAAGTGTCGCAGGGTACAGCCTACCTGACACCGGAGACGAGTACGTAACGCCTCAACGAGAGTTGCCTAGATGATTCCCGAGTCCTTATGAGATACTTGGACAGATTTCAGGAATCTTGGGCGCTTAAGAAGCGCTCAATCGATGCGTCAGTGCAGCGGCTTACTTTCAGGGGCACCGTATGGGGTGTCCCAATCTCCGGACCTTCGACGATCAAAGTCTTCCTGATGCCAAGCGGGATGCACGGACCTTCAGCGCCTGCCAGACGGGACAGTCTGTGGATTCGGCTGGCTAGCTAGTATCAACTTTGGCAGATATCCCTACGGATCGGGAGAAAAAACTGAATGTGCGGAATCTGCGGAATCGCTCGCCTCAACACTATGCCAATCGATGCCAGCGGCCAGCTGATTGACCGGATGACGGATACGTTGGCGCACCGAGGGCCCAATGACCGCGGAACCTGGAGCGATGGGAAAGTGGCCTTAGGATCCCGGCGACTTTCCGTGATTGATTTGTCGACGGCGGGCCACATGCCCATGAGCAATGAGGATGGCTCGATCTGGCTGGTATTGAACGGCGAAATCTACAATTTTCGTGAACTCAAGAAGCAATTTAGCCTTGTGGAGCGGGGGCACGTATTTCGTTCGCGGACGGACACGGAAGTGTTGATTCATCTCTACGAAGAGCTGGGTCCGGAGATGTTCGCGGAATTAAACGGAATGTTCGGGGTGGCGATTTGGGATACGCGAAAAAGTGAACTGCATATAGCCCGCGATCGATATGGGATCAAACCGCTCTTTTATCAGCACGACGGTCACTTCCTGCGGTTTGGTTCGGAAATCAAAGCGATTCTTGCCGATCCTCGCGTTCCACGAAAACCCTCTTTGCAAGCTCTACACGACTTCCTGACGTACGACTACGTGCCGGGACCGCAGAGTGCCTTTGACGGAATCAACGAGCTTTCCCCCGGACACACCCTCACTCTGGGAGCAAATGGCCAGATCAAACTTCAAAAGTATTGGGAACCCTCGTTCGACGTTGACGAGTCAATCTCGGAACAGGATGCGATTGCGGGCGCTCGGGAAATTTTGGAGCGGGCAGTAAAGAGACAACTGGTCGCGGATGTTCCTGTCGGCGTGCTGCTGTCTGGAGGAATGGACTCCAGCACGCTAGTGGCGTTGATGAAGAACGACGTTTCCGGCCCGATCAATACCTACTCGGTTGGCTTCGAAGACCGCAGTTTCAACGAGTTGCCCTATGCCCGCATCGTCGCCGATACCTTTCGTACGATCCACCATGAGGTAATCGTGACGCCGCAGATCGTTCGCGATCTTCTGGCCAAGCACCTAACATTTATTGATGAGCCTTATGCGGACGGATCAGCAATTCCTACCTACTGCGTATGTGAATTGGCCAAAGGAGAGGTCGTGGTTCTGCTGTCGGGCGAAGGTGGCGATGAGGCTTTTGCGGGCTACGATACGTACGCCGCATACAAGGCCTCACAGTGGTTCGGGCATGTGCCAAGGTGGATCCGAAAAGGGCTAATCGCGCCCGTAGTTAAATCGCTACCCGTTTCTCACAAAAAGTTAAGCCTGGAATTCAAGATGAAGCGCTTTTTGGGGGGACAGGATCTTTCACCAGCCGAAGCCCACTTGTGGTGGCGCATTGTCCTGACGGAAGATCAAAAACGGGCGCTGTATACTCCAGAGGTCTTGAAGCAAATCGATTTGGAAAGGTCGGACCGATTCTTTGTCGAAACCTTTGCGCGATCAACGGCAAAACACGGTCTTAATCGGCTGCTTCATTTGGATGCCGCTGTTTTCTTGCCCGACGATTTGATGATCAAAAACGACAGGATGAGCATGGCCCACTCACTGGAGGCTCGCGTGCCGCTAACCGACAATGAGGTGACCGACTTCATGTCACGCGTACCCCCGCGTTGGAAGCTCCCGGGTTTGCGGAAGAAAAACATCATGCGGCAGGCCATGAAGGACCTGTTGCCTCCCAGCATCCTCGGCAAGAAGAAAGTAGGATTGGAAATGCCTTATTCTTCTTGGTTTAGAGACGAGTTGCGCGATGTCCTGCTGTCTTACTGTAGCCCGACGCGGATTTGCGAAACAGGGCTATTCCGGCCTGAAGCGGTGAACGCCCTGATCGAGGATCATTTCTCCGGTCGTCACGACAATGGTCGGGCGTTGTGGGGCCTGCTGAGCTACATGGTTTGGCATGAACTCTACATTTCGCGCCCAGACTGAGTGTGAAACACAGGTAGTTCGCGTCACGATGCTTGTGGTTCTTGCAGCGGACGATCCAGATTTGCTTCAGGAGTCGCAACATAATGATTATAAGCATCTTATTGCAGTTACTGGCCCGCATGCATCCGTTCGCCTGCCCAGCATCGGCCTGGGGAAAGTTCATTCATGGCGTGTGAACTGGTTTTCCCCTTCGTGGCCCGCCCCCTCGAGAAGAACCTAGACCTCCTCTTCAGTAAGATTGCCGTTCCACTGTAAGGCGCTTATTTACAACTACTTACAATTCTATGCGGTTATCCCTTCGCGACCGCACTTCCTTCCGGAAGCGCAAAGATTTGGCACTTCGGGTGCGAACCTAACCCCCTAGAACCGAGCCACACCCCAGCATTCTGATGGAGCCGGAAGGGCAGTAAACCCCACCACCGAGGGAACTGCAAAAGCAAGGAGGCCAGTAACTTGAGCACTCGCAACTTGGAAACAGCTGAGATTGACGTTATTGAAGCGAGCCCAGAAGGAAGAGTCCACACCAGCGATTACTTGAGAAAGATCGGCGTTCCCGAGATCGCTCCTTGTACGAGTCCCTTTGATCCGGGGTATGACCCGGTTACTTTGGAGGGCCACCTCGAACAGAGTTCCCATCTCATGTCGCTCCTCAAGATCTCCATGGCTTGCTGGATCGTAGCCAAGGAAGCCGCCACCCGCCGAAAGGTAGCTGCTGCGAAAAGATACAGCGTGCCGACCGTCACTGGAGGAGGCCCATTCGAGGTAGCCGTGGCACAGGAACAACTTCCCGCCTACCTCGATCTTTGCGCGGATATCGGAGTAACACGAATCGAGTGCGGAGAAGGCTTCACTGACATGCCGCTGCGCGCTTCTGATGTCGTGAAGATGGCGCATGACCGGGGATTGCAGGTGCAGTTCGAATTGGGGAAAAAACACACTGGCGCGTTCACCGAGACAGTCATCACAGAGTTAATCGAGCAGGGCAAACGATGGTTGGACGCCGGGGCTCTGCAACTCGTCGTGGAAGCGCGCGAAAGTGCCCGCGGGGTCGGACTCTTCGATGACAAAGGAGATTTCAACGCCGCTTACGCGGATCGTTTCGCCAATACCTTTGGTTTCCAGACTGTGATCTTCGAAGCCCCGAATAAGCCCAGCCAGTTCGCGCTCTTGGATCATTTCGGCCGGGAGGTCCATCTCTGCAACATTCGTTTGGAAGAAGTTCTGCGCGTTGAGATTTATCGCCGCGGTTTGCATTCCGACGCATTTTCGCGTGAGAACCTCCGTCCCCGTAAGCATTCTTAAGAATCGAAGGCGATCCAGCTCGAGGAGAAAATGAACCCACAAGTTTCAGGGACCGTGGTAATCGATTGCTTTCCAGAAAATGTCGCACGCTATAAAGATAAGGGCTACGCTGTTGTGGCCATCGATGTAATTCGCGCAACGACTACCGCGGTGACCGCCGCGGCTATGGGCCGAAAGTGCTATCCGGTCGATACCGTCGAGAACGCCGTTGCGCTTGCCGCCACTCTCAACAACCCTCTGATGGTTGGTGAGATCGGTGGCGACATGCCGGCTGGCTTTGAAATCCCCAACAGCCCAGCACTGGTGGCGGAGCACAATGACCTGCATCGGCCAATGGTCCTTTTGTCCACGTCGGGCACGAAGATCATCGCCGCGGCCAAGGGCAGTGTGGCCTGTTACGTGAGCTGCCTTCGCAATTTCTCCGCACAAATTGAACACCTTATCCGCCATCATTCAAAAGTAGCAGTCATTGGCGCGGGCACACGCGGCGAATTTCGCGAAGAAGATCAAATCTGCTGTGCATGGATTGCTGGCGGCCTGCTGGACTCCGGGTTCATTCCCGTAAACGACGGAACCCGTGCGATTGTGGAACGCTGGCGAAATGCTCCCGTCGACGCTTTGCTCGTGAGCAATAGCGTTGCGTATCTTCGGAGAAGCGGTCAACTTCGAGATCTGGACTTTGTCCTTGCTCACATCGACGATCTCCCCTGCGTCTTCGAGCTTCAGGGCGATGAAGTAGTGATGCTCTCTGACGAAACAGATGTTGTTAAAGTCTCGCAGAGCTACTTGGAGACGAAAACCCCAGAGCCCCAGCTGAATGCCAACATTTAACACCTCAGTTCCTGTCGTCGTCCTCCGGCCCGATCACCACGGCTCCCTTTGTCTCATTCGAAGTCTGGGACGAATGGGAGTGCGTGTTTACGGCGTCGGGAGGATTCCGGATTCCGCGGGAATGCTCTCTCGTTATTGTCGCGGGAAATTTATCACGAACCCCGATTCTTCGGCGGATCAGGTCGTAGAATTCTTGCGCGACGTCTCTCGCCAGATCGGGCAGCGCCCCATTCTCACCTGCACAAACGACGTCTCGAGCAACTTCATCGCCGATCACAACGACGCTCTCAGGGATGCCTTTCTTTTCCCCAACATCGCTCGCGAACTCGTCCACGCCTTATGCGACAAAAAGCAGATGTACTTTCTTTGCAAAAAATTTGGAATTCCTACTGCGGAGACCTCCTTTCCGCAATCCAGGCAGGATGTTTTGGCTCTTCTAGCGAGCGGTTCTGTCAAATTCCCTGTCATGCTTAAGGGCATCGACGGCGCTCTGCTGGAACGACGCGGAAAACCTCGCATGGTGATCGTACGGAACGCAGAAGAATTGCTGAAGAACTATGATGATATCGAGGATCCGGCCGACCCTACGCTTATGCTTCAGGAATACATTCCCGGAGGCGACGACTCCGTTTGGATGTTCAACGGCTACTTCAATCAGGACTCGGAGTGCCTGCTGGGTTTCGCCGGCAGGAAACTTCGCCAACATCCGGTCTACACGGGCGCAACATCCCTTGGAATTTGTCTGCGGAATGCCATCGTGGAAAATACGACCAGGACCCTCATGAAGGCCGTTGGATACCGTGGCGTGCTGGACATTGGTTATCGCTTTGATGCCCGGGACGGTCAATATAAGGTCCTAGATATCAACCCTCGTGTTGGCGCCACGTTCCGCCTCTTCCTGGCTCAGAACGGTATGGATGTCGTCCGGGCTATGTATCTTGATTTGACCGATCAAGCGGTTCCCTCCGCACCTTGCCGTGAAGGCCGCAAATGGGTGGTCGAGAACGGTGATTTGATTTCCTTTCACGACTACCACCGTGATGGAAAAATCACCTTTCTACAATGGATTGGCTCCTTCCGTGGTGTCGAGGAAGGGGCGTGGTTTGCCTTAGATGACCTTGTCCCCTTTCGGTCTATGCTTTCAACCATGTTCCGGCGTTTTCTGCGCTGGGGCGGCGGCAAATTAGGCCTGTTGAGAACGGCAAGGCAGGGCGCCTGAACCTCGTGCAACCTGGCCGGTCAAACCGCTCGGTTTACCTCGAGAGGGCGTCGTGACTGAGTAGCGACCATTTGAGAGCTTTCAGTTGCGCGAGATTTACATTCTGTTACAGTTGTGTAAATGCACCGCCGGACGTCAACCTATCGGTAGCAAATCGGCTAGACCTTTGTCGCTCGCTACAGTCACGGGGGCAGCGCAATCATGCAAACGCTGACGGAAGGTCCGACTGACGCGGCAACTATCGGCACGCGCAGCCTTTTAGGCGCACCCACCGCTTTCTGGCAAGTCCTCATCCTCACTCTCTTGGTAGGTATTCTGTATTTCAACATCGTGGCTGGTCTTCTGAATCAGTGGCTTCACGATTCCAACTACTCTCACGGATTCATTGTTCCATTATTTTGCGGCTGGCTGATATGGAAACAACGCTCCCGCCTGGAGACAGTAGCTATCAAGAAAAGTTGGGCCGGCTTAATTGTGATTGTCGCCTCGTTGGCGATTTTAATTCTCGGCGTGCTGGGTGCAGAGGATTTCCTGTCACGCACTTCGCTTCTCTTTCTTCTCGCTGGTTTGATCATTTGTTTCCGCGGCTGGAATTGGTTTCGTGTACTTCTCTTCCCCTGGTTGGCTCTCTTCTTAATGATTCCTATTCCAGCCATCATCTTTAACCAAGTCGCGCTTCCCTTGCAGTTTCAAGCTTCAGCGCTTGCCGCCAATTTGCTCGGCTTGATAGGCATTCCCGTGCTGCGAGAGGGCAATGTGATTCACCTGCCCTCTCTGAGTCTCGACGTCGTTGAAGCGTGCAGCGGCCTTCGCTCGCTGGTGTCACTTTTGACTTTAGCTGTGATTTACGGCTATCTCTTCGAATCGCAGCTTCTGCGGCGCGCCTTGCTGGTGATATTAGCCGTGCCCATAGCAGTATTCGCGAATGCACTTCGAATCACGGGAAGTGGAATCCTTGGTGAGTATTGGAGTCCCGACAAAGCCGACGGATTTTTCCACGTGTTTTCTGGACTTCTGGTATTTGGCGCTTCTTTCACCCTACTGCTTGCAGCTCACGCCACGATTTCCCGTGTCGCCCGGCACACCGGAGCGGATCCCGCCTGAATGCGTCCGCTAAGTTCATGGCGGCATTTCATTTCGGTGGTCCTCGCCCTGGCCGCTACTGGTGCTTTCTTACAAGCACGCGATGGTACGGAGATTGTTCCTCCGCACGATGATCTATCCTCGTTCCCGCCTCAAATCCAGAACTGGCGCGGCAGAGACTTGCACCTGACGCAAGGTGAACTCGAAGTTCTGGGACCGGGACAATTTCTGATGCGCGACTACGATGAACCGGCGTCCGCCGTGAATCTCTTCATTGCATTCTTCCCTTCTCAGCGTTCCGGTGACACCATTCATTCTCCAAAAAATTGCATACCAGGATCAGGTTGGACGCCCAGTGAATCCGGCCGCATCTCCATCCTGCGCGCGGATGGTACGAGCATCTTGGTGAATCGTTATATCGTAGCTAAAGGAGCCAATCGCGCTCTCGTGCTCTATTGGTACCAAGCGCATGGCCGAGTCACTGCCAGCGAGTATTGGGCCAAGGTTTTCCTGGTTGCGGATGCTATTCGGCTAGGACGCACGGATGGGGCGCTTGTCCGCGTCGTGACTCCCATCCATGGCGAGGACGGCCAAGCGTCGGCGCAAGCGGTCGCCCTGGAATTTGTGCATGAACTCCTGCCTCTATTGGACCGCTACATTCCCCATTAACGCCGACCTGCTGATGGATGTAGCAGTCTGCTGTTCGGAGCCAGGCATTGAGCGCTACCGAAAGATCCCGGAAACAGCAGTTTGCCTATATACACGGCTTGCAAAGTAAGTGAGGAGAAAGTATGCCGACTTCGAGGAAATGCATATTACTCACGGGGGGCGCGGGATTCATCGGCTCGCATCTCGCCGAGGCACTCCTTTCGCACCAAACCCAGTTGATCGTGCTCGACAACTTGAACCAGTTTTATCCCGCTTCTCGAAAGAGAGCGAACCTCGAGGAAGTTCGAAGGGTCGGTGCTTTCGCATTCGAAGATGCGGATATTCGAGATCATGGCCGACTGCGTGCCGTTTTCGCGCGCTACAACCCAAATGTTGTGATTCACTTGGCAGCTCTAGCAGGCGTGCGCCCATCCATCGAGCAACCGCTCGAATATGAGGGCGTCAATATCGCGGGCACCGCAAACATTCTCGAACTCTGCCGTGAATTCGAGGTTCAAAAATTGATCTTTGGCTCGTCCAGTTCCGTGTATGGCGCTACCAGCGTCGCCCCATTTTCGGAAAGTCACATGGAGCTCCGTCCTATTTCTCCCTACGCCACAACCAAGCTGTCTGGCGAGTTGATGTGTTATACCTACGCTCATCTTTTCGGGCTGCCTGCCATCTGCCTTCGCTTTTTCACCGTCTATGGCCCGCGGCAAAGACCCGATCTGGCTATTCACAAATTCACCACTCTGCTGGAATCCGGAAAACCTCTCCCGGTTTTTGGCGATGGTTCAACCGGGCGCGACTACACCTACGTCGGCGATATTGTCGATGGAATCCTGCGGTCGCTCGAATACACGCCCCAAGACCCCGCGGGAGCACCCTTCGAAATCTTCAATTTGGGGAATTCCCATCCCGTTAAGCTGACAGAATTAATCGAGCAACTGGAGCACGCAACAGGGCGCAAAGCCGTTCGTGAACAAAAACCCCTGCAACCTGGAGATGTTCCTTTAACTTGGGCGGATATTTCAAAACCCAGCCGCCTGCTTGGGTATCAACCGAAAGTTGAGCTTGCAGAGGGGTTGCAGCGTTTCGTGGCATGGTACCGCGCCGCAAATTCGCTTCGCTAAGCCTCGAGAACCGCGTCCACTCGCCGGAATTTTCAATCTTCGACAACATGCGTCTCGAAAATTTTCCGGTAATCCCGCCATTTTCCCCAGTCGAACTCCATGTCCCCGTCCGACCCTAAGCACTCCACGGCTGCGTAAGCCATGTACAAAGCATGATGGGTATTGTCATGCGCAAAGAGACCCTGACGGCCGAACGTGAGCAGGCCACGCAGTTGGCTCAGCCAACTGTCGACCGTCGCAAAGTGTTGTTCATATCCCGCTCGGTAGGTGGGGTATGCCTGCCGCAGCCGGCGTGTCACGACTTTCCTCACGCGAGACTTGACCGGAAGGCCCGTCTGCCCAAGCCAATTGCACATCGCCTTGCCCAATTCCTCGTCATCCATACCCCATTCTGCTGAATCCGGGTTTGTAGGTAGTTCCGCGCACAAAACCGTACAATCCGCAGGGGTGGACTTGCCGCCGTAATTCTTTGGCTCCGATAGACGCGAAATTGGGATGCTTTCTTCCGGAAAGTAGTGGGCATCGAACTCGGTAAATTGTGCCTCTTCGAGCACCAGATAAATCAGGATCATCCCTCGAAAGTCAATTTGCGACGCCGCGGAAAGAACCTCGGGGGGCGCTTCCGGGCGCATCAATTTCACCAGCAACGTGATAGGTAGCGTCGACCAAATCAGCGACGACGCGATTTGATGTTGTTCGCCATTGCGCTCGTAGCGGACACCCGTTATTTGGGTCCCATCCCTCTCCAATGCGGTAATCCTCGCCCCAAACAAAAAGTTAGCGCCCGCGCTATTCGCCACCTCATACAGTCGTTCGGAAATTTGCCCAAAGCCTAGCCGGGGATAATAAAACCTTCCAGCGCCCGGCGGCTTCAGTCCGGGGACCGAAGAGGCGATCTTGCGCACCATTTTTGAGAGCGAATTCGCGGATACTCGCCGTCGCGCCTGTGTCACCGAAAGCTGCTCCGGAGGCAGCCCCCAAAGCTTTCGCGCATAAGGGAAATAGAAGTCGCGGCAGATCGTGCGACCTAGTGAGCGCTCTAGAACACTAGCAAATGTCTCTGGCGAGTTGCCTCGTCCGGGCGCAACCTTCCGCACCATATCGGTAGTCACCCCAAGTGCAAATGACTTCGGAAGATGCAGTAGAAGATCCAAGGGCTTCAGTGGAAAGTGAATCCAACGTCCTCGCAGCCGAATCCGCCCGTGTCTAGGACGCAGCAACAAGTCGTCTCCGAGGAGATTGCGAAGGTCCGCCAGAATTTTCGCATCACATGCCGGGTGAAGGCGGTGGCTACCGTAATCCACGCGTACGCCTTCGAGTTCAAAACTCCCGGCGTTTCCGCCTACTGAATCTCGCTGTTCCAGCACAACTGCGCGGCCCTTGCCTGCCCGCGCAAGCTGATAAGCAGCTCCCGTTCCCGCGGGACCCGCACCGAGAATTACTACGTTTGAGTCGAGCTTACGACTCACAGGATTCCTTCAACTAGTCCGATGGCGGTCTCCAAGGCTGGGCTTTTTTAGCGAGCTGCAAGCGCTCTAACTGGACGTCGATGCCCGCTTCGAGGACTCCTCATGTTCCCCAGGAAGCAAATCGTCGGTTCTTACGCCCACAATTGCGTTCGGATTCAGATGCCCTAATCGCGTCGCGATCGCGTCTCCCAACATCCCAATTAGCAGGACCAACAGACTGCTCATTAAGGCCAGCTGCGCCGACGCCGAGATATTGGGTTGATGCGACAGGTCAATTCCCATCTTCGTCGCACCCACAATGAAGAACAGTAACACCACTGGTGAGAACACGCGGAGGGGGCGAAACAGCATCACCGTCCGCAAGATGAGGATGAAGAAACTAGCCGCGTCCCACGGTACGATTTTTGATTTACCTTCCCGCCTTAAGTAATCAATCGGCAGATAAGAGACAGCATACTTATCACAATGCATAGCCAGGGTAATCGTCGTCGTCCAGCTGAACTGATCGGGCAGAATGGGAAAGTATTGCATGACGAGATCTCGCCGAAACGCCCGCAAACCGCTGTTGAGATCAGGAATTTGAGCCGCGGTCATATAGTTTGCGAGAGCGTTCAGAACCATCTTGGCCGGGCGTCTGACCAGTGGAATCTTGACGTTGGACCCGATCCGGGCGCCCACTACCATGTCCGCGCGTTCTAACTTTTCGAGCAGCTGTGGGATATATTTTGCCGGGTATGTCCCATCCGCGTCGGTAATCAGTACGCAGTCGTTGGAGGCCGCGGCTATTCCCGTCTTAAGGGCCGCGCCGTATCCACGGTTGCTCCGATGACGGAGCACCTTCGCTCCGGCGGCTGCGGCCATCTTTGCGGTTCCATCCGTGGAACCATCGTCCACAACAATCACCTCCGGTGTGAAGCCCTGCCGCCCCAAAATTTCATGTAGATCCCGAATCACGGTCTGAATGGCGCCTTCCTCGTTGAAGGCCGGAATGACAATACTCACTGCTTCCACAAACACACCACACTTTCGTCCGTCTTAATCCGGACAGTTTCGCCTTTCGGCGTTGAGAGTCTTGGAGCCCATTTTCTCACTGCGTCGGAAATGGAATGAAGCCTTTCAAGCAATTCAATGCGCAAGTCGTAACCAGGAGTCGGCTGGCCGAGACCTTCTTCTCCTTTGGACTTGCGTGAATACTATCGGAATCAATCTCTCACCTTCAAGCACCGCCCATTGGTGGGCACCAATGGAAGTCTGCGACGCGTGCTCGTTAGAGTCAGCTTTTCAATTATCTGCCCAAGCGGCGCAGCGTCCCATCTCCCTCCGACTCATTCCGGTTATGTCTTGGGATTCGATAGGGACGGGACATTAGGGATCTGAGTTGTCTAAATAACCTAACATTGCTCCATCCGTAGGATGGGCGCTCGCCGGGAAACCGTTTATTTTGCTAGCGAGTCGTTTGAACTCCAACTTCCCGGAGTTTATAGAGCAACGTTCGATAACTAATTCTGAGCACCTCCGCCGTTCGACGGCGGTTCCAATTGTAGCTCTCCAGCGTTTTCAGGATGACCTCGCGCTCGAGTTCTCGCTGCGCTTTCTCCGCTATGCGCTTGAGTGGAATCGCACCTTCCTCTTGTGGCACCGGTGCGTCATCTTGCCCGATCTCTCGAAGGCAGGCTTCCAGCGTCTGCTCCGGACCCAAGATCACACATCTGGCCATGTAGTTCTCAAGTTCCCGAATGTTACCCGGCCAAGCGCGACGCTGCAGCACGTGCATCAACTCTCTGGAAAGTTCCGGCGCGGTCTGCTGAAACCGCGAACTCGAGACGGACACGAAGTAGTTGGCAAGCAACGGAATATCCGCTCGCCGGTCTCTAAGCGAAGGCAAACGTATGTGGATAACATTGATTCGATAATATAAGTCTGACCGAAACCGGCCAGCCGCGATTTCCTGCTCCAGATCCCGCCCAGTCGCGCATATCACTCGCGTGTGGACGTGCTTCTCCTCCTGTCCGCCAATCCGGCTGAAATGACCGTCTTGCAGGAATTGCAGCAGCTTCGCTTGCAGGCTCAAGTCGAGTTCAGAAATCTCATCCAGAAATAGTGTCCCGCCGTCGGCTAACTCCACGCGCCCTGCCTTAGCGGCCTTTGCGCCCGTGAAAGCTCCTCTCTCGTATCCGAAAAGCTCACTTTCCAGTAGAGGGCCTGGGATCGCTGCGCAATTGACCTTTACGAACACACCCTTACTCCAAATCGAGCGGGCATGCACAAGCCGACTTAAGACTTCTTTACCGGTCCCATTTTCACCCTGAACGAGTAATGGTACGTCAGTGCTGGCCACCTTTGCGATCTTCTGACGCACCGCCTGCATAGCCGCCGTCTGACCGAAATAGATATTGTCTGGCGGCAGATCGCTTCCTGGACTTGATCTACTTGCTGGGTTCAGCACGTTGGGCTTATCCGCATCCAAATCGACGTTACCTGCCTTAGATCAAACGTCAGGCAAGTAGCACTCGGAGCACCAACACCACTCACGGTCTCTGGCGCAGGCGAACCAAACCAAGTACTGGAACTAGTTAATATACTGACAACAAGGGGGTTATGAGCGCTCTTACGTGTATTGCATTCCCAGGTGCATCTCTAAAAAAGGGATTTTCGCGGCAGGAAAATGATTGGCCTAATCCGTCAAATTCTTTGCCCACACTGCCATTTTCCAGTTTGAGCGGAAGCTAAAAAACGTCTCAATCAATTGCTAAGAATGCCCGTTTTCTCCGCGAATGATGTCATATCGCTCGATCACGGCAGCCACACCCATTCGTGTGCTTCCATCTTCCACGCGTTTCTCTACTCGGACCACCTTCCCGAGCGCTCTCACAAAAACGTCCGAGCCGTGCGTAATTTCTGCGGGCAATGTCAAAGTGATGTCTAACTCCGAACCCGCTTCCATATCCTGGTCCAACACAAAATAGACTCCCCGCGTGGAAACGTCGCGCGTCTTGCCCTTTTGGCTCTCCGCAATACGCTCCGTCGGCACACGAATGATAACGGGCAATGATAAATCATAGCGCCGTGCAATACGCCTTTCCGTCATTACCCCCATCCTCCCGGATCCCCCGCGGCGGACAGACGATCCGCCGCGCCCCTTTCTTCAGCCTGCGGTTTTCAACAAATCTGGCGGTGCAGCATATCCCCAAAGCTAATTCACTTTAATATCGCGTGACAATATCGGAATCGCATCTCCTGCGCTATAGGAAAGTTGGACCGGTACCTACAGTCCTCACGGCCCGTGCCTGACCTGCCCTAAACGTCGAAGTAGTAGTAAGCCCGCACGCTTACTCGTTGCGACTAAGCACAACGGCCGCCGTTTCTTCCGCAGCGCCTGCGGGAGCTACGCGCCGCGCTCTCGGCGTATCCAGGTTGAATTGACGCATTTTGTACAGGAGCGCCTTGTAACTGATGCCCAGCATCTTCGCCGCGTCCTTGCGGCACCACCTTGTCTTTTCCAGAGCGTCGGCGATCGCTTCCATTTCTGCCTCATCCTTTAGTCCGCGCACTAAAGCTTTTAGACCCTGCTCGCGAGGAAGGGTCGCTTCTTGCCGTGGCGACGTGCGCTGCCGTGCTGACGACATCTCGACCAATTCGCGCAAGCTCCCTTCGTCATCTTCAAGGATTACGTAACGCTTCACGAAATTTTCCAGCTCGCGCAGGTTCCCGGGCCACGGATAGTTTACCGCGGCGTCCAACAAGTGCTTCGACGGCCCATGTGACGGCTTTCCGAATTTCTCGCTATATTTCTCTAGGAAGTGGCGGAACAGCAAGGGGATCTCCGCTGTCCGTTCGCGCAGCGGCGGGACCAGGATGGATAGCACATTCAATCGATAGTACAAATCCTCGCGAAAGCGACCAGTCTTCATGGCTTCTTGCACATCCACGTTCGTGGCCGCCAGCACGCGCACGTCCGTATCGATCAGATGCCGCCCGCCCAGCCGCGAATATTGATGGTCCTGCAGCACATGCAAGAGTTTTGCCTGCAAATGCGTACTCATCTCCGCAATTTCGTCCAGGAAAATCGTGCCTTTGTTGGCCAATTCGAACTTCCCAGGCTTGGAGCGAACCGCACCGGTAAAAGCTCCCTGCTCAAATCCAAACAACTCCGATTCGAGCAGCTCCCCAGGCAACGCAGCGCAGTTCACCTTTACAAAGGGCTGATTCCGCCGCTTGGATCGCAGATGAATCATGCGGGAAACTACTTCTTTCCCCACGCCGCTTTCCCCGCAAATAAATACCGGCACGTCCACGGGCGCGATTTGCAAAATCTGCTGCCGAATTCGCACCATCTGCGGACTGGCCGCAAGGAAACTTAAATCCTCTGTCACCTGATCGCAATAATCGCGCAGCGCCTGATTCTCCTGCGTTAGCTGGTTTTTTTGCCGGGATTTCAGCATTGCCGCGTCCAACTCGCTCTTCTCAAATGGCTTCGTAAGATAGTCGTGAGCGCCAATGCGGATCGCTTCCACCACGGTGCCAACTTCATTCGAGCAGCTCAGCATGATCACATTGAGGCTGCGGTCCAGTTGCATTAACTCCTTGAGGGTATCCAAGCCGTTCATCTCCGGCATCAAAACGTCGAGAATAATAAAATCCGGCCTTTCCCCTGCGTTCACCTTGGCAAGCGCTTCTTTGCCAGAGCTCACCGTCTCCACTTCGAAATCATCTACCTCCAGAAGCGTTTGCAGATATTTCCTTATGCTCGGTTCGTCATCGACTACCAGGATCTTTTCTTTCGGGGCCATCAAACTCTCCTTGTGTCTCAATCATTCGAATCGAATAGCCATTCGACCAGCAATCAGTTCTGGTCCATGGGCAATAGAAACGTAAACTTGCTTCCGCCAGCAGGCTCGCTTTCCACCCATATTTTCCCGCGATGTGCCTGGATTAGCCGCTTTGCAATTGCCAGCCCCAAACCCATTCCCGTTGTGTTTCGGTCGACGCGCACAAAATCCTCAAAAATCTCCTGATGATGTTCCGCTGGAATCCCTGGTCCGCTATCCGCTACCGAAACCTCCACGCTATTGGGCCGCGGCAACCGAAACCGCCTTCGCTCCTGGATTGGGGCCACTTCCGATACACGCCGTTCCCAAAAATGCGGTCCGGCACGGAGCGTCACCGTTCCGGCCGCCGGAGTATGCTTTAGCGCGTTGTCCAGCAAATTGGCCGCTGCTTGTTGTACCTTCTGATAATCAAAGCGGAAATTGGGAATCGAGGGGTCGAACGATGCTTCCAGCTTCACACCTTTACGCTGAAATGCCTCTGACCAACGCTTCGCGACCTCCTCTAGGCAGTCGCGCAAATCATTTTCGCGAAGCTGTAGTACCAGCTTTCCACTCTCCAGTGCCGAGTAGTTCAAAAACATCGACACTAACCTGACAAGTCGTTCGCAGCTTTCCTTTGATTCCTCAAGTATGTCTTTTTGCTTATCGGATAATTTTCCCAGTGAACCCGCCAGCATCAAATCGTAATAGCCCTTGATGACCGCCAATGGCGTTTTCAATTCGTGCGCTGCGGAAGCCAGGAACACCGTCTTCTGACGATTCACTTCTTGCAGCTTCAGATACGCCGCGAGTAAATTGCGGTACGTGATTTCGCGTTCTTGAAGAAGCTCCTGCACCGTAATCTGCGTCGCTCGATCAGGCTCCAGCGGCGTTTCTAGCTGCCGCACAAATTGGGCCAGGACCCAGTCTTGTTCCGGCACCCATTGCAGGCTGGCGGAGAATTTCTCGCCGTCACGGACCAACTCCAGCCGCACATCTTGCCTCCCGTTTTCCAGCTCTTGGAGAATTTGCTCTCCCTCAATTTTTAGCAATTCGGTAAACAAGTTGACCGTGCAGTCCTCATTGGTCTCCAGCTTCAATGACTTGCGGGCTCGCGCGTTGATCAACACAACCCGCCCATTGCGTTCCGAAACCACCAGCGGACTTTCGACCGCATCTAGCAGTGCGGTGACGGTACTTCTAGAAAACCCTGTTACAATCCCTGGCGGTAGATTTGTAATTGTTCCACTCATAGATAGCTTCGCGGACCCATTCTCAGGCTGTGGGAAAAACTTTTCCCTCTCATCGGTGTCGACATACTCCCAAACGCATGCTCCACCTGTCAATGGGAAAAGCGTTCCATTTGCACATTTGCGGAAGCGACTGTCCGGAGAATTACCTTTATCGATGGACGCGATAACAGATTGTGTTTCGGATGCTCGTTAACCTACTGTCGTATCGATACTTACAGGCAAAGCGGTGCCACGATTACCTGGCATTGAATATGCACTATCGTACTAGTTCGCAGGTACCACGGGGGACCCTTGGAACTACAAATCGATAAGAAAAGTGAGCGCTTGGACGCTGCCCAACGCCGTCGGTCCCCGCGAATCCGCCTCCAGGTACCGGTTTTTCTTCGCGGCGTCGACACCTCCGGAGTTGAGTTCATCGAACTCACAAAGACCCTCAACATCAGTGCCACGGGTGCGTGTATTGCATCCACACACGTTCTGCGACCTGATCAGGTTGTCAGCATCACCGTGCCGGCTCCGTCGCCTAGTTCTTCCTCTAGCGTCGTTCCCAATGAGACTCCCCCTATCTCTGCCAAGATCCTAAGACAGTCCGTCGCCGGTGACATCCGTCTGTTCGGTTTGGAATTCCTAAGGCCACTTGAGTAAATTGATGGCTCTTCGTTCCCGTTACACTCCGTGGGTATTTTTGTTACATCGCCAACAGTCCACTTGATCGTCTCTGAATCTCGATTCGATTGTTTCCCTATCTTTAGTTCTTCCTATGCGATAGCATTACCGGAGCCTAGCGATTCTCTATGAGGCTGGGAATCTCGGCGCTCCAGCGTCATGGTACGAATGGAACGCTACTTGCTCCTCCCCCTTGAGAGAAGTTCGTTTCTCTCCCCATACCCCGCGGGGAATAGGCAGAGGTTAGGTAACCACCCAGCATGCCCAGCCCTGGCTCTTCCGTGCCCCCTCGTCTGCCAGTCGAGGACTCCTATCTCGAGCTCCTTGCCGACACGCTCGAAAGCCTCGACTTGCCAGCGCGCGGTCAATTCCTGCAGCGCTATATTCGCGCTATAACCCATTTGGATTTACGCGAGACGCAGTGCATCCAGCTATGGGACGAAATGCTATTGCGGCGCCGCGAGCTGAGCGAAAATCTCGGCAGGCCCGTCGCCCTCAAAACAGCGCTGATGGACGTTCTCGCTTCCGCTGGACTGTTCCGCGTCCCCATCGTTATCGAATACGACGAACTGAAGATACTGCAATTAAATGCGGTCACTGATCCGCTGACGGGTCTTTACAACCGCCGCCTCTTCAGCGAGACATTTGAGAAGGAACTCAATCGCGGACGCCGGTATGGGTCACCTTTGGGCCTGGTGGTTCTCGATCTGCATCGCTTCAAGGAAGTGAACGATAAACACGGCCATCCTCGTGGCGACGACGTTCTGCGCGCCGCCGCGGCGACACTCAAGAAGGCTCTGCGTACTTCGGATTCCGCATTCCGAATCGGCGGAGATGAGTTCGCCCTTCTTTTGCCGCAAACAGACGCCGAACAAGCACTGGCGCTTAGTCGCCGTGTGGAAACAGTTTTCGCCGAAATGTTACAACCCTTGCAACTGAGCGTCGGTGTGAGCATGGACCACGGAGTGGCCACCTTCCCGCAGGATGGCGAACAAGCGGATCAACTAATTCGCGTTGCGGACGAACGCCTCTATCGCCTCAAGCATGCCAATCACGGCAAGTCCGGAAACGGTGGCAGTCGAACGCATTCCAACGCAGTTCAGTCGGAGCAGCCTCCGACCCCCGAGCGCGCCACCCCGCCTCCCGCGCCGATTTCGATTGAATCCGGGCGCACGCCCGAGCGCCCGGAGCCACAGCCGGAAGCTCCCGAGCCCGCCCCGTCCCCGGAGAGCCCCAATATTTCCCAAGCCACGCCTCAAGAGGCCTACCGAGTTCAGCGAAAAGCAGAACGCGTCTCAATGGCGGGCACTAACGCCTATGCAACACTCGGTGAACAGGGCGCACGCCGGGCTCGCGTTATCGATCTCGGTTTTGGAGGCGTCGCGATCGAACTTGATGCGCAAGAAGATCTTCCGGAAAACTTGATGGCCGTGCTGCACGTCCCTATCCTGCCCCCGGTCCGAGTTAGCCTCAAGCCCGTATGGTCACAACGCACCGTTCAGGGCGGTTTCCGCGTCGGCTGCGCCTTCGTCTCGTAATTCCTCATCAACGCAAATTGATATTTTGCTCGATCGAATCGAAATTTGATATTCTTCCTCTGTAAGGTACAGGGCTGTATCCCGACTTTAGGGAACGGTACCGGAGGCCATCATGAGTGTCGTACCTAATCCGGGTAACGGTAAGATCACCGTGCCCGAGCTTCTGCGGCGCAAAACTTCAGCCGCAGCTTCCCCCGAAAATTCCCAGAAAATCGTCTGCTTGACCGCCTACGACTATCCCACCGCGCGTTTGCTCGATGAATCCGGCGTGGACGTAATCCTCGTCGGCGATTCCGTGGCCATGGTCGCACTCGGTTACGACAGCACGCTGCCCGTCACGCTCGATGAGATGATTCATCACGCGCGCGCCGTCCGCCGCGGCACCAGGCACGCTCTCCTGGTCGCCGACATGCCTTTCGGCAGCTATCACTCCGACACCGCGGAATCCCTGCGCAATGCCGTGCGCTTCGTCAAGGAAGCCGGAGTCGAAGCCGTGAAAGTTGAGGGCGGCGAGCGCCGTCTCGAATTAATCGCACGCCTAACCGAAGCGGAGATTCCGGTGATGGGCCATGTCGGCCTAACACCGCAATCGGTGAACGCCCTCGGCGGCTACCGTGTACAAGGCAAAACCACCGACTCCGCCGAACAATTGCTGCGCGACGCCCGCGCCGTAGAGGCCGCGGGAGCCTTCGCCATTGTCCTCGAAGCGGTACCCCGCGAACTCGCCGCGCAAATCACGCGTGAACTGCGTATTCCCACCATCGGCATCGGCGCCGGCCCAGACTGCGACGGCCAAATCCTGGTAGTCCACGACATGCTCGGCCTCACCTTCGACCAAACACCCAAATTCGCGCGAAAATACGCCAATGTCGGCGAAGTCATCTCCAACGCCGTCCGCGGCTATTGCATTGACGTGCGTAACGGGGGCTTCCCCTCGGATGCCGAGTCCTATCACTCAGGCGCCTCCGCGAAGGCCGACAAAGATGACCCGGTGCGCATCTCGATTTGCTAGGGCAGCAGGGAAAATCATGTTGCGGGATAATATTTCAGCGAAGCAATGCAAAGATGTGCGAGCAAATGTAGCGGCCGCCAACCGTGGCGGGCGCCTTTGACTTTGCCGCATCGAGCGCATTTCCGCGCAGCATCAAGAACTAACCTGTGAGGGTTCGATGACTCCCGAAGAAATGTGCCAACTCTACGACTACAATTCCTGGGCCAATCGCCGCTCGCTGAGCGCCGCCGCCGCGCTCACCTCGGAGCAGTTCACCAAGCCTATGGGCTCCAGCTTCTCCTCCGTGCGCGACACGCTCGCCCACATCTTCGGCGCCGAATGGATCTGGCTCGAGCGCTTCCACGGCCGATCTCCTTCTTCACTTCCTGACACCACGCAATTTCCCGACGTCGCCGCGCTCGGCGAGCGTTGGGGGGAATTCGAGCCGCGCCTGCTGAGTTTCGTTCGCAACCTGACGCAAAGCGACCTCGACCGCGTATTCGAGTACAAAACGCTAAAATTTGGCGTCTATAGCAATCCACTGTGGCAATCCATGCAGCATCTGGCAAATCACGGCACCTACCACCGCGGTCAAGTCACCACGATGCTTCGCCAGCACGGCGCCACGCCGCTCCTCACCGACCTGATGCATTTCTATCGCGAGCGCGCGGTCGCCGCTAAAGCGTAGCGCCGGCAGAGTGCCGGCCCCGCCCTCGTGGAAACCATCCGAACCATCGCCTGGATGAAACAAGCCGCGCGCCAAGCCCGCGCCGACACTCGAATTATCGGCTTTGTTCCCACTATGGGCGCACTGCACGCAGGCCACACCGCGCTGGTGCAGCGCGCCAAACAAGACTGCTCCCCGGTAATCGCCTCCATTTTCGTGAATCCAAAACAGTTCGGTCCGCAAGAAGACTTCACGAAATATCCGAGAACCATTGAAGCAGACAGCGAAAAGTTTTCCGCCGCCGGGGTGGACACCTTGTTTCTACCCGAAGCTTCCGAGATTTATCCCAGCGGTTTCCGCACCTATGTCACCGTCGAAGACTTGAGCAATCGTCTAGAAGGCCGCTCCCGCCCCGGCCATTTTCGCGGCGTCGCCACCGTAGTGCTCAAGCTTCTGGAAATCGTGCAGCCCAATTTCGCCTACTTCGGCCGCAAAGACGCCCAGCAGGTCCGCATCATCTCGCAAATGGTCCGCGACCTGGATCTCGACACCGAAATCGTAGTTTGCCCCATTGTCCGCGAGCCTGACGGCCTCGCGCTTTCCTCACGCAACGCCTATCTGAGTGCAGAAGAGCGCCGCTCCTCCACAATCTTGCACCGGGCGCTGGAAGCCGCCAAGGCCGCAATCGCCGCCGGCACCCGCGATTCACTGCATCTGCAAACCGTCCTGCGCAAGATACTGGAAGCCGAGCCTCTAGCCGCAGTGGATTATGTCGAAATCGTCGACGCGGACACGTTCGAGCCGGTCACGCTCGTCGCCCGCCCCTGCTACGTTCTCCTCGCTGTCTTCCTTGGCAAGACTCGCTTGATAGACAACCTGTACGTTGAGCCAGTTGGCGATTCCGGCGAACTAACCTACCATTTGTAACCAATGCGATGTTCTGCGGAGCGTCGCGCCCTTTTGTGTTCGGCCTGATGCGGCAAACTAAATTGGAGGCGACGGAGATGAAATCTCTGACCCGATTTTCTGTTTCTTTGCTGGCACTTTCCTCGAGCGTCGCGCCTTTCGGCCAGGCAGCAACTTCGGTTCCGGCGGGTACGGCCATTACCGTGACGATCGACCAATCCATCAGCTCGAAAACCGCCCAGGCCGGCCAGGGCGTGGTGGCCACAGTGGCGCACGAGGTGACCGCCAACGGCAAAGTGGTGATCCCCAAAGGCGCGCATGCCAAACTGGTAGTCAGCGGCGTGCAAGCTTCCGGCCGCCTCTCCACTCCCGCGAAGCTTTATCTGCGGCTAAAGAGTGTTGAGGTTCACGGCAAGACGTACACCATCGCCACCAGCTCCAGCGGGAAAACTATGGGAGGCCAAGGCAAGCGTGACGCTGAATTCATCGGCGGTGGCGCCGGAGCCGGCGCGTTGATCGGAGGACTGGCGGGCGGCGGGAAGGGTGCTGTGATTGGCGGCGCGGCTGGAGCCGGAGCCGGCACTGCCGGCGCCGCAGCCACTGGCAAGAAAGAAGTCGAGTTCCCCGCCGAGACGCGGCTAAGCTTCACGACCCGCGCCGCAGTCATCATCAACTGATTGCGTTATGTTCGCTTTGCGGCAGCGGAAACTCCGCCGTTGTGTTCGGAAGCCACGGCGAGAACTTCCGCCGCATGGCCTTTCGCTTTGACATTGTCCCAGACGTGCTCGATCTTTCCGTCGGCGCCGATCAGAAACGAGCTGCGCACGATTCCCAGGAACGATTTCCCCAGGAATTTCTTCATCCGCCGTGCCCCGTAGGCCTCGATCATCTTGAACTCCGGATCGCTCAGCAGCGGAAAATTCAGCTTGTACTTTTCCTTGAAGCTGGCCTGCGCTTTCACGCTATCCCCGCTGGCCCCCAGGATCGCCACGTTGACCTTTTCAAGCTGCTTCTTTGCGTCACGAAACTCGGACGCTTCAACCGTTCAACCCGACGTATTGGCCTTCGGAAAGAAAAACAGAATCACTCGTTTTCCGCGAAAATCCGCAAGCGCCACGTCTTTGCCGTCATCACTCTTCACCTTGAAATCCGGAGCCTTATCGCCAGCTTTCAACATCGGCAATCACCCTTTTTGGAGTGCGGCAGTCTGGCTGCCGCTTTCGAGGTCTCAACAACAATACACGCTGTACTACGAAAGGAGCCTACGCAAAATATCATTCACGGCTTGCGGGTTTGCCTGCCCGCGCGTAGCCTTCATCACCTGGCCCACAAAAAACTTGAACACCCCTTCATTCCCAGATTTGTATTTCGCCACGTTGTCCGGGTTCTTGGCGATCACTTCTCGCGCCGCCTGCTCGATGGCAGAGATGTCGCTGATTTGCGCCAAACCCTCAGCGGCCACGATTTCACCCGCGGAGCGGCCGGAATCGAACATCGCGACGAATACCTTCTTGGCGACCGCCGCAGTGATCTTGCCGGATTCAACAAAGTTGATGAGCTCCGCCAGCGCGGTTGGTTCAGGACTGTCCGTGAGTGGCCTACGTGCCTCGGAGAGCCTGCCGAGGAGTTCGGTTTGGATCCAGTTTGCGGAACTCTTTCCGGGAGCCCCGGCCGCGACAACGGCTTCAAAATAATCGGCAAGGGTACGTGAAGTGGTCAGCACTTCGGCGTCATATGGCGTGATCCCGTACTTCGCGGCAAAACGATTGCGCTTGTCATCCGGCAGTTCCGGCAGCCCGCGGCGGATTTCTTCGCGCCACGCCGCGCTCACATGTACTGGCAGCAGGTCCGGCTCCGGAAAGTAGCGGTAGTCGTGGGCCTTCTCTTTCGAGCGCATCGAATCGGTTCGGTTAGCCGACTGATTCCACAGCCGCGTTTCCTGCAAAATGCGGCCCCCGCTCTCAATCACCCCGACGTGGCGCTCGATTTCATACTCCAGCGCCTTCTGCAGAAAACGGAACGAATTCAGATTTTTTACTTCTACCTTGGTGCCAAATTCCTGTGTGCCCCGCACCCGTACGCTCACATTCGCATCGCAGCGCAGCGATCCCTCTTCCATATTGCAGTCGCTCACGCCGGTGTACAGCAGAATCTGCCGCAGAGTGGTCAAGTACGCGTAAGCTTCTTCCGGCGTGCGCATGTCCGGCTCCGAGACAATCTCGCAAAGCGGCGCGCCACAGCGGTTGTAATCGATGTACGCCTTTGTGCTCGATTCCGCAAAGCCTTCGTGCAAATTCTTGGCCGCGTCTTCTTCCAGGTGCAGCCGCGTGATGCCGATGCGCTTCTTCGCACCGTTGTGCTCCACTTCGATCCAACCACCTGTGGCCAGCGGCAGCTCGTACTGCGAGATTTGATACCCCTTGGGCAGGTCCGGATAAAAATAGTTCTTTCGCGCAAACCGCGAATGCTCGTGCACCGTGCAATTAATCGCCAGTGAAGCGAGCGTGGCCATCTCCACAACGCGTTTGTTCAAGATCGGCAGCGTGCCCGGAAGGCCCAGACACACCGGGCACGTATTGCTGTTCGGAGCATCGCCAAAGCGCGTCGAGCAGGCGCAAAAAATCTTCGATTTGGTCAGAAGCTGGACGTGCACTTCCAGCCCGATGACCGGCTCGTATTTAGCCAGCACTTCGGGAGCGATACCTGCCATTTCTGAAGTGGATTTCCCCATCAATGCAGGAAATTATAGCAGCATCCTCGCACAGCGTAGCTAAGGGCTACTCTGTAGCCTGGATTGAGGTCGTTGGTCGTCGACGGACGAGAGTCTGCGGCGGAAAGACCTGAGGTCCATAAACCCGACCTGAGCTGGACGTTGGCGTGGTTGGAGGCCCGCTGAACCGTTCTACTGCGCCAGAATCTTCTCGAAGAACGCTAGGGCGCGCGGATCGTGCGACTGGCCCAGCCAGAACATTGCTTGCTTGCGGACTTCGCGATTGCGATTGGTCTGGGCGACTTCGATCAATTTGGGTACGCCCTCGTCTTTGGGCAATTGGCTGAGAGCGAAGACCGCTTTCTTCTTCACGTCGGTGTCGGGGTCGTTGTCGATTGCTCCTGTAATAGCGCCGACCGCCTTCTGCCCAGCCTTTTGCGCCAGCCAGAATAACGCCTGGCCGCGCACGTGCGAGCTCTGGTCGTCATGCGCCACGCGAATCATATCTTCCACAGCGCCGGGCTCGTGGCTTACGGAAAGAGCAAATGTTACCTGCGCGCGCACTTCGGAACTGGGATCGTTCTTGGCCATCCTCTCCAACACCGCGAGGCCTGCCTTTTCTCTCGCGGCGCCGAGCCAGAATGCAGTCTGCTTCCGCAAAGATTCCGGCTCGCTGCTGCGCGTGAAGGATTCGAGCACGCGGTCGGCAGCCGGGTCAGCGTGCAACGCAATCGCCGTCAACGCGCTCCGCGACGCGTGCTCGTCATCATGGACGTCCAAATCTGTGCCATGCACAAAGGTTTCCAGTAACTCGACGCTCTCGGCTGGCTTTACTCCGCTAAGCCAAAGAAAACTCAACCCGCCGGCGTCCAGCGAACACTCCAACGACACCACCCGAATCTTCGTTATGTGCTTGCTTTCGGCCCGGTACAGCACCGCAATAGAACGCGGCGCCTCCAGCTTCGCGGTCCCCGGCTCATCTTTTGAGCGGATGTTCGTTCCGTTTTCGTGATCTTCCAACCGGCAATGCCCGCAACCGTTTCCCCACGGCCCGCCATAATCCCCACAGCACATCGTACGCTCGCGTCCCATCTGCGGCACGTTGTAGCCCAGCCATTGCGGCTGCTCGGCCTTCGCGGCCCAGGCCTTTACTTCCGCCGCCAGCGGCCCGGCCAGGGCTTTCCTTTCTACGCGAGCATTTTCAATCTGCGGCGCGTCGCTGCTTTGCGCTCTAGCCGTTGGAATTGTTGTGGCCGTCGCGAGAACCATGAGCAGACTTGGAAAGATGGCGCGCATCTTATTTCTCCCTTTCGCCTGCCGCCGCTAATTCTTTTGCAGGATTTCCATCAAATAGTCCGTGGCTTCCTTGGAGTGCATGATCGAGAGTTTGGAAACCGCGGTCTTCTTGAGTTCAGGGTCTTTCTCATTGCGCGCGATAGCCACGATCGCCGCCGCATTATTCTGGATAAAATAAGCGTTCAGCACTTCTTCTTTGATCCCTCGATCGGTTTCCTTCGCGTAAATCGATTGCAGCGCCTTGGCCGAGTCATCGGAATGGATAAGTCCGAGGTTGCGAACCGCTACGCGGCGCAACTCAGGGTCTTTCTCGTTGTTTGCCGCTTCCAGGAGCTTCGGCGCGTCGCCGGCCAGGAAAAAAGCCTGCAGTAATTCGCGGCGCACCGCCGGAGAATTATCGCTGCGGTAAAGCTGCTGCAATTCAGCCTGCGCGTGTATCAAGCCCAATTGACGAATTGCTTCCCGCTTCACCTCATCATCTTTTTCGTTCTTGGCCGCCTCGAACAGGTGCTCGCGATCGCCTCCAATCATGTAACTACGTAGAATGGCGCGCTTAAGGGATGCATCCGAGGTCGAGGCGTAGACTTCCGCCAACGTCTTGCGAGATTCCGCCCCGCCGAACATGGCCAAATATTGAATCGCCTTGCGTTGCAAGTCTGGATTGTTTTGCCCGCGCGCCACTCGCCCCAATATCTCGCGCGCCTGCGGTGAACCGCTTTGCGCCAATACAAAAAGTGCCTGGGATTTTTCCTTGGGCGTTGCCGAAGCGCTTTCCAGCCGTTTGCCGAGTATCGGTACAGCCTTCTCGGGATCGCTATTCATGATTCCGCGCAACGCCAGCATCCGCAGCTCTTCATCTTTCTCCGCTTCCGGATGCACCGGTTGCCCGGATGATTGACGAACCTCCAGCTCCAATGCAGATGCGTCTTTCAACCATCGGCTTTGAGGAAAACGCCGCTTTAGTTCCGCCAGATTCGCGAGAGCCGTGTCGCGCTTGCCCAGTCGATTCTCGGCATACGCTTTCCAGTAGAGTGCAGCGTCGGCCTGCGAGCTAGCCGTTTGTGCCAACTGGTCGAACTTGGCTTCGGCACGCTCGTAGCGGTCGTCGTCCAGTGCCTCCCGGCCTTCATCGTAGAGCTCAGTCACGTGCTCGAGACGTTCCTGCTCGCGATCCCTTTTTTCCTGTTCGCGGTCTCGCGCTTCCTGCTCCCGATCGCGCTTCTCTTGCTCGCGATCCCGCGCCTCTTGTTCCCTGTCTCGCTTTTCCTGTTCCTGATCCTGAAAATCCTGCTCCATATCGCTGGCCACTTCATCGCGGTCAGCGTCCGGTGTTGGTTGGCTTGGCGCCCCGGAAGCCGACTGCGGCTCAGCCATTACACTGGCGACCGCGCCCGAGGCGCGCGGTGCGACGTTGGGCACAGCCAGCAAAAGCGCCGTAATAATCCACGCTCTATTTCTCATCAGCGATACATCTCCCTTGCTCATGCCTTGTTCCTTTCGCTTTTTCCGGAACTGTTTGGCTCTGCGGGCGTATTTCCCGACTCCCCGCGTTGCTGTAGTTCCTTGCCGACCACACGAACCTTGAACAGAATGCCGCGCGCTTCAATGCGCTTGCGCATGTCTTCGAGCTGTACCGGAGTTATCTGCTGAGGGCTGTGCGCCACATCCAGAAGAACCCGCTCCAGTTCATCCAATACTCCGGCCAGCGCGGAATCTCCTTGCTCCAGCGCGGTCTGCCGGTACAAACGATTTTCCTCGAGCAGATCTTCCGCGCGGCGCTGCTCGCCGGAGATGTTCACTTCTTTCTGCCCCGCACTTTGCGGCCCGCTGTTGGCCAGCTCAACCAGAACCATCTCTGACCGTCCCAAGTGTTCGCCGACGGCCATTACCAGGATCCGCTCGCGCACTTTGCTTTGGTCCACAGCCACCGGCGTGTCTGGCCCAACCGGCTTGCTCCACCGGCCGGCAATGAATGCCGCAAACACCAGCGCCGCAATCGCACCGGCAGCGACCCAGCGGCGCGGCGCAAGCCATCCCACCGTTTTGGGTTCGCTGAAGAAGACGTCCCACCAGTGCGCGCGCTTTTCCGGCAACCGCGGTGCAATCTGTTGCCAGACGCGCTGCCCGTAATCCTCGCCAGGTTCCGGTACCGGAATCGAGTTGAGCGCCGCCAGCAAAGCATCGATGCGCGCAAGCTCCTCCTGGCATTCCGGGCAATCGCCCAGATGCGTGGCAATCGCTTCTCGCCCCGCCGCTTCGCCGTCGTGATACGCGATCAACTCTTCCTCTTTCGGATGTCTCATCATTGCGTTCCCATCGCTCTGCTTTGCCCTCGCTGCTCTACAAACGGTCCCAGCGCTTTGCGAAGTTTCTGGACCGAGCGAAATACCGTGTTTTTTGCCGCGCTCGCGCTGGAGTGGAGCGCATCCGCAATCTCCTCAATTCCCGACCCGCCCCAGTGCCGCATCACAAACGCCGTACGCTCGGCAGGCGTCAGCTCCCGTAACGCGCGGCGCATTTCCGCCGCGAGCTGCCCGCTCTGCGCCAGGCGCTCAGGCGAAGGCGCGGCATCCGGTACGGTGCTCATCAAATCCATCTCCATTCCGTCCTCTGTCTCTCTGGCCGGAAGCGCGCGATTCGAATCCTCGCTCTTCTTCTGACGCATGCGATCGATCGCATAGTTGGCGGCGATCCGGTAGACCCAAGTCCCAAAATTCGCGCGCGACGCGAACTGGCTCAATTTTTGATAAGCCCGCAAAAATGCCTCCTGCACCACTTCTTCCGCGTCTTGCTGATTGCCGGTCATGCGATAGGCCAGCCGGTACACGTTGCGGCTGTGCCGCTCCACCAAAATGCGAAAGGCGTCGCGATCGCCGGCGAGCGTGCGCTCCACCGCGATGGCGTCGTTTTCCATGGTGGTCTCGACGCTCGGCCTCATCCGCTTCATTAGACAGGATTTCAGGGTGGCGGTTAGGTCGCCATTTGCCGCTTTTGCACGGAAGGAACCTCCCGCTCCGTTCGCGCCCCGAATGGAAATACCGTATCATTACAAAGGATTTGCAGGTTAGCGAGCTACGGGCGGCTCGCACCGAGGAGCCACATTGATCGCGCGTTATACCCGGGAAGCCATGGGGCGCGTCTGGAGCGACGCCAACAAGTACGCGCGTTGGCTGGACGTCGAGTTGGCAGCCACGGAAACCCTTGCGGAAGGCGGGCAAGTCCCCAGGGAGTCTGCGGCAGCCATTCGCGCACAGGCCAAGGTCGACGTAGCGCGGATCCTGGAACTCGAATCGCGCGTCAAGCACGACGTCATCGCCTTTACCATCGCAGTCGGCGAATCCATTGGCGATCCCGCGGCGGCGCGCTGGCTGCACTATGGCCTGACTTCGAACGATGTCGTCGACACCGCGCAGGCTCTGCTCGTCCGCGATGCCTCGCACCTGATAGAGCGCGGCCTCGTTCTTTTCGGTGAAGTTCTCGATTCTCGCGCTCACGAATTTCGATATACCCCGCAAATCGGCCGCACGCACGGTATTCACGCCGAGCCGATCACCTTCGGACTGAAAATCGCCAACTGGTTCGCGGAAAATCAGCGCAACATCGCCCGCTTCCGAGCCGCCGCCGCGCAAATGGCGGTGGGAAAGATTTCAGGCGCGGTTGGCAACGCTTCCCATCTCGGCCCGGAAGTCGAGGAGCGCATCTGCAAGAAACTGGGCTTGCAGGTCGTGCCCGTGTCGTCACAGGTGATTCAGCGCGACCGCCACGCGCACTACATGAGTTCGCTCGCTCTGATTGCCGCAACCCTCGAGAAAATTGCGCTCGAGATTCGCCACTTGCAGCGCACGGAGGTACGCGAGGCGGAAGAACCGTTCGGTGGGGAACAGCGCGGAAGCTCCGCAATGCCGCACAAGCGCAATCCCGTCGCTTCCGAGCAAATCGGAGGCCTGGCCCGCGTGGTGCGTTCTAACATGCTCGCTGCTCACGAAAACATAGCGCTGTGGCACGAGCGTGATATCTCTCACAGCTCAGTCGAGCGTGTCATTTTCCCGGACTCAACCATCTTGGTGGATTACATGCTCGCCAAAATGACCACCATCGTTGCGGACATGCGCGTGTTTCCGCACCGCATGTTGCGCAACCTGGAATTGACCCAGGGACTGGTCTACTCGGGACAACTGCTGCAAGATTTGGTGGAAAAGGGCATGCCGCGCGACGATGCCTACAAAGCCGTGCAGGAAAACGCCATGGCCGCGTGGGAGAGTGATTCCAATTTTCGCGAACGCGTAGGCGCCGACCCGCGAATCACGAAATATCTTGACGCGAACGCGCTGGCGCACGCCTTCGATTTGCAGCGGCAGCTCCGCTATGTGGACGCCATCTTTGCGCGGGTCTTCGGTGAAGTTGAAAAAGCCTCCGAAAAATCGGCAGCCGGCTCCGCTGGCAAAAAGTAAATCGCCAAAAATTAAAGCGCCCCGGCCGTAACCGGGGCGCCCTCTTGCCTCTTCTTGCCGCCGTTTGTAACGACAGCAAGCTGCGGAGGCGGAAGCTCTATTCGACGCGCTGCACGTAGCGCGCTTCCGTCGTATCGACCTTAATCCTGTCGCCTTCATTAACAAACGGAGGAACCTGCACCACCAACCCCGTTTCCAAGGTGGCCGGCTTGCCCACCGCGCTGGCGGTCGCCTTTTGCAATGTAGGCTCGGTGCTGACCACCTTGAGGTCCATGGTGTCGGGCAGGTCCACGCCGATCGGTTTTTCTTCGAAAAATTCCACTTTCACGATCGTGTTGGGAATCAGGTAGTAGACGGTTTCGCCGAGCTGCTCGCGGCTGAGATGCATCTGCTCGTACGTTTCCGTGTTCATGAAGTGGAAGTCGTCGCCCTCGTTGTACAAGTACTCGAATTCGACTTCATCCAGGATCGCGCGATCCACAAATTCCTCAGCGCGAAACCGATAGTCGATGATCGCCCCGCTCTTTAGATTTTTCATCCGCGTCTGCATTGACCCGCGCTTGTTGCCCGGCGTGCGGTGATCCACGCTGAAAATTGTAAAAAGCTGGCCCTCATGCTGGATAACCATGCCGGGGCGAAGTTGTGTCGCTTTGACGCTGCTCATAATTTTCCAAGGCCGTCGAGCGGCCGGCTCCTCAAAATTGGCGATTTCGGAAATTCCAGCTGGCGGCCGCTGAACTGCGAAACTGGCTGCGCACGGAATGACCTGCCTGCCGCCGGCAGGCTCGAGGCGCGCCGCAGCGAAAACTCGCCGATGCGCGAATCAACAGTATAGACGGCCCGATTCGACGCGGTCAATCATTGCCACTCTTTTCTTCCTTGGCGCGCTGCGCCGCGCCTTGCGCCATTATTCTTTCGATTTCCGCGGGATCGCGGGGCAATCGCTCGCTCAGCAACTTGTAGCCGGTTTCCGTGATAAGCACATCATCTTCGATGCGCACCCCTAGATTTTCCTCCGGAATATAGATGCCCGGCTCCATGGTCACCACCATGCCTGCTTCCAGCGGTCCGCAGTATTGCGCCGGGTCATGAACGTTGAGCCCGATGTGGTGCCCAAGACCGTGAATGTAATATTGACCAAGCGGTTTGCCTCGCAAATCCTTCCCATGCGAATTGATGTAGTCGCGCGAAATCTTGTCGACGCTCTTGTCGCCCTTCCGGCATAGGTCCATACCCGGTTTGAGCGCGGCCAAAGCGGCGTTTTGCGCGCCCAGCACAATGTTGTAAATCTCCAACTGCCGCGCCGTAAACCTCCCGTTTGCCGGGATGGTGCGGGTAATGTCCGCCGAATAGCCGGAGTACTGGGCGCCAACGTCCATCACTACGATATCGCCATCTTCAATCTTGCGCGACAGCCGGTCGTAGTGGAGCGCGGTGGAATTGGGCCCCGCCCCCACGATAGGAGCGTAGCCTTCCGCTTCCGAACCACCCATTTCGTGAACTTCCACCATTTTTGCGCCGACTTGATATTCGTAGAGCCCGGGCCGCATCATTCGCATCGCTTCAAGGTGTGAATCTAGGCTAAGGTCGATCGCGCGCTGCAGGAAAGCGATTTCACCGGGTGACTTGATCTGCCGCATCGCGGTGATCTGCTCGCGAATGTCTCTCAGCTTGATCTCCGGGACCGCTTGCTGGAGCCCCTCCACAACTTCCTTTTCATGCGGATAGCCCCCTAATTCCTTTTCGTAGGGCAGAATTGTGTAGAAGGACGAAAAACTTCTCCCCAGATTCTCAAGTACCCCTCGCATCTCCGCGAAGGACTTCACGGTCGCGAAGCCGGTGCGCGCTTCAATCCCGGGATCGCTGGGTGACATGCGCACGCCGTTCCATTTTTCCTTGAGCGGGTTCTTGGCCGGAAGGTACAGAATCTCGCGAGGGCCATTGGACACATCGTGGCCCGGCGATTTGGACGCTGGGAGGATCACCAACCCGGCGCCTTCTTCATTGTGTCCGGTCAGGTAATAAAAATTTTCTTCCTGCTCGAAAATGTAAGTCTGTGAAGATTCCTCGCGTCCCGTAAAGCCCGATAGAACAATCGGGCAATCGACTTGCGCGGCAAGCTTGGCGCGGCGCCCGGCATACACACTATTAGGTTCGCGATCCCGCCTCTCTTGAGCGCGCGCCGGAAAGGTATTCATGCACGCGCCGCCACAAATGAAAATGGTGAATATAGTCGAGGCGGCAAAGTTACAGTACCTTCGCCGTCGTGGGCGACTGCGCATCGATGTACCTCGCATCATGTGTTGGAACCCGCAGGGCAGTCGGGTTGCGCCTTCGCCAGTAAGATGGCGAAGGCAAGCAAGAGGATTGTATCGGAAATCCGCCAGAATGCCCGCTAGCGTTTCCTCTATGGGGTGCGGCGGTCTAGACGCCGCTTTTGATGCGTTGGCTCCATGCAGCCAATTCGAAGGCCATCTCGACTTGGCCGTATCACGCCACTCGCTCGCCCCTCATACAAGCCATCAGAAAACTAAATTAGCGCCATCACAAGTTCCGCTTTGACACATGAAATGGTTTCGGAGTAGCATCTTTGCCATCAAGCCATATTGGCTTCTAGCGATTTTTCTTTCTTCAATTGTCGAGAGTAGGGGCGCGGTGCACCCATGCAGCGCGTGGATTTGCGTTTAGGGGAGTGGTTCTTCTTCAAGCAAGCGTGTGGTTGGCAGAAGTTAGCTCTCAGCAACACGGCCGCTAAAGCCGTGCGCCGCTGGGAGCTACTCTGAAAATCGATATGGGGGTGGAAGTATGAGGCGATTGTTCCTCGCAGTGCTGGTAATTTTAACGTTAGGAGTAGCAGCAAACGCGCAGACCTTCCGCGGCGCAATCAACGGTACGGTAACCGACCCGTCCGGCGGGTTGGTGCCGAATGCCCAGGTCAAGGCAACTCAAGTTGCCACGAGCACGGACCACACTACCGTGACCACCAGCGATGGTCAGTTTGCCTTCCAGGACATACCGCTTGGAACCTACAAAGTGAGTGTAACGGCGCAGGGGTTTCCCAACTATACGGTCGATAAGGTCGAGGTGACCGCGGGAACGATCTACACGCTGAACATTAAACTGACCATGCAAACGACCACCACCACCATAGAAGTATCTGCGGCAGCCCTTACATTGGACACGACCACCCAGACTCAAACAATGACGCTCAGCGAGGATATCGTTCAGGATATTCCCCTGAATGGGCGCGATTTCACGCAACTGATCTCTGTCGAACCTGGGTTCGGAGGATACAACGTGGGCGGCTTTGGTTCGCTCAACGGCACGCGCCCGAATCAAATGAACTGGCAGATCGATGGCGTGGATAACAACGATTTCTGGCACAACATTCCCGCTGTAAATCAGGGTGGCGTCTCCGGTATCGCAGGCGTGGTCCTCCCGATTGACTCAGTTACCGAATTCTCCGCGCAAACCTCCTCCGGCCCCGAGGGCGGCCGGAGCGCTGGCGGGACCGTGAATGTGGTCACAAAGTCCGGCAGCAACGACATTCATGGCTCGCTTTATTACTACAACCGTAACGAAGCGTTCGGGGATCCCTCGCCCTTTTTTGCTCCGAGCGCCAACGTTCCCAAACCGCCCAAAGAGCGCAATGAGAATTACGGGTTTTCTGTCGGTGGCCCCATCATCAAAAATAAGACCTTCTATTTTGCGAGCTATGAGAAGCAGCAGTTTGTTTTCGGCTTGTCGGGTATAGCCACGGAGCCTTCTACCGCGTGGGTGAACCAAGCTAAGGCCGTCCTGCAAGCCAACGGTGTTGCGGAGAGCCCTGTTTCCACGACGCTGATTGGTCCGAACGGCTTCTGGCCACAGAACCTCATTGGCAGTCTGGCCGGAACCCCCAACAATTTTTTCAGCCCTAGCGCCGAGACAGGATACAGCTACAACGGCGTAGTTAGACTCGACCAGCAGATCACTGACAAGCATCATCTTTATCTTCGTTGGTTTGGCGGGCAGGGAAGCCAGACTGCCCCGCTAGGCGGCAGCCCGGCGCTGGGAACCGCTAGCTCGAACCTGCCCTTTTATTTTGAAGTTGCTCCGATCCACGTTTTCAACTACTCGGCCGTGCTCAACTCTACATTCACCACGAAAATTACCAATCAACTTCTGTTCGGCGCGAACTACTTCAATCAGCTATTTAATGACAGCAACAACAGCTTCAACACCCAAACCTTGGGCCTCTTCTTGAGCCCGGACGCGACCAATAAGGGCAAATACATTCTGGGAGCGCCAAACATCGTCATTGCTCCGCCCTCGACAGGCGGATCGGGAGGGTTTGAACAGATTGGCTTGACGCCGCCCGAAGGTCGCAGTGACCTCACCTGGCACATCTCCGACATCGTCTCTCACACTCTGGGGGCGCACCAATTGCGCTACGGGGCAGAGGTTCGTCGGGCCACCATCGATGAGTTTTACCATCGGCGCGGGACTGGACAGTTTGTCTTTGACGGGACCGCCGGGCCCTGGGCGGGGAGCGCGACCTGCACGAATAACCCTCTATTGTGCTCGTTAGCCGACTTTTTGGCAGGTGATGTGTCTCCCTGCGACGCTTTCCATACCAACGCGGGTGATATTTGCGGGTCCACAATTGCCGTGGGCAACCCGGAACGCTTTGTTGGGGTGAATGCTTTCAACGCCTACTTCCAGGATTCCTGGCAAGTCACCAAAAAGCTGAACGTTAATTATGGCTTACGCTATGAGTACTTCGGCCCGATGTCCAGCGACAAAAAGGACATCGCGAATTTTGTACCGGGAACTGGATTTGTCGTGCAAAGGGGAGGTACCCCGCTCTTTAAACCGGGTAAAGATCATTTTGCTCCCCGGCTCGGCTTGGCTTATCAACCGACTGGGAGATCGGATTTGGTCGTGCGTGCTGGATTTGGCGTCTTCTATGACCAGATTAACTTGAACCCGTTCTTGGACTTCCGGCCGCCGGTGGCCGCGCCACAAGGCATCGAGGGCAACCCGTTCGGTGCCTCCCCCGTCTCGACCTATTCACGTAGCGGCTACAATTGGGATGCCGTACAGGCCGGTGGCGCCTCTATTTTCCCCGGCGTGCAACCCTGTACTGATCCAAACTGCGCTGCGGCCACAGACCCGAAAGGCCTTGCCGCGTACTCTGTCAGCCCGAACTTCCGCACCCCTTATTTCTTCAATTACAACCTGCAAGTGGAAAAGGGCTTCGGTAATCTTGGCGTGCTGCAAGTCGGATACGTGGGCAGCGAGGGACGCAAGCTGAACATCGTGTCCAACATCAACCCTACAAATTCCGCTGGCGTTCATACCAACTTTCCCAACTTCGGCAACATCTTGCAGCTGAACACTATCGGAACCTCCAACTATAATTCCTTGCAAACTGTGTTCAGGCTCAGGTCCTATCACGGACTTACCTCTCAGTTGGCTTATACTTGGGCGCATTCTTTGGACGAGATCAGCGAGTACCGTGGGCAAATCCTTACCGACGCGACCAATCGGCTGCTGGATTATGGGAACAGCGATTTCGATACCAGGAACCTCTTCACCATCAATTTCACCTATGACGTGCCCAAAGCACCCTGGGCTACTTCCGGATGGTCAAAGCGCGTGTTCAACGATTGGCAAGTGAGCAGCGTGATGAACTGGCACAGTGGGCAGCCCTCCGACGAAGGCCGGTTGGGCTTAGACCTGATCGGTGATCCGTACGCTGGAGTTAGTCACAGTTTCACTCGGAGTATCCCTGGAGTGCAATGGTGGAACCCGGCGGCGTTCTGCACACCGCCTACGGCTGGCGTCACGGCTGGTACGTCGTGCCCAACCGCAACGGACAACCTCTCTCGCAACAAGTTTACCGGTCCGGCGTTCGGCGATGTCGACCTGTCGTTCATCAAGAACATACCGATTACCGAACGCATCAAAATCCAGCTTCGCGCGGATTTCTTTAACCTCCTCAACCGCATCAATTTCGCATCGGGCGTAGGGTCCGTAGGCAGCGTTTGCGCACCGGACAAGGTAACCGGCGTATGCAGCGGCGCAAGCGGCTTCGGAACCGTGACTGACACCATCGGGGACTTCAACGGTGCTCCTGCAATCGGCCCCGGTGAAGCCCGCAACATTCAGCTCGTGGCCAAAATCATCTTCTAACGCTGCGGGCAGCGCATACAACTCCGAGCGCGGGGACCATTGGTCTCCGCGCTTTTTTATTGACATTTAATCGCCTCTTTGATACACTTTAGTTGTAGAAGATTGCGTCTACTCAGCTGGCAGTTCCTCCCGTCTTTTCCTAGGCGCAAAAATCCAAAATCAAACCAAAGGTCCACGACAAAAAGCTCGTATGTCCTTTAGAATGTGCAGATCCAAGCATTTTCGAGCACAACTCCTTTAGAATGAACACATCCGGCAAACCCCGGGGGAGGGGGTCCCCTCCGCAAAATCGCAAATCGTAGAATATCTCCCGGCGAACCCGCCTTCCTGGCGGGTAATTACTTGCGCAAGCCACTTCTTCGCCGCCCTTGCCCTGTCTCCCTTCTTTGGTAGCCTCAAGATAAGCAAGACTTTAAGCACACAGGAGAACGCACGTGAAAACGGCATCGCTTTGGCTCGCCCTGGTCGGCTCTTTGGGACTGACGGTTGCGCCCGCTTTTGGCCAAGTCAAGAGCTCGCCCGCTCCCACCGTCTCCCGCACCACCAAGGCCGTCAATTTCCGCCGCGCCGGTGGCGCCACTAAGCTTGATTTTCAAGGCACCGAATTGTTGCAGGCTGCTTCGGGCGAAGCCAAGGTTGAAAACAAGGGAAATCGCACCGAGATCGACGCCAAATTCGAGAATCTCGAGGAAGCCACCAAGTTCGGCCTCGAATACCTCACCTACGTCCTGTGGGCGGTCTCTCCGCAAGGCCGCGCCGTCAATCTCGGGGAAGTCAGCCTCAATCACGGCAGCGGCCACGTCAAAGCCATTTCCGAAATGCAGACCTTCGGCATGATTGTCACCGCCGAGCCCTATTTCGCCGTCAACCAACCGGGCAACGTGGTCGTGCTCGAAAACATTATCCCCGCCAATTCCAAGGTCGAGAACATCGACGCCAAGTACGAACTCCTCGGCCGCGGCGTCTACTCCTCCTCCAACACCAAGATCGAAAACGCCATCTTCGGCGTCGATCGCAAGACTCCTCTGGAGCTGTTTGAAGCGCGCAATGCCGTGCGCATCGCGCACATCGCTCTCGCTGACAAGTACGCGCCCTCCATCGTCGCCAAGGCCGAACAGCAGCTCAAGACCGCCGAAGACGTCTACCACTCCGGCCACGACAGGAAATCCGTGGAAGCCGCCGCCAAGGAAGTGGTGGAGACCGCCGAAGAAGCTCGCGTAATGTCGGTAAAGCAAAAGGCTGAGGAAGATGCGCAAGCCGCCGTTGCCGCCGAACGCAAAGCTGCGCTGGAGCGCGAAGCCAAAGCGCGCGCCGACGCCGACTCGGAAGCAAAACGCCGCCAGGAAGCCGAGCAAGCCCGCCAGCAAGCGGAAGCCGCGAAGGCTGAAGCCGAGCGCATGAAGCAGGAAGCCCAGCAGGCTGCCCAGGAAGCCGCACGCCAGAAGCAGGAAGCCGAGCAAGCCCGCGCAGCGGCGCTACAACAGCAACAAGCAGCGCAAGCAGAGGCCGAGCAGGCCGCACGCGACAGGGCCGCAGCCGTGTCGCAGCAGCGCGTAGCGGAAGCGGAAGCCGAGAAGGCCCGGCAGGCCGCGGCGCAGGCCGAAACGGAGAAGGCGCAACTTCGCGCGCAACTGCTTTCTCAACTCAACTCGATTTTGCAAACTCGCGATTCCGCACGCGGCTTGATCGTGAACATGTCCGACGTGCTGTTTGACACCGGCAGCTACACCTTGAAGCCCGGCGCGCGCGAAAAGCTCGCCAAGATCTCCGGCATTGTGCTGGCCCACCCGGGGCTGAATTTGCAGATCGAAGGACACACCGACAGCGTTGGAAGCGATGAAATGAACCAGCAACTTTCCGAGCGGCGCGCGGATTCCGTGCGGGATTTCCTGGCGGAACAGGGTGTGCCGGGATCGGCGATCACCGCGCGCGGATTCGGGAAGACCCAGCCGGTGGCCGGGAACGATACCGCCGAAGGCCGGCAGCGCAACCGTCGCGTGGAACTGGTAGTGAACGGCGATGCCATTGGCAACGGGAGTGCGAACGCGGCAGTGACCTCGAACCGGTAAGCGCGAACGCCACAGCGCGAAGGACTCCTGACGCAAATACGCCGCCGGTCTACGGCAATCACAACCCATCACGTCAATGTGCCGCACTGGAAATACTTCCGTGCGGAAGACAATCCTTCACTGCAACCCTGCTTGGAATAGAATCGTGGCCCAAGAGGGGTTACGGTATGCAAGTGCGCGTGCACAGGAAACGCCCCGAGCCATGGAACGAGCGGCGTCAACGCCTCAAACGCCGTTGGACCGTGCCACTGTGGGCCGTTGAGTGGTTCTGGGAGTGGGTGGCGTACATCCTCAGCAATTGGTCCTTCCTGGAAGTGCTCGAATACCTGAGCAGTTTCGGCGTCCTGATTGCCGTGGTCTTCTATTTCAGCGAGTCCGGCGACCGGCTCAAGCAAAAGCACTACCAGGCATGGCAAGTCATAAACACTGCCCAGGGGAAAGGCGGCAACGGAGGCCGTATCGAAGCCCTGCAAGAGCTAAACACCGATCGCATCCCTCTCGTCGGCGTCGACGTTTCCGGCGCGTTTCTACAGGGCATTCACCTGCGAAGCGCGCACTTGTCGCGCTGCAATTTCTCTGGCGCCGACCTGCGTAACAGCGACTTTGATTCCGCCGACATGTCTGATGCCAACCTGCGCGTCGCGAATTTTCGTGAAAGCATGCTCCGCCGTGTCGAATTCGACCACGCCGATTTCACCGAAGCCGACCTCTGGGGCGCCGACCTCAGTGGCGCGGACTTGTCCGGAACCATTTTGGAGAAAGCAGACCTGAGCAGGACCAATCTGGCCAATCTAAAATGGAATCGTATCGGTGAGCTAACAGGCGCGAATATTTTCGGGGTGAAAAACGCGCCGGAAGGCTTTGTCGCTTACGCCCTGAAACACGGCGCCGTCCAGATCGACTCCGACTCCCGGTAAGATTCCTGGCTACATCGCCCAGCGCATCAGCAGCCCGCCGGTGGTGTATCCGGCGCCGACCGCCGCGAGTAAAACCAGATCGCCTTTGCGAAGCCGGCCTTGCTCCACGGCGTCGCGCAGACCCAGCGGGATCGTGCCGCCGGTGGTGTTCCCGTACTTGTCGATGTTCACCATCACTTTGGAGTCGTCCACGCCAAGCCGCTCCTGCATGGCGCGAATGATCCGCAAATTGGCTTGATGAGGCACCACCAACGCGAGATCGTCGCTGGTAAATCCATTGCGCTCCAGAAGGCAGCCGGCCAACTCGGCCATACGCCGTACCGCGTACTTGAACACTTGCGAGCCGTCCTGGTGCACCACATGCATGTTCTTGTCGAGCGTTTCGTGGGTGGACGGATGCAGCGAACCGCCGCCCGGCATGTACAAATATTTGCCGCCCGAGCCGTCGACGTCGTGCGAAAAATCCAGAATGCCTTCGCCATCTTTCGCGGGTTCCAGAAGCACGGCTCCCGCGCCGTCGCCAAACAGAACGCACGTGGCGCGATCCTTGTAGTCCAGGATCGAACTCATCACATCGCTGCCGATCACCACGACTTTGCGGTGCGCGCCGGAGCCCACGAATTGCGCTCCGACGGTCAGCGCATACGCAAAACCAGAGCAAGCCGCCGAGAGGTCAAATCCCCACGCACGCTTGGCTCCCAGGCGATCCTGTACCAGGCAGGCGGTTGCCGGAAAAAACATATCGGGGGTAACCGTGGCCACTATAATCAAATCGATTTCGGACGGATCCGTCTTCGTTTTGTCCAGGAGGGCCTTGGCCGCCTCGGTGGCGAGATGCGAACTGGCCGTGCCATTCTCTGCGATGTGGCGTTCGCGAATGCCGGTGCGCGTGCGGATCCATTCGTCGTTCGTCTCCACCAATTTCTCGAGGTCGGCGTTGGTCAGCACCTTCGGCGGCACATAACCCGCAACCCCGCTAATCTTCGCAGCAATGCGACGCGACATAGCGCTCCTTGAGGTCCCAAAGGGTAGCACAGGAATTCTCGCCTCTGCGCCCACCTATCGAAGCAAAAAGCCGATAAGTAAAAGTCGTCGGACGGAACTGTTTCTGATGGCGGTCAGATCTGCAGACGGCACCTGCGCGCGCTACATTTTAAGCTCTATCTCTGAGTATCTCGTAGCGCCAGGTAATTTTCGCGGTTTTCTTCAACATGGCAGCCACCGAACAGTATTTGTCCTCGCTGAGCTCGATGGCGCGCTTCACCGCGGCATCGTCCAGATTCCCTCGCAAGCGGTAGACGATTTCCAGCTTCGTCCAAACAGTGGGCGGCTGAGCGGCGCGCTCTCCGGAACAAACCACTTCCAACGACTCCAGTTTCTGCCGCTTTTTCTTCAGCACCGATACAACATCTGTGGCAGTGCAAGCTCCGAGCGCCATCAGCACCAGCTCCATGGGACCCGGCGCAGTGTTGGTCTGGCGGTCGGAGTCCACCGCGACCGTGTGTCCCGATGGACCGGTCGCCGAAAATTTCTCCTCGCCGATCCATTTCACCGATGCGCTTTGCATAGGCCTCCCCCAGGAGAACAAGGATAACAAAGTACTCGCTACGGATTGCGGTCGAGAACCAGTGCTAACTGCCGCTCTCATAAAGTGACATCCATTTGACGCGTCAATGACAAGGATTGAGCCTGCGCGCAGTCAAAATAGAAGAGGTTGATATGAACACAGCAACCAAGGCGACGTACCACAATTCAAAACCGGAACCGGAACGGAAACTCCGGCGCGGTGGTAACACCCGGCGCGCATCCGCTCCCGCGATCCAGTCAGCCCAGCCACCGCAAACCGGAAGGCCGCTCAAGCCCGATGCCGCCTCGCTGAAGGAAGCCATACGCTTGGCGCAACAGGGCGACGCAGCGGCCTTTGAGACCATCTATCAGCTGCATTGCCGCCGAGTATATGCGCTCTGCCTACGCATGGTTGGCGATCCAACCGAGGCCGAAGATTTAACGCAGGAGGCGTTCCTGCAATTGTTCCGGAAAATTCACACGTTTCGAGGGGAGTCCGCGTTCTCTTCCTGGTTGCACCGGCTCACCGCCAATATTGTCTTGATGCGTTTCCGGAAGAAGAGGCCCATCGCGGTCTCGTTGGACGAAGTGATCCGGCCGGACGACGAACGTGACCGGCCCACGCTCGAAATCGGCGGCCCGGATTTGCGCCTGATCGGCGTTTTCGACCGCGTGAACCTGCAAACCGCGGTCCAACAATTGCCGGAGGGCTACCGGTCGATGTTTCTCCTCCACGATGTGCAGGGTTTCGAGCACAACGAAATCGCCACCATGCTGGGCTGCTCGGTAGGCAATTCCAAATCGCAATTGCACAAGGCCCGCAAACGCCTGCGCGAGCTGTTGCACGAGGTGCGTCACTACGCAGCTCATCCGGCCCCGGAAATGGCAGCCGCTGGTGTCGAATTCTCCTGATTAGCGCTTTGGGAGGCAGAATCGATAGAGAGAGCGGGTAAAGCCTACGACGTTCTGGTAACCGTGGCGACCTCAATGATGGGATTGGGCATCGACTTCATGGTGCGCACAAATGCAGATACCACCTTGGTATCAAACTGCGCGTTGGCGCAACGCTCCAATTCCACCAGAGCTTCCGCGGCCGCGCGTGCTTTTTTGTATGTACGGTCGCTGGTGATGGTGTCGTAGGCGTCCGCAACCGCAATGATGCGCGCACCCAGCGGTATATCTTCGCCCGCCAGTGCATCCGGGTAACCGGAGCCATCAAAGAATTCGTGATGGTGCAATACCATCTCCCGTATACGCGCCAGCGGCGTCAAAGGCTCCAGAATTTTCGCTCCAAAGGTCACGTGCGACTTCATCGTTTCCCATTCATCGGGATTCAGCGGCCCGTTCTTGTTCAAAATGTTCTCTGGGATGGCCACTTTTCCAATGTCATGCAATACCCCGCCCAGGCGGATCTCCTCAATCTCCAGGTCGTTCAGCCCCAACGCCTCGGCAATCAGCGACGCGTAAGCGGAAACCTTCTGGGAATGTCCCTGCGTGTAGTGGTCCTTTGCGTCGATCGCGAAAGCCAGCGATGTAACGGTGTCGAGCACAGCCTGCGGCAGCGCCTGCGGGCCCTGGGAGGCAAGTGTCGCCCCGCCCGTACCATTCGCGCCTTCCGTGGCCGCCAGCGATTCCGTGAATTGCTTGAGTCTCGAATAAATTTCCTCAAACGCTTCCGGGCCGGTGGCAAATAAACGTTTCAGCGTTACGCCCAGATACGCTTCCAGGACATCACGCTTCCACTTCTTCGCTTCGTTGGGATCAAAATGGTCTGCGGTCGACACGGCGTTGCCGCCCTGGTGCTTGGACAGGTACATGGAAGCGTCCGCGACCTGGATCAATTCCTGAGGAGAGGAGCCATGTAACGGATAGCACGCGATGCCGAAGCTCGCGCTGATGTTCTTCTCGCGCAAGAGGGGGTCTGCCGATACCCAGCCGCGCAGCTTGGAGGCCAGTTGCCGCGCGTGCTCCATGTTCGTCTCCGGCATCAAGATCACAAATTCGTCGCCACCGTATCGCGCGACCACGTCCGAGCGCCGGCAATTGGTCTCCAGAATGTGTCCTACACGCTGCAAAACCAAGTCGCCTTCCAAGTGCCCATAGAAATCGTTCACGAACTTGAAGCGGTCCAGGTCCATCAGCACCAGCGCGAAGGCGCGTCCGGCTCGCGTCGACCTCTTCCATTCCGCCGACAAGGCTTCCATAAAGAAGCGATGCGTCTTGACCCCGGTCAGTCCGTCGGTGATGGCCTGCTCCTGCGCCTTTTGGAACGAGAGAGCATTGTGCAAAGCGCCGGCGATCAGGTCGGCGAGGGTGCGCAGCAAGAGCACCTCTTCCTCGGAAAAGTCCGCCGGCTGCGATGATTCGACATACAGAATTCCGTGCAGTTGCTCGGCATAAAATATCGGCAGGGCAATGGCGGCCAAAGTGTCCGGCAGCAAAGGCTTGAACCCGGCGTCGGCCGGAATGCTCGCGTTGTACGCGGCGAGTTGACCGTTGCGCGCGACCTGTCCAATCAAACCGGTACCCAACGGAATTCGCTGTCCGAGCGCGCCCCGCCGCTTGCCGGCTTCCGCCTGGATCACGATTTCCCGAGTTGCGTACTCCAACTGGCCAATTCCGATGTGATCGTAGGTCAATCCGGATTCCATCTGCTCGGTAATCTTGGCCAGCATTTCGTCTGGATTCAGCGTGGCGATGGCGTTCCGTGAAATGGTGTTGAGCAGCGAGAGGTGCCGCGCCTTCGTGCGTTCTTCCTGGAACAGCCGGGCATTTTCGATGGCGATGCTGGCTTCGCTGGCCAGCACGCGTAACAGCTCCAGATGCCCCTCGTCGAACACATGCTCCTGGTCGGCATAGACCGCCATCGCGCCAATGGCATGATCGTAGGCCACCAGCGGCACGCAGCAAAAACATCCACTGTGTTGAATCGCTTCTACGCCCAGCTTCTTGACTTCCGCGTCGTAGTTGTCGCGAATCAGCACCGGCTGGCGAGTGCGGATCACGTACTCCGTAAGATGATTTCCGGCGCGCCGGTTGCGCCGCGGCCCTGGCTTGCCCCCGACGACTTCAAAGTGGAAACGCATCTCGTCGCGGACCGGATCAAGCTCCGCGATATAGAAATTTTCGACGTCAATTAACCGGCGCAATTCCTCCCAGATCTTGACGAGCAAATCCTCTTTGTTCAGAGTCGAACTCAGTGCTCGGCCAATTTCATTCAATACATGCAATTCTTCCGTACGTCTGGAAGTCTGCTGAACCAGGTAACTGTTCTCCACGGCCATCCCGATTTGATGACCGAGGGCCAGGAGCAAACGATATTCGGCAGGAGCAAATCGGCGGCTGTCCGGTGTTCCCAGGAGGAGCACGCCAAATGCTTGTTCCTTGGCCTGTAGACTGATGGCCACGACGCTGCGCAGCCCTTGCGCGATGGCCAACTGCCGAAATCTTTTGATCGGCTCTTCCCGTTCCAGCGCCGCGACGGATTCCGCATTGCGCAAATCGCGAAAGCCCAGGAGTCCTCCGAGGCGCGAAACCAATCCAACCAGATAGTCGTCCAGCCCCTCATTTTGTGCCACTCGGCAGAAATCGTCGCTCAGCCCCACCGCCACCACAGAGGTGGGCCCCTGCGGATCGCCATGATGCAGAAACAGTGCGCCCGCCGGGAGCCGGACCACTCCCAGCACTCGATCCAGAGCCTGCGACAACATGCGCTGAATTTCGCCGCCAACGAAACTCGATGTGGCCAGGTTCAGATTGGAGAGCGCCAGCATGTTGCGCTCGATACGCCGCTTCTCTTCTTCGTAGGAGGCCATCACCATCAACATGGCCACGAATGCGGAAGGCACGGCGGAGATGGGGCTGTCAATGGCCAGTTCCGGCGGGGCATCTCGCAGCAACAGGAACACGGCTAGTTGTAAAACGCACCAGGCCATGAAGGACAAACCGAGCAGGCGGTCCGCAAGCGTTTCTTGGCGTTTGCTCTCTTGCCAAAAGAGGATCGCGACGGCGCCAAAGAGCAGCGCAGCCGGGATGACCACCGTGACGCTAAAGAGATGCAGCGCGTTCGCTACCGACCATGCAGCCAGGATTAGAGAGGCCGCTCCGGCGCCGACTTTCCACGGTTTGCGCTGTGCGTACAGCTGTGCGCCCAAAAAGAAGAAGACTGCCGCGACTGCATACAGCCAGCGATCCAACGCAGTCTGCAGCGGCGTATCGGGGACCCACTGCGCCAGCGCTGGGCCCAGGTAGTGCAAAGCGAAGAGAGTCCAACCCGCCGTCCAAAGCAGCAGATACATCTGCCGCTTCAGGCTGTAGATATAGGCAAAAAAACCGGCCACTAGGGAAGTTGCCGCGAGCAGGGCCAGCGCAATGAGGTTGTTATAAACCAACACGAGTCGATTCTTCCGCGATACACGCGGAGTCACTAGCCGCTGCCCGGCGGGCAGGTCAGCCGTTATTTAAAAATGCAGGCGCATGTATGCAGACGGCGCGCACACCTCGCACCACCCGCAAAAACGCGTCATAGGCACACAAAATAAAGCACTTGGATTATGGAACATCCATTTTTATTGAGGCAAGCGTACCGGGGTACTGGTGGCCAAAAAGATAGCAGAAAGGAGGTAACGTCCGCGAGGTAACGACTTGGCTACATTTACGCGGCCAGACCGAAAAACGCCGAACCGCCGACAGCTTCCGGCCGGTAGGGGCGACCGAACGCAAATTGGACCATCCACTGCCGTTTCGTTACACTGACCAATCCTACTTTTGCGACAAGAACTGGGAGAGCCTCAAGCAAGTTGCAACGATGAGCGAAACAACTAAAACTTCCGGCGCTCCTGTCCGGGTACGCTTCGCGCCTTCGCCGACCGGCTATTTGCACGTGGGCGGCGCGCGCACTGCTTTGTTCAACTGGCTTTTCGCCCGCCATCAGCACGGAGCCATGATCCTGCGAATCGAGGATACCGACGCCGAGCGCAATAAACCGGAGTTAGTGCAAGGGATTGTCGATGGCCTGCGTTGGCTGGGGGTCGACTGGGACGAGGGTCCGTTTTATCAGTCGCAGCGCACGGAGCTGTACCAGGCTGCGGGCAAGAAGCTGCTGGCTAGTGGCGCCGCGTTCCTGTGCTACTGCCCGGCGGAACGCTACGCTGGCGGCGACCATGCGGTGGAGGCTCAGGATGACGAGCCGAAGGCGGCTGGTCCGCGGCGGATCGTGCGCTGCACTTGCCGGGACGGCAAGCCATCAACGCCGGGCGTCAAACCGGCCGTGCGCTTTCGCGTGCCCATTGGCGGCACGACCAAATTCTTCGATGCCGTCTTCGGCGAGCGCGAATTCTCCAACGATGAAATCGAGGACTTCGTGCTGCTGCGTTCCGGCAAGGGTGACGAAGAATTCGGCCAATCCATGTACCAGCTCGGCGTGGTGGTCGACGACATCGACATGCGCATCACACACGTGATTCGCGGCGCGGACCACATCTCCAACACACCGAAACAAGTTCTGTTGTACCGCGCGCTGGGCGCCGAACCGCCGATATTCGCCCATGTGCCGCTCATTCTTGGGCCGGACAAGTCGCGGCTCTCCAAGCGCCATGGCGCCACCGACGTTAACATGTATCGCACCGAAGGGTTTCTGCCCGAAGCATTTCGCAATTTTCTCGCCTTGCTCGGTTGGTCCGCTGGTGGAGACGAAGAGTTTCTGCGCACCCAAGAGCTTCTCCAGAAGTTTTCGCTGGAAGGGGTCAGCCGCACTAACGCCGTTTTCGATCGCCCTAAACTTGAATGGTTCAATACCCAATATCTTCAGAAGCTGCCGATAGAGGATTTGCTGCCGGAAGTGGAAACGGAGTTGAAGCGCAGCGGACTCTGGAAAGCGGAATGGGCTTCGGGTGCGGGACGCGAGTGGTTTGCCAAAACGGCGGACTTGCTGCGCCCGCGCATCCGTTTGCTTCCCGATTTTTCGTCCTGGTCCCGCGCGTTCTTTACCGATGATTTCGAGATTGATCCCGCGGCCAAAGCCAAATTCTGGAAAGAGCCCAAAGTTCCGGAGCTACTCTCCAAGCTCGCGGAAAAGCTCGCGGCAATTCCACCCGCCGATTGGAATCATGATGCCTGCGACCATGCGCTGCGCGCGCTAGCTGAAGCGGAAGGTGTAAAAGCGGGCCTACTCATTAATGCCACCCGCGTGGCTATCGTCGGGCAAGCCGTTGCGCCGCCGCTATTCGACACCATGGTGGTTTTGGGTCGCGACCGCGTGGTGAACCGGCTGCGCCGGGCTTTGCCCACGCTGACCGCTGCCTGAACGCTCCGCGCTCGGGAAATGGGCGTGGCTCAGCCTTCGCCGCCTTCATCCCCGGGTTCGAACATGCAGGGATGCCACTGGTCATCCTCGGCGTGCGCCGCGCAGAACCAGCGGTCACATTGGTCGCAGAAGATTTCGGCGGATTGGTTGCACGGTTCGTCGAGGCGGGAAACACCTTCACACGAAGGCTTCACGTCTACGTCTGGATTCTCGCGGGCCCGCTTTGCTTTCATGACTGCACCCGTGGCGCCATTCTACTCCTCAGCGGACAATGCGGGAACAGGTCAGCGGCGAGAACGGTCCTTGCGGACGGCTTCGTCGATCAGCGTGTCCAGCTCACCGCGGGTGAGCCGCACATGGTCGCCGGTTTCGTTCGTATCGGAAGTGACCGGGAGTTCCGCGCCTCCACCCGGCGGTGGCGTGACGAAATAGCGGGAGCGCGCGGCCATCAACTTGGCCACTTCGCGACTCGAGAGTAGCGTCGGAGTGCCGGCCATTTCCGCGGCGAGCGTGATTTTCGCGACATGTTCGATCGTTTCCAGGCGGAAATACGCGGCCAGCAGATCCGGCCCGCACGTAACGGCGCCGTGATTGGCCAGCAGCAGTGCGTCGTAGTGCGGCACAAAAGGCTCCAGCGCGGCGCTCAGCTCCGGCGTTCCTGGCGTGGCATAGCGAACTAACGGAATGCGTCCCAGGCCAACGATAACTTCGGGAAGCAAGGCCTGATCCAGTCCGCGTCCGGCAACCGCAAACCCCGTCGCGGTCGGCGGATGCGCGTGGCAGATGGCGTTCACATCGGGCCGCATGTTGTAAAACAGCAGATGCATGGCGATCTCTGAGGAAAACTTGCGGTCGCCGGAAAGCTGCCGGCCCTCAAGATCGGTGACCACCAAGTCTTCCGGCGCCAGCATGCCCTTGTTCATGCAGGTTGGCGTGGTCAGAATGCGCTTTTCGTCGAGGCGCACCGACACATTGCCTTCGCAGGCTACGTTGTAGCCCTGCTCGTACATCCAGCGCCCGGCGATACAAATATCCAGGCGATGTTGCAGTTCGGTTTTGCTGCTACCCGGCAAAAGTGAGTCCGTGGCCACGGCGGACTCCTTCCTGGCTCGAGGCTTCCCTCCAAGCCTTTCGGGGACTAGTTATCGTGCGATACAGGCGCCGGACCAGCGGCGCCCACCGCGAAAGCCTTATGCGTATATCCCGCGCATTTTCAGCGCGCTGGCCACCCTGTCGATAGCCAGCATATACGCGGCTATTCGATTGTTTACCTTGTGCGTTTCGGCGTAGCGTACCACTTCATCGAAGGCATTTTCCATAACATCCAGCAGGCGCTCGTTAACTTCGCTCTCGCGCCAGAAAAAGCCCTGGCGGTCCTGCACCCATTCGAAATAGCTGACCGTAACGCCGCCCGCATTTCCGAGAATATCGGGCACGGTGAAAATCCCCTTAGCGTCGATAATGGCGTCGGCTTGCCAAGTGGTCGGACCGTTGGCGCCCTCGCACAGGATTTTTGCCTGCACCTGATGGGCGTTCCTCTCGGTAATTTGATTTTCGATCGCTGCGGGGATGGCGATGTCGCAAGGCTGGAAGAGAACGTCGCGCGCGCTCATCTTGGTGCCGCCGCCCGGAAAATCGGGTAGCGCTTTCTTTTGCGTGTACACCCAATCAATGACTTTGGGAATGTCGAAGCCCTTGTCGTTGTACAGGCCGCCGCCGATGTCCGCGAGGCCGACAATTTTGTATCCCGCCTGCTGCATCAAAAGACCGGCCATCGAGCCGACGTTGCCGAAACCTTGAATCACCACGCGGCTGCCCTCGCGCTTCATGCCCAGCTTGGCGATCGCTTTATCGCAGCAGATCATCACGCCGCGCCCGGTAGCTTCGCGGCGGCCACGCGACCCGCCCAGTTCGATGGGCTTGCCGGTAACTACGGCGGTGGTCGCCTGGCCGACGTGCATCGCGTAGGTATCCATTACCCACGCCATCATCTGCTCGCCGGTGCCCACGTCGGGTGCGGGAACATCGCGTTCCGGACCCAACCAGTTCACCAATTCTGCGGTATACCGCCGGGTTAACCGCTCCAGTTCACCACGCGACATCTTCCGCGGGTCGCAAATCACGCCGCCCTTGGCACCGCCGAACGGAATGTTCACCACCGCGCATTTCCAGGTCATCCAGGTGGCCAGCGCGCGCACTTCATCGATCGAAACATCGGGAGCAAAACGAATGCCGCCTTTGCCGGGGCCGCGCACGGTGGAATGCAACACGCGATAGCCGATGAACACCTCCAATTGTCCGTTGTCCATGCCCACCGGGATATACAGGGTGATTTCCTTGCTGGGATGTTTCAAATAGCGGTACAACCCCTGCTCAAGTCCTAATTTGTTGGCGGCGACTTCGAAGCGCGCTTCCGCATTCTGATAAACATTCATCTCCTCCGGTGCAGGCGCCTGGGACATTCCAATATCTCCTTTGAGCGAACATGCCCGACCGGCGATGTCCGTCTCTTCGCAGTTCGCCCGAGCGGTTTGCGGCGCAGGAAGCGATCTGAAGGGCCAAGAAAGAGGTGAAATCGGCGGGCTACCCACCCGTTGACCTGTCACTTGGCCGGGCCGTCAGTATACGAACCTGTCTCGCCCCTCGCAAGCCGGAGAGGTGCGTTATGGATGAAACAGAGTGAGCTTGTCGACGTCTTCCCCGGTTGTGAGGAGGACTCCATGCGCAAGCGTGCCTTCAATTGCTGCTAGCGGCCTGGCGACGGGTACGTGATTCTGGAATAACCGACAAGGTCAATGGCAAGATCACGGACACCCAGCAGGTCATGGTTTCGTGCGATCTCAAGACCTTGACGATAACCGTGCACGAGCGAACCGAACATCCTCGTGTTTGAACGGCAATAGTCTTCGGAGGCCTAAACCGATGAGCGAACGAAATCAGATCGCGCCACGGAGATGCTTGCCGATGCACCTCGTGACGCGTGGCGATATTTCGCCTGCGAAAAGAACCAGACAAAGGTCAGCAGGGCACCGAGCAGCATGCCACCGAATAGCAAGCTGACCACTCGGGCAAACACATGGAAGCGCTGTCTAGACCAGAGCCCGCTACCGTCAGGTACGGTGGACAATTCGTGGTACGGCATCTCCGACGCCGCGTCGCTGGGATTGTCGGAGAATTTCACCGCCGCGAGAAAGCTGTAGCCGCGCCGCGGAATGGTCTCGATGTATAGGGGACTCTCCGGCGAATCGCCCAGCACCTGCCGCAACTTATTCATCGTGGTATTGACATTGGCATCGAGGTTGGTCAGGAAGGTGTCCGGCCAAAGATGACAACGTACTTCTTCGCGGGTAACCACATCGCCCGCACGTTTCAAGAGCAGCTCAAGGGCCTGGAAGAGCTTGGCCTGCACTTTGACTCTGCGGCCATTCTGATACAGCTCGGTACGCTCCAAATCCGCCAGGAACGCGCCAAAGCGGGCGTAGCGAGCGGGAACCGCATGGGGTCCTTGCACGCTCCCCTGTGAATCGAGTAGCGCTATTGCATTAGGTTGTGAGCTCATCTTGCGGGGTCTCTTAACGGCTGGGCGCATGCACCGCTCGCCCGCCGTTAGCCTCCTCACCGAACTTAGACGTAAATAGGCTATCGATTGAGGTCACTAAACTTGTCAAATTTATGTCTATTCAGGAACAGAGGGGGTGACTACTGTAAACGGAACTGGATGGTTACGGTCAGGTGCATGGATACCGCTTTGCCGTCTAGTATGGCGGCTTGATACTTCCATTGACGCAACGCGTCCATAGCCGCTTGGTGCAACATGGATGGGCCAGATACGACTTTCATGGTGGTAACCCGGCCGTTGGCATCAATCAACGCGTCGATGCGCACATCACCGGCAATGTGCTGCGACTTGGCCAATGGCGGATAGACCGGAGGCACTGAGGAAATCATTCGCGCTGGTTTGACGTCTCCGCCTACGGTCAGGGGCGCGGCCGGCTGGTTCGTGCTGTCCGCAAGATTCGCGCCCAGCGAGCTTTCCCCTGTCGAAGGGGAATCGCCGCTTAGCTCTAACTCTGGCTCCACTACGCCATTCGACTGCGCGTTCGAGGAGCGGCCGACTTTGGGTTTGGCCAACCGAACGTTGCCGAGCAACGGCTTCTTGATCTCGGGTTCGACGACCTCGATCGATCTCTCCGGCGCCTTGACAGCTTCGTTACTGGAATTCGCTTTTGGAATGCGCTCGGTAATCGCTGCGGTCTGAACTTTTCCCTGGTTCGGGGAGGAGACCACTGCGGGGGCTTCGGTCAGGCCATTCGCAGAACTTGTGTTGGGGGCCACCGCCGGGGTCGGTGAGTCGTTGACCGGAGCGACAGGAGCAGAAACCGGAGCGACACTCGATGCCAGGGAATTCGAGTGCGCCACATCGTTTGGTGGGGCCGCAAACCCCAATGACTCGCGGAAATACCAGGCACCGCCGCCCGCTGCGAGAATAAGGCCTGCGGCAATCGCCAGCCCAATACCTTTGCCGCTTCGATGCGGCTTGCTCAGTTCAGCCGGGGCGTTACCCAGTAGCGAATTTCCGAACACGGCAGCGGTAGATGGTTGTCTCGGAGTGCTCACCAGTTTCTTTGTCGTTGTTGCGGCGGCCGGTTTTTGCGCAGAAGCCGAATCCGCAGGCTCCGGAGCCTTCCATTCGTCCGACTCGTCAGTGGAATCGGTCGCGCTTTCTGCGTCGCGCGGGGCCTTAACGGCCGCATTGCGCGCCAAGGGTTCCAGCCAGGCGGGAATCTGCACTTCCTCGCTTTCAAAGCTGGACTTGGCGTCAGCGTGAGTCTCTTTCGGAGCATCGTGCGCCGAACTCAGATCCGCGGTGGCCACAGGTGCCAGCGACTTGGCCGCGACTGGCTCCTGGTTCGCGATCTGCAGAATCTTCGCCGCCGCATCCCCCAGTTCCTGCTTGGATGGCGGCGCGACCGGAACCGATGACTTTGCCTCGGCCTCTTTTTGTTCGGCGAACAGCAGGGCCGATAGTTGTTCCTGCAAACGATTGGCTTCCAGCTGCAATCCGTCAGTGGAGGTTTCCACTGGCGCAAGAAAATCCGCTTTGCTTGTGGGCCGGGAATCCGCCTTGATCTCCGTTTTGAACTCCTGCACCGCATCGGCAAGATTTGGGGTGACGCTCTCGGACGGTTGGCTCGCGTCCGCATAGCTAGTCGTTTTCAGCTCAGTGCTTTGGGGCGGCTCGGCCACGACGGCGGGGTCGGGTTTTCGTGTTGCGGCGCTCGCGCCGGCTATATTTCGCTCTCCCGGAAAGCGCATGCCCCAGAATCCGAGAACCGGCTCGGTGAATTCGAGCTCCACGTAACCGCTGGCGCTGCGATGATTTTTGGATTTCACCACCTGGCAAACGACTTCTTTTCTTGTCTTTTCATTGGTCAGAAAGAGCAGCTGTCCCGGCGCCACGGACGACGAAAGCCGGATCACCGCTCCATTGGCAAGCACCA
>Ga0307478_10000291_pt1 | contig 54039 bp, 39 predicted proteins | sample atmos_gasesECM4C_2_FD_203713 | JGI IMG/M metagenome (GOLD analysis project Ga0307478, IMG submission 203713) | Hardwood forest soil microbial communities from Morgan-Monroe State Forest, Indiana, United States - atmos_gasesECM4C_05 | ecosystem: Environmental > Terrestrial > Soil > Temperate...
TTCCGGTTGACGGCGGATCTTCTCTCCGACAAGGCACACCAGGGCCTGGTGATTTTCCCAGCGAACGTTGGCGAGGCCTTTGAGCTCTTCCGCAATCGCAGGCAGCGCTTCGGTCGAGGTGACGAGAAGAGAAAGGCTACTGCGTGAGGCGGACAGTAAATCGAGGCTGTACTGATGGCGCTCGAACACATCGAAGATCTCGCGCAACAACTCGGGAGCGAACCAGCGCACAGCGCTGACGTCGACCACGGTGATGCCTTTCTTGGCGGTGATGGCCTTCAACACACATTCTTCGCCGGGATGCGCCACGATCTCAGTTCCCTTCCCCTCTGGATTACGCGAGTTCACAACCCAGACGGGAATGTTTTTGCGCATGGCGGGAACGAGGGTGGCCGGGTGCAACACTTTGGCACCGAAATAGGCCAGGTCCGCGGCTTCTTCAAAGCTCATGCTGGGGACCCGACGAGCTTCGGGACACAGCTTGGGATCGGTGGTCAGGATACCGTCGACGTCGGTCCAAATCTCGATGCGCGTGGCGTCGAGCGCTGCGCCCACAATGGAGGCGGTGAAATCGGAACCGCCGCGGCCGAGGGTGGTGGGAACACCGTCGCGGGTGGCGCCGATGAATCCGCCGAGTAAGGGAACCTTTCCTTTCGCAAGCAGCGGCACCATGGCTGATTGCAGGCTTTCGTTGGCGTCTTCCCAGAGCGGCGTGGCGTGGCCGTGAGCGGCGTCGGTAACGATGCACGAACGCGCGTCGATCCAGACGGCCTCGATGCCCGACTGCACGAAGGCGGCCTGCACGATGCGACTGGAAAGGCACTCACCGGCGCCTAGGAGTTCGTCCGTCATTCTGGGCGTGAGATCGGCGAAGGCTGCGACGCTGGCCAGAAGCGAATGCAAATGCTTGAAGTCGGCTTCGAATTGTGGGCGCAGAGTTTCGAAGGCCGGTGCGCCCGCGACGTCGAGGGCTATTTCTTCATGGCGGCGTTGGAGGGAGTCTAACTGCTCACGCGCCGAAGCGAGTTGCCCCTTCTCCGCCGCCTGACCCGCTGCCAGCAGTTGATCGGTGACGTCCGCGAAAGCGCTGGCTACCACCACCGGGTTGTAGCGCAAACGATGTTTCACGATGCGCACCGCGCGGCGAATGGCGGCGGCATCTTCGAGCGACGTGCCGCCGAATTTCATCACGATGCATTGGACCGGCACGCCAGCTGATTGTCCAGGTTGTTCTCCGATTGCTTCGCTCATGGCGAGCACTTCCTTTCTGAAAGTTGCGCCACCGTCCGGCGGCTGGCAGGCATCCCGCCCGCCGATTGGGCCGGCAAGATGCCAGCGCTAAGCCTGTTTCGCGCAAAAACAAAACCCACCGCCTGTTTGCTCTGGCGGTGGGTTCTACCTGATTTGAACTTTGGAACTAGCTCAGCAGGTGACCTCCGCCAGTAGACGTGTAATTCGCTTAGCCTTGGCTGTTGTAGCCGGCATGGTCGTTTTCGTCTTGTGGGTTACGGAGACCATTTCGTCTGCTGTTGAAAGCTAGTTGCCCAGTTCGCGCGAGCTCTTGGCATCGCGGCTTTGCCACAGTCCTTCTTCGAAGAATTGGACCAGCCGGTCGATCAGCCTCTGCTGCCCGCCGATGATGTGGAGGCCGCTCTCATGGCGGTGCTCCTCCAAAACTTTGCTGATACTGCGCTCCAGATCTGTCATTGTCATACCTCCTGAGGGATTCAGCGAAACTCTGCTGCGGCCGGGAAGGCCCAACAAACTCTCACCCAGGATTCAGGGGATCGTGTGGCAACGGCGCACTGGGCGCCGGGACAGGACACGCCTGCCACCTGAAATCACTAGTAGAACGATAAAGGCTAGGCCGCTGAAGGAGAAACGCGAATTTCCGATGGGGTGAATCAGAAAATAAGATAACCCTTGAAGTCGCTAGTCGCTAGTCGTCAGTCCTCAGTCGTCAGAAAGAGGCGAAGGGTGGGTGCTGCGGAAGACTGGCCTATTTCGACGCCGCCGCGAGCTGACGGACGGTGGCGATGAAGGTGCTGGTCGCGCGGGTTAGCGTGCGGTCGCGGCGGTATGCGAGGGCGAGTTCACGCCAGAGTTCTTTCTCTTTCGGAGCGATTAATTTCACGCGGCCGGCGAGGACCTGGTCGCGGGCGAAACTCGCGCTGATAAGCGAGACGCCGAGGCCAGCGGCGACGAAGCTTTTGATCATGCCGACGCTGGGCAACTCCATCGGGACTTGAAGCTGTGCCTTGAAAGGCCGAAGGAGCTTATCCATCAGGCGGCGGGTGTAGCCGGTTTTCGGGAGAAGGATCGGGTGCTTGGCAATTTCCGCCAGCGAGACGGATTCCTGCTTGGCGAGCGGACTTTGCGGGTTGACCATCCACATGAGCTGGTCGCGATAGATGGCGTGCGTCTTCAGGCTGGCGGACTTGACGGGCAGGGTCACGATTCCCACGTCGATGGAGCCGTTCTCGAGCTTTTCAAGAATCTTGTAGCTGAAGTTGCGATAGATACTCATCTGCACGTCAGGATAGAGACTGCAGTATTTCGCGAAGACGTCGGGGAGCACGTAGAGGCAGGTGGCTTCGTTGGCGCCGATGACGATGGTGCCGCGGGGATTGGTCCCGTGATCGGCCACAGCCAGCATGGACTCATCGCGCAATTGCAGCAGCCGCTCGGCGTAGGCGAAAAGCACGCGTCCAGCGGGCGTGAGGGTGACGTCCTTCCCGGAGCGGTCGAGGAGGCGGTCGCCGTAGTCCTGCTCGAGCTGTCGAATCTGTGCGCTGACGGCCGACTGCGAACGAAAGACCTTCTGGCCCGCTCGCGAGAAGCTGCCCAGTTTGGCAACTTCAAGAAAGGTGGTGAGCTGATCGAAGTCCATGGATTGTGCGCGATTATACCGGAGGTGGAAGAGTTCCTAGAACAGCAGCATTCATACAGGCTGAGGTAAACCGAAGGAGAAGATTCACATCAGGGCCGGCTCCTTCGGCGGAATTCGTTGCAACACGTCGACAGACGCGATTTCGTGACTGCGCAACTGCGTCAGGGTCACGGTCCAGGTCTCGGCGATCGAACAAGGAGGACGCAAAGGCTCCGCCCGGAGGAATGGGAGTGGGGTGTCGGCGCTGAGGACGTTTAAGGCCCTCGGGCTGCCAGTGAGGCGCAGGTGGCGGCGTAGCAGAAGACGCAACCACAATTCTTCGCGAACTTCGAGTTGCCGCAGGCGCACTGAATGCCCGTTGTAGCCGTGACCTGCGAGCGAGTCGCGCAGGATGTAGGCGACTCCGCCCGTCATGCCCGCGCCCAGGTTCATTCCGGCGGGGCCGAGAATGGTTACGACTCCAGCTGTCATGTATTCGCAAGCATGCTGGCCGACACCTTCCACCACGGCGAGAGCGCCGCTGTTACGCACGGCAAAACGTTCCCCGGCCCGCCCGGCAACGTAGAGCTCGCCCGAGGTCGCACCATAAAGAACGGTGTTGCCGACCAGCACATCCCCGCGCAGCGAGGCTTCGTCGCCTGCGGTCACGGCGATGGAGCCTCCACTCAGACCCTTGCCAACATAGTCGTTCGCTTCGCCCAGCAGGCGGAACTTCACGCCCGAGATGAGGAACGCACCGAAACTTTGCCCGGCGCTGCCTGCAAATTCGCTGGCGATGACACCGGCGATTCCGGCGCCATTCTGGCGGCGAAGGATCTCTCCGCTGAGGTGGGCGCCAATGGCACGGTCAGCGTTGGTGATGCGGAACAGGTGATGGCTGGTACGCAGCGTGTCGAGTTCGTCGGCCATGGGGGCCAGCGCCTGATGCAGGCCGCCCTCAGGCTCGCGCGGGCAAGCGAGTTGTTCCGGGCCGTGCGCGGGCGCTAGCAAGCTGCCGAGCGTCTGGCGATAACGTTCCCAGCGCGGTTCCAGGCGATCGGCAGCACCGACGACCTCGTCGATCGACGCCGCGCCCATGCCTGCCAGGAGTTCACGAACTTCGGCGGCCAGCGCTCGGAAATAGGATTCGACCATCTCGGGTTTGCCGTTAAAGCGAGCCCGCAGCTTTTCATCCTGCGTCGCGATGCCGACCGGACAGGTATTCAGATGGCATTGCCGCGCCATCACACAGCCGATGGCGAGCAGAGCCGCAGTTCCAAAGCCGAATTCCTCCGCTCCGAGGAGCGCCGCGATGATGACATCGCGGGCGAACTTGAAACCGCCATCCACTCGCAGGCGGACCCGGCGACGGAGGCCGGTGCGCACCAGTGCGCAATGGGCATCCCGCAGGCCGACTTCCCAGGGCAGGCCAGTGTTTTTGATCGAGGTGATCGGGGATGCTCCCGTGCCACCGTCGTGCCCCGCGATGGTGATGACATCCGCGCCCGCTTTAGCAACCCCAGTGGCAATGATCCCGACGCCGGCGCTCGAGACCAGCTTTACGCCGATGCGCGCATGGGGATTCACGGCGCGGAGATCATAGATCAGCTGGGCGAGATCTTCGATGCTGTAGATGTCGTGGTGCGGCGGCGGCGAAATCAGCATCATGCCGGGCACGGCATGGCGGAGGCGCGCGATGTAGGCGGTCACCTTGCTAGCGGGAAGTTGGCCGCCCTCGCCGGGCTTTGCACCCTGCGCGATTTTGATCTCAAGTTCATCGGCGTGGACCAGGTAGTCGGTGGTGACGCCGAAACGCGCCGAGGCGATCTGTTTGACGCGATTGTTGGCTTTGCCTTTCTGCGTGTAGACGCCGGGGTCTTCTCCACCCTCGCCAGTGTTGCTGCGTCCGCCGAGACGGTTCATCGCGATCGCGAGCGTGCTGTGAGTCTCGGGCGAGATGGCGCCCAGCGACATGGCTTGCGTGCTGAAGCGACTGAGAACGGATGCTTCGGTTTCAACCTCGTCGACCGGAATCGGCGAATCGTGCCGAACGGTAAGCAGGTCGCGGATAGCGACTGGCTCTCTTTCGCCGGCCAATGCGCTGTAGGAACGGAAATTTTCTTCTGTGGGCGACTTGATGTAGCGGTGCAGCCGGCGGACGATTTCCGGAGAGGTGGCATGACGCTCGCCATTCTGGCGGAAACGGTAGAGACCGGTGTCCTGCAAAGGCGCCGAGTCGGGCGCATAAGCCATCGCATGGCGCGTAAGGCAGTCTTCGAGAAGATGGTCGAGAGTCTTGCCGCCCAGCACACAAGTCGCGTCTGCGAAGATCTCGGCACAAAGAGCTGGGTCGAGTCCGATGACCTCAAACAACTGGCTGTTGCGGTAGCTGGCCATGGCGGAAACGCCCATGCGTGCCATGACTTTGCGCAAGCCTTTTTCGAGGGCAAAACGGTAGCGAGCCACTCCGTCAGGACGCAATGCAATCGCCTGTTCCAGCGCCAGGTACGGAAACACTCCGCTGGCGCCGGCTGCAACGAGCAGGGCGACGTGATGCGTGTCGAGAACCTGGCCGGATTCCACGATCAGCGGGATATTCCAGGCATGCGCGTCGAGGAGCGCCTTTTGCGCCATGGCGAGCGCGAGCAGAGCGGGAAGCGCTGCGTGCTCTCGATCGACGCCGCGATCGCTCAGCAGAATGATCTGGCGAGGATCGCCGTCAGGCCGCAGTTCGGTCCGCAGGCGGCACAGGATCTTTCGCGCGGCTTCGATGCCTTCGGCGACCGGGAACGTCAGGTCAATGCGGCAGACCGCGAATTCTGACTCGAGCTGTTTCAGCTGACCGGCATCAAGCAGCGGCGAACTCAGCACAGCTCTCTCGCCGAGAAACATGCGCAACGACATCACGTAAGTTTCGCGGAGAGGGTCGATAGGCGGATTGGTGACCTGAGCGAAGCGCTGCTTGCAGTAGTCCCACAGCGGACGCGGCAAGCGCGAGAGAAAGGCTGGAGGCGCGTCGTCGCCCATGCTCCAGACCGCCTCCTGCCCTTCGAGTACCAACGGCTGGAAAAGCAGCTTGTATTGATCCTCGGTCCAGCCGAGGGCGGCCATCGCACGCTGGGGGTCCGGTGTTGCACTTTGCGGAAGCTTTTCCGTGGGAACCACGTGGAGCGAGGCAGCTGCCGCGGATGCCTCGCGGATTTCGGAGAGATCGCCGATTTCGGTGGGACGCGTGAACGATCCGGTACACGGGTTGCACACCAGCATCTCGCCTGGCCCGAGGCGTTGGCGCTCCACGATTTTCTTGTCATGCAGATCGGCGATGCCGACTTCGGAGCCAACGACAAGCAACCCATCGGACGTCAGGGTATAGCGGAGCGGGCGTAAACCGTTGCGGTCGAGCTTGGCGCCAACCGTGTGGCCGTCAGTGAAGACCATGGCCGCAGGGCCATCCCAGGGCTCCTGGAGCGGTGCGTGCGCTTCGAGGAAGCGGCGAACGTCGGCGGGGATTTGCGGATTCGTCTCCCATGCCGGAGGGACCATGGCCAGCATGCCGGAGGCTGCGCTGTAACCGCGACGCAAAAAAAGTTCAAGGCCGTTGTCAAAACTGGCTGAATCGCTGACGCCTGATTCGAGCACACCGACACCGGCGGGAAGTTGAAGTGCCTCCTTCAGGCTGCGTTGCTTAGCGTGGAGCCAGCGACGATTCGCGCTGATGGTATTGATCTCGCCATTGTGCGCAACGAAGCGGAAGGGCTGCGCGAGCGACCAACTGGGCTGCGTGTTGGTGGAATAGCGCTGGTGAAAGATGGCGAACGAGGTCTTGAATGCTGGGTCGGCCAGATCGCGGTAGAAGGCGGCGAGCTGGTCCGGGGTCAGAAGACCTTTGTAAACCACGGTCCGCGAAGAGAGAGAGCAGAAATACGTCCCCTTAGGGGCCTGAGCCTCGACTTGTTTGCGAAGACGGAATAGCGAGCTCTCGAGGTCCTGAGTCTTCCCAGAGAAACCGAAAAAGCACTGGCGAATCGTGGGCAGAGTGGCGAGCGCTCGTGGGCCGATGATGCTTGGATCAGTTGGGACGACGCGCCAGCCGAGAAAACGAAGGCTATTTTGCTTCGCCAGTCCTTCGATCACGACTTTCGATGGAGCCTCCGCACCAGCCGGAAGGAAAACCATGCCTAGCCCAAACGCATCGGGGAGGCGAATTCCTGCGTCGCGCGCGCGTTCGCGCATGAACGCTTCGGGGATGGGCATGAGCAGGCCGGCGCCGTCACCGCTGCGGCCGTCGGCGTCAACGCCACCACGATGGGCGAGCCGCATCAGGGCCGTCAGCGCGCGGTCGACAATCTCGTGCGACGGGCTGCCGCCGAGCTGCGTCACGAAGCCGACACCACAGGCATCGTGGTCGGGAGAATAGCGCTGCTGGTGCACCTGACATTGTTAGCTGGGCGGCCTCTCGAAAGTACAACGCAGAATTTCGATGTGACGGATGGGTTTTTTGGAAGGAAAAGACCGATTTCACCACGGAGGACACAGAGAACACAGAGGAAAAACGGGACTGAGATTTTTGATTTCTTAGTAGCTCTGTATCTTCGTGGTGAGAAATGTCTTCATTTATTGTCCTCCAGACCGCGCTGACAAGTGAGCGGAGGGGTGAGCAGCCTTGGCTTCGGCGAATGCGTGGGAGTGGAACTCGATCACTTCCGCGAGGTGGCCAAGGAAATAGTTCATGTTGTGGCCACCGGGGTAGGGATGGTATTCGTGCGGAATTTTTTCCCTGGTGAGTTGCTTGTCGAGTGCAGCAGCGCCTTTGTCGAAACCGTACTCGTCGCTCTGGCCGCAATTGAAATAGATGGCCATCTTCGCAATCTCGGCCCGGTTCTTTCTCGCCAGAGCAAATGGATCATAGGCGCGCCAGTGAGCCATATCGATCGGACTGCCGAATACGTCGCCCAACATGCCGGTCGCATTCAAGTCTTCAGGAGAGTCGAGGATCAGAGCGGCGCTCTGCGCGCTGACCGCAGAAAAAAGTTCAGGGTAGGCGAACGCGAAACGCAGGGCGCCGTAGCCGCCCATGGAGATACCGGTGACGGCGCGGTTTTCTCTCCCATGTGCCACCCGATATTTCTTTTCGACGAAGGGGAGGAATTCCCGCAGAAAGAAATCGTTGTAGCGCTCCCGCCCGTCGGCCGAATTGATGTAGAAGCTGGAGCGGCCTTCCGGCGCGACAATCAGGAAGTCGCCAATCTTGCCATGCTCGCGTAGATCTTCAATCAGTGTCCATCCGCCACTTCGGGAGAAGGATTGCTCATTGTCGCCGAGCCCGTGGAGGTAGTAGAGCACGGGAAAGCGTGGCAACTGCCCGCTGGCATCTTTGCGATCGTAGGAGGCGGGCACCTGGGCACAGTAGCGAACAGGGCGCTTCAGGATGTGACTATCGACGGAACTGCAGTCGATGCGGCCCTGCGCCAGTATTGCAGGCGTGCAGAAAATCAGAAGAAGGAAAAGAAGGCTCGAAAAACGTCGCATCCCTCGAGTCTACTCGTAACGCAAGGCCTGTACCGGGTCGAGCCGGGCGGCGCGGGCGGCAGGATACAGTCCCGAGAGCAAGCTCACCACGATCGCAAACAAAATCGCAAAGCCCACCAGCCACCAGGGAACAAACCAGATCTGCTCCGGAGTGAGATCCTGGCTTCGCAGATAGACGTTTGTACCCAGGTTAATCAGGCGGCCGATCATCCAGCCCAACGCGACTCCGAGTGCACCGCCAAGCAATCCCATGACGCCCGCTTCGGCGAAGAAGAGCTTTTGGACGTCGACGTCGCTGGCGCCGATCGCTTTCATGATTCCGATCTCGCGGCGCCGTTCAAGAATGGCCATGACCAGCGTATTGATGATCCCGATCGAGGCCACAGCGAGCGCGAGGCTGCCGAAGATCCCCAGAAACACGTCGAGCACGGCGAAGAAGCGGCGCAGGCTGCGCGTGGCATCGAGCATGGAAAACGCGTTGAATCCCATTTTCTTCACGCCATCTTCGACGCCCTGAATGCGGGCAGGGTCTTTCACCCGGACGCTGACGGTCGAATAAGTTGGCGACTTGCTGGCCGCCTGCGTGGTATCGCGCAGCGCGTTGGGCTGTACTACGTGCAGGCTCTGCACGAGTTTGAGCGGCAGCAAGACACGGGCGCGGGCGGCGCCTCGCATGCTGTCGGGATCCAGGTCGGTTACACCGACGATCTTAAGCTTTAATTCGTGAGATTGTATCGAGTAGGTGGCTGCATCCCTGGAGTCGGCGGGGTCGTTCTGAGTGTTCTGGTTCGTATCGGGCGAGGTGGATGCAGGAACGTCCACGCGCTCGGCGTAGCGCATCGAAATCTCTTTGCCGAGCAGCGGCTTCGCGAGTTCTGCGACAGGTGCTTCCTCGGAGCCGGGTTTCGGAGTCTTACCCAGAAGTTCCGCGGCAAACGTCTTCTGAAGAATGATCTCCGGGGCCATGTCGGAAGAGAAGAAGCTACCCTGCATGCCGTCGAAAGCGTCGTTCGTTTTGTAAGAAGAAGGAATGCCGGCCACCATGGTGAGATGAGGCTTGTCGTCGAAAGTAAATGACGTGATGAAACGCAAGTCAGGATAGGCCTCGACCACATTCGGCAGGCGCTCGATGTTCTGACGCGCTGGCTCGTCGAGAACGGGGCTTTGCGCGGGATCGGGACCGCCACCGTCCTCATTGCGATTGAAATTCCGCAGATCGCGACGGGAGGTGACCATGACGGTGTCGAACAATCCCGACTTGACCAGACGCCGTGTGGCCATTTGTTGCAGGCCGATTCCGAGAGACAGCATCGCCACCAGCGATGCCACACCTACCGAGATGCCGACGGTGGTCAGCGAATTGCGCAGCACGGACTCGCGCAAGTTTCGAATCGCAAGTTCGGCGAGGTCGTGAGCTTTCATGCGCGATCTCCCGGCAACGAAGCGGCTGCCGACGCGGGGTTGGGCTGATCGTCGACCAGCTTGCCATCCGCAAGAAAGATCATGCGCTGTGCGTACTGCCCGGCGAGGGCCCGCTCGTGAGTCACCATGACGACAGTCATACCCAGCGACTCGTTGACTTCCCGGATCAGATTCATGATTTCAGTGCCAGTGCGGCTATCGAGATTGCCAGTCGGTTCGTCGGCCAGCAGCAGCTTCGGCTTGTTGATCAAAGCACGAGCCAGCGCGGTGCGCTGCTGCTCGCCACCGGAAAGCTCGCTGGGACGATGTTGTAAACGGCGGCCCAGTCCAACGCGGTCCAGCGCCTCTCGCGCCAACGCGTCCCGCTGGCTCCGATCGACCTCAGCGAAGCGCAGCGGTAGCTCGACGTTCTCGATCACGGTCATGCTCGGGATCAGATTGAATGACTGAAACACCATTCCGACGGTGCGCAGCCGATGCTGTGCGAGAGCCTGACGCGACATTGCCGCCAGATTTTTTCCTTCGACAATGACTGCGCCAGAGGTCGGACGGTCAAGCCCGGCAATCAGGTTTAACAACGATGATTTGCCCGAACCCGACGTGCCGAGCAGGGCGACGAATTCTCCGGATGGAACGTCAACCGAAATACCGTCCACCGCGCGAATCGTGCTCTCGCCCATGACGTAGTGACGGCAGACGTTCTCGGTGCGTATAGCGTTGCTCGATGCAGAACCATTGGAGTGCGGGCTGGCGGTCATCATGAAAGGGTTCACGCTTCTAGCTTCTAGCCACTAGCTCCTGGCAGGCAGCGTCTTTCAGTTCGCTAGCAGCCAGGAGCCAGCAGCTAGCAGCGCCTTTATCGAACCTCTCCCCGTATCACGCGTAGGGCATCCGGATCGGCGGGCTCTTTACCTGCGGTAAGGCCATTACCATCGTCCACGATCGCATCGCCTTCTCCGGGCGCCAGAAACAGGTTCGTCTCCAGGCCATGTTGCTTGGTGTAGAGATCGTAGTAGCGGCCACGCATCTCGAAGAGCTCCTCGTGCGTGCCGCGCTCTACGATCTCGCCCTGCTCGATGACCAGAATCTGATCGGCTCGACGAATGGTCGACAGGCGGTGTGCAATCACAAAGGTGGTGCGGCCCTGCATCAGGTAGGAAAGCCCTTGCTGGATCATTTGTTCGGATTCGGAATCAAGGCTGGAAGTTGCCTCGTCAAGAATCAGAATCCGTGGTTCGGCGAGGATGGCGCGGGCAATGGAAATCCGCTGGCGCTGGCCTCCGGAAAGCTTCACGCCGCGCTCGCCAACCACGGTGTCGCAGCCGTCAGCGAAGCTTTCGGCGAACTCATCCACACGCGCGATCCGGCAGGCCCTCATGATTTCCTCTTCCGTCGCCTCTGGACGCGAGAACGCCACATTTTCGCGAATCGTGCCGTCGAACAGGAATGACTCCTGCAAAACCACACCCAGGCGCGTGCGATACGAATCGAGACGCACGGTACTCAGGTCGATGCCGTCGACCCGGACTTCCCCCTGCGTAGGCACGTGGAAGGCCGAGATGAGCCCGATCGTCGTTGACTTCCCCGAACCCGAAGAGCCCACGAGTGCGGTCACGGTTCCGGGTTCGGCAACAAAAGAAATGTCGTGCAGCACAGTGCGATTGCCGTCGTAGCTGAAGCTGACATCGTCGAACTCTACCCGGCCGACGATATCGCGCAAGCTGACGGTGCGACGGGGATCCTGATCTTCAGGACGCTCACGCAGAATCTCCTGGGTACGCTCGAGGCCGGCAAAAGCTTCGCTGATTTGCGTCCCTATCGCGACCATCTGAATGATCGGCGCAACCAGGAATCCGAGAAACAGCGTGTAGGTAAAGAAATAGCCGACGCTGAGTTTCCCAGCAAGGATTTGATGCGCGCCCACGTACATGATGACCGCGCCGACGACGCCCATGAGCAGGCTCGCCGACAAGCTCATCAGAGAGGTCGCGGTGAGCGTGCGCATGACGTTACTGAGCAAGCGACGCACTCCAGTAGCAAACACCGCCTCTTCGCGCTCCTCGGCATGGTATCCCTTGATCACGCGCACGCCGCCGAGCGACTCCGCCAGGCGGCCGGTGACCTCGGCATTGATTTTGCCGCGCTCGCGGAAAATCGGCCGGATGGTGCTGAAGGCCTTGTTGAGCGCAAGGGCGAAGCACAACAGGAAACCGAAGGCGAGAACCGTCATCAGCGCACTGATGCGGAACAGGACAACAAGCGCGATGAGCGACGTCAGCAGGCCGCCGGCCAATTCGACCAAGCCGGTTCCCAGCAGATTTCGAACGCCTTCCACGTCGGTCATGATGCGCGACACCAGATTCCCGGTCTTGTTCGCGTCATAGAAGGAAACCGGGAGGCGTGAGATGTGTTGCTGCACTTTCTCGCGCAATTCGGTAATCAGCCGCTGCGCCGCCTTCGAGAGCAATTGCGTCAGCGAAAACGACGTGATGCCCTGGATGACCGTCGCACCCAGAACGGCAAGCACGATGGGCTTCAGAAGATAAACGTGGTGCTTGGCGATGACGCTGTCGATGAGGTAGCGCGTGGAGTATGGAAGCACCAGAGCAGAGACGCGGTTGATCGCCATGAGCCCGAAGCCGAGGGCGAGCAGCTTTTTGCGGGGGCGCATCAGGTCCCAGACCACCGGGGCGACGGCACGCAAACGCTTCGCGGTCAGTGGCGGCTTTTGACCACTCTCTTTGGGCTTCTTGGGCACCCGCTCCGCGAACTTCTCCGGGGATTTCACCATTTGGTTAGACATTTAAACCCCGCTGATCGCTTCATTTTATGTGGTTTACACCGGATGGGGAACCTGCCCAATTGGCTAGGAATGACAGCTTTAGAGGGCTTGCCCGGCGCAGAATCCAGAGGCCCAGGCCCATTGAAAATTGAAGCCTCCGAGGTGACCGGTCACGTCGACGACTTCGCCGATGAAGAAAAGGCCAGGAACTTTGCGGCATTCCATCGTCTTTGCGGAGAGTTCGCCGGTGTCCACGCCGCCGGCCGTGACTTCAGCTTTCTCGTAACCTTCCGTGTCTTCGGGGATGATCTGCCAGCGGTGTGTCGCCCGTTCAAGTTCCCAGAGCGAACGATTGGTCCAGTCTTTGGCAGGGTGCAGATCGAGCCAGCGGTCGGCAAGGCGGTGGGGCAGCACATCGCGAAGCGCCTTGCGAGCGCTGGCGGGGTCGCGCCGCGTTTTCGGCTGGAGGAGCGGAGCTGACCACTCTTTCCCAGGCACAAGATCGATCGTGATCGGCTGGGCCCTCCGCCAATATGATGATGCCTGCAGGATCGCGGGACCGCTCAATCCGCGATGCGTGATCAACATCTTGTCGCGGAACGGTTGAGAATCGCACGAGACGATGACTTCGGCGGAGAGGCCGGCCAGGTCGCAATAGTCGCGGCGGTCGGCCGAGGCGAACGTTAGAGGCACCAGCCCGGGACGGCATGGCTGAATCTTGAGCCCAAATTGCAGCGCCAATTCATATCCGAACGCGGTCGCGCCGATTTTCGGAATGGAGAGCCCGCCGGTGGCGACCACCAAGGCGGGCGTACAAAATTCGGCGGTGTTGGTTTTGACGGTAAAGCCGGTGGTTTTCGTAACCTCGCGTACCTCCACGCTCGTAAGAATTTCAACGTGCGCCCGTTTGCATTCTTCGAGAAGCATGGAGACAATCTCGCGCGCGGAGCCGTCGCAGAAGAGCTGTCCTTTGTGTTTTTCGTGATAGGGAATGCGATGCTGTTCGACGAGCGCGATGAAATCGGCGGGCGTGTAGCGAGCTAGTGCTGACTTGCAGAAATGAGGATTGGCGGAGAGAAAATTTTCGGGCTGGCAATGGAGGTTCGAGAAGTTGCAGCGGCCGCCGCCCGAGATCAGGATCTTTTTCCCAACGCGGTCGGCACGCTCGAGGACCACGACTCGCCGGCCCCGCTTGCCAGCCTCAATGGCACACATCAACCCAGCGGCGCCAGCACCGAGGATAATGGCGTCGAACTCCTGCATCATGAGAGGCGAAGAAGTGGACCGCTACTCCAACCCGAGATGCTAATTGAATGCGGAAAACTTGTCTGTAGGGCTGATCGGCGGACAGGAACAGCGGGCAAAAAAAGAAGAGGCCAGTATCCCCCTGGCCTCTTGCATTGTTTTTAACGTTTGGGGAGAACCTATTGCGTGGTGTCCTTCTTCGCGCCACCTTTCAGCATTTTGACCGACGAAACCTGAATCTGGTTAGTGCTCGCGTCAGCGCTGCCCTTCAGTTCCACGTGATGGCCTTCATGGCCCTTCACGGCGTCGGGGTTCGCAATCGTCCAACTCTTGCCGTCGTCGCCGACCAGGGTCTTGCCATCCTGGCTGATCGTGCCCTTCACGGCGCCGGATGGTTTGCTCTGACCCATCGTGTCGTTGCTCTGGCCTTGAGGATAGCTGCCCTGTGAAGCAGCACCTTGACCGGAAGGTTGGCTCTGGCTGGAGCCACTATTCTGCGTCGCGGGATCCTGCGCCAAGGCAATTACCGGCAACGCCAGAAGGATTGAGAGTGCAACGCCCAACAACATCTTCATACACGTTCCTCCAAAATCACGTTTTTCGATCGACAGAATGCTTGGCCCGTTACAGCGTGTTGTGTTAATACCGTCGCAAGGCCTACCCGGCTTTGCGCTGATAGTCCTTTCTCGACTCCTCAGGCGAAGGATTCCAGTTCGCGACCTGGCGCTCGGCTTCTTCCTTGGCGATGCCGTATCGCTCCTCAATCTTGCCTACGAGGCGCTGATGCTCGCCGGCGATCACATCGAGATCGTCATTGGTCAGCTTGCCCCACTGCTTACGAATCGATCCCTTCATCTGAGTCCATTGGCCTTTAATCTGCTCCGAGTTCATTATGAAAATTGCCTCCTGGGGTGGTTTCGGCGGTTCAAAACAACAGTTAGCGCGGAGCCGAAACATCACATGATTCGACCCTACGCCAGAGAGGGCACTGATCGTCTCCGGTAGATTCTGTACATCGCGGAACAAGAACCTTAGGCGTGTAGGGCAGTCTAGTTTCAAGAGCTTTGAATGTTGAACTTGCAGACAATCGGCAAAGTGCCGCGCTCACCCTTGTCTGCCGGCCTGGAGGCGGAAGCAAGCACCCACTCTGAGGCGATGACCTCGGAATGATGGATCGGTTGGTGGCACTCGCGAGAACGAGCGCAAGCGTACAGAGCAGGCTCAGGAACGCGACGCGTATTCCTTGAGCTTGCGATACAGTGTCGTCTTGCCAATCCCGAGCATGCGTGCAGCCATCAGTTTGTCGCCGTTGAGCTGAGCGATCGCGTTCAGGATGGTCTGCTTCTCCAGTTCCGACATGGGCATGATCTTATTCGTGACAGCTCCATCTCCGAGTGGCGCGCTGCCCCGGAGTTGGCTGATCTCGGGTGGCAGGTCCCCGAGATGAATGATCGGACCCGTCGTAAACGCGCATGCGCGCTCGAGACAATTCTCCAGTTCGCGGACGTTGCCGGGCCAATCGTAGGCGAGCATGGCTTTCAGCGCGTCGTCACTGAGTGACCGCTCCTGATCGGAATTGCGCGACTGGCGCTCGAGAAAGTGGGTCGCCAGCAGCGGAATATCCTGGCGCCGCTCCCGCAGCGATGGAATCCGCAGGCTCAGCACGTTAAGGCGGTAGTAAAGATCGCGGCGAAACGTTCCTTGCGCGACGCCTTCTTCGAGGTCGCGGTTGGTCGCCGCGAGAATGCGCACATTGATGGAAATATGCCGGGTGCCGCCTACCGGGCGAATCTCCTTCTCCTGAATGGCCCGCAGCAGCTTGGCCTGGAGGTCGGTGGGGAGTTCACCAACCTCGTCGAGGAAAACGGTGCCGCCTTCGGCGATGGCCAACAATCCGTCCTTGGGGTGCTGCGCACCGGTGAATGCGCCTTTTACATGGCCGAATAATTCGCTCTCGATCAGCGTGGGCACCAGCGATCCGCAATCAACCGGAATGAAGGGCTTATCGCGGAAGGGCCCGGAAAAGTGAATCGAACGCGCGACCAACTCTTTGCCCGTGCCGCTCTCGCCGAGAATCAGCACGGGATGCGTGCTGTGCGCGGCCTTGGCCACGATGCGGTAGAGTTTTTCCATCTCGGGCGCACGGCCCACGATGCTGCCAAATCCCTGTTTCGATTTGATCTTCTCCCGCAGGATGCGGTTTTCGGTTTTCAGCTTGAGGTGTGTGGCGACCCGGTCGAGTAACATCTTCAATTCGTCGAGGCTGAAGGGCTTGGTGACGTAGTCGTAGGCTCCGCCTTTCATCGCCTGCACTGCCGATTGCACCGTACCGTAGCCGGTCACCACCACGATTATGGCATCGGGGCGCCGACTCTTGATCTGATTGAGCGCCTCCAGTCCCCCCGCGCCGGGCAGACGCAGATCGAGCAGCACGGCGTCGATGCTCTGGGACTCGAGCAGACGGTAAGCGTGTTCGGCCGAGTCCGCCGTGAAGGTGGTGAAGCCGAGAGACTGCGAGACCTCGCGGCAGGCTTCGCGAATCGACCGTTCGTCGTCGACGATCAACAAGTTCAGAAAATTCGCGCCTTCGATTTGCGGAGCGGCGGGCAGGGTGGCTGCGGCGGTGGTCATGATTGTTCTCGCTTTCGCTTAGGCGATTTCTTGGTAGAGATTGGCCTGGTTTTCAAAATTTCGCGTACCTTTTCGAGCAGGGCGGCACCGGTGAAAGGCTTTCGGAAAAACACCACGGGGTCGTGCGGATCCACCGACTGCTCGTCTTGAGTCTCAAAACCGGTCATATGCAGGATGTGGAGCTTCGGGCGGTCTGAGCGCAATCGGCGGGCTAGATCGCGCCCGCTCATTCCCGGCATCACAACGTCAGCCAGCAGGAGGTCGATTGCAACCTTGTGTTTCCGGGAAAGAGCAATGGCTTCGGCTCCAGTGCCAGCTTCGAGCACGCGATAGCCGCCTTCGTTCAGGATTCTCTTGGCTGCTTCGCGGATCGGCGCATTGTCTTCCACCAGGAGAATTGTTTCCCCGCCGCCCAAGGATGGCGAAGGTTGTACCTCGATGGGAGTCTTGCGGACTTGCTGAACGCGAGGCAGCCGTACGATGAATCGACTTCCCTTCCCCACCTCGCTCGCGACCTCAACCGCGCCATGGTTGCTATTCACGATGTCGTGCACTGTTGCGAGACCGAGACCGGTTCCGCGGCCGTTGGCCTTCGTGGTAAAGAAGGGCTCGAACAGGCGGGCCCGGGTCTCCTCCGTCATGCCGCAGCCTTTGTCGGTTACTGTGAGGCAGACCCCTGGAATTGCCGGCGTGGCATCGGCGCTGTCGGGGGAAGCACACTCGCAGTTCGCGGTCTCGATCACAATGGGGCCGCCCGCTTCCATCGCATCGCGCGCGTTCAGCACCAGGTTGAACAAAACCTGCTGGGCCTGAGCCGGGTCGATTTTCACGTTGCCGAGGCTCTTCTGCAGATGCAGAACCAGTTTGAATTTGTCACCTAGCAAGCGAGACAGCAGGTTGTGGGTGTTCGCGACGACCTCGTTCAGAGACAGGATCTGGGGCTCGACGACCTGGCGGCGAGAAATGGCAAGCAATTGCTGGATCATTGCCGCCCCCTGCTCTCCCGCCATGCGGATTTCTTCGGCGTGATGACGCAAGCGGTTGCCCGGCTCGAGGCCGGTGAGCAGGAGATCGCAATACAACGTGATTCCGGTGAGCAGATTATTGAAGTCATGCGCGACGCCACCGACCAGCCGGCCGACGACTTCCATCTTTTGCGCTTCGCGAAGACGCTGTTCGGCGCGCTTGCGCGCAGTGATGTCCTCGGTCATCCCGATCACGAATTGCGGGTTCCCATCCACTCCGCGGACCAGCGAGACCGACAGACGCACCCACCCGGTTGCCGCGGACTTACTCTGATAGCGCAGCTCGAGCTCGTACGATTCTCGTTTTCCGTCGACCACTTCCTGAAACAGCTCGAGATCGCTGTTCACATCTTCGGGGTACGTGAATTCGCGGAAATGCATCCCGCGCAATTCGTCACCGGAATAGCCCAGCATGCGCTGTGCCGCCGGATTGGTTTCCAGAACGCGTCCCTCGAGATCGCATTGCACAATGCCCATCGGAGCCCCGTCGAAGATGGTTCGAAACCGGCGCCCGGCATCGCGCACCATGCGGCGGCGTTCGCGCACGGTGACATCGCGGATGACAACGATCAGGAACTCGCGCCCGTTCGTGCGAAAAGCCGAGCAGGTCGATTCGAGCCGAACGGGATTTCCGGCACGCTGTGTGACGAACTGACAGAGGTGAGTATCAGGAACAGGCCGGCCGTCGTCAGACTGCGCGCGGGCACAGGGGTGACCCAGCGGACGGAAACCAGCTAATAAAGAGCCTAGGATTTGGGTAGCGTCGCGAAACCCCAGCAGGCGCGCGAACGCTTCATTCGCATAACGGATGCGCCCACCCTCGACCAGCGCGATGCCCTCGGAGCAGGCGCGGAGGGCTGTATCCAGAACCTGCTTATCAATTGCCCCTTGGAGGCCGTCCAGTATTGTCAGCGTTTGTCCCATGGCGTGCTTCGTTCCCTCGATTCAGGGAAGGCACCGCGGTCCGGCAAGGGACCTCAAAGCGGGAAACGATCGGGTCCGCGGGGTCTCTACTCCCTATTTGGGACAACTATAGGAGTCCAATCTGGGACTGCTAAGTACAGGCGTCACTGCTTTTTGTGATGTCTGCACAAAGAGCGAGAACACCCCAGGGGGAGCGAGGCACGGATGGGGGCTTCTGAAGGTAACTCCAACCGAGCTAGCGGGACTGGGGTTCTTGCAGGGCTTGCAGGGGCAGAGGCTCAATCAGGCGGAACATCAGCGGACGGCCGGGACTCAAAGTGATGTCCTTTGGGGAAGTCGTGGCCGGGACGTAGGCACCGTTGTCGGCGGTCATGGCGTTGTCCAACCATGGGCCCTTGCCGATCGCAAGGGTGCCAACTAAGGTTGCAGCGCTTCCGCTCGGTGCCGGTAAGTGTCGCCGGACGGTTCCTGCCCCCTTAAAGAGCCTGCTGGAGGTACGCAGCAACACGGTTTTCCCATGCGTCGAGACTTCGGAGAGCGTAATGCGAAGGTATCCGGCGGCTCGTCTCGTGCTCATCGAGGCGGCTTCTACCACTCTCCCTTTCACCGTAGTTCCCCGTTCCAGTAGCATCTCGCCATCCATCACCACAGGGTCGACAAGCACGGCGTCGAACCGATCATCGGCGCGGGCTGTAGCACTGGAAATGGGCGATTGCAGACGCACGGATACCGTGGTCCCCGCGGGCAGTTGTACGCCCGAAGGAATGACCGCGCTGGTTGGGGAAATTCCACCATCTTGCGCCCCACGGTCAAAAGGGAGCCCACCCTCTGGGGCGGCGCCGGAGATGAGACTTGGCGGCGTGGCTTCATGGCCACACGCGATGATTGTGGCAATCAGGAGCGCGAGCAAAAAAGCGTCAAGCAGTCTCCCACCCATCATGCATCCATGCTCTTCGCGCTTCATTCGATCTGACAAGTTGCAAGGAAGATGCGAACTGTAAACGTTGTAAATAAGGGGCTTAAGAGCGTTGGAAACTTGACTTCTCCGTTTCAGTGAAGGACTGTGGCCGGGTTGGACGCAGAAAAAGAAAAACCCGGAAGACGTTGAGCCTTCCGGGTGTAATGCTGACTTGTTAAGGCGTTAGTTCGACCCCCCACCGGAACCGGCGGCTGCGCTCTGCGGATCATTCTCCGGCTGCAGGATGACGCCATCGAAGGGAGTCGCCCCGACAAACCGGCCATGCACCACGTTGACGCGGCGGAGCGGGAAACCGGAATCCGGACCACGTTGCCAGGTCCGACCGCTGTCGCTGCTTTCGAAGATCACACCGGTTTGCAGGCTGGTGGCCAGCAGCCGGCTGCCGCTGGGATCGTAAGAAATCGACGTGATGTCCTTGTCCGGCAGGCCGGTCAGAACATGGCTCCAGGTCGCGCCAGAATCGCTGCTCTCAAAGGCTCCCTCACGCGACGCCACGAAGATGTGTGCATCGGAGGTGACGGTGACGCCGCGAATGCTGGTCACGTACTGCTTGAGATCGTGCTGCGTGAAGGTTGTGCCGTTATCGCTCGAGACGAATACCGACGTTCTCGCCGCGGCCACGACCGTGCTCTGTTTACCCTGGATCGCGACGAAGTCCTTTTCGCCCTGAACCGGGCCGCCCATCCACGTCTTGCCCTGGTCCTTGCTGAAGTAAACGCCATTTGAGGTGGCTTCCATCCAGCGATCGCCAACGATTTCGAGGTCGCTGACCCGGGCGTCCAAAGTAGCGCGGGTCGTCGTCTTGCTGGCGACCTGGGTCTTCTTCGAACCTTTCTTCGCCGCGTGGAAGGTGGTCTTCTCGACGATCACGTTGTTGCTGGGATGCCAGGTGCTGGCATTGCGTTCAAGCACGTAGGTTCCGTGGTTGGTTCCGGCAACCAGTGTGCCGTTGCTTGCCTGCTTCAGCGTGAACACGTCCTTGCCGCCGAGACCGGAGCTCTTCTGCATCCAGTGCTGGCCGCCATCGCGCGAATAAAAGACTCCGCCAAATTCGCGGTCGTTGACCAGGCCAACGTACATCATGTCGGAATCTTTCTTGTCGGCGACGATCGCGGTTACGTAACGGTGCGTGTACCCGTGATTCGACGCCATCCAGGTTCCTGCGCCGTCGCTGGAAGCCAGTACGCCGCTGCGGTCCGTCGCAAGCAATACACGGGCAGAGTTGCGAGGATCGACCAGCACGTCATTGATGACGACTTCCGGATTGCTGACCCGCTTCCAGGTCTTGCCCAGATCCGAGGTCTTCCACAGACCTTCTGTGGTGCCGGCATAAACGATGTTCGGGTTGCCGGGGTCTTGCCGCAGAACACGGGTGCGGCGGGCGGAGAACGGAATGCCCTGGATCTTCGAGAACTGGTCGCCCGCGGTGACGCTCTTGTAAATTCCTGAGCAGGCGCTGGCGAAAACGTTCGCCGGATTGCTGTGATCCACGATGATCGAGAACACATCGGAATCATCGATCATGCCCTTGTTGATATGCTGCCAGGTGGCACCGCCATCGGCGGTCTTCCACGCCAGATGCCAGGTGCCGGCGTACACCACGTTCGGATTCTGAGGATCGATGGCAATCGATTCGATGTTCTTGATCTCGGCTTGACTCGCAGGCGACATGCGCTCCCAGCTGTCTCCGCCATCCTTGCTGCGGAATACGCCATCGAGGGCGCCCGTCACCAGAATCTTGGGATTCGAGGCCGACATCGCCATCGCACGAATCGATTTGCCATGCATCGCGGTCAGCGTCTGCCAGGTCTTGCCGCCGTCAGTAGTGCGGAACATGTCGCCGGCCTGCTGGCTCTGCGCGGTCCATGCCGACACATACATGATGTTCGTGTTCTGCGGATTCAGGGCGATGTGATCGAGCACGTAGTCATCGCCCGTGCCGAGGTGCGCGAAGCGCGACCAATCCTGCCCGGCATTGTTCGATACGAAAAGGACCCCGGTACTGGTGCCGAGGAAGATGCGATCCGGGTTGTGCGGATCGTACGCCAGGCTGCGGACATCGCCGCCGTCCGGCCCCATGGCGGCCCACTGGCCAGCCCAAAGCGAGATACTGCAGAGCATGCAAATGGACAATAGAATCAACAACTTGCCCGAAAGTACTCTGGAAATCATGTGGAGTTAGCCCCTGTCGCGGAACAGTATACCTTGCGGTTTGAGCGTGACAGCGTAACCGGTCCCCTTCAAGTTACCTAAGGGCAGCAAAAAAAATAGGCCGGTCGGGGTTCCGACCGGCCCTGGACTTGGATGCGGCTACTGCGCCTTTTTGGCAGCCTTCTTCTTGGGCGCTGCCGGGTGATCTGGAATCGCTTTCACCTTGGTTTCGTCCACCGGCTCAGTCCCAGTGCTATCGAAGGTGGCGCCAGCCGGCACAACCCAGTACTCGGCTGTCTTGCTGCCACCGTTTCCAGTGCGGGTTTCAATCCGGCTGGCATCGATCGCCTGTTTGGCCTCGCCACCGGAGAGATAGGCCTTCGAATCGACGGCCCGTTCGGCTGCCAGGTTCGGACGTTTCTCGCTCGGATCGGCGTTGCCGACGATGACCAGCTTCGCGTCCGCTTCCTGCTGCAGGCGCAGCGCCACGTCGTCGAGGATCGCCTTGCAAGTGTTATCGACACGCCACGGCTTCTTCTCGTTCGGGAAGTCGCACTGGCTCAGCTTGCTGGCCTTCGGCGGCGGTGGCGGCGGATTCTCCACGGTGACTTGTGACGAGGAATTCGCCGTCAGTCCGCGCGAATCCGTACAAGTCGCGCTTACCGTGATTGGTCCCGGAGAAGCTCCAGTCGTGTTCAGGGTTGCCGTATTTCCGTTTCCGCTGACTGTTCCACCACTCGCATTCCATCCCGCGACCGTGACTGGGACGCCGTCCGGACTGGTGCAGGTGCAGGTAATGGTCGAGGTGGCGCCGGCCTGCAAAGATGCTGGACTCGCCGAACAACTCATGGTCGGCGGATTCTTCGGCGGCTCCTTCACCGTATAGTTCGCAGTGCAAGTCGCTTCGCCATTCTTCTTAACCTTGGGATCGGTCACGCGCGCGGTTACGGTGTAATTGCCGCCGGCGACGCCCTTCGTGTCGATGTTCGCGGTGGTGTCCTTACCCGTGACCGTTCCACCACCATTCCCTGTCCACGCATAAGTCAGTGGATGTTTTGGATTGAAGTTGCTGGTGGAGACGTTCGCCGTCACCGGCTCGCCTTGCATGACTTCGGCATGGTCGACTGAGCAGGTGGCAGCGGGCGGAACTTCCGGCTCTCCACCAAAATTGAAGAGCACGCCGGAACGCAGGCGCGCGCCCTGAAAGCTGGAGCGGCGCAGATCGGGCTGGGTGGGCGGCACAACACTGGCGAAATTCTGACGCGCCCACTGATAGTCCGCCTCGATCAGCCGCAGGCTGAATCTCTTGACGATAGGAAGATCGATACCGCCACCCAGAATCGCGCCAATGCCATTCCGGGCTCCGAATGGCGTGGTCATGTGGTTGTTGCCGAGCAGTGTGTGTGCGAACAGGTTGATTCCTTCACTGCGCCAGGTGTAGCGCGGGCCCACCGAGTACGTACTGATATCGGTTCCGTTCTTGATGTTCAGTCCGATATCGCCTTCGAGCGCGAAGTTTGGATGAAAGTTGTAGCCAAACGCGACACCGCCGCCCTTGCCCATGCTGGGCAGTTTCAGGGGCAAGACACCCCCGCTTCCGTCTGGACCTCCGGGAATGTTGCCGCCCGGATTCAGCCACTGGTATCCCGCGAAGATGTCAAACTTAGGAGGAGTCTGCTGCTGGGCGAGGAGTGCGCTGCTGCATGATAGAAGCAATACCGTAAGAAAAAGGCCGCGCCACGGCGCAAAGCCATTTCGCGAACTACCGCAGAGTGACATGGAATCCTCCGGAACTAGACCATCTACCTATAGAACCCAGGGTCCAATGCGAACCTTAGAGACTGCGCGTGTTGACGCAAAGACGGGCGTCTGACTGAGACCGCAGATTCTACAGCAACCCTACCTCAAAGTGAAACTTGCGCATCGAAATATTACTGGACCCGGTACCAGCAATCGCAACCGGGCATGGCAGCGTCGAAGGCCATCCCGTCTCAGTTTGACATGGCCTTCCCAACGCCAAGCGCCCGCTTCTGCGACGCTCTACAAGCGTGGGATTTTTCCTATCGTCGGACCTCCGGGACTGCATCCGAAGGCTCCGTCTTGCTACAGTGTTCAAGGAGCCGGAAAATGGAATCTGCGACCCTATGAGCCAAGAAAAAGTCCTGATTGTCGAAGACGAGGAAAACGAGCGCACGGGCCTGGCTGAGGTGGTCTCGGCGTGGGGCTACCGTGTGGACACGGCCGCTGATGGCATGGAGGGCTGGGAAAAGGCGAGTCAATGGACTCCAGCCATCGTAGTTACTGACCTCAAGATGCCTCGACTCACGGGCATGGAACTGCTGGAAAAGCTGGCGGAGCAGACGCACACCATGGCAGTGATCGTCATGACTGCGCAGGGCACCATCGATAGCGCCGTGCAAGCCATGCGCATGGGGGCGTACGACTACATCACCAAGCCCATCGACACCAATCGCCTGCGCACCATCCTGCAGAACGCCTCGGCGCTGCTGGGCACTAAGGTCGAGCTCGAGATCACGCGCCGCAAATTGCGCGATGCTGGATCTCTCGGACAGCTTGTAGGCTCGTCCAAGAAGATGCAGGAGATCTTCCGCCTGGTCGAGATGGTCTCGCCCAGCACAGCCTCGGTGCTGATCACGGGAGCCAGCGGTACCGGCAAGGAAATGGTGGCGCGCACGATCCACGAGTTGAGTGCGCGCCGTTCCAAGCCGTTCGTGCCCATCAATTGTGCGGCTATTCCCGAGACCCTTATCGAAAGCGAGATCTTCGGCCACGAGAAAGGCGCATTTACCGGAGCGCTGGAGCGGCGCACTGGCTGTTTCGAACTTGCGGAGGGTGGAACCCTGCTGCTTGACGAAATCGGCGAAATGCCGGTGGCTACCCAGGCCAAGCTGTTGCGCGTGCTCGAAGACCACAAACTGCGCCGCCTGGGGAGCAAGGTCGAAACCAGTGTCGATGTGCGGGTCCTCGCGGCCACCAATAAAGTTCCCGACGAGGCCGTCGCTCGCGGCGAGTTGCGCAACGATCTTTACTACCGGCTGAATGTTTTCAATATCCACATGCCGTCTTTACGGGAGCACAAGGAAGATCTGCCCGAACTGGTGCAGACGCTGCTGGCGGATATGAACTCGAAACACGGGCGCAAGGTCGCGACCGTGAGCGATGCCGTCTTGAACCAGTTCAAGAACTACTCCTGGCCCGGGAATGTCCGCGAATTGCGCAACACGTTGGAGCGGGCCGTGATCGTGTGCGATGGCGCGGTAGTCGAAACCAAGCATCTGCCACCCAACTTTGGTCAGGTTGTTGTGCGGCAGACGTTTAATGATCCGGACGCGGTGCGGCTGGGAGTTGGAACGACGGTGGGCGAGGCCGAGAAGGTGCTGATCCTCAAAACGCTCGAGGCCACCAGCAACAACAAAACCCGGGCCGCAGAAATTCTCGGAATCAGCCTGAAAACGCTGCACAATAAGTTGAAGGAGTACGGTAACACCACGGCGGATGCGGTGTCTGACAAGGAAGAATGAGCTGAGCGACCGGCATCCCCCACCGGATCGCACGGCGGAGAATCCGCCAACTCTGAATCATGCGTCGTAAGACAAAAATCGTTCTGGCCATCACCTTCATGGTGGTGGTCATGGTGTCGGCATTTTCCTACCTCTATGTTTCGCAGACGCTGCGCTACCGGCTGAACTACGCCGGGGACCTCGCCCAGTGGCTGGCGCAGACGATTGTTTTCTCGGCCGGGAATGCTGTGCCCGATCTGACCAGCACCCGAGTCGATACGGAAAACATGAAGTCGGTCCGCGCGGCCATCGAAGACGATCTGCGAACCGACCCGGCCGTCAATGAGCAACTCGAATCCGCCGTCGGAAACACCCAGATGGTGTATGACGCGGCGGTCCTTGATCTGAATGGTCGTGCGCTACTGCATAGCAATTCCGATCTGAACGGCAAAATCGTGACCCCGCGCCCGACTTTTGAAACTTTACGTCATGCACGTTTTATCGATCAGTTGCGCATGATCTATGGCCCGGTGGCGGTTTATGACGTGAGTGTGCCCCTGCAATTGGATCAAGCGCCGTTTGGCAGTGTGCGCCTCGGCATCTCTACGGTACTACTGAAAAGCGAACTCAACCCAGCCTTACGGCACGCGCTGGTCTTCTCGGTCGGCGCCATCTTCTTGTCGCTGCTGCTTTCCGCCTCGATATCGCGGCTGGCACTCGGTCCCCTGGAGGAAATCAACCGCAACCTCGACTACGTCACCGGTGGCAGCACTGAAGTCGACGACGACGCTGAATCCAATCATGATGAATACGGATTGGTCACGTTGAAGATTGCCAACCTGGGCCGCCAGGTCCGGGATGCGAAGGAAATCTTCTCCGCCCTGAAAGATAACGTCGACCAGTTGATGGCCAACCTGCAGGACGGCCTGATGCTGTTCACGCGCGACTTGCGCGTGGTGCTGGTGAGTGCTTCTGTGGAGCGGTTCCTTGGCCGCCCAAGAGGCGAGATGCTGGGCAGGGCGGCACGTGAAGTTTTCGATGGCAACGCTCCTCTTGGCGCGCTCCTTCTGGACTCCTTTGAGCGGCGTCGGCCGCTGATGCAGCGCGAAGTTGAGTCGGTTGGCGGCAAAAGAGTGCAAGTCTCGCTGGATTTCATTCAGGAAAAAACCACGCAAATCGGCGCACTCCTGATCATTCGCGACACGGAGTCGGTACGGCGCCTGGAAGATGAAATCGAGATGTCGCGTCGCCTGTCAGCCAGCGGACGCCTCACTCGCGGCGTCGCCCATGAAGTCAAAAATCCCATCAATGCGATCGTGCTGCACTTGCACCTCTTGCAGAACAAACTGCAGCAGATGGACCCGGGAACCCGCCGCCACGTCGACATCATTGGCAGCGAAATTCATCGTCTGGATCGCGTCGTGCAGATTCTCGTCGACTTCACCCGCCCGCGTGACCTGAAGCTCGAAGAAGTCGATCTCCGCCGGTTGCTGGAAGAAGTGGTCGCCTTGGCCGCACCCGAGGCCGCGCAGCACAACGTTGCCATCCAGCGCAGCCTTCCCCAGTATCCGCTGAGCGTGAAAGCCGATCTCGACTTCATGAAGCAGGCAATTCTCAACGTCGTGATCAATGGGATCCAGGCCATGGGCAATGGTGGACAACTGACCATCAGCGCGCGCCGCGACGAAGGCATGGTCCTCATCGAGATCCGCGATACCGGAGGCGGGATTCCCAAGGAAGTGCAGGAGAAAATCTTCGAACTCTACTTCACGACCAAAAAGAGCGGCAGTGGCATTGGCCTGGCGCAGACCTACCAGATCATGCAATGGCATTATGGGTCGGTCGATTTCGAGACCACCGACGGCAGAGGCACCACCTTCCGGCTTCGGCTCCCGCTGGCCGAATCCACTCTTGACGCCGTCCGCGAGGTAGCTACACGTACGCGGTGAGCGCTCGCGAAAAGGCGCGGTGGCCCTATTTTTCAACGATTTTTCGAGGTTGGCAGGGGGTTCACGCGCGGATAAAATCAACCTGCGTTGGCGAAACGGCGCATCACAGGATAAGTATGTATCTGGCCGGCATACTCGGACTGTGCGCGCTGCTGCACGTGCCCGCCTCGGGCCACGTGGGCGGCGGGCCTTCCCCTTTGGCAATCGCCGACGCGACTAGCCTCCGAATGGCCGCGAGTCAGGAACCGGCCAAGCCGGAAACCCCACCCGCAGAACCCGCTCCACAGGACCAGACCAAGCCGGAAAAAACTGCTCCGGCGGAAACGCAAGCTCCCGCAACCACGCCCGAGCAAGAGAAATCCAATCCTCCGGCTGCAGGACAGAAAGAGCAGAATCCACCGCCCGCCGGTTCAGCGGGCAAGAAACCGGTCACGCACAAGAAGCATTCCGCTTCCCAAGCGAGTCAGGGGTCGAACAAGAAAGTGGTGCGGCACGGCAGCGCGATTGAGCCCATCACGCAACTTACGCCGGGCATGACGGAGGAACAGGCGGCGCATCAGCGGGCGGTGACGAATCAGTTGCTGGCCTCGACTGATGCCTCACTGCAGAAGCTCTCTGGCCGGACCCTCACCAAAGAGCAGCAAGATACCGTGACGCAGATTCGTAAGTTCCAGGAGCAGGTAAAACAAGCGGACTCCACCGGCGATGTGAAGCGCGCCTACAATCTTGCGGTGAAAGCCCATTTACTCTCTGACGCGCTCACTAAACCGTAGCCTCTCAGGACAGCAGACTATTTTCCTTTCGCCCTCGCGCTGTTCACTTTCTCGAGCAACTCGCGCGACGGTTGTTGCAACGGGCCCTGAATCTTTACCGCTTCGTTCAGTACGTCACGAGCTTCCGTAGTGCGACTCAGTTTGGCGTAGGCGTAGCCCAGGCGGTAGAGGACCGCGGAGTAAGCGGTGTCGTCTTGCCCCTTTAGTAACGCCGAAGCGGACTTCAACTCGGGAATTGCCGCTGCGGTCTTGTCCTGCTTCATGTAAGCGTAGCCGAGCGTCGAGTGCGCCACGCCAGCAGAAAGTTTGCGAGATTTGTCGGCGTCCGGCGCATCGGCTTTGGCCAGGGTAACGACTTTCTGCGAATAGGTCACCGCTTTGGCCCAGCTTGCGGGCTTGGTTTCTTCCACGTACGTATTGGCCAGCATGAGCAGGGCGGGAATGCTGTTCGGATTGGCGGCAAGGCTCTTTTCTCCAAACGCGACCAGCCGCGCAGGATCGTTCAATTGTCCGGGGCCAAGCGTGTACATCGCGTACTGGGAGACCTGTTCCTGGTACTGCGAATTTGGGAAGGCGGCCGAAAAGCGCTCGATGTCCGACATTCGCGCCTTGGCATCTTTTTCATCGGCAATCGCATTGAAGGCAACGCCTTCCAGAAAATCATGGCCGCTCTTCGCCGCGTCCTTGTCTGAGGCAACGCGCGCTGCGAAGTCCTGGTCACTCATGCCTTCCGGCTTTGGTTCTTTGGCGATGCTTTCGTAGGCCAGACCACCCTTTTCGGCGTAATCGATGATCTTCGCGTCATCTTTCATCTGCTGCGCGATGCCCGCCTGCGAAACCAGGATGTCGAGATTGTGGGGAGAACCGGCCAGCGCCTTATCGCCGAACTCCAGCGCTTTCGGAAGGTCTCCGGCGGTCTGGTAGTACTGGGAGACTTGCCAGTTTCCGAAGGCGACAGCGGCGGGGTTGGAAGCGAACTTCTGAATGAAATCCTGGTACAGCGGAAGCTTTTTCTGGGCATCCGCCTCTTTGGAAATTTCCTGCAAGGCCTGGTCTTCAGGAGTGCCGGCGGCGATCACGATCCGGTCGATCTGCGCCTGCGTGAGCGTGGAAAGAAGCCAGACCATCACCAGCGGAATCCACAGTGTGCGCTTCATTCCTCACCTCCGCAAATGGAGAGAAACGTCCGGTTTTGAACCTCAAACGCGCGCCATGCTAGCGCCGATGAGGCTTCAAATACAAGGGGAAGGATCACGCACAAGCGTGCGCCCGAAAGCGAAACTTCATCGCCGACTCTCCTTCTCCCCGAAAGGTAACTTCCTTTTAACGCCCACCTCACAATTTCCACCACGGCTTGATTTAGAGTGGGAGAATGCGCGCCATCCTGCAGAAGCGGGCACTTCGTTTTGTGCTTCTGGCCAACGTGATTTCCATGCTGGGCAGCGGCATGAACTCGGCCGCTGTCGCCTGGCACATTCTGCAGGCGACTCACTCCGAAATGGCCTTGGGAACGCTGGCGGTGCTGCAAACGCTACCCGCCATGTTGATGCTGCCCTTCACCGGCGTCATCATTGACCGCGAGGATCGCCGCCGGCTGGTCATGATGCTCGATGCCACCCGCGCCATCATCATTCTTGCCGTCGCAGTCCTGGCCTTTCGCGCCCGCGTGCAGGTATGGCAACTCTATCTGATGAACACCCTCGTGGCAGCTGGGTTCTGGATGTTCTGGCCAACCATCACCGCGCTGATCCAGGAACTGACACCCGAGGGACAGTTCGTCGAGGCCAATACATTTCTACTGGCAGGCATTCAAGGCGGATGGCTGATGGCCGGAGCGATTGTGGGCTTCGTCTACAACCACATCGGCCTGGGCGGTGTGTTGCTGATCGACTTCGCCACCTACGTGGTTTCGTTTTTGTGTTATTTCGCAGTTCGCAAGGGCCGCCATGTTGTGCCGCGTCCGGCCGAGTTGCGAGCCGACATCGTGGCCGCGGAGAGCGCGGAACGCCGTTTCTGGCACGAGTTGTGGGAAGGAATCGAGTTCCTGCGCGATCACCCCAGCGTCGTCCTTCTCGGCCTGAGCTGGGCACTGTTCCTGGGAGCGATGCTTACAGGCGTGGTCGTTACGCCTTCGTTGAGTGACCGCATTTTCCACGCCGGTGCGGTCGGGTACGGCTGGTTGAACGCCGGCTGGGGAATTGGGGCGTTCCTGAGCGCGCTTTATGTTCCCGTGATCATCACGCGCCTGGGATCGCGCACAGCGATTGCCGTCTCTATGGGCTTCCTGGCCGCTTGCATGACGCTCTCGCCGCATGCGCGCTGGTTGGCAATCGCGGTGCTGCTCTACGGAGTGATGGGCTCGGCCCGCGGGGTTAGCGGCGTCGCCATGAATACAAGCCTGATGGAGCAAGTGCCGAAGCATTTCATGGGCCGCGTGCAGAACGCCTTCTACTTCGTGGGAACGTTTTTGCAGATTGCGATCAGCCTGACCGTAGGATGGATCGCGCAGAAAGTGAGCCTCGCTGGCGGCTTCGCGATTATCGGCGCCGTGTACCTGGTGGCGTTCCTGAGCGCCATGTGGCCGGTCTCCGCGGAAACTCCGGCCGCGCCGGCACCAGTTCTGCAGAGTGCCAACGAGCCCGCCTTGTCTGTGCTTGCGGAGCCATCGGGCTCGCTCGACGCGCGCAGCTCGTAGCTCGTGGCCCTGCCTCCTGTTATCCTGTCCAACTCGACATCGACCCAGGAGTGCACTATGTCCTTTCAGCTGGAAGGCCGGAATGCGGTCGTCTTCGGAGTCGCCAACAAGCGGTCGATCGCCTGGTCGATCGCGCAGGGCCTGCATGCCGCCGGAATGAAACTGGCCATCACTTACCAGAACGAGCGGCTCGCTGAAGAGGCCAAGGATTTGATCGATTCCCTGCCCGGCGCGGAAGGCTTCATGTGCGACGTTTCCAGGGACGCAGAGATCGACCAAACCTTCGCGAAGTTGAAAGAGCGCTACGGCAAGCTGCACGTTCTGGTGCACAGTGTTGCGTATGCCCCTGCCGCCGAACTCGAAGGCGATTTCCTGAATACAAGCCGCGAAGGATTCCGCATTGCTCATGATGTCAGCGTTTATTCGCTGATTGCGGTGGCTCGCGCGGCAGCCCCACTCATGGAGGATGGCGGCAGCATCATCACCATGACCTACTATGGCGCCGAGAAGGTGGTGCCACACTACAACGTAATGGCCGTGGCCAAGGCGGCGCTGGAGTGCAGCGTCCGCTACCTCGCGTTCGACCTGGGAAAGAAGAAGATTCGCGTGAATGCAATCTCGGCAGGGCCGATCAAAACGCTGGCCGCGCGCGGCATCGCGGGCCTTAGTGACATGCTAAAGGCGCATCGCGAAACCGCCCCTCTGCAGCGTAATGTTGATGTCGCAGAAGTAGGCTCGGCCGGCGTGTTCCTGGCCTCCGACGCAAGTTCCGGCATCACCGGCGAGACGCTCTACGTCGATTGCGGCTACAACATTATGGGATTCAAGCCCACGCCAGCTCAGTCGTAGACTTGTGGCAGCATCGACTCAGGAAGCGAATGAACAGGCGTTTGATTTTCGCAGCATTTGCCGCGGCCATCCTGTTGACCGTGATCCGGGAGTGGAGCGCACCCATGACCTGCCCTCGTCCCGTCGTCACTCGGATGCTCCCGCTGGCCACTGCGAAATGAAAGTCAGGGTTTTTTGGGGTCCGGATTGGAAGTGCTCGGCAACGTTGAAGCCTCCGCTGACACCGGTTGCTCTTTTGTTTGCTGCTTGGAACGCCTTGCCGACTTTGAAATCTTCGGAACCACAAATTCCTGCATAATTCCCGCCAGTGAACTCTCCCCCAACCGGACAAAACCGGCCGATAGGGTAAACGTCGCCCGATTGTTCGTGGGATAGAGATAAGACGAGACTGCGGCCCCCCCGAAAACTCCCAACATGTTTGAGTAGTTGAACTGCCACTTCCCGTTGTCGCCTTTACATCTCACCGAGTTTTCGAGGGCGTGCAGAAGTCTCGAGCGCGTACTGCCGGTTCCCTGGAAGTAGTAGCGCGGATCCTGATGGAGGAGGGATGGAAAGATCGCACCCGAGAGGAAAGTGGAGGTAAGCACGTCGCCGTATCCCGCACCCAGGCGCTTACCAAACCCCTCCATGCCCTGCCCGAATTCGGGATACTGATCGCCTGCCTGCTGCAGTCCGGCCAGAAATGCCGTGCCCGCGATCGTGATTGGATCCGCGCTCGATTTCCACGCCAGGTGAAACTTCATCTTCGTCGTGAGCGGTGCGGCTTCCGGATTGTAGGTAACATAAAAATTCGGAATGAATCCGAACACGCGCTGGTGCTCTTCTTCTTTCAGTTCTTCGGTCGCCACTTCCACTGGATCGACGTTGACCTTTACAGCTGTGACCACCGTGGCGATGGAGATCACGAGCGGAGGCACAATCAAGGTCTGGCCGGGCGAAAGCTCTCCCGCAAATGTTTGATCTCCAAACCCCTCTGCGTTCACCACAATTTTGAAGGGGCCCGGCGGCACATGCGAGAACGAGAATTGGCCGTTGTTGCCCGCGACGATCTCTTGCGAGAAAGCGTTGTCCTCCGTCGCCAGGCGTACCGAGGCGCCCGGAGCTACGGAACCCGTCTGGTCCAGCACCGTTCCCAGGACATTCCCTGGCTGAGCCGGTGGTTTCGCTTCATCTGCCTGTGGTTTTGCGGAAGACCCGTCCGAAGCGGGGGAAAACAACTGCTCGGAGATGTTTCCCTCCGGGACAGTGCTACTTCCCGTCGACACAGAATCCTGGGCCCTGGCGATGGTTGCAAGACAGATAATGAGTACAGAAAAGAACGCCCACTGACGCAGACTAAACTGGCCCTTCGTCTTCGCATAAAGATCTGCACGCGCCTTCAAAGCAAGAACTCCCCCACCCGCTCCCGCTCCAACCTGGATCGGGTGAAACCGATCTATGGATTTTAATGATGTCGGGGCCCCTTACCGACTGTCAAAACTTCTTAGATGCACCTCCGAAGGATCGGATTTTCTTCTCGAAAGGAAAAGAGCACCTAAAGGGCTGTCTAGGGCGTCAAAGCGGGGACGGCAGCGTCGGCGCAGAGCATTCTCAATCCTCGCTGTTGCTTATTTTTGAATAATTTACGCTGAACATCGGGCAAAAACTCGGCCAGCATTCCTCCCATCGACCCGTTTAGAAACGCGATGCCCGACCGATCCATGGGCAGTGCAAAAGTCGGTTCGAAATCGAACAGTTCCTATTGGAAATCCCTCCGGCGGTCAGCGCCCCTAGAACGCTCGCGGAGCAGCCTCCTATCCTGATTGTCCATTGCTGGCAGTTAGGCGGTCGCGGGTTTAGCGAGTGATAATCCGGATACGCCGGTCGTGATCTCCAATTCGCTCGATGGCAATCTCGACATCTCGCTCGCGAACAAAGCGTGTGAACTTCTCTCCCCACTCGATCAGAACGAGGCCATTACCCGAGAGAAGATCGTCTAAACCCAAGGTTTCTAATTCGCGGGGCGTATCTACTCGATAAAGGTCAACGTGGTAGATGGTGAACTGGGGCCCTCGGTATTCGTGCACCAGCGTGAAGGTGGGACTGGTGACGTCGTCCTCCGACGCTGCTTGAAATCCCGCTGCGATTCCCTTGATCAGCGTTGTCTTGCCCGCACCGAGGTCGCCACGCAACAGCACCAGCTTGGGGGGCGCGAGCAGATCGACCAGTGCGCGGCCGAACGCGGTGGTCTCCTCGGCGGAGTGCGTCGTCACCTCGCGGGTCAGAACTTGTGCCGGCACAGGCACAAGTATAGCGAGAGCATCCACGACAGACGAAGTTCGCAAGCTCCAACCGCCAACCCTAGAACAGTGACTTCGGCGTCGAATTCTGGAGGGCGCTCATTCCGAGGTAACTCTGATCCGCCACCGACTGCAACGCCATGCGCAGGTTGCGATGATCGTCATCTCCCAGCGCAATGAAACGGAACGGTTGCAGAGTCCCGTCGGTCGCCTTGCGCGTAGGGGAGAGCATCTCCGCCATGCCAATGACGGCGCCAACCTTGGTCTGAAAGCCGATCTCGACGAAGTCCCCCTGGCTGAGTGGCTTGGCCAGTTTGAGGAGTCCTCCGGTTGCAGAGATGGAGAAGAGTTTGCCTCGAGAGCGTTGGCCATCATCGAATCGGATCGCAGCCAGCACCGAACCGCCGAGCTGCACCCGGGCCGCGCGCTTAGTAGGGTGCGGTTGGGGGAAATGGGTCATAGCCGAAAAGGACTATGACTTATGGGCCATGTTACGGGAAGATTACGCCAGAACTAGTCCGGATTCGTAGCGTCTCCGTCGTCCTGTTTCTCGCAAACCACTTGTCCGCTTAGGGATGCGGGTATTAACCAGATAGGCAATGTCCTGGAGGCCAGTCGTGGCTCGCAGTTGGATGCCGCTTGTATTCAATTTTCCCCCGCGATCGGTACCGCGTGAAAGCGCAGTTTCGAGTCCGTCGGTGCGTGGGCGTCGGCGTCTTTCGCTCTTCTGGAGGAAAGCCAATTGCGACTGCTTTTAACGCAGAAAAATCGGTGAAGCTGCGCAAGCAAGCACGACTGCCTGACTCTCACCCTCGAAAACAAACTTGAGATTTCTGCGCCGCCGCTCTTACCCGATGAAATGCCTCCGGTAGCGCCTTGATCAGATCCGTCGCCACCAGCGGTTGCTCGCCCGTAAACTCGCAGGCTACGTCTCCGGCGAGCCCATGCAGATACACCGCGGCGGTGACAGCTTCAATCACGCGCGAAGGGTTCTGCGCGATCATGCCGGCAACCATCCCGGTCAACACGTCGCCTGTCCCGCCGGTAGCCATGCCCGGATTTCCCGTGGTATTCACCCACACTTCGCCATCCGGTCGTGCAATCAGCGTCCGGTGGCCCTTCAGAACCACAGTCAACTCATGCTCGCGCGCGAATTTGCGTGCTACCTCGGCCCGGTTGCGCTGAATCTCCGGAATCGAAAGCCCGGTCAGACGCGCCATTTCGCCGGGGTGCGGTGTAATCACAAGCGTGCGGCCTTTGCCGTTCAGCTTTTCCGGGGCACCTTCGAAAGCATTCAGGCCGTCGGCATCCAGCACAGTGGAAACTGAGTACTTCTGCACAACGGTGCGCACGAATTCTGACGTTTCATTGTTTCGCGATATTCCCGGCCCAATCGCGAGTACCGTCTTGCCCTTCACCAATTCGTCCATGTGAGCGTATTCGAGCGCGCGTAACGAGATCGTCCCGGCCTCGGTTTCTTCGCAAGGCTCGGTCATGAGTTCGGGGTGAAAGCCGGCCACCGTGGCGAGCACAGATTTGGGTGTGGCCACCGTCGACAGTCCCGCGCCCGTACGCAAAGCCGACATCCCGGCCATGGCGGCGGCTCCCGCTTTACCCACGGAACCGCCGATCACCAGCACGTGCCCAAAGCTACCCTTATTGGCCTCGCGCGGCCGCGGCGCAAGCAGCGGCGCGATGTCATGCGGCGTGGTCAGATTCAGATGCAGGGACGACACAATGGCCTCATCGGGCGACCCAATCGGTGCGATCACGATGGGGCCATCCACCAAAGATCCGAAAACGTGGGCAGGCCGCGGCGCGGTAAAGGTCACGATCGACTCAGCACTCACCACCGTTCCCGTCTGTGGACCGGAGACGTCAGCGTCCGCGCCGGAAGGAATGTCCACCGCGATTACGGGAATTCCGCTCGCGTTCATCACTGCGATGGCTTTCGCGTACAACCCGCTTACTGGTGGGCGGAAACCCGTTCCAAGGACGGCATCCACGATGACATCGGCATCGCGCACTTGCCCCTGAATCGATTCCAGCTCTTCGGCCGACTTCGCGACCAGCGGCTTGAGCGGCAATTGCTGGAACATCTCCGCCGCGTCGCCGCGCAGTTCGGCGGCATCGGCAAGCAATACCACGAATACTTCCCTGCCGGCTTCCCGCAGCTTGCGCGCCGCAACGAAGCCGTCGCCGCCATTGTTGCCCTTGCCGCAAATCACCGCGATCTGGCGGGCCTGTGCCGGCTGCGCCAGGACAAAGTCGGCAACCGCGGTTCCCGCGTTTTCCATCAAGGTGAGCGACGGCACACCCAAGCGCTCGCTGGTCACGCGATCGATCTCGCGCATCTCCGCTGCGGTTACGATTTTCATGAATGCAGATTACCCCGGAGAGTGCACGGAAGAAAGGAAAAGGCCAGTCGCTAGTTGTTCGTCGTTGGCCAATGAAAACGAGGAACAGCCGACGCCGGAGGATTGCAAAGGCAGCCTTCAGTCGGATCACTGAGCGCCTGATGGCTGAGAGCTAAGAGCTAGGCCGGCTCTTCAATCCGCCATTGAGTGCGCGCGATCCAGAGTGGGCGGCACGTTCGCGTATTCCCCACGCTGCACCCGGCTATGCTTCTTGCCATAGAAGAAGTAAATGCACAGACCAATCGCCAGCCAGATGATCAGCCGCGCCCAGGTCTGCCAACCCAGGCTGAACATCATGAGGAGGGAAACCAGGATTCCCATGATTGGGGTGAACGGAATCCACGGCGCGACAAATGCCCGCGGCACGTCGGTACCGCGCTTGCGCAGGATCCAGACGCCCGCGCACACAATCACAAACGCCAGCAACGTCCCGATGGACACCAGCTCTCCCAATACGTTGATCGGGGTAAGGGCCGCCACCGTCGCCACGCAAACGCCAACCAGAATTGTCGAAATGTAGGGGGTTCGGAACCGCGTGTGCACCTTGCAAGCCCACGAAGGCAGCAGCCCGTCTTTCGACATCGAGAAGAACACGCGCGATTGCCCGAGCAGCATCACTACCATCGTAGAGCTCAAGCCGCAGATCGCGCCCAGCTTGACCAGGATGCTGCCCCAGCTCACGCCAGTGATGTCGATACCGATGGCGATCGGGTCGGGCACATCGAGCGCCGTGTACTTCACCAACCCGGTCAGCACGGCGGCGACGAGGATGTAGAGGATCGTGCAGATCACCAGAGAGCCGAGAATGCCGATGGGCATATCGCGCCTCGGATTCTTGGCTTCTTGCGCGGCCGTCGAGACCGCATCAAATCCGATGTAGGCGAAGAAGATGACCCCTGCTGCGGTTGCAATTCCGGACCACCCGAAATCCCCATAGTGACCGCCATTCTGGGGCAGGAACGGCGTCCAGTTCGCCATCGCCTCGGCTCGATGTCCCATGATGTAGTTAGTTCCGATACCCAGGAACACGATAAGGACGCAAACTTTCACCACGACGATTAACGAATTGAAGTTCGCCGACTCTTTGATCCCGATGACGAGAATGACCGTCACCATCATGATGCCGAGGAACCCAAACAGATTGAATATGGAGGCCTGGTGCGGCAGGCTCGTGGGATCAATGTGTTTGACGGCAAGCACCTTTTGAAACTGAGCGGTCAGCCGCTCCCAGTGCCCGTTGTACATGACGAAAGCGGTGCCGGGGGAACCGGCCAGCCGGGGAGACAATCGAATTCCAAACTCGCCCAGGAAACTGAGCACGTATCCGCTCCACCCGCTCGCGACGGTGGCTGCGCCCAGTGCGTATTCGAGGATCAGATCCCAACCGATGATCCAGGCGATCAGTTCGCCCAGCGTGGCATAGCCATAGGTGTAGGCGGAACCAGCCACGGGGATCATTGAGGCAAACTCCGCGTAGCAGAGACCGGCAAACACGCACGCAACGGCGGCCAAAGTGAACGAGAGAATGATGGCGGGCCCGGCGTGGTTGGCTGCCGCGGTTCCGGTCAAAACGAAAATGCCAGTGCCGATGATAGCGCCGATGCCGAGAGAGATCAGGTTCCCCGGGCCGAGCGCCCGCTTCAGGCTATGCTCGCCCGTTTCCGAGGCTTCCACCATGATTGTGTTGAGTGGTTTCTTGGCCAGCAGGTTAGCCATCCCGTTCTCCTAAATGCATCAGTCGTTTTGATCTTGCCCGCGCTCGAACCTTACACCGGCCTCGAGACCGCTTCTGGATTACGCTTCCACAGGTAATACACCGGGATCCCGAGCAGCACGATAATCAGTCCCGGCCAAGTGTACTGCGGCTTATAGCGCAATAGTACGACATCGATAAACAGGGCCATCACAATATAAATAGCCGGAAGTATCGGGTACCCCACTGCCCGATAGGGCCTCTCCGCCTCGGGATGGGTGCGGCGCAAGACGAACAGCCCGGCAATGGTGAGGATGTAAAACACCAGAACCGCAAACACGATGTAGTCCAGAAGCTGCCCGTAGCTGCCCGAGATGCACAGGATGCACGTCCAGACCATCTGCACCATCAGCGAGACGGCGGGAGTCTTGTAGGTAGGATGCAGTTTTGCGACGCTACGGAAGAAGAGGCCGTCCTTGGCCATGGCATAGTAGACCCGCGCACCCGACAGAATCAGCCCGTTGTCGCACCCGAAACTTGAGATCATGATGGCGATTGCCATCAGGGCTCCGCCTGCGCCGCCGAAAATCTGCGTCATTACCGCGGTGCCCACGCGTTCTTCCGAAGCGTACTTGATTCCGCGCTCAAGGATCGTCGCACCGGCGGAACTCCCGTCGAGCGGGAGCACATTCAGGTAGATGACATTGCACAGCACGTACAGCAGGATCACCACGCCCGTACCCACGGCCAGCGATAGCGGCAGATTGCGTTGGGGGTTCTTCACTTCTCCTGCCGTGAAGGTGACGTTGTTCCAGGCATCGGCCGAGAACAAAGATCCTGTTTGCGCTACGGCCAGAATGGTCAGGGTGCCCACTAACACCATGGGCCCGCCCACCCCGACCTGGACGGCGTGCTGCGCGCCCAATCCGGCGTTCTGCCAGAAATGTCCGCTGAAGTTCGCTGCCAGCGCCTGCGCGTTCCGACCGATGAACAGCCCAAACAAAACCAGCCCGGCCAGAGCCGACACCTTGGCCACCGTGAAGATGTTCTGAATGATCGCCCCGGTCTTGAGACCAAAAATGTTGACCACCGACAACAGCACCACGACCAGAATCGCAACCAGATTCTGGGTGCTGAGGCCAACATCCATGTTGCCCAGCACCATCGGGCCGAAGGGAATAGGCGGCACCTTCCACAGGTGCAGGATCCAATGCGTGGAGGAGATTGATGGGAAAAATATTCCGAGAAATTTTCCGAAGGCGACGCCCACCGCCGCGATGGTCCCCGTTTGAATAACCAGAAACAGGGTCCATCCATAGAGAAATCCCCACAGCGGTCCCAGCGCTTCGCGCAAGTAAACGTACTGCCCGCCAGCACGCGGCATCATGGCCGCCAGTTCGCCATAACATAACGCGCCCACAATGGTCATGAACCCTGTGACCAGCCAGGCGCCGATCAGCAACGCCGGCGAGTTGACCTCGCGCGCAATCTCGGCCGACACAATAAAGATGCCCGAGCCGATCATCGAGCCCATCACCAGCATGGTGGCGCTGGTCAGGCCGAGAGCTTTGACGAGTTCCTTATCTTGATGGGAATGGATGTCCCAATCGCTGGCGGGCACAGGTTTGGATGCGCTGGTCTGGGTACTCACGTCCCTCCGTCGGCCGGCCGTCTACCCGACGCGGATCAAGGGGCCTGGCCAGCAGTCGTGCAGGGCGTGCTGCCCCGCAGAGTCACTATCCTTCGAGTGCCATGACTTTACCCCAGAATGCGAAAAAATTCCTCTGCTGATTTTCGAGGTGCAGGTAATAGGTCCGATATCACCGCGACCGCGTCGGCGCCTGCCCGGATCACATCTAAGGCGTTCGCCCGGCTAATGCCGCCGATCGCCACCAGGGGCTTTTGCGTCAGCTCGCGCGCGCGGCGGACTCCGTCCAGTCCGACCACCGGGTCGGGATTCTCTTTGCTGCTGGTCGCAAACACCGGGCCGATCGCAACGTAATCAGCCGTAGTTGTATCGGCCTGCCGGAGTTGTTCCGAGTTGTGCGTGGACACACCCAGCCACAAGTCAGCACCGATCACGCGTCGGGCGCTTTCCGCTGACAGGTCCTCCTGCCCGACATGAACGCCGTCGAATTCCGCCGCCAGGCACAAATCGGCGCGATCGTTCATGATCAGGTTAACCGAGCTGCCCAGGACCTGCCTGAGCTGCTTCGCGTCCTCGAGAATTCTCCCCGCCGAATCGCGCTTGTTCCGGTACTGGAGCAGCTTCACCCCGGCAGCCTGAAGTTCACACGCGGCAGCGAGCATCGCAGCCGCGTTGGGAAAGCAGCCCGCGTCGAGGATGGGATAGAAGCGCGGGAATGGAGCGAGAAAGTGCAAGCCGGTTTCAAGAGTGATTAGTTGCCATCAGTTCGGCCGCCTGACCATCCCGGAGAAAGCTGAGGACAGCTCACCCCCGCGCCTTTCTTCGCGCTCTTTGCGCTCCCTTCGCGAACTTTGCGGTTAAAAGTTCGTCCCTTCTAAGCCGCCGATTCTGCCTTCTTTTGCAGAAAGCGCTCGATAAAGCCTGTGTCAAAGTTGCCCGCAAGAAAATCCGGATCCGCCAGGATTCTCCGGTGCAGAGGAATCGTCGTGTAGATGCCTTCGACGATAAACATTTCCAGTGCTCGCTCCATACGCTGGCAGGCTTCAGTGCGGTCTTTGCCCCGCACCACGAGCTTGGCGATCAGGGAATCGTAATAAGGAGGAATCGTGCCCTCGGCGTAGGCCGCGGTATCGATCCGCACGCCGGTTCCGCCCGGCGGATGAAACGCGGTGATTTTTCCGGCCGACGGCGTGAACTTCTCAGGATGCTCCGCGTTGATGCGGCACTCGATGGCGTGCCCGCGATGCAGCACCGGCCCCTGCAGCACGTCCTGCATTCTCGCTCCAGCTGCAATCATGATCTGGCTCTTCACGAGGTCCACGTCCGTCACCATCTCGGTGACCGGGTGCTCGACCTGGATCCGGGTGTTCATCTCGATGAAGTACAACCGCTTGTGCTGGTCCATCAGAAATTCAATGGTGCCGGCGTTGCGGTATCCGACCGTGCTCAGCGTCTTGCTGAGGATGTCGCCGATTTCCTTGCGCAGCTCGGGCGACACCTGCAACGAGGGAGATTCCTCAAGCAGTTTTTGATGCCGCCGCTGAATCGAACACTCGCGCTCGCCCAGGCTTACCACGTTGCCGTGTTCGTCGGCCAGAACCTGAAACTCGATGTGGCGCGGGTGCTCCACGTATTTCTCCATGTACAAATCGCCGTTGCCAAAAGCAGCCGCGGCTTCTTGCTGGGCCTGCCGATAGAGCGGGGCGAGAGTCTCCTCATCACGCACAATGCGCATGCCGCGCCCGCCGCCGCCGGCCGACGCCTTGATGATGACTGGAAAGCCCACCTGCCGCGCCCAATCGCGAGCCTCATCCTCCGAGGCAACGACGCCGTCCGATCCAGGGAGAATCGGCACGCCGTACCGCTTCATCGCCGCCCGCGCTTTTTCTTTCTCGCCCATCAACCGGATGACTTCGGGAGGCGGCCCGATGAACTTCAGTCCGCTCGTCTCGCAGACCTCGGCAAAATTCGCGTTTTCGGAGAGCAACCCGTAACCCGGATGGATGGCGTCGGCATTCGCGATCTCTGCCGCGCTGATCACGGCAGGAATATTGAGATAGCTGTGCGCCAGCTGCGGAGGTCCAATGCAGATCGCCTCGTCGGCAAACCGCACCGGCAGCGAGTTACGGTCCGCCTCGCTGTACACCGCGACCGTGCGGATCCCCAACTCCTTGCAGGCACAGATGATCCGCAGAGCAATCTCGCCGCGGTTCGCAATCAGAATCTTCTGGAACATTCTCTTCAGGTTTTTTTCGCGCGGCAAGCTGCCGGAATTGTCCTGCGACTCCTTGTTTTGGGCTGCGAACTGCGGGCAAAATGCCCAATACTTACGAGATCGCTCAACCCTCCTGGCACGAGGCTTGTAGCTTGTTAGACACAAAAAGAGGGCGCGAGGTGCGCCCCGGGTTTACCGCATGGCTCTTCACATCCGAACCCGAATGGCAAACAGCTCCTGCCCGTATTCGATCGGTTGTCCATTCGTTACCATTCTTTTCACGAGTTCACCGGCTACGTCCGATTCGATTTCATTCATGAGTTTCATCGCTTCCACGATGCACAATACTTGCCCAGTCGCAATCATGTCGCCCGGCTTGACGAAGGGTGGCGCACCCGGCGAAGGCGATTCATAAAACGTTCCGACGATCGGCGAGCGCACCATGTGCAAGTCTTTTTCGGGTTCTTCTTTTGCAGGAGTCGGTGCTGGCGGTGGCGCAGGAACGGCTGGACTGGAGCCAACAACCGGGGCCGCAGCCGGGGCGCCCGGCACCGCGTAATAGTGCGTGTCGGGCACAGAAATGGGTTCACTGCCGCGTTTTACGCGGACCTTGACGTCACCGCGTTCCAGTTCGAACTCGGTGATTCCCTCTTCTTTAAGAAACAGTATGAGTTCTTTCAGTTCTTTTAGATTCATCGTGTGCGGTGGGACTGCATTCGAAGCCGCGTCGAAGCGATTCGCCCCAGGGGAAACGCGGAACAGCTCCACGTTGGCCGCTCAAATCTCCATGAATTCTTTCTGTGTGGGGGCCAGAACTTCGCAACCCTGCTCAGTGACCACCACCATGTCCTCGATGCGCACGCCCCATTTGCCGGGCAGGTAGACTCCCGGTTCGATCGTGATCACCATTCCCGGTCGCAGGATATCCTGCTGGCCTTGCGCCAAGCGGGGAGCTTCATGAATTTCGAGCCCCACTCCGTGCCCCGTCGAATGCGTAAAATAACGCGCTAACCCATTCTTCTGCAGAAACTTACGGGCTGCACCATCGACTTTACCAACCTCAATCCCCGGTCGCACCACGTCGATCGCCGCATGCTGTGCCGCCAACACCGCGTCGTAAACGCGGCGCGCTTCAGTCGTCACAGCGCCCACATACACAGTGCGGGTACGGTCCGAACAATAACCGTGGAGTATAACACCGAAGTCGCAGACCACGAATCCGTCGCCGGCGATGGGGGCCGACGACGCCCGCCCATGCGGCAGGGCCGAGCGCGCGCCCGCGGCCACGATGGTTTCGAACGACATCGCATCCGCACCCGCTTTGCGCGCGGCATATTCCATTTCGGCGGCCACTTCGACTTCTTTCGCTCCCGGGCGTATCACTCCTAACGCCTGGTTGAAAAGGCTGGCGCCCAGTCCGACCGCTTCCCGGATCAATGCCAGTTCATCCGCATCTTTGATCATCCGCGCGCGCTCGACCAGCGCAGGCGCCTCGCGCAGCCGTACGTGCCCGGGCAGCGCTTCGCTCAGGCTTCGTCGAGCGGCCACGGTGAGGTACTGACCTTCAATCCCCAAGGCGACCGTTTTGCCGGCGCGGCGACGACCCGCGCGGCGGGAAAAATGTTCTGCGGCATTCGCAAGCGGCGATGTTTTGCCAATCACAACCTTCGCGCCTCTTACTTGCTCCTTCGCCTGCGACGTGTACCGGCCGTCAGTGAAGAACGTGCTGCCCCCTTCTCCCACCAGAAGCGCTCCCGCACTCCCGGAGAATCCACAGAGGTACCGGATGTTGGGAAGATGCGTAACCAGGAGAGAGTTCAGGCGCGATTTTTGCAGGGCTTCGCACACTCGCTCTTGCCGGCCAGAGAAATCCATCGGAAGGGGAGTGTATCAGGCGGCACGATGGCTGGTAACTTCTACAAACTGGAACCGCCCATTGAGGGGAAAACAAAACCGCCGGCTCTTTTAGTGGAAGCTTGAGAGCCGGCGGAAGAGTTTGTCTTCGAGTCAGCCGCTATGTCTGAATGATGCGCGGCGTGATGAAGAAGATCAGTTCCTGGTTCGACGTGCTGACGGTGCGGTGCTTGAACAGGTTGCCAAGAATCGGCACATCGCCAAGCAGCGGCACCTGCGACACGTTCATCGAGTTGTTGGTCTGGATGACGCCGCCGATCACAACCGTGCCACCGTCGGTGACGAGCACCTGGGTGGTGGCCTGCTGCGTGATCAACGTCGGGTTGCCTTGCACCGTGCGGCCGAAGTCCGGCGTCGTATTCTCTACGTCGACGTTCAGGAAGATCGTGCCTTCCGACGTAATCTGCGGGACCACGGTCAAGCGCAGGAACGCATCCACGTAGCTGACCGTCGGCGGGCCGCCCAACTGCGCCTGCGTCACGATCGGGACGCGTACACCCTGGCGAACCAGCGCCTGGATGTTGTTCTGCGTGACCACGCGCGGACGGGACAGAATCTTCAGCAGGCCGCGCGATTCCGCCATCGTCAGCACCGCGTCGATTCGAATGTTGTTGCTGGCGTTGACGAAGGTCAAACCGCTCGTCGGGCTGGTGACCGGCAGGTTCGAGAACAACGGAATCGTCGCACCCGAAGTGCCCGAGCCGGCGGTGGTAATGTAGGTCGGATTCAGGCCGCCTACCGTCGTCGGAGTCGTTCCCACTGACGAGGCGCCGCCGATCGCCGAGTGTCCGTTGCCCCAGCCGAAGCCGAACTGCGTACCGATATCGCGGGCGAAGCTGCGGGTGGCAGCCACGACGCGCGCTTCGATTTCGACTTCCTGCGTCTTGCGATCGAGCTGCGTGAGCAGGCGGTCGAGCGCCGGAATCACGTTAGGAATGTCCGAGATGATGATCGCGTTGGTGCGGTCATCGGAAATCACATCGCCGCGCTGCGAAAGAAACTTCTTGATGGTTGGAACCACATCCTTCGAATGCGCGTAGCTCAGGAAGCGGGTGACCGTGACTTTCTCCACCGCCAGCGCTTCCGATTCCTGCTGGGCGCGCCGTGCGTCGGCTTCCTTCTTCAAGGTGTCAACCGTGGCGATGCGCAGAACGTTGCCTTCCAGTTCGCGCGCCAGGTCGTTGTTCTTGAGCACGATGTCGAGCGCCTGATCCCACGGCACGTCATCCAGAACGATGGTCAGGGTTCCGTGCACGTTCGGATCGAGCACGACGTTAAGTCCGCTGATTTCGTGAATCAGGCGGAAGAAGTCTTTCAGATCGACATCCTTCAGGTTGACCGAGATCGGCTCGCCGGTATACTTCGGACCGCTGGTGGCGGGGGTTTGCGCCATCTGCGTCTTCTGTTCGGCGGCGAGGTTGACGGCAGGCTGAATGGCCGACGAGGCTGCTTGTGCGGCCTGAGGCTGCATCGCCGCATTGGCCTTCGCGGGGAGCAACTCGGAGGCCGGCTTGTCGGCAAACTTGGCCGCAGCTTCGGTGGCGCGCACCGAAGGCTCGACCGGAGCCGGCTTCTCTTCCGTCTTGGTCTCGTCCTTCGGTTTGTAGGAAGGCTCGAGGAACACGTAGTCGGTTGCCGGCTTGGCGGCAGACGCCGTCTCGACCGGAGCCGGGGCAGGCGCTGGCTGCACCGCCGGAGCTTCCTTCTTCTCGGCCACCGTAGCCTTTTCGGCCACTGCAGGCATCATCACCGAGACCGGGGTGAGCTTGGCAACGGCTGGAGCAGCTGCCTTGGGCACGACCGACTTCGCGACGGCAGGCTTCGCCGTTGCGGTCGCAACGCCCGTATACAGCTTCACCATGAACTTGTTGTCACTGCCGGGGACGAGCTCGTACTTGCAGGCCTTCTCGAGGTCCACGACAACGCGGGTGCTCGGTGGCGTCTGGCCGTTCATGCCCACGCGCAAACCTTTCACGCCGTCGCTGTTCACGGCAATCTGGCGCTGATCGAGCGCCTCGACCGTGTTCGGCAAGTCGATCACGACGCGGGCGGGTGCGGTGAGCGTGCTCAGTTTCGGAGCCACCGGCCCACGAGCTGTGAACTCCACGCTGATCGCGTCATCGCCGCGCACCACGTTCAGCCGCTGCAGCGCAGCATGCGTCGCGTCCGTGCTCTGCGTCTGAGCCGCCGCTGTCACTATCGCCAAGACCAGCAGCGGTAGAACCACTCCCAGTTGCTTTCGCATTTCGCTTCTCCCCCACACGCGCCGGCCCTCGGCACAGCCCGTGTCTTTCTTCAAGCTCGCTTCCGTTTTGGACTCGCCCAATCTAAACAGCCGGCGTCAGTATCCGTTTCACAACGTCTTTGGTGAACGGTTTTCCCAGCCGGTCTTGAAATGTTTCCTTGAACACGATCGAATCGACCGTGATTTTCACCACGTATCCGTTGAACACCGGATCGTTTTCCCGCAGGAAATACGCCTTGTTGAGGCTGTTGGTGACCACCGCGATCATGCCGTTGTCCGACTTCACCACTCCATGCAGCGCGATCTGCTCGATGTCGAGGCACTTCTTGCCCGTGCTGCAACCCGACCCGCCCCCCCGGTTCACCACCGGGCTGACGAAGGGATCACGCTTCCCGTTCATGGAATATTTCTTGTCTTCCTGCTTGTCAGGCTTTGCAGCTTCCTCGCCGCTCGTGGTGCTGGCCTGGACCTCACCCCTCGGAGCATCCGAGGCGTCGGAAGGTGTACCGGAAGGCGCGCTGGCCTGCTGCGTCGCGGGCTGAGCCAGAACTGCTCCCCCCGTGGCGTGCTTGTGCTCGACCGGGGCGGGCTTCTTCGCCACTGGCTGCGCCTTGAAGGTTACTTGCGTCTTCGTCGGCGCCACCGCGGGCGCCGGAGCCGGCTTGGCTGCAACCGCGCCCGAGGGCTTCGCCTGCAGCGCGGCGTTGCTGGCCGCGGTTCTCTGCTGCTGTACACCCTGCAGCGCGGTCCTCGTGCTCTGGATGACGGCCGGCTTCTGTGCCCAGACCGTTCCAGTCGTCATTGCCAGTACAACGATGCCAGTCGTCAGCTTCATAAGGTTTCCTACCTCTTCACCGGAGCCTGTCCGGGCTTCGCCGTCCCGGCAGGATCCATGTCGTGGCTGAAGAACGTGGTCGACACGCAGGTCACCACCACACTCTCATTGGGGGCGTACTGATATGTCTTTTTGGGGTGCGCCTCGGACGGTTTGCGCGTCGAAGCCATCATCAGACCCGATACGTTCACGATCCGCTCCAGCTTGCCCACCCGATCGAAGAAATTCAGCATCGAGTAGTACGGCCCGTCCAACTCCACGTCGAAAGGAACTTCCGTGTAGAACTCTTTTTGCGCCAGCGGCTTTGCCGTGTAACGCCGCAGTTCGACTCCGGCTTTCGATGCCTCGGCGTCCAGCATGCGCATAAACCCATCGACTTCCTTCTCATCCGGCACGATGCGGCGCTCGATGTCGAGCTGCTGCTTCAGGCTGGCCAGCTGGCGTTCGATCTCGGCCAACTTCGGCCGGTAGGCCTCAAGTTCGGCGTTCTCTTTCCGCTTGGCCTCGAGTTTCTGCTGCGCCGCGGCGTTCTGGTCGCGCTGCGCCTTGAAGACGGTGTAATACAAGCCCGCCGTCACCAGAATCGCGCCGCCGACCACCACCGCCCACTGCTTAATGCCCGGCATTTCTCCGAAATTCGTCGCCATAGTTGCCTGCCTTTAGGACTTGCCCTTCTCGCACGTCAGCGTGAACTGAAACGCCTGCATGTCTTTGATCGAGTCGTCCTGGATGCTTTCCTTGATCTCCACATTGCGGAAATACCCGGTCTTCTGCAGGTTCGAAATCAGGTTGGCCACGGCGTCGGAACTCAGCGCCATGCCTTCGATATCGACGCTGGTGCCCTGGTCCTTCATGTTGTTCAGCCACACGGCTTCGGTGTTGTTGACCGTCTCGCCCACCATGGCCATCAGGTTCACCGGGCCGGCTTGGTTATTCCGCAGCTGATCGATCACGTCCACGCGCCGCTTGTAGTTCTCCGCTTCCCGCTGCCGCGCCATGTAGCGTTGCTTCACGTCGGCCAGTTCCCGGTTTTTCTGCTCGGCCTGCATCATGTTCTGGGCGATGGTCTTCTTCTGCGTGTCGAGGTGGTACCAGGTGTAGAGGTTGAATGCCGCCGCCAGTCCGAAGGCGATCAGCACTTTCAGGCGCGGCGAGCCGACGTCGCCGACTTCCATGGTCGGCATCGACGGCAGGGCCGAGCGCTTGCTCTTCGGCTTGGGTGCTTCCAGCAGGTTGATTCGGATCATAGGTCGCTAAAACTCCTTAAAGCCAGGCCCACCGCTACCGCCATCTGGCCCGCGTTCTGCTCGATCAGTTCCGCTCCCATGCCTTCCGTCGGAGGCGCGATGCGCTGGAACGGGTTGAACAGTTCCACCGGCATCGAGAACTCCTGGCGCAACCCTTCCACCAGCCCCGGCACCTTCGACGAGCCGCCCGCGAGATAAATCTTCTCGATGTGCTCGCCGGCCGAGCTGGCGCGGAAGAAGTCGAACGTCTTCTGAATTTCCAGCACAATGATCTCGGTCACTTGCTGCAGAATGGGCGTCTTTGCATCTTCGCTGACCGTGCCCACTTTCTTGCCCAGCTTCAGCGCTTCCGCATCCTCGAAGCTGAGGTCGAGCTCTTTCTGCAGCGAGTCGGTGTACTGATGCCCGCCCACGCTGACGTCGCGCGGAAACAAGGGCGTCGTACCCTTCACGATGTTGATGTTCATGACGCTGGCGCCCAGGTTCAAAAGCGCCACCACCTGCCCTGGAGCGGGCTCGTAGTTGTACTCGTAACAGTTCTGCAGGGCCAGAGCATCGATGTCCACGATAGCCGGGGTTCGCCCCGCCATCGAGAGTACGTTGGTGTAGTTCAAAATCTTGTCCTTCTTGACGGCAACCAGTAATACGTCCATTTGCGGGTTGCCGGCGTCTTCGGACAGGATCTGGTAATCGAGATTCACGTCACCCAGGTCGAAGGGAATGTGCTGGGCGGCTTCTTTCTGAATGGTCTCGGCAAGTTCCTGGTCGCTCATCGAGGGCAGCGAGATCTTCTTCACGATCACCGAGTGACCACTAACCGCCGTGGCCACGTTCTTGGCCTTGATCTCGTGATCGGTGAACAGCTTCGAGATCGCGCTCGAAACCGTGCCCGAGTCGACGATCATGGAATCGACCACGATATCGGGAGCCAGCGGCTCCAGGCCGAGATGCGCGACTTCGATGTCCCGCCCCTTGCGCTTCAACTCCACGGCCTTGATGCTGGAGGAGCCCACATCCAGACCAACAATCGTTTTCGACCCGAATCCAAACATGTGCCCGCCTTGGTAGCGCCGGCGTCCCGCCGGCACTGGTTGTTAACTATTGCGATCCGGCGGCCTTCACCGCCGCCTTCGGTTGTGGTTTCCGTTTCGTCCGCACTTCCATCTGGTTCGACTTCTCTTCCATCCACTGGTCCAGCTTCGACTTCTTGAAACGCCAGCGGTTGCCCAGTTTGAAAGCCGGAATCTTTTGCTCATTCACGTACTTGTAGAGCGTGTCCGGACTCACCCCCAGGTACTGCGAAGCCTGGCGAATGTTCATCACTTCTCGCGAGTCGGCCATAAGGTTCACGTCCCCTTCCACAGAATCCAGGCCCTCGCTTACCGGCGTCTCCGGCGGCAAGGGCAACCTTGGGAGGAAATCTCTCGTTCAAAATCGCATTCGAGAGGATTTCGGTGTCGAGAGCATATCGCAACCGGGGAAAACACGAAGTCGGGGCAAATCTTCGGGTTTTACCGTGTTTTATACCTGTTTCTTGGAAAATTACTTTCGTGTATTTGCACACTAGTCCTACAGATTGTGATTGATTAACTAGTGACTACCATTAGCGGGAGGGTTTATACGTGGGATCCCCGGTTACTGGAACTCACATAACCAAAGTACTAACGACGGTACGAAGGTAGTAAGACGTACGGAAACTAGTTGAAAACAAGGTAGTAAATCTATCGACGACAACGCCATCGCACCATCTCCCGAAGGCTGCCGCTAAAGCGCCCATGAAGCCAGGTCTGGGGCGAAGAAAGACCGTAAGAAACGTGACGAGAACGACCATCGACGACCTCGCGTTTCAAGAGAAGGATCAACGGCTCTTCGTCGCTCGCGTTCCCAAGAGTCCCGGAAAGCATTCGCGGCGGGGAGCCGCCCCGCCAACGCTGACATCAACTTCGCGTGACCTTCCCGCCCACTTTCGCGATCCGCCTCCCTGCATGTAGGCTGTGTTGTCCCTTCGGAGGTCAGGTTTGCGCTATCTCGATCGTATGCAACCTCTGGCTCTTGTTTTATTGCGCGCGGTGCTGGGCGCCGTCATGATCGGTCACGGCTGGCACAAGGTGAACGGACACCTGCACGAATTCGCCAGCTTCGTGAGCAGCATGGGCGTTCCCGGGTGGCTCGGTTATGTCGCCGGCTTCACAGAATTTGGTGGCGGAATTCTGTTGATCCTTGGCCTGCTCACCCGGATCGTGGCCTTCGGGCTGGTGATCGACATGAGCGTGGCCATCGCCAAGGTGCACTGGAAGCATGGATTTATGGGACAGGGCGGATACGAATTTCCGCTGGCCTTGTGGACCATCGCCTGCGCGCTGATCTTTCTGGGTGCCGGGCCGATTTCGATCGACGCGATTCGCGGGTCGGTTGGTGCGCGCAGCAGGGCAAAGTAGTTCGCCCAATCGTCGAATATTCACTTCAACTTTGCAGAAAAAAAAGGGCCGTCGCCGAAGACGGCCCTGAATTTACTTTTTCGCGAACCAAGTCTTGTGTCGCAGCGGTCGCCTAGTTGTCTCCTCCTGGCAACTGCAGTGTCCAACCGCTCCGCCCGTGCGTGGCCGCATACAACAGACGCGCACTGGGTACGATCGACAGGTTCGGCACTTCCACCATGGGCAGGCCGCTTCCGGCAACCGTCCAGGTAGACGATCCACGAGCCAGCCGCATCACGCCAAAGTCCGACGCGGCGTACAAATCACCCGTACCCTCATCCTGCACGACGCTGGTAATCGGGAAGTCGGGTAAGTTGTTGCTGATGTCGGTCCACGTGGCGGCAGAGCCATTCCAGGACACGTCGAAGACGTGGCCGGGCGTTGAGGGGGTGTTGACGTTGTAACCCGAATACGAAATCCATGCGTGATTTCCATTTCGGGGGTCCACATAGATGCTGGTGGGGTGACGGCCGACTGAAGCCGTCGAGGTGCTGTCGATTCGGGTCCAGACCACCGCACTGGCGGCCGCATTCGCGTTCGACGAAATGAACACACGGCCAGCCCCGGTCGAAGCCCACAGCGTGCCCTTGTCTCGGCGATTAGTCGAACGCTGGATTGCGGAAACAGCGCCGCCGATTCGGTCTGTGCCGTAAATTGGCGTCTTACTGTAGACGCCAGAGTCGGTCAGATCCGTCTGGCCGGCGGGTCCGATCAGAACAAAGTCTCCGCAGGCAGGGTTCGCCCCTGAAGTCGTGAACTCGGGGCAATTGGCTTCCAGAAACGATTGCGAGCCGCCCCAGTCCTGGGTTCGCCACACACTGAACGATCCCTGGAAAATGGTCCCCCCATTTGCCGGATTCGGATCGGCGAGTACCGGCGGATAGAAGTACGAACCCTCCGGACTCGCCGCCATCGGGCCGCCGATCACGACCCACTTGGTCGGATCGCCGTTCTGGAAGTTTGCATCGTTGAATTGCCCGGTGAAGGTGTTAACCCGAAGAGCGTCGTTGGCGGCACTGAATCCCGACTGCCCGCCGTCACCGTAAATCTCCTGGTTCCACACCACCGGAGACCCGTTGTACTGCCAGGTTCCGTTGTCTTGCGTTCCGCCCTGCACGTTGGTCAGCGGATTCTGCCGGCTCACCGAGAAGCTCTGGAATTGCAGCGTCGAGAATCCGTTGTTCATGCTGGAAAGCTTGCGCGGCGCGCGCCAGAGCAGGCTCTTGCAATAGGCGGTTCCGGCTGTGCCCAGATTGCGCTGGTCACATTTGAAGGAAACGTCGGTGAAGCGGCCATCGGAACGTACGACGCCACCGTCAGATCCCTCCCAATACTGAAACGGATTGTTGGGGTTCACCACGATCGCATGCTGATCGGGGTGAGTCGCGTTGGCCAGTGGGGTCCTGCCGTCCTGGCTCATGTCGCTCCAGGTGTTGCCGGCATCGGTCGAGAGTAGCACCGCTCGCCCATTGTTGAAGCCAAACAGGCCGTAGTCAAACGAGCCTAGCAGGTACACGACATCGGGATAACTCTTGGGCGAGAACACCACGTTGTCATACCAGCACTGCGTGCCGCAGAAGTTGTCGACCTGCGCGCCTCCTAATGAAGTGAAGGTCGCTGTGCTGTCGGCATTGTCGCTGCGGAAGAAGTTGGCATGGTGCCCAGTGCCGCCACCCTGGCCTTCGCCCACGTACATCCGCGTCGCGCCGTTTTTCAGAGTTGTGATCTCAAATTCCGAGCGGTCAATCGCACTAGCCGTGACCGTCGAATCCTGCGGCGTGAAAATCTGCGTGAACGTGTTGCCGTTGTCGGTCGAGCGCCAGATGCCTTGCTGAAATGCATTGACGTAGATGTACCCAGGGTGCGTCGGATCCACCTTGACGGTGGTGGAACCGCGCGTCGGAGCGGGCGCTGGGAAGATCAGCGTGAACGTGCTTCCGCTTTGCCGGTAGAGTCCTCGAGTCACGAGCGGATGCGTCGTCGACCCGCCTGAGAGCGCGCCGCCATCGGTTTCGTTCACCCCGCGCACGCCGCTGGCGATGGGCACCAGCAGGTTCCCGGAATTGTCGAAGGCCATCTGCCCGATCGAGCGCTGGAAGAACATGTCGCTGCCGGGCACCAGCGACCAGCTTCGCCCGCCATTGGTTGACTTGTAGATGCCAACACCCGCTTCGGAATCCACCGACGCGTTCGGCTCGCCTGTACCTGCATAGATCGTGTTACCCCTGGAATCGCTTGGATCGATCAGCAGCGAACCCATCGCATTGGTGCCGAAACTGGCGGACATGAATGTCCAGCTAGGCTGCGAGTCCAATCCGTCTCTGGTGCGCCACACACCACCACCGGCGGCCGCGACGTAGATGGTGCAATTGTCCTCGGAACAATTTGGGCCGATGGCCATCGCGGTGACGCGGCCGGCGGTTACGACCGTGGCCAGATCGCCGAGTTGGTTCAAGACGCCAGGCTGCGTCGCCTGGCTTGGACCCACCAGTTGCCACGTTCCTCCTGAATGAGGACCAGCGTTCAGGGAAGCCCAGCCGCTGCGCGCGGCAAATGTCGAATCGGTTGGAATGTCGGTCGCGGGATAGGCCCGCAGTAAGTAAGCTTCAACATCAGGGGTCGCATTGGGGTTGCGCACTTCGTTCGCGCCAATCGCCGCCTCGCGGTTCATCCCAGGTTTCATCTCGTCGGAATCCCCTTTCGGGGCGATCATCGCATCGGCACGGGCCCGTTGCACTTTCGCACTCAAATTACTAGCCGGAACAAAACTGACAACTGCCGCGGACACCAGTATCAACACGACAAGGCATCCAACAGGCAGCCACACACTTCTCCGCACTTGCAGAAATTTGCTCATCGATTGTCTCCAGCGATGTAGGAAATCTATTGAGGACCCAGGGGTAGCCCGCAGAAAGCGGGGAGAATCGTGCTACTAGCGGTCTAGTTTGTCAAGGAATTGTTTGTAACATTATTGCAAACACCCTGCGTCGAACCCTGCTCCCAGCGCGGGTTTGCGAGCAATCGGCCATGTGGTGAGGCAACACAAAGTGACCCATGACATAACAGTTTGTATCTGTTTGAAACTTCAAACGATTTTGTTTTTTCTGCCTGGAGATTCAGGTGCGCCGGACTTCTACGGCACTCCATCTTCTTTGGCGATACCACAAGCTTGCAGCGGTGACCGCCGCTGGCCTCGCGAGAGGGTTCAAGCAAAGGTCATGGCTGCGCTGATACGAGCTCGGCGTTTCGGGAAGCTCGCGAATCTTATAAAAATCATCGCATTACGATACAACCAATTCTTCCCCTCCTCGGAAGTGTTGACCTCAGTTCGGCTTACCCCCAAGCATCGATCGCCGGCTGTTGTTCATCTAATTAACTGGGATTAATGGGGCAAAGGAAGTTGAGGTTAAACGTATGAAGCAGGGTTGGACAAAATTCGCTGGCGTTCTGGTGGCAATGTTGCTGGCGGCACCTGCGGGGTTCGCGGACACCAGCCGAGGATCAGCTGTGCCTGGAACCGTGAACTATGTTGAGGGGCAGGTCTCGATCGGCAGTGAGTTCCTGAGCTCGAAATCGGTGGGGTCCGCCCAACTGGAGCAGGGGCAATCACTGACCACCGAGAAGGGCAAAACCGAGATGCTTCTCACGCCGGGCGTGTTTCTGCGTCTTGGCGACCACAGTTCGGCCCGAATGGTTTCCGCGAGCCTGACAGATACGCAGGTTGC
>Ga0307478_10000292_pt1 | contig 53992 bp, 44 predicted proteins | sample atmos_gasesECM4C_2_FD_203713 | JGI IMG/M metagenome (GOLD analysis project Ga0307478, IMG submission 203713) | Hardwood forest soil microbial communities from Morgan-Monroe State Forest, Indiana, United States - atmos_gasesECM4C_05 | ecosystem: Environmental > Terrestrial > Soil > Temperate...
ACTCTGTGTTAACTTTCTGAATCGAACGTTAATTCTTGAATTTGCGTGAGCCTAAACGGCTAACAACACGAAACAAATCTTGGAACATTGTTATTCGAGCAGTGGCATGCTGGATGCCTCGCCGACCGTCCGAAGCATCGTGTCTTGAATGCCTTAGAGGTCTATGATAGGTTCACTCGCCAGCGGTCCATTAACGGTCGCCTGAAGTGGTTTGGTTCGAACAACGAGGATCATCCTTTGTCCGCAGAGTTGTTGAAGGTTTCACCCCAAAACCCCGACCCTGCTGCGATTCGCTATGCAGCTGACTTCATCCGCAGAGGCGAACTGGTCGCCATTCCCACCGACACGTTTTACGGAATCGCTGCCGACCCCTTCAATCTCGCGGCAGTCGAGCAGATTTACCGCGTCAAGGGCCGCCCTGAGACGCGCGCCCTACCGCTCCTCGTCAATGCGACAGCGCAGGCGATCGCTCTTTCGCGCGACGTGCCCTATACGTTCCACAAGCTCGTCGCCAAATTCTGGCCTGGTCCGCTGACGCTTCTCGTCGAGGCCTCAACGGGTGTCCCCTTGAAGATAACCGCGCACACCGGCAACGTCGCCGTGCGCTGGCCAAAATCCGCGGTGGTCGAGTCGCTCATCCAGAAAGTCTATGGTCCGGTGACGGGCACGAGCGGAAATATTTCCGGCCAGCCGGCGTGCGCAACGGCGGTCGAGTTGCTCGAACAATTGGGGGACCGCCTGCCACTCATTATTGATGCGGGAGAAACGCCCGGAAATCTCGCGTCCACAATCGTGAAGCTCGAAGGCGACGATTGGGCCGTGATGCGCGAAGGTGTCATCACGGAGCAAGAGATTCGCGCTGCGCTGGAAGACGATTCGGAAGTTTAGCTCCGTCTCGGACGAACGCGGTGACTGGTGAATGGTGGCTGGCGACTGGTGTTCACGTGAATCGTGATTCGTAAATCGTGAAGACTCCGAGCTTAGCCTGTTGAATGGGAAGCCTCTTCACAAGTCACCAGTCACGTCCCTACTGCGCTTCGATATTCCGAAGAAAATCGAAGTCCCCCGAAGGAGCCAACTCAATGTTGCTGATCCTTTTCCGATGCACTGAGATGTTGTCGAAATGCCATAAACTCAGGTAGGGCAACTCTTCGGCCACTTCTTTTTGAATTTCACTGTACAACTGTCGTCGCTTTTCGCGGTCGGTCTGGACGCGGGCTTGGTCCATCAAGGCATCGAGCATTGCATTGCGGTAACGGCCGCGATTCGCTCCCATCGGCGGAATCCGATTCGAACTGAAAGCGAATTCGAAAAACTCGGGATCGTTGTTCACCCCAATCCATCGCAGCGTAGACAGTTGAAAACTTCCGCGAGTCAAATCCGAAAGAAGGGTCGCGATTTCTTCCGGCTTCAGCTCCAATTCCACTCCAACCTTGCGCCATTGCTCCTGAAGCGCCTCTCCTAACAACCGGGTGGATTCTTCGGTCGAAGTTTTTATGGTCAGCTTCAATCTCACGCCACCTTCATCAGCGCGCCTCGGGAATCCCGCGGAATCGAGCAACGACTCCGCTTGCTGAGGATCGTAGCCATAGTGGCGGATGTTCGGCTCATACGCCCAACTGTTGGGAGGAAGAGGTCCGTCCGCTTTTCGTGCCTGGCCGCGTAGCAGATAGTGAATGATCGTGTCTCGGTCCGTGGCCAGTGCGAGCGCTTGGCGCACCTCACGCTTGCCCAGCACGGTGTCGTCGAAATTAAAGGCGATGTAAGCGTAGTTGCTGCCCGGCTGTTCCGCGACTTCGATTCCAGGCTCAGCACTAAGGACGGGGATCATGTCGGGTGTGAGCGAAGTCTCTTCCAGGTCCGCAGTGCCTTTGCGTAATTCGAGGGCGCGGACAACAGCCTCTGGCACAACGCGGAATCGTACCTGATCGATTTTGGCCGGGGCACGGAAATAAGTGGCGTTCCGCTCCAGCACCACGCTGTCATCCTGCTGCGCGCTTACAAAGCGGAATGCGCCCGTTCCTATAGGGCGTTCGGCGAAGTCGGTTCCAGCGCCGACGGGCACAACGCCCATCGCGGGCCGGGAGATGTCCGGCAAGAGTCCGCTGCTAGGTTCGCTCAAACGAAAGATGACGGTGTTCGCGTCAGGCGTCTCAACCGATGTAACAAACCTAAGCGTGCCCTTCTTGGGCGAAGTCACGGTGCCATTGATGATCGAGTTAAACGTGTACTTCACGTCGGCCGATGTAAGCGGGCGTCCGTCATGAAACTTCACTCCCGATCGCAAGTGGAAAATGTAGGTACGCGGGTCGGGCATCTCCCAGGTTTCAGCCAGATCACTCTTCGGGTTTCGTTGCTCGTCCAGTTCGATGAGGCTGTCGAAGATCAGGCCATCAATTCTCTCGGACTGCGCGTCGGTGCCAATTCGAGGGTCCAAATTGACTGGCATGCTTTCAATCAGGAAATTAACGACGCCCGGTTCGGTGGGAGAGTCATGCGAGCAGGAAGCAAGTGCGAGAAGCGCTGCTAGCAGCAGGGAAGTGAAGGAAATTGAGGAAACGAAGGAACTAAAGGAAGTGAAGGAAAAGAACCAACCCGCCTCCGCCGCGCTCCGAGAGATTTTGAATCCTGTACTTCCTTTACCTCCTTTACTTCCGCCCATAGCAAACCTTGCCCAGCACGACTGCCCTCTTTGCTCCCGTCGCTCCCGGTACATTCGCCGGACGTTTGTGTATCGTTTCATGGGCGAGGACGGCAAAAGCGAATGCCTCTTTGGCGTCTCCGGGCACGCCAAGCTCTCCTGCGTCGCGCACGCGGACTCCGTCCAAGCCGGATTCGAGCTGCGCCATCAGCACTGGATTGTGCGCGCCGCCGCCTGAGACGATCAACTCTCCGATTTTCGCTCTTGGCGCCACGAAACGATGGAACGCGTCCAGGATCGAAAGTGCTGTCAGGATCGTCGCCGTCCGGATGACGTCTTCCGGCCTCGTGCCCCGCGCTTCCCGGTGAGACAGCAGCGCACGCACATAGGATTCACCATACTGCTCGCGCCCCGCCGTTTTTGGAGGTACCCGAGAAAAATACTTGTCGCGCAGCAAGGATTGCAAAAGCCCAGGCAACAGGCTTCCCGCTGCGGCCATCTCCGCGTTTCGATCGAATCGCTTCCTGCCGCCGGTGAAGTGACGCACCAGTGCGTCGATGACCATGTTTCCCGGCCCAGTATCGAAAGCGAAGACATCTTCGAGCCGGGCGCCTGCTGGAATCGCCGTCATATTCGCAATGCCGCCGATATTCAGCGCCACACGGCCAATCTGGGGATGCCGGTACAGCAGATAGTCGACGAACGGGACAAGGGGAGCGCCCTGCCCGCCCGCGGCCATGTCAGCAGGACGAAAATCGCCCACTGTCGTGATCCCGGTCCTCGCGGCGATTACTGAAGGCTCGCCAATCTGCAGCGTAGAAGCGATGCTCCCGCCGCTCAGAGATGCAGCCATTCCCTGATGAAATACTGTCTGGCCGTGCGAGCCGATCACCTCGATCCGCGCTGGAGACACGCGAAATCGCTTGCATGCTGCCAGCGCCGCGCTTGCAAACGTTTCGCCCAGTCGAAAATTGAGCGCACTGATTTCGCCGGTGGTCACGGAAAGCCCTTCCGCGAGCTTTAGAATGTCTTTCTGAATTCCGGCAGGGAAGGGAAACGCCGCGAAGTTTTCGAGAGACGCTTTCCGTCCTGCGAAGCGCACGAGCGCAACATCAATGCCATCCGCCGACGTTCCAGACATGATTCCGAGCGCTAATGTGCCGCGTCCCCGGTGCCAATTCATAGAATTTGTTTTTTGAGCTCGGCCAGAAGATTGAGGGCCTCGACCGGTTTGAGGTTATCAATGTCCGCAGCGCGCAGCGCTTCGAGTACGCGCCGGTCGAGCGGCGTGAACAGCGCCTGCTGCTCGCGGGCGGGTTGTCCGTCCTGGGCGGTGGCGCCCGGAGTCAGGCGCTCGCTCAACTGATGCTCAGCCTGCTCGTGACGCTCGAGAACTTCGCGCGCGCGCGCGATCACCGCGGGCGGAAGGCCCGCCATCCGGGCGACTTCGATTCCGTAGCTTTTGTCCGCGCTGCCCGTTTCGACGCGTTTCAAAAAAACGATGCCTGCAGAAGTTTCACGCGCCGAGACATGCACATTCTTGACGCCCAGCAACAGGTCCGCCAGCTCCGTCAACTCGTGGTAATGCGTCGCGAAGAGAGTGCGCGACTTAGTTTCGTTCGCCAGGTGTTCCACCACCGCCCAAGCAATGGAAAGCCCGTCAAACGTAGCCGTTCCGCGGCCCACTTCATCGAGCAACACAAGGCTCGCCAGCGTGGCCGTGTTCAGGATCGCCGCGACCTCGGTCATTTCCACAAGGAACGTGGATCGCCCGCGCGCCAGATTGTCCGCCGCGCCGATTCGCGTAAATATGCGGTCTGTAATCGGAAGCCGCGCCTGGTCTGCCGGAACAAACGAACCCATCTGCGCCATAAGAATGATCAGCGCTGCCTGCCGCAAGTATGTGGACTTGCCTCCCATGTTCGGGCCTGTAATAACCAGGATCTGTTGCGTCGCGTCGTCCAGAAACAAATCGTTCGGGACGAACCGTTCGCCCCTGTGTTCGAGAAGCTGCTCAATCACGGGATGCCGCCCGGCCACGATCATGATCTGGTTGCCGCCGCCAAACTCCGGCCGCGTGTAATTGCGCGACGCGGCGATACGCGCGAAATTGCCGAGCACATCCAGTTGTGCAATCGCTGCTGCGGTCCTGCGAAGCCGCGTGGCTTGCTCCCCAATCCACTGGCGCAGCTCCTGGAAAAGTTGGCGTTCGATTTCTGCGCTTCGTTCGTCTGCATCGAGGACTTTGCGCTCGTAGTCCTTTAGTTCCGGCGTGGTGAAGCGTTCCGCATTCACCAGGGTCTGCTTGCGCTCGAAATCGCCGGGCGCGAGGTGTAAGTTCGGCTTGGATACTTCGATGTAGTAGCCGAATACCTGATTGAAGCGAATCTTGAGGGACGCGATTCCGGTGCGTTTCCGCTCTCGTTCTTCCATCGCCGCGATGATCTGCTTGCTGTGCTGTGAGAGGTCCCGCAGCTCGTCGAGTCCTTTATTGTAGCCGCGGCGAATCACGCCCGGATCTGAGGCGAGCGCCGGGGGATCGTCCGCCAGCGCCGATTCGATCCGTTCGCGCACGTCAGCGAGCTCGTCCATTTCCGCGTGCAGGGCGGATAGCCGCGCGGACTTGCAGTTGGCCAGATATTTTCGCAACAGTGGAACGCGCGTAAGAGACTGCCGCAGCCCTAGCAGATCGCGCGGCGAAGCGACGCCCAACGTTACGCGCCCAGCCAGCCGCTCGAGGTCCTGCACGCCGGTAAGGTTGTGTCGGATTTCTTCGCGCAAAACCGTATGGCTCTTCAGCTCTTCCACCGCGTCGAGGCGCGCTTGAATCTCAGCGCACTGAACTTGCGGGCGCAAAATCCATTGGCGCAGCAGGCGCGCTCCCATCCCCGTGGTCGTTTCATCCAGCGCGGAAAGCAGCGTCGGCCCGGCTCCGCGAGCGCTGTCCTCGAAAAAAATCGGAGCGACAAGCTCGAGGTTGCGGACGGTAACAGTGTCGAGTACCAGCGCGTCTGCTTGCTCGTAATAACGGACACGGTCGAGGTGCCCGAGGACAGCGGCAGAATGATGATTTCCATTCTCGCCGCCCATGGCCGAAGTTTCGCGCAGGTAATGAACGACCGCGCCCGCCGCCGAGACGGCCTGCGGATGCCCCGATAGGCCGAATCCGTCGAGGGTCGCCACGCCAAATTGCTCGCGCAAAACACGTTCCCCGTAGTCCGTCCGAAAGACCCATTCGTCGATCCGCGTCTCCACGCCTTCCCGCAACTCCGGCCGCGCACCGGGAGAATGCCCAGCGGAGTCTCCCTCCGATCCTGGCGTGGCAAACAAGCTGGTCTGGCGCGGGAGGAGAATCTCGCGGGGCTTCAGGCGGTTCAATTCGTCGCGCAGTTTTTCGTCGGCGTCGCCGCCGGAAAATTCCGCTGCGCGGAATTCTCCGGTCGTAACATCGGCGTAGGCAAAGCCCAGGGTTGACCCTCCCCCGGAGCGGGAGATCGCCGCCAGGTAACTATTCTCCTTGGGTTCGAGAACATTGCTGCTCGTCGCCGTGCCCGGTGTGATGACCCGTACGACTTCCCGCCGTACCAGTTTCTTTCCCGGTCCGGGCTGTTCCATCTGGTCGCACACCGCGACCTTGTAGCCGGCACGCAGCAGCCGCGCTATATACGTCTCGGCGGCGTGGTAGGGAACACCGCACATCGGTACCGGCTCGCCGCGCTCGCGATTCCGCGAAGTCAGCGTGATTTGCAATTCGCGAGAAGCGGCAATCGCATCCTCATAGAAAAGCTCGTAGAAATCTCCGAGCCGGAACAGGACCAGCGCGTGGGGATACCGCCCTTTGATCGAGTGATACTGCCGCATCAGCGGCGTGGCTGGCTCAGTCATCTTTCAGTGGAGGGTTGGGAACGAATCGCCGGCAACAGAATCTTTATACCCCGCAGCTTGGCGTCTGTCGAGGCGCGTAATCATGCGAACCGATTTGTGGGCGACGATTCCGAAGTTATACTTGCTGGAATGGCAGCTCGAACGCATCACCGGGAGATCGAAATCAAGCTTCGGGTGCCAGATATCGCCGCCCTTAGCAGGCGTCTTAAGCAGCTCCGCGCCCGCGAAATCACACCCTGCACGTACGAGTCGAACACCCTGTATGACACTCCTAAAAGCGACTTGAGGCGGCGCGGCCAGATGATCCGTATCCGAATCGAGAGACCCTCTTCGAGTCGTCGTGGGCAGCCCCCGGAAGCAAACGCCCCGGCCATTCTTACCTACAAAGGGCCATCTAGACCTCGGCGCGGAGCCAACCCAAGGAGAAATTTCAAAGTTCGAAACGAGGAGGAGCTCTCCTTCGATGGAGCGGATCGGTTAGCAGCGATCCTGGGCGCCCTCGGGCTGCATCCCGTGTTCCGCTATGAAAAGTTTCGAACCACCTACGTTCTCCCATCCATCCGCGGGCTAAAAATCGAACTCGATGAGACCCCGATTGGCACTTACCTTGAGCTTGAGGGCCCCGTCGGCATCAATCGTGCCGCTCGCCTCCTCGGGTATACGAAAGCGGACTACCTGACCGAGACCTACGGCTCGCTCTACCTTGCCGATTGCCGGCGCCAAGGCCGAAAGCCGGATAACATGCTCTTCCGAACTGAAAAAAAATTGCATTAACGTACACTCTTTCCTTGACAAAGTTTTCAACACCGTTTACCTACTGAATTGGAGTTCTTGTGTGGCCATGAGCGAATGCGAAGAGCAGCAAGGACCCTTTCCGAGTAGCGGGTGCGGGCTCTACTTGTTGACCCTGAGTTTCGAAGGGGAGCCCGCCGAAAATAAGTCAGTGGCAGGAAGTTCGGAAAAGGCCTGGCGTGCCGGCGGCGGAAAGCTGGTTCGCCTTAGTCAAGCAGGCAGTCGAGTCGGCCTCGGGTAGCCCCGGATTTTCCCTCACCCGCGGCCGGGCGACGCCTTGGTCGCGGGGATCAAGTCTCACAATTCCCGCGATAAGTAGCGATTCGAGCGGTTTTGCAGCCGCAGGCACGAGACCTGTGTCCGGCGGACGACGGGTGCGGGCTGTACTTGCAGTCCGCCGGAATCGGGTGCGGGCTGTACTTGCAGTCCGCCGGAATTTTGAGTGACGAGCTCACGGGCTGGCTCAGCGCGCGCCCGTCGAGCTTGGGAAAGGAGGAGAAATGCTGCACGCGACCGATCTACTGGGCGGAGAAGCCTACGACCGCGATGGCCATTTCGTTGGCCAAATTACGGAACTATTCGTCGAGCCAGCCGACCAGACCAACCGCGTGGCGCGCGTTCTCCTCGGGAGAGGGAAGTATTTACCTTTAGTCGCGCGTTACGACAGCGTGGCGTTTGTCGCGCCTGGGGTGATTCGCCTGAATATTGAAGAAAAGGACCTCGAGCATTACCAACCCAATGAAGGCTGGCTGGGCATGCGCAAGGACCTGCTCGACCAGCAAATCATCGACACAAGCGGCCGTAAAGTGGTCCGTGTCAACGACATAGACATGGCCGAACAGCGAATCAATGGCACCGTCGAGCTGCGCGTCACCCAAGTGGATGTGGGACTCACAGGGGCGGCGAGGCGCCTTCTCCACGGCGTCGCTTCGCCCGGCGTCGTGCGCGGGCTGACGACCAAGCTGCCGACGCGCGTCATCCCTTGGGAATTCGTGAACCTGATCGAGCCTGACCCGCTGCGCCGCGTCAAGCTGCGGATTACCCACCAAAAGCTCGAGCGAATGCACCCCGCCGACTTGGCCGACATCATGGAGGAGCTGTCGCCCCTAGAGCGGCAATCCATCATCGCCTCCCTGGATGAGGAAACCGCCGCGGAAGCCTTGGCCGAGCTCGACAAGCGCTTGACCACGCAAATCGTCGAAACGCTCGCACCTCAGAAGGCCGCCGACATCCTCGAGGAGATGGACCCGGACCAGGCTGCCGACGTAATCGCTGGAATGAGGCCCGAGAGCTCGCGCGAAGTCTTAAGCGAAATGCCGGGGGACGAAGCGCGAGAGGTGCGCGAACTGCTGAAGTTCGAGGAAAACTCAGCGGGCGGGATGATGAACACCGATTTCGTCTATGTCGGAGAGTCCGCAACGCGAGACGAAGTCGTCTCCTGGATCCGCGAAAAAGACGTGGACCTCGAGCGGCTCGACACGGTCTTCCTGATCAACGGCGACGCGAAATTTTCCGGCGCTGTCGCCGTGGGACGCCTGCTGTATGCCGCGCCTTACGATCGCATGGAGGGCATGAAGATGGAGCCGCTGATTGCGGTGCCTCCCGACGCCTCGGACAGGGAAGTGTTTGAAATCTTCGACAAATACAACCTGCACAGTCTTGCCGTCGTGGATGGAAACGGACGGCCCATTGGAGCCATCGAAGTGGACGACGTCGTGACACGGCTCCGAAATCGCTGATTGTTTGCCTTCAAAAGAAGAAATAAGAAACAGAGGAAGAGGACCTGCACGTGGCAGTGCTCGGCAAACCCGAACAGGAAAAGCGCCCGGTCGAGACCCCGGCGCCCGAATTACGCTGGAATCTTATACCTAGTTGGGTGGAGCCCTGGCGCGTTCGTCTGTCGGATTGGGGCAGGCGCACGCGTTCCTGGCGCCGCAGGCTGTTTTTGTTTCTCGCCGTAGTCGGACCGGGTGTTATCACCTCGAACGTCGACAACGACGCGGGCGGAATCTCCGTCTACTCGCAGGCCGGCGCGATGTATGGTTACGCGCTGCTTTGGTCGCTCATCCCCATGACGATAGCGCTCTACGTCACGGAGGAAATGTGTGCCCGCATGGGCGTGGTTACGGGCAAGGGGCTTTCCGATTTGATCCGCGAAGAGTTCGGTTTTAGGCCCACGTTTTTCCTGATCCTCGCCGGCCTGATTGTGGACATGGGCAACGTGTGTGCTGAATTTGCGGGAGTGGCGGCTTCCACGCAGCTCTTCCACATTTCCAAATACATTTCTGTTCCGCTGGCCGCGTTGTTTGTTTGGGTCCTCGTACTGCGGGGAACCTACAAACAGGTGGAGAAAATATTCCTTCTGGCGTGCGTTCTGTATCTGGCGTACGTGGTGTCCGCGATCCTGGCCAAGCCGGAGTGGCTCCTGGCGGCGCGCGACACGGTGATCCCCACGTTGCACCTCGATGGCGGCTATCTGTTGATGCTCACTGCCCTCATTGGAACGACGATCGCGCCCTGGCAATTCTTTTACCTGCAAGCTGGATTTGTGGAAAAGCGAGTATCGGCTCGCCAGTACCCCCAGGCCCGCATGGATGTTCTATTCGGCAGCGTCAGTTGCATGGTCATCGTCTTCTTCATTATCGTCTGTACCGGAGCCACGCTCTTCGTTTCGGGGCATCACGTCATTAACGACGCTGGCGAAGCTGCCCAAGCCCTGGTACCTCTCGCCGGCAAGTGGGCCGGCATTCTCTTCGCCTTTGGCCTGCTGAATGCGTCGCTCTTTGCCGCATCCATCCTCCCTCTATCCACAGCCCACGTAATCTGTGAGGGCATGGGATTCGAGGCCGGCATCGACCACAAGTTCAACGACGCCCCCATCTTTTACAGCTTGTATACGGGAATGATTGCGGTGGGGGCTGCAATCATTCTGATTCCGAGTGCACCGCTCGAGAAGATCCTTATTCTTTCCCAGGTCGGCAACGGGGTTTGGCTTCCTGTCGTGCTGATTTTCATGCTCCTGCTCATCAATCGGCGCGATCTGATGGGCGACTACATCAATACCAAGACCATGAACGTCGTCGCCTGGGTCACGGCCGTGGCCGTGATTGCGCTTACCCTTGTTCTGGTCTACGTAACAATTCTTCACCCCAGCGGCGTTCCGGGAACGGCCGGTTGAACCTCCTGATGGCCCCTAATTTGGACGAAGAGGCACTCGCCTGAGTCAGATTTCATCAGCTATTCATCTGGAGTTAACAGCTCCCGCGTAATTATGCCTCCGCGCGCTGGGCTTGAGCCCCCAAGCCTCCTGACGCCGCGGCTAGCGCGAGCCGGTTAGCCGTGAGACGCGGTTACAAATCCTGAAACTTCGGAAATTATGAAGGAGGGAGTTTATGTCCATGAAGTGTGTTCGCGCGGCAGCAAGCCTCTTAGCACTTGTTATGCTGTTCCTCACGGCTTCGGGTCCTCTGTGGGCTGATGACGATGCCACCCAGACTCCTATCAAGCACGTTGTCGTGATCTTCCAAGAAAACGTTTCGTTTGACCACTACTTCGGCACCTACCCGCATGCCGCTCCGAACGCCGACGGGTCCGTCTATTTCCACGCCAAGAGCGGCACGCCCAGCGTGAACAATCTCGAAAGTGCCGGCCTCCTGACGAACAATCCGAACGGCGTGAATCCCTTCCGCATGGACCACGCGTTTCCGAACACCTGCGACCAGGACCACGGCTATGGCGATGAACAATTCGCTTTCCACGGCGGATTAATGGACGGTTTCGGGGGCAAGAAGCCCAATGGGAGTATATTTAGCTGTAACGATCCTCACTACGGCCAGTTCAGCGTGATGGGCTACTTCGACGGCAATACTGTGACGGCCCTGTGGAACTACGCACAAAACTTCGCCATGAGTGATAACCACTACGGCACTGGGTTCGGCCCCTCCACGCCGGGCCTGATCAATTTGCTTTCGGGGAATACCTACGGGGCAACACTGGAAAAAAATTCTGCCGCGGGAAACGTTTCCAGTTGCGGCAAGTTTTGTTCTGTGATCGGCGATCCCGACCCGTTTGGCGACATGTGTTCGGCTCCCGGACGCGGCCAAATCCAGATGGCCGGCAGTCCGAGCGTTGGTGATCTCCTGAATGCCGCTAATGTGACGTGGGGATCATTCATGGGAGGATTCTCCAGCTGCACGGTTTCCCACATCGGTCTGACGGGAATCAATGCCGGAGCAGACTACATTCCTCACCATGCCTTCACCCAGTACTGGGCATCAACGCTGAATGCCAATCATACGCCCCCCGCTTCGGATAACCTGATCGGCAAGTCCGACAATATTTCAAACCACGAATATGATTTGAGCTTGTTCTTCACGGCGCTCAAAGAGCATCGCATGCCCGCGGTGAGCATCCTCAAGGCTCCGGCCTACCAAGACGGCCACGCCGGATACTCCGATCCTCTTGACGAGCAGTTCTTCCTCGTCAATACAATCAACACAATCATGAACTCGGAAGACTGGGGCAGCACTGCCATCATCATTACGTGGGACGACTCCGACGGATGGTACGACCACGTCATGGGTCCCATCGTCAATCAGTCTAACGCTCCCGAAGACCAATTTCTCGGGCCCGGGAATTGCGGGACTGCGAAGGTCAAGGACTCAAGCGGCAACATTGAGAATGCGCGCTGCGGCTATGGTCCGCGCATCCCGCTGCTGGTCATTTCTCCTTACGCCAAGCGCAACTACGTCGATCACAGCGTTCTCGACCAATCCTCCATCCTCCGCTTTATCGAGGACAACTGGAGCCTGGGTCGGATTCAAGGCGGCTCAACCGACGCAGTCGCTGGTTCGCTGCTCGGCATGTTCGACTTCAGTGATAACGGCAATGCCGCTCCAAAACTCATTCTCAACGCGCTCACCGGATCGGCCGTCTCCGACGAATAGTCACCGTCCTAGGGTGATTCCAAAACCCGTCGCAGCTCGCTCTCGCTTAGGTGGGAGCGAGCTGCTTCGCCCCGCTACTGCTTTGTCTTCGGCGAGTTCATCGAAAGCTCGAGTGACCGGCAGGCGTGCAAGCGCGTGTGCGTGACTCTCCTGCTGCCGATTTGTCACGATGGTTACGGGCGGTGTGTTGCGCCGTGGAATGCCGTGTGTTAGCTTTCCATTATGCTCGCGAAAGAGCCTCAGGCTGGCACATGGTATTCGCGGGAATAGTCGCGTGAGAGCACCGGAATCGCTCAATCCCTTGGACCACGAAGAAGAACGCCTGCTCCATGAACTGGATGCGGACCGCCTCCCTCAGCATATAGCCGTAATTATGGATGGAAACGGCCGCTGGGCGCAGCGCCGCCACTTGCCGCGCGTCTCCGGCCATAGCGCCGGGGTCCAATCCGCCCGGACAGTGATCGAGACCTGCGCCAAGCTTGGCATCCAAGCCCTGACGTTGTATGCGTTTTCCCTCGAGAACTGGCGCCGCCCGAAGGCCGAGATCGATTTCCTGATGCGCCTGCTCCGCGAATACCTGCGCAAGGAACTCCCCACCATCCACCGCAACAACATTCGTCTCCTCGTCATCGGTCGGCCGGACCAGTTACCGGACGAGGTTCGAGCGGACACGGAACGTGCCATGGAGCAGACTGCGAAAAACACGGGGATGAGCCTGGCGGTGGCTCTGAACTACGGCGGCCGAGCGGAACTTGTGGATGCCTTCAACCGAATCCTTGACCGCGTCCGTCACAATGGCCTGGCGAATGCCCACGTCGACGAAGAGATGATCTCGCAGCATCTCTACACAGCGGGTTTGCCCGATCCCGACCTGTTGATCCGCACCAGTGGCGAGATGCGCGTCAGCAATTTCCTGTTGTGGCAGATCGCTTACGCCGAAATCTACGTGACGGAGACACTTTGGCCCGATTTTACCCGCGCCCAGTTGTACGAGGCCCTGCTGGACTTTCAGAAAAGGGAACGTCGCTATGGCGGATTGGCGGAAGCGCGCCGGCGCGTTATGGCTTGAGGCGGTGTTTCTGTTTGAAACGCTCGACTTATCGTTTCCTAACGCAGCACATCCTGATTTATTCCCGGAGAATTCTGAGACGCAATGCCCCAGAGTGGAAGGAGTTGCCGCGGTCAGTTCTATCATTTTTGGTGATCGAAAATTCCTGAAGCTCTAGTGGTGGAAAGGGAAAAACGGATGCAATCCGGGACGGGCGCCCGTGTGCTCACAGCCGCGATCCTAATTCCGGTTGTCATCGCGGCGATTTGGTTCGGTCCGACATGGCTGATCGCGGCAGTGGCGGCGTTTGTCGCGGTCAAGGCGATGATGGAATTTTTTTCCATGGCGGCCCGCGTCGGGTTCCAGGCGTACCGGGTCTGGACATGCCTCGCTGCTCTCGGGATTGTCTCGCAACAATGGTTCGCGGCGCGCTCAGCAAGCATCATCCGCCTCGGCGACATTCTTTATAACAGTCGCGGTCCGAAGTTCACGTTGGAGCTTGTCCTGTCCGGCTTCATTCTAGGAATGGCCATCATCACCATCGGAAGCGCGCGACCGTTCGCGGAGATTTTGCCCTCCATTTCCATAAGTGCTGCAGGCCTCGTGTTCATCGTTCTCCCATTCAGCGCCGTGGTTCGCCTCCACGGCGTCGATGCTTTGGGCCGGGACCTTCTTCTATTCGTGGTGGTATTGGCCTGGGTTGGAGACACTGCCGCATTTTTTGTTGGGCGTGCTATCGGCCGATGGAAGATGGCGCCAAGTCTCAGCCCGAACAAAACCTGGGAAGGCGCGATCGCCAATTTGCTGGCTTCCTTGCTGGTTGGTGCCGTGTTCGGTCGCTGGAGCAATGTGCCGCCCGCGCATTTGCTGGCCATGGCCGCGCTGGGCAGCATAGCCGGACAACTGGGTGACCTGTTCGAATCCTCCTGGAAGCGAAGCGCCGGAGTGAAAGATTCCGGGAAAATTCTTCCTGGCCATGGAGGCATGTTGGATCGGATCGATGCCTTGACACTGGCCGCCCCCGCGGTTTGGTACTATTTCGAATGGGTCGTAATGAAGAGATAATCGGGTGTGGGCCATATTCCTAGACGGAACGTTTGGCCCGGCAGGGCGAAGTCAAGCGTTGAAGAAACTGACAGGTGGAGTACGCCCCCTTGAAGCGAATCGCCATTCTTGGTTCGACCGGCTCGATCGGCCGCCAGACGCTGGCTGTCGTGGACGCCATGCCTGAGCAGTTCGGCGTGGTGGCCTTGGCCGCAGGCCGTAACGTCGAAGAGCTGGAGAAGCAGATTCTGCGCCACCGCCCCGAGTTGGTCTCCGTGGCGAACGCGGCAGTGGCCGCGTCCCTTGCCGAACGCCTCCGCTCGGCCGGAGCCGAAAAGCGGCCAGAGATTCAGCATGGCCCCGCGAGCTTGATCGCGGTGGCTACGCATCCCGATGCCGCCATCGTCGTGTCGGCTGCAGTGGGTGTGGTCGGCCTCGAAGCCACCTATGCTGCCGTCAAGGCGGGGAAGCAAGTCGCTCTTTCGAATAAGGAAGTCCTTGTTGCGGCGGGAGAATTGGTGATGGCTGCTGCCCGGCAATCGGGCGTCGAGCTGCTGCCGGTTGATAGCGAGCACAATGCGATCCACCAGTGCTTGCGTGCCGGGCGGCGCAGCGAGGTCAAGCGGCTCATCCTAACGGCGTCGGGCGGCCCGTTTCGAAAGACGCCGCTTTCAAAAATGGCTTCTGCCACGCCGGAGCAGGCGCTCGCTCACCCCAACTGGCGGATGGGTCGCCGCATCACCATTGATTCCGCAACCCTCGTGAACAAAGGCTTCGAAGTCATTGAGGCGCATTGGCTTTTTGACATGCGACCCGACCAGATTGACGTCGTGATCCACCCGCAATCCACAATTCATTCCATGGTTGAGTATCATGACGGCTCCGTGATGGCGCAGCTCGGCCCGGCGGATATGCGCATGCCCATTCAGTACGCGCTAACCTACCCCGACCGCGCCGCATCAAATCAAGTGGCACTCGACTGGCCCAACCTCCGGCGCCTCGATTTCGAAAGGGTTTCGACGCGCCGCTTCCCGTGCCTGCGCTTGGCGCGCGAGGCTCTGCGGAAGAAAGGCGCTTTCCCCTGCGCCTTCAACGCCGCCGACGAAGTTGCGGTGGAAGCGTTTCTGGATCAACGTATTCCGTTTACAGGCATCGCCCAGGTGATCGAGCGTGTGCTGGCCCGAACACCGAAGATCAAGCTGGAGACGATCAGCGATGTGCTTGCGGCCGACGCAGAGGCGCGCCGCATGGCTAGTGAAGAAGTGGAACGCAAGGCGGCGCGAACGGCGGTCGCCTAGTCCGAATTTACTGCGATTTTGATTTGCCCTCATAGGCAAGGCGCCTGTGGAGACTCAGCCCTCCCCAACGCCGGGAGAGAAACGTGCCTGACATTGTTGTAACGATTCTTGCTGTCAGCGTTGTACTCGGAATCATGGTTTTGGTGCATGAGTGGGGCCATTTCATCGTTGCGAAAGCATTTGGTGTTCGCGTTGAAATTTTTTCGATCGGCTTTGGCACCAGACTCTGGGGCACGAAGCGCGGAGACACCGACTATCGCATAAGCGTCTTGCCGCTGGGCGGGTACGTGAAGATGGCCGGCGACAACCCTTTCGAGGAACGCAAGGGCGACCCTGGCGAATTTCTGTCAAAGCCGCGGTGGCAGCGCGTCCTGATCGCTCTTGCCGGGCCGACGATGAATATCGTCCTCTCTGTTGTGATCGTCGCCGGAATTTTCATATATGGCAGCAAGCAGCCTGCCTACCTGGATAAACCCGCGGTCCTGGCCGGAGTATTGCCCGATTCGCCCGCTCAGAAGGCTGGTCTCGCCCCAGGCGATGGCATCGTCAAGATCAACGATAAGAGCAATCCTACTTGGGATGACGTGTGGTTAGAGACGAAGACAACCCTGCCGGGACATTCGCTTTCGCTCGTTGTCGATCGAAACGGCCGCGAAATACCGCTTTCGGTTCCTTCGGGGCCGTCGATGGAGGAAATCATCGGTTATCCCGCCGACCGCTTGCTCGTCGGTGCGGTTTCTCCTGGAATGCCGGCCGAGCGAGGCGGGTTGAAAGACGGCGACGAAATTGTTCAGGTCGACGGAAAAGACTTAGCGAGTCCCATCGAATTTCCCCCGCTGGTGCAAGCATCGCAGGGCCGGCCTCTGAATTTGACCGTTCGGCGCGGCGATCGCAACCTTCAGATCGAAGTGCGCCCACAGCAAACCAGCGTCAAGAACGGCGTTCCGCAGTGGCAGATTGGCATTCAGATCCAAAGCGGTGACGTGGTGGAGCGGCGAGTGCCATTCGGACAGGCCGTTGTTGAGTCCGTCGGCACGAACGCCATGATGGTCCGGCAGATTGTCTATGTCGTGATGGAATTGTTCCGCGGAAATATTTCCCTGAAGCAGCTGGAGGGGCCGCTTGGAATCGCGCGGGAATCCGGCCGTGCCGCCAAGCAGGGGGTAGCGGAGCTCCTCCAACTGATGGCTATGATTGGCGTGAACCTCGCGGTGCTGAATCTCCTGCCGATCCCGCCGCTCGACGGCGGCCACATCTTGCTGCTGTTCATCGAAGGAACGATCCGGCGTGACCTGAGCGTGCGCGTGAAGGAGCGCTTCGTCACCGTCAGCATGGTCTTCCTTTTGCTAGTCTTCGCAATCGTTATGTACAATGACGTGTTGCGTTTGTTGCCGCACCATTAGCGCGCGACGCTAACGAGCCTGCATGAAACTAGGATGGTTTTTGTAGGCCCACCTTCAGGCGGGCATCTGCCTGATTTCAGGATGCCAACTTAAAGTGTAAAGTGTGGCGCTACTCAGGCCCGATGCCCAGCCGTTTCGGCGCGAACTGCCAACGGTGCCCCGCAGCGCGAGAGCTTCCTTTTTAGAGTTTGCCGGAAAACATGTCAACCAACGCACATCGAGTTTCCACCGGCGAACGCATCAACGCGCATGAGCGTCCCGGACGCCTGCAAGCAGCGCTTGAAAAGCGCGGCGTGCGCCTGACACGCCAGCGAAGGATCCTCCTCGAGGTGATGGACAAAGCCGAGCGTCACCTCGACGCCGGCGCCATTCTTGAGCGCGCGCAACAGCTCGACCCGCGCGTCCACCGCGTGACCGTTTACCGCACCATTGATCTGCTCAAACGCAACGGTCTGATCGACGAGCTCGACCTGCTCCATCTTCGTGGCGACCAGCATTTCTACGAGAGTCACGGCCCGCGCGACCACATTCACGTTGCTTGCCTGCGATGCGGGACCGTCCGCGAATTCGAGTCGCAGCTTTACGAGAAGCTGAAGAAACAGATCGAAAGAGATTGCGGCATCGAAATCACCACGTCGCGCACCGAAGTCGGCGGCTACTGCGAAAAGTGCAGAAAGAAGTAGCACTTCTTCCGCAAAAAACCATTTCGTGCCTGTGATTCGCGGTCTTCGTTTTGAGCTTTCAAGTCCTCTGATCTGCCGTAGTTCGCTCCAAAAAATATCTCTTTGCCGCTTCAACATCCCGCGCGATCTGGGCTCGCAGGGCGTCTGGCCCCGGAAACTTTTGTTCGTCGCGGATTCGCGCATGGAGGCGCACTTCCATCGGCCCGCTCGCGAGCGTCCGGCTAAATCCAAACAAATGGCTCTCGACGGTGACCCCCACTCCATCAAATGTGGGCCGCGTGCCGACATTTGTCACCGAACTGTAGAGCGTTCCTTCAACCAGGCACTCGGTCGCGTAGACGCCGAGCTTCGGCAGGAGCTCCTGCTCCGGCAGCAAGTTAAGCGTCGGGAAAAGGATTGTGCGCCCGCGTCCCGCGCCTGCGCGAATTTCGCCCGTCAGCGAAAATGCGCGCCCAAGCAGCGGGATCGCTTCCGCAACGTTTCCCGCTGCGATCGCATTGCGAATCGCCGTGCTCGACACAATTTGCCCGCCCACCTCGACCGGCGGCACAATCTCAGCAACGAAATTGTGGAGCTTCCCATACTCGCTGAGCAGCCGCACGTCTCCTGCGCCGCGATGACCGAAGCGAAAATTCGCGCCAACGAGAATGGCCGCAGCTCGCAAGCACCCAACCAGAATTCGTTCGATGAATTCTTCGGCTGAAACAAGCGAAAGCGCGCTGTTAAACCGCATGACAAGTGCCGCGTCCAGGCCCAGCCTCTCAAAGCCCGCGAGTCGCTGGGCCAGCGTCTCGATCATCAGCGGCGCATGATGAGGACGCAGGATCTTCATCGGATGCGGATCAAAAGTGACGACGGCGGAGCGCTGACCCGTGCTGCGCGCTCGTTCCCGCACGGAATGCAGGATTTTCTGATGGCCGAGATGAAGCCCGTCAAAATTGCCCACCGAAAGCACGGTCCGGCCCGCGGCTCCAAAATGTGCCGACCACTCCTCGAGAGAATGAAGAATGAGGAAACCCATCAGACCCGAACCTCAAGCTGGAGTCCATCGTAGGCCAGCGAAACCTGCGGGTACCCGGCGTCGATCAGCCGGGCGTTTGTCTCGGCATGCGGTAATTCGTGCGCGATGTGCGTGAACCACGCTCGCTTCGGATTCAGCTCCCGAACCAGGGCGAGGGCTTGCTCCACCGTTTGATGCATCGGGTGCGGCACATCGCGCAGCGCGTCCAGAATCAAATCGTCAAGATTCGCGAGCAGCGCTTTCGATGACTCCGGGACCGCGCTGAAATCAGTGAGATAAGCCGCGGCGCCAAACCGAAAGCCGAGCACGCCCATGTCGCCGTGCTGCGCCGGGACCGGCACGATTCGCGTACCGATCACGTCGAACGGCCCGCCAATCGGGTGCAAAACGACTTGCGGAATCGTGCTGACCGCCGGCGATGAATCGAACACGTACGCAAAAGTGCGCTTCAAGGCGGCGATGGTTTCCGCGGAAGCATACACGGGCATCGCGGATTTTTGGCGCAAATTGAAAGGCCGGATATCGTCGAAGCCGAGGATGTGGTCGGCGTGAGCGTGGGTGAAAAGGACGGCATCGAGCCGTTCCAGCCGCGCCCGCAACGCCTGAAACCGGAAATCCGGTGTGGTGTCGATCACCGCAGTCTGTCCGTTGTGCGCAAGCAAAATGGACGGGCGCAGCCGCTTGTCCCTCGGGTCCGTCGAGGCGCAGACGGCGCAGTGGCAAGTCAGCGTCGGCACGCCCATGGATGTGCCCGAACCAAGCACGGTCACTTCGATTACGGAATGAGGCGCGGCAGGCAGGCGGAGACCCCTCGGTCAAGGCCTCGAGTGGGCCTTTTCTTGCTTTGCGGCAGCTTTCGCCATCTCCATGAAGGCTAGCTTCAAATTTCCCAGAACATCGAGTAGCAGCGAGTCTTCCTCAGCAGCGAGATTCCCGCGCGTTTTTTCCCGCAGTACGTCCAGTATGTCGATGATTTCGCGCGCCCCTTCGAGGTCGAGCACCGGCTGCCCCGTCTGTGGGTCCGCGTATCCGCCCAGAAGCAGCGCCGCATTCTGTCCCAGTGAGCGAATCAAACTTTCAAAGGCCGCCGCGCGCTTCGGCGTTTCCGCCGCAGGTGGAGGCGGATCCGCAGCGGGAGCCTGTTTTCCGGCTCCTGGCGCGGACGGCGCAGGCGCTTTAGCCGCTGGCGGAGCCGATTCGCGTTCCCGGTCCTGCTGCTCGGCAACCTCTTTGCGCAACTCCCCGTCGGCAGTGAACAGCCGCCGGTCCACCACCTTGAAACTTTCGTCTTGTTTAGTCTCCGCCAACGAAATCTCCCATTCACCGAAAAGTATCCACGCAATTCAAGCGAGGAGTTTAGCATCGCACCGCCTTGAGTCACAATACCGCGCGCTCATGCCACGTGAGCCGGTGATAACGCCGATCGGGCACTGGGCGATTTCTTGGACGCAATGGACGGGAAGAGGTTGAATTTGTGATTATGGAATTCTTGCCGCAAAATACCAATCAACGTGCTCGCGATTACAACAACCCTCTGGCGCGACCATCCGGGCTTGCCCTGCTCGATACTGGCCGCTATGTCTCTCCTGACTGGCTATTTCATTTTTCGACCCCCCAGCTGGCTCCAATTTCTCGACCGCCTGCCACTTTTTCTGGTAACGGGAGGCGCTTTTTTGCTCATGGCCATCGCTCAACTACCGGAAGCACTGCACAAACCCTTCGAGTGGTACTTGGGCCACTCCATTCGTGAAATGGTGTACGAGCACCAGCGATCAGGCACGAATTTTGGCGAGCTTTGGATCAACCGATGGCAGGACTATGTGGCAGACGTTTTCGACTGCATGATTCTCCTGAGCGTTATTTGGGCGGTCGTAAACCTAGGAAGGAGGCGTGCAGAGCGGACAAATGTGGCTGCACTATTGGTTACCTTTGGTTGGCTCATGCTAATCCTTTGGGCTTCCGGCATGAGCATGCTGTTCTAAGCAGGATGCGTTTCCTCAGACGGGAGATCACGCATTCCCTTGTGATTTTTTCGCTCGTGCCGTAGAGTTTTTCTTTCATCAGAGGAGCCAACCGCCCAACGTGCCTCCCCAGCGATACCATCGCAAGAAAAACTCGAAGGATTCGAAACGCACTGAGAAAAATGTGACGAAGTCTGCGCGACGACAACCGGGGAAAGCCCAGGACCACACCGCGAAGTCGTCGCCAAGCCGCGTCGGAAGGCTCTTCGAAGACTTGGTCGCGATTCAGTCGCGGCTGCGAGCCCCTGGCGGCTGCCCCTGGGACCGCGAACAGACTCACCTGACGCTCAGGACCTACCTCATCGAAGAGGCTTACGAGGTTCTCGACGCCATCGAGAAGGGAAGTGCCACCGAACTGGCCGAAGAGCTCGGCGACCTCCTGCTGCAGGTCTTATTTCATGCGGATATTGCGCGCGAGGCGGGCGCTTTCGACATTTCTAACGTCATCACCGGCATCCACGAAAAATTGGTACGCAGGCACCCGCACGTTTTCGGCAACGTGAAAGCCGATACCGCAGCTCAGGTTCTAAAAAACTGGGCCCAGCTAAAAGCTAAAGAAAAACAGAAAGCATCACCGGACGGAGGTGCCCCAAAAGACCCCTTGCAATCGGTACTAGATAGCGTCCCGCGGAGTCTTCCAGCATTACTTGAGGCTTACCAGATGACGCGCCGCGCCACGCAAGTTGGGTTCGACTGGGAACACGTCGAAGGAATATTCGAGAAACTTAAAGAGGAATCTCAGGAGCTTCAATCTGCACTCGCAAGTTCCAATCGCCGTGGCGCAGAAGAAGAAGTTGGCGACATTCTGTTCGCTGCTGTAAACCTTGCGAGGTTTCTTGAGATTGATCCTGAAGTCGCGCTTAAACACTCAAATCTGAAATTTAAAGAGCGATTTCAAGATATGGAAAGGGAAGCGGCGCGTCGCGGTCAGGATTTGTCCAAGCTATCTAAAGATGAGCTCGAGCGTCTGTGGGAGGCCGCAAAAAACAGGTTCGACTGGAAGATTTCTTCAGGAACTGGTTCATGAATTCGCGGCGAGCAGCTAAGGCGCCAACAGGACGAGCAGCTGCGGCGGAAGCAGATGACGGCATCACCATTCGCCAGTGCCACAGGATCGAGGAATTCGAGGCATGCATCCGTGTCGAGCGTGCAGTATGGCAGTCCTCGGATATTGATGTGGTCCCGCTCCCGCTTTTCGTGGTTGCCGCGGAGACGGGAGGACACGTCCTTGGCGCTTTCGAGGGCGCCGATCTGGTCGGATTCACCCTTGCGATTGCCGGGTGGCGCGTAGGGAAACCGTTCCTTCACTCCCACATGACCGCCGTTTTGGAAGGGAAGCGCGATGTCGGCATCGGCCGCCGTCTAAAGCTTTTCCAGCGTGAAGACGCTCTCGCCCGCGGCATTCATCTCGTCGAGTGGACGTTCGATCCCCTGGTAACCAAGAACGCTCACTTCAACTTTATGCGGCTAGGCGCGATCGCCAAGCGGTATTTGCCGAACGCCTATGGAATCACCACCAGTCCTTTGCACGGCTCCTTGCCCACAGATCGGTTGATCGCCGAATGGCATCTCCGCTCCGCGCATGTGCGGCGCGTTCTGTCAGGGCGGCTGCAAGCCACCCCTCCGCCGAAAAAGGCAATACAAATCAGTGTTCCCTCGCACATCGAAGATCTGAAGCGGAGCCAACCCGAGCAGGCGCGAGAAATTCAATCGCGCGTTCGCGCGGAATTCCAAAAATGGTTCGGCAAGGGCTATGTCGCGATAGTCACCCTGCCGAGCGAAAGCGGCATGGACTACATCCTCGAACCTGGGAGCCGAGTTTGAAGGTTCAGAAAATCACCCTGCGCGAAATCCGGATGCCGCTGGTCACTCCATTCGAGACCAGCTTCGGCCGAACGACAGACCGTCGAATGTTGCTCGTCGAACCTTTGGCGGATGGCGTCTCCGGCTGGGGCGAGTCGGTCGCCGGAGAAGGCCCTTTCTATGCTCCCGAAACGGTCGAGACCGCCTGGCATATTCTCCGCGACTTCATTTGGCCGATCTTGAAAGGCCGCGAAATCGAAAGTGCGGCGTGTGTCTGGGCCATGCTTGAACCCATTCGCGGCCACCACATGGCCAAGGGAGCAATCGAAGCTGCCCTGTGGGACGCAGAGGCAAAACAAAAGGGCATCCCTCTTTGGAAACACCTCGGCGGGGTGCGCAAAGAAATCCCCTGCGGGGTTTCAATAGGAATTAAAGCAACGCTAGAGGAGCTAGTTGCGACGGTTGAGCGTGAACTCGCCGCCGGTTATCAGCGCATCAAGATCAAGATTAAGCCCGGTTACGACGTTGCACCCGTCGAGCGGTTGCGCCAGCAATTTCCTAGGATCCGCCTCATGGTCGACGCGAATTCCGCGTATCACCTCGCGGACTGGCCGCTGCTGAAGCGCCTCGAAGCCTTCTACCTAATGATGATTGAGCAGCCGCTCGGGTGGGACGATCTCTACAGCCACGCCGAGCTGCAGCGCAAACTGGAGACGCCCATCTGCCTCGACGAGTGTATCCACACCGAGGAGCACGCTCGCGCCGCCATCGAGCTGGGCGCCTGCCGTATCATCAATATGAAGCTTGGCCGCGTGGGCGGGTACACCCCAGCGCGCCGCATTCACGATCTCTGCCTGTCGAAGCAAATTCCTGTTTGGTGCGGCGGCATGCTCGAGTCGGGAATCGGCCGAGCGCACAATATTGCGCTGTCCACGCTCGAGAATTTCTCGTTGCCAGGCGATGTCAGTGCGAGCCGCCGCTACTGGGTGGAAGACGCCATCGAGCCGGAAGTGGAAGTTACGCCGCAGGGCACCATCCGCGTACCGGAAGGCCCCGGAATTGGCTACGCGCCGCGACTCGACCGAATCCAGGCGATCACCGCGCGAGAAGAAGTCCTGACCTAAACATAATTTTCTATATCTATTTCATACTGATGCTGTCGCGTTGACCGAGCCTGGGGCTCATGTTAGCGTGTCGCGCGATTCGCACAGCGAGATCCTCCCATGGCCGCCGCACCCACCGGAAAAGAGCCCCAGAGAAGACGCATCGCAGTTGTTCCCGGCGACGGAATCGGCGTTGAGGTGACTCACGAGGCCATCAAGGTCCTGACAGCGGCCACGTCGGGCAGCGAGCATCGCCTCGACTTCACCGAATTCGATTGGGGCGCCAAGCGCTTCCTTCTCGACGGCACCACGCTGCCGCAAGGTGCTGTCGAAATGCTGCGCCGCGATTTTGACGCCATCTTGTTCGGCGCGGTCGGTGATCCTCGGGTACCTTCCAACAAGCACGCGGCTGACATCCTGTTGGGCCTGCGAGCAAAGCTCGACCTTTACGCGAACCTTCGCCCGGTCGAGCTTTTCGATGACGCTCTGACCCCGCTGCGCGGCCGCGGCACGAACGACGTGAATTTCTTCGTGATCCGTGAAAATACCGAAGGCCTGTACGTCGGCGTGGGTGGTCACTTCGCACGCGGCACACCTCATGAAGTTGCCGTCCAGGAGGACGTGAACACGCGCAAGGGCGTCGAACGGATTATCCGCTACGCGTTTGAATTTGCGCGGGCGCGCAGGCTGGGGCGCGTCTGCATGTGTGACAAATCAAACGCGATCAACTTCGGCCACGAGCTTTGGCAGCGCGTCTTTGCCGAAGTGCGTCAGGAATACGCGGACATCGAATCGCGCCATCTTTACGTCGACACCCTGGCCATGGAACTTGTTCGCGACCCCAGCCAGTTCCGGGTGATTGTGACCTGCAACTTGTTCGGCGATATCCTCAGCGATCTAGGCGCGCAAGTTGCCGGCGGGTTGGGCCTTGCCCCTTCCGGGAATATTCATCCCGGCAAGATTTCGCTGTTCGAGCCCGTACACGGCTCGGCGCCGAACATCGCCGGAAAAAATCTGGCCAACCCCATTGGAGCTGTCCTGGCTTCCGCCTTAATGCTGGATCACTTGGGAATGCCCCAACCGGCGGATGCGTTGCGCAAGGCGGTTCGGGCCGCGGTTCGTGCCAAGCAGGTCACCTCCGACATAGGAGGTCGACTCGGCACAACTGAGGCGGGGGACTGGCTCGCCGCGCACGTGCAGCAAAATTCCTAGGTGTACGCGACGCTCCGCATCTTCGGGTGCTTGCCCACGACCAGCAACGCCCCCAGAACAAACCCACCAACATGCGCCCACCACGCGACTCCGCCCTGGTCGCTCATTCCCAGGGACGCCACGCCGCTGAAGAACTGAAGGAAGAACCAATACCCCAGCATGAGGAACGCCGGAATCCGCACCGTGAAGAACAAGAGCAGCGCGGGAATGAGCGTGGTCACCCGTGCCCGCGGAAACAGGACGATGAATGCGCCCATAATCCCCGAGATCGCGCCGCTCGCTCCCACAGTCGGAACCTTGGAACCCCAATTGAACACGGTGTGAACCGTGGCCGACCCGAGTCCGCAGATCAAGTAGAAGATGAGATATTGAAAATGCCCGAGCGCCTCTTCGACGGCGCCGCCGAATACCCAAAGGAAAAGCATGTTGCCAAGCAGGTGCAGCCAGCCGCCGTGCAGGAACATGCTGGTGAACATCGGAATGATTGCTTGCCCCAAAGTTATGCCGTGCGGCGAGAAGAGCAGCTGCTCGTGAGCGGGAATCAAACCAAAGGCGTACATCAGCGTGCGGCCGGTCCGCGCAGACAGCGTCAATTCATAGACGAAGGCGAGCACATTTATGGTGATGAGCAGTCCGTTCGAGATCGCGAGGCGGGTGCGAAGGATGTCGACGCGGAGGGGGATCATTTGGAAACCCTGGCGGCTTCAAGCTGCTCCGTCTTGTAGACAACTGGTCTCCGCAGGCCATTTCGCATCAAGTTTTCGATTTCGCCCAGACTGGCGATCCCGCCTCGCGCACCCATGGCCATGCAGGCCAGCCCAGCGGCAGCGTTGCTAAATTCGAGCGCCATCGGGAGTTCGTCACCCCGCAGCAGAGCAAAAGCAAATGCAGCATGAAACACGTCGCCCGCACCGGTCGTATCGACGGGCTTCAAGTCAAACGCCGGGGAATAGTGGAATCGCTTTCCGTCCCAGGCCAGCACACCCTCGGCTCCTAACGTGGCTGCGGTCAGTCGGCAGTTGAACCGTGAAGCAATTGCTGGCAGGGAGGCGAGCAGATCATTCTCGCCCGTCAATCTGGCTGGGAATTCCTTGGACGTGATCGCGTAATCCACATTCTCAAGTAAAGCTTCGACTCCGGGGTAAAGGTTGTCGAGATCCGCCGTGACTGGAATGCGCGCGGCACGAGCCCAACACGCCGCCGCAGCGGTGCCGGCGCAATCGTGCCCGTCGACGTGCAAGAGTCTGGCTCGCATAACCCAATCTCGTTCAATCTCCGCTGGCACGAGTTCAAGACGGGGGTCGCGCTTCCAAAGCACGGTCCGTTCCCCGGTTTCCTCGTCAACCAGAATAAAGGAGGATTGGCTCTGGCAGCTCGGAACCACGACCCAATGGGCCTCAACATTGCCGTCCACCATTGCCTTCTTCTGAAGAGCGCCGTACGAGTCGTCACCGATCTTTCCGACGTAGCGAGTCTTGAGCCCCCAGCGAGCACACGCGGTAACAGCCGTGGCGACCTGCCCTCCGAGGAGCACGTCCGAGAAACGAAATTCAACCTTGGAATTGAAAGCAGGGTAGTGCGGTAAACGAATCATCGTGTCCGTTGCGTTGAGGCCCACGCCAACAATGTCGACAACGGGAGAGGTATCCGCCACGGAGACACTGTACGGAAAAATGGGGTGCGCGCAAGCGGAAAGGCGCTGTATGTGGTCTGATAATTTTCCCGGCAGGCCTTCCTGGGTTAACATATTATTTTACGGCCTCTAAGATCCAGTCGGCAATCGGTTTGCGAGCGGGATTTGCCGTTTTCTCGGTGGCCAGAAGAAAGTCGAGTACCAAGGACCGAGATTGAGAGCCGATCTGTCGTGATTCCAAGAATCCGGTTGGGTTGGCGCGAAAAGAATCGCAACCGCTGTTCTTACGTTGATTCGATTCCTGTGGTGTGGTAAGTAACAAATTCAAATTTCGTCGCGCGATTTTGGTTGGATGTCCGTTTCCGTCGGTCGGCGCGCCGACAAACTGGAATGCCGCTAAAGGAGTCCGAGGCGATTGTCTTGCGCACCTATCCGCTTGGCGAAGGAGACCGGCTGGTCAGTTTCCTCGACCGCCAGTCGGGCCGGTTGCGCGGCGTCGCCCCGGGCGCAAGGCGTCCGAAAAGCCGGTTTGGATCAACTCTCGAGCTGCTCTCTTACATTCGAATTTGGTATTTCGAGCGGGAGACGAGAGATCTCGTTCGTGTCAACCAATGTGAATTGCTGGAATCGTTTCTTGATCTCCAACGGGATTACGCCTCCTCAGTGGCTCTTGCGCTGATCAGTGAGATTACGGAATTGGCGCTAGCAGAACGTGAGGCGTCTGACGCACAGTTCCGGTTGATCCTGCTGACGTCGCGAGCCATTCGATCAGTTGGCCCATCACCCGCGGTCTTGGCTTATTTCGCATTGTGGACCGCGAGGATCGGCGGCTGGCTCGGCGCCCTTGATCGGTGCTCCCGGTGCGGAAGGGAGATGCTGCAGGAACCGGCGTTCCACTCACCCGGTCAGGCAAGCTTACTATGTCGAAATTGCAAGGAAGACTGGAAGAGATCGATTTCTAAAGAAGCGCTTTCATTTGGACGTGTAGCGCTTTCAGGAACATTGGAGCGATTGTTGAAGGAGAACGCTGCAATTAATCCGTCCAAAGAAATCTTAAGCTATGCATTAGATATTCTTGAGCAGCACTTCGAGAAAAAGTTGACATCGAGAAAAATTCTAGAAACAGGTGAGGCTGGCTCATTTGATATCTAAAGTAAAACATGCGATCAAGAAAGGGCTAACGTTTCAGAATCTAATCCTCCAGTTGCAGAAATATTGGGGCGATCGAGGCTGCGTCATCCAGCAACCTTATGACGTCGAAGTGGGTGCCGGTACCATGCACCCCGAGACTTTCCTTCGAGTTCTTGGATCGGAACCATACCGCGTTGCATATGTCCAGCCCTCGCGTCGGCCCGCCGACGGCAGATACGGCGAGAATCCGAACCGCCTCTTCAAGCACCATCAACTTCAAGTAATCCTTAAGCCTTCGCCTCGCGACATTCAGGGTCTATACCTCCAGAGCCTTGAGGCAATTGGGCTGGACCTCGCTGCCCACGATGTCCGATTCGAGGAGGACAATTGGGAATCGCCTACACTGGGCGCTTGGGGCATCGGCTGGCAAGTGCTGCTCGACGGGCTCGAAATCACGCAGTTTACGTATTTCCAGCAATGTGGCGGCATCGACCTCGACCCCGTTTCCGTCGAGTTAACCTATGGTCTGGACCGAATCTGCGCATACCTTCAAGGCGTCGACAGCGTGTACGACGTTCTCTGGTCTTCCGATCGCACCTACGGTCAAGTGAGGCTTCGAGAAGAGCAGGAGTTTTCAGCCTACAATTTTGAATATGCGGATCCGGCGATTACCAGGAAGCTGTTTGAGCTGCACGAAAAGGAAGCCGGCCAGTTGCTGCACGCGTTTCAGAAACGCCCGGCCGCGGACAATAACCGGCCCTTCCCGATTCTTGCTGCGTACGACCACTGTTTGAAGTGTTCCCACCTCTTCAATCTGCTCGATTCGCGTGGCGTCATATCAACAACTGAACGGGCGCAGTTGATCGGACGCGTTCGCCAGCTTGCCTGTCGGGTCGCAGCAGCCTATTTGGTGCAGATCCGCGGACCAGAGGGCGGGGAAGAATTAGCGGAGGCTGCCGGATGAAGCGCCCTGCCGAAAATGCAGCAAACTTTCTCTTCGAGATTGGGTGCGAAGAAATCCCGGCCGGGATGCTTCCAGGAGCCGTGAAGGAACTGAAAGTAATACTTGAGAAATATTTGACAACTCAGAACCTGACCAATGGCGCTGCAATCGAAACCTACGGTGGACCGCGACGGCTCGTTGCAACCTGCGCAAGTCTGCGCACCAAGCAACCGGACGAAGTGAAAGAGATTACTGGACCGCCCAAGTCCGTTGCATTCGATGCCACCGGGAAACCGACCAGGGCAGCTGAGAGTTTCGCACAAAAAATGAATGTCCCGGTCGATGAACTGGAAACTGTGTCAACGGCCAAGGGCGAGTATCTAGCCGCGAAGCAACTGACCAAGGGAAGGGCAGCCGCCGAAATACTTGACGAAATCCTGCCCAGAGCCGTTGCGGAGATTCCGTGGCCTCGCAGTATGTATTGGACAGGCGCCACAGGATTGCGGTTTATCCGTCCAATCCGCTGGGTGGTGGCCCTGCTGGGCGGTAAGCCGCTGCGGTTTACCCTAGGGGATGCGATAGCCGGAAACGCTTCTGCCGGGCATAGGTTTCTCGGAAAATCCAGGATTCCAGTGCGAGATGCCGCTGACTACGTGCAGAAGCTGAAGGCCAATTTCGTGCTTGTTCGGCCCGAGGATCGCCGGGAGAAAATAAATGCCGAACTGCATCGTTTGGCTAGCGCGAAGGGCTTGCGCATTCACGAAGATTCCGGCCTCATGGATCTGGTGACCTATCTTAACGAGTACCCCACGGCCATTTTGGGCGGATTCGACCCATCGTTTTTGGAGCTGCCCGAGGAAATTTTGATCACGGTGATGCGCGACCACCAGAAATACTTCGCCCTGGAGCGCAAGGACGGGAGCCTGGCGCCGAATTTCCTGGCAGTCATCAATCTCGACAAGGATCGCGCGGGACACATTCGGGCGGGGCACGAGCGTGTCTTGCGAGCAAGATTTGCGGATGCCCGGTTCTTTTGGGAGACGGACCAGAAATGTCGGCTCGCCGACTATTTGCCAAAGCTCGCGGCAGTCACCTACCAAGAGAAGCTGGGAAGTTACGCCGACAAGGTGGAACGGATACGCAGCGTTGCCCGCTGGCTCGCCGAGCAGTGGTTCGCAAGCGGAATACCCCGGGCCAGCGTGGCATCGGCGGACCGCGCCGCGGAACTTTGCAAGTGTGACCTCGTCACGGAAATGGTTCGGGAGTTCACGGAGTTGCAGGGAATCGTTGGTGGTCTCTACGCAAAAGCTCAAGAAGAACCTGAAGAAGTTGCGGACGCCGTTTACGACCATTACAAGCCCAGCGGGCTTGAAGACGCGATACCTCGAAACCTGACTGGTCAAGCCGTGTCGCTGGCGGATAAGGTCGACTCCATCGTTGGCTGCTTTGCCGTAGGCCTCGTTCCTTCAGGTTCAAGTGATCCTTTCGCTTTGCGACGCGCCGCTATCGGCATTGTTAAAATTTTGGTCGAGACTAAACTGCCCGTGTCGCTGTCCATGGCAGTTGCGTGGTCTGCTCGGACGTTTACTGCCGGGGCGCACAAAGTCAACGTGCCGCCGCAGGCGGAGAAACAAGTTCTGGACTTCATCATTGACCGCGCCCGCTTTGTGCTCCGGGAGCGTGGAGGCCTGGCTTACGACGAGATCAACGCGGCCCTGGCAGCCGGGAGCGATAACCTCGTCGATGCGGTGCGGCGGATTGAGGCAATTCGGGCCATCAGGAGGACGAAAAATTTTGAGCCGCTTGCCGTGTCGTTCAAGCGCATTCGGAAAATTTTAGAGAAGGCTGGCCCGGCGTCGGCGTGGAAGCTTTCCGCAGTTCGATCGGACCTGTTCGCGGAGGAGGCCGAGCGGGAGTTGCACGCCCGCGCAGCCGCTGCAATGAAAGAGGTGGAGCAATACAAGCGAGCCGGACGGTACCGCGAGGCGCTCCAGGAGATCGCGGCGCTGCGCCCGGCGGTCGATCGGTTCTTCGATGAAGTCCTCGTGATGGCGGAGGACGAGCAAGTTCGGCGGAACAGATTGACGCTTTTGGCGGGATTGCTCTCCGAATTTTCAACGATTGCCGATTTTTCAGAAATCGTGACCGTGGAGCAAGAGAAGTAGAGCTGTGGCCTGGTCGGCGCGCCGACTTCTCTGGCGTTTGCGGCTCGGATCAGAGGGTGCGGGCTCTGCAGAGCCAGGCCGCCCGCCTGCCGGCAGGCGGGCGGACAAAGTCGGAGCACGTAAAAACTTAGGAGGAGTTACGTGAAATACGTTTATTTCTTCGGAGCAAAGAAGGCGGAAGGTGACGGCACGATGAAAGATCTGCTGGGGGGCAAGGGCGCAGGGCTTGCCGAAATGACTCGGATCGGACTGCCTGTCCCGGCAGGTTTCACGATCTCGACGGAATGCTGCGACTACTTTTTGAAGCACGACCACAAATACCCGAAGACGCTGGCGGCAGAGGTAAAGAAGAATCTCTCGCGCCTCGAAAAAGTCACCAAGAAGAAGCTTGGCGACGCCAAGGACCCGCTGCTTGTAAGCGTGCGCTCCGGCTCTGCACGGTCCATGCCAGGGATGATGGAAACCATTCTCAACCTCGGGCTCAACGCGAGGTCCGTCGAGGCACTGGGACGCAACACGAAAAATGATCGATTTGCCTGGGACGCGTACCGCCGCTTCGTTCAAATGTATTCGACAGTTGTCATTGGTCTACCTAAAGAGGAACTTGAAGAGAAATTACGAGGTATGAAATCACGCCGACATGTGAAAGACGATACGCAGGTGCCAGCTGAGGGCTGGCGTGAACTTGTTTCAGAGTACAAGCAACACTTTAAGTCGAAAACCGGGAAGGATTTTCCAGACGATCCTGAGGAACAGTTGTGGGGAGCGATCGGCGCCGTTTTCGGTTCGTGGATGGCGGAGAAAGCTGTGACGTACCGCCGAGTGGAGCGCATCACCGGTCTACTCGGAACTGCGGTCAACGTCGTACAAATGGTTTTCGGCAACACGGGTGAAAATTCGGGAACCGGAGTTTGCTTTACACGCGACCCATCCACCGGAGAGAAGTCGTTCTATGGGGATTTTTTGGTGAACGCACAAGGCGAGGACGTGGTGGCCGGAATCCGCACGCCTATGCATCTGAGCGAAATGGCTGCGCGAATGCCAGGGGTCTACAAGCAGCTCGAGAAAGTACGCGTGCTGCTCGAGAAGCATTACCGCGACATGCAGGACATGGAGTTTACGGTCGAGGAAGGCAAGCTCTACATGTTGCAAACCCGAGTGGGGAAGCGGACACCTGCGGCGACATTCAAAATGGCCGTGGACATGGCGAAGGAAGGCCTGATCTCGAAGGAAGAGGCGATCGAGCGCATCAAGCCGGAGGACATTGACCGATTGTTTTTTCCAATTGTCGACCCGTCGACATCGAAATCCGATCTGGCAAAACGAAAACTCACCACCGGCGTGAATGCGGTGCCAGGAGCGGCCGTCGGCAAGGCTGTTTTCAGCGCCGAAGAGGCGGAGGAGATGGCGCATCACGGCGAAAAAGTGATTCTCGTGCGCCGTGAGACGAGCCCAGAGGACGTGGGTGGAATGTTCGTAGCCCAGGGAATCTTGACGGCCACGGGAGGCAAGACGAGCCACGCTGCGGTCGTCGCACGAGGCTGGGGAAAATGCTGCATCGTCGGCGCCGAACACCTCGACATCGACTACGCTTCAAAGGTTGCGCGCTCGAACGGAAGGACAGTTCACCAAGGGGATTGGATCACGCTCGACGGCAACGACGGCATCGTGTATGAGGGCCAAGTCAAATTGACTACCCCCGAATTTCCCGAAGCATTCACGACGCTCATGAAATGGGCGGATGGCGTGCGAAAAATCGGCGTGCGGACCAATGCCGATACTCCCTATGACGCCAAGAAGGCGCGAGAGATGGGCGCCGAGGGAATTGGGCTCGTGCGTACGGAGCACATGTTCTTCAAGGACTTTGACTACCCCGAGAAGAGCATCGAACGGCAGCTCGCGATACAGGAGATGATTATCGCGGATTCTTCAGAGGCGCGCCGAAAGGCGCTCGCCAAGTTGCTGCCGTACCAGCGCCGGGATTTCATCGGCATCTTCAAGGCCATGGACGGGCTGCCAGTCACGATCCGTCTGATTGACCCGCCGCTGCACGAATTCGCGCCGCACGAGCTTGAGCAGCAGCGGCAGTTGGCGGAGAAAATTGGCGTCGACGTAGAGGTTGTTATTCGCCGCGTCGAGCAGCTTCATGAGGCCAATCCAATGCTTGGGCACCGAGGGTGCCGATTGGCGATCACGTATCCGGAAATACTTGAAATGCAAGTGAGAGCGATCGTGGAAGCCGCAGTCGAGTGCAAGAAAAGCGGAGTGAAAGTATTACCTGAGATCATGATTCCTCTGACGATGGATCGCAAGGAGCTTCAGATTCTCACTGACGCGACGAATCGGGTCGCGCAAGATGTGATCCGGGAATCGAAAGTAAAAGTTGAATATATGGTTGGGACCATGATTGAGGTTCCACGGGCGGCGCTGCTCGCCGATGAGATCGCGGAGGTGGCCGAATTCTTTTCTTTCGGAACCAACGACCTGACGCAGATGGGGATGGGGCTGTCGCGCGACGATGCGGGCCGCTTCCTGCCCGAATATGTCGACGAGAAGAAAGCCGCGATCTTCAAAGAAGACCCGTTTCAGAGTCTAGATATAAAAGGCGTCGGGATGCTCACGCGGTGGGGGATTGAGCGGGGCCGTTCGGTGAAGCCCAAGCTAAAAATCGGAATATGCGGCGAACACGGTGGTGACGCACCCAGCGTGAAATTCTGTCACGAAGTGGGCATGGACTACGTCAGCGCGTCGCCGTTCCGAGTGCCGGTGGCACGCCTCGCCGCCGCGCAAGCTGTGATCGAGGAACGTGCGGCGAAGCGGAAGAAGAAACGGTGATTCGCGTTTCGTAATTCGTGAAACGTGATTCGCGAGAGGGCCTCGAGGGCAACGAAGGCCAGGAATGTCTTTCACAAATCACGAGTCACGAATCACAGGTCACGTCTTTTTACGTCGGCATTTTCAGGAAGAAATACAAACCGAGGAAGCCGAAGACGGTGTCAGGCGCCCATGCGGCGAGTAGCGGTGGCAGTTGGCCGACAGCGCCCATCGCTTCGGTGAGAGCCGCCGCGGCCCAATAAACGATCGCAATCCCCACGCCGAGCGCCAGGCCTCCGATGGCGCCGCGAGTTCCCACCAAAATCGAGAAGGGAATTGCCAGCAGAATAATGATCGGCGCAATCAACGGGAATGAAATCTTCCTTTGGAGCTGCACGGAAAGCCTCGCGACGTCGAAGCCGGCCTGGCCCAGGTCGGCAATATAGCGCTTCAGTTCCCACCACGTCATTTGGTAGTACTGGCGGACTTCGCGATTGAAATAAGAGGGTGGCTCGTTGAGCTCGCTCAGGGCGTTGGCGAGAAAAGGCGCGAACCGAACGACATGTCCGTGGTCGAAGTCGCGAATCCATCCCGATTCGAGAATCCAGATCCGCTGTTGCGCATCCCAGTGCCCACGCGCAGCATAGATACGGCGGCGGACTTCAAACGTGGCCGGATTTAGCTCGAAGACGTTCAGGCCGCCAAACAGTTGGTGGTCTGGATCGAACAGGTCATAGTTGTAGACTTTGGCGTTCTCTCCGAAGATCCATCGCTGGTTGGGCTGATAGAAGGTTTGTGCCGGGCGGCCCTTGATCTGATTGCGAAGGGCATCCTGACGCTGGTTGGCGTACGGCAGATAGGTGTCGTCGAGGAGGACTAGGCTGGTCGCGAGAACCGCGCCCGTGATGAGCAGAGGAACGGCGATGCGGTACAAGCTCAAGCCGCTCGCTTTGAAAGCAACAAGCTCATTATTTTTCGTCATCACTCCCAGCGTAATCAGGACCGCCACAAGAGCGGCGAGCGGCGCGAGCTGATAGAACAGATAGCAGGCGAGGTAGATGAAGTATTGGATGAGTTCAACGAAGCTCGTGCGATGCTGGGCGATATCGTCCAACAGCTCGAAAAATGTGAAGACTTCATAGAGCAGGATGAACCCAATCGTGAGCAACAAAAAGTAATAGACAAAGCTGCGGAGCAAGTACACGTCCAGAATTTGCGGAATTCCTCCCCTGCGTTTCCTCCGGGAAAAAATGCTTACGTGATTGACGACGCCGTTCGGAGCTGTACGCGCACTCGTTTCCTCCCGTGAGAAGCGCGTCCAGATAGGCCAACCAATGATCCAATCGACAAACGCGTTTGTGCGGCTGCTGCCCGGCATGCGCTCAAGCCGGGGCAGAAGAAACAAGCCGAGTCCAGCAGTAATCAAATTTGCAGACCAGATCCCCGTCCAGACGGGAATCGCACCCTGGCGCGCGAGGTTCGCGCCAATCGTGAACATCAAGTAGTAGCACGTGACCATGAGCAGCGTGATCAGAAAGCCCGCGGCGCGTCCGCCCCGGCGCGGGCGGGAACCGAGCGGCATGGCCAGCAACGCAAACGCAATGCACGCGCAGGGAAAGGCAAGCCGCCGCTGGAGCTCGACGCTCGCTTCGCGTTGCGTGTGGCGCTCCCGCCACAAGACGCTTGTGGCTCGGCCGGGAACGCCGGGTTCAGCAACACGGTCTATTTCGCCGGATTTTACTTCGACCGGTAAGTCGCGCTGGCCGAATGCGGACAGCGAATAGTGGCTCGGATCGTTTGGCGCAAATTCGTGTACGCTTCCGTTTCGCAGGTGCAACTCCAGCTTGCCCTCTCTGCGGTCGGCAATTACAATCGCCTCCTCCGCCAGCGTCAGGCGGGAAATATCTTTGTCGGTCCCCGCGAGGAAGACTCCTTTCCAACGTGTTGAGGCGGAATCGATGTCGTTTACGTAGAGGACCATGCGCGGGAAGCGTTCGTCGAAGACGCGGGGAGCAACTTGGTAGGATGCCTGACCGGCGCGGAGCCGGTCTTCAATTGTCCGGAACGTGCGGACCGAGAGGGGACCCAGCCACAGGGTCATGACAAGAGTCAGCAACGTCGCGCCGAGAGCTAAAATGCCGACGGGAACGAGCAATCGGCGCCGCCCTAAGCCAAGAGCGCTCATCGCAACTAGTTCGCTGTCGGCCGAAAGCCTCCCGAGCGCGATCAGCACGCCGACGAGAACCGCGATCGGCAGCGTGAAAACGAGGACGCCGGGAAGGGTCGAAAGGAACAAGCTCGCGATCGTCGTCCACGATCCGGGATGGCGCACCACGAGGTCCATCAGCCGGACGAGTTGCGGCACGAAAAAGACGAACGAGAAGATGCCGAGCCCCAGCAGGGCGTGGGAAAACACTTGTCGGCAGATGTACCGGTCAATTAATCGCATGGGACAAACGCGCCATTCTAGCACGGTCGCCGAGTGCAGGATGAACTCAGGCCACGCGAAGCAAATTTCCCGGCTGCGCTCGCACCTTGCCGGAAAACATCCCGGAGAACTCTCGCGATGAATCGCGTTCATCTGATGATTTTGTGGCACATGCATCAGCCGCAATATCGCGATCCGTCGAACGGCCGTTACATACTCCCATGGACCCGGCTTCACGCTCTCAAGGACTACTGGGGCATGGTGCGTGTGCTGGAAGAATTCCCGAAGCTGCATGCTACTTTCAACGTTGTGCCTTCGCTCGGGGCGCAACTCGAGGAGTATGCCAGCGGGAAATTTGATGAGCCGACCTTTGCAGCCGCCTTTCGTCCGTTCGCCAATCTGACGCCCGACGACAAAACGGAGCTTTTGGAGCGCGCCTTTCAAATCAACTACGACAATCTCCTCGCTCGGTGGCCGCGATATATCGAGCTTCACCAGTGGGTCCACGCCCAAGGGAAAGCGCGAGCAAAGCAGACCTTCGGCGAGCGCGACTGGCGCGACCTTCAAGTATTGTCTCAACTTGCCTGGATGGATGAGGAATACCTCGCAAGCGATCCAGTCGTGTCGCGTTTGGCAAAGAAGGGAATCGACTACACGGAGCAGGACAAGCAGCAACTTCGCGAAAAGCAGATTGAGCTTCTGGGGCGCGTACTACCCGAATACCGGAAAGCAGCGTCCACCGGGCAAATCGAAATCTCAGCAACGCCATTTTACCACCCGATTCTTCCCCTGCTTTGTGACTCGGATATCGCTCGCGCAGCCAACCCCGGAACGCCACTGCCCTCGCCGGCGTTCCGCCATCCGGAAGATGCCACAGAACAGCTCGCGCGCGCGCGGCGTTATCACGAGCGCGTTTTCGGGCGCGCGCCGGACGGCCTGTGGCCCTCCGAAGGATCGGTTTCCGAAGAAGCGCTCTCCATTGCCGCCGATCTAGGGTTCAAGTGGTTTGCTACAGATGAAGGCGTCCTCGGGCGCACGCTGGGCATAGGATTTGGCCGCGACGGCGCGGGAGTGCCCTCCAACGCGGACAAGCTTTACTCACCATTGCGAGTTCGCATGAGCGGCAAGGAAATGGTTGGATTCTTCCGCGATCACTATCTGTCGGACCTCGTCGGATTCGTATACAGCCGCATGAGCGCGACTGCGGCTGCCGATGATCTCTACCATAGGATTCGCGCAATCGGGGAGCGGGTACAGATCGGGCGTCCGCTGACCGTTTCACTGATCCTCGACGGAGAAAATGCCTGGGAGTATTTTCCTGGAAATGGGCGCGAGTTTCTGCGCCAGTTTTACAGGAGGATTGACAGCGATCCAGACATTCGAGCTCTTACGGCAAACGAAGCGGTCGCAGCGGCGGGCGAAATTCCACGAAACAATGGAATTTTTCCTGCGTCATGGATCAACGCCAATTTCGATATATGGATTGGCTCAAGCGAGGACGTGACTGCGTGGGACTACCTACGCAAGGCCCGCGACTTTTATACGCAACAGGCGACCAATACCGCCAAGGGATTTCCGAAGTCGCCTACGCCTACGCAGTTGCTGGTTTCCTACGAAGCGCTACTCACGGCGGAAGGAAGCGACTGGTGTTGGTGGTATGGCCCGGAGCACAGTTCATCAAATGATGTGGAGTTTGACGCGTTTTACAGGAAGCTACTCACAGAGGTGTACCGGTCCTTGGGTGCCGAAGCGCCGGACGTTTTGGCCGAGCCGATCAAGCGGCAGCCAATGCCAGCCCTCGTCATTCCGCCTACGGCCTATCTCAACGTAAAAGTGGACGGGCGCGAGTCGACGTACTTTGAATGGATGGGGGCTGGCCTGTATTCCGCCGACCGTCGAAGCAGTGCCATGCATGGCCGGCTGATGCTTTTGCACGAGATACGTTACGGATTCGACGAGAAGCGCTTTCACCTGCGCGTGGATGTCTTTAACGAAGCCCTGAAGGAGCTTCACGACGCGGAATTCCGGATAACCATCCGCGCGGAGCAGGAGCTTCGCGTGGTCATTCGCCTCCTGGAAGGCCGCGTGACGGGCTATTTGTTGGAGTCGCGCGACCTATGTTTGCTGGGGCCGGATGAGGCAGCTAGGGTTGGGTTCGACCGCATCCTTGAAGTGTCAGTCGCGAGAGAGATGATTTTTCTGGGCAATCGAAAATCCATCGCCTTAGGAGTGGCACTGTGGGAGGGTGGCTTGCCGATGGATCTACTCCCAGGCGAGGGGATGCTCGATATCCAACTCGGCGAGGAAAATTTCGGTTGGAATGTGGGCTAGGCGCCGTGCGTGGCATCCGCGAACTGAGATGACTCTCGTGTGAGAGCGATACATTAACACAGAGAACGCGGAGGACTCGGAGGTCGCAGAGCAAGTCGTAAGTCCATCCTTGAAGTATTACTTCAATCGGCATCGTTATGATGCCAGTTCCGGCGAGCGGGGTATCTACTTCCCACCGCTTCGCCCGCAGACTCCGTCATTGGCTGAAAAGCACCGGTCGCGGTGGATCACAGCCAAGAAGCAGCATATCCCCTCACCCTCAAAAAGCTTTCAGCAAAGAGAAAGCGACAGATTCTAAGCAAGTTATTCCAGACCTATACGAGCGCCGCAAGCTGGCATACACCTTGCATTCGAGTAACGCGTCTGATTGAACTAGGCAAGTTCAAGTGCTGCATCAAGTGGCGTTGCTGAAACGGCAGGAACGAAAGGCGAGTTGGGAGGTCGGACAATGAAATATCTAAAGTACTTCGTCATATTGGGGCTGTTCGTGTTCGTCGCGGGGACAAGTACGGCTCACGCGCAAGTGCGGGTAGGGATCGGCGTGGGAATCGGGCCTGTCGTCGCCGGAGGGCCGGTCTACGTGGGCCCACCTCCGGTCTGCCCGTATGGTTACTACGGATATTATCCATACGCGTGTGCACCATACGGCTACTACGGTCCTGACTACTTTGAGGGTGGTGCCTTTATTGGCGCCGGACCGTGGTTCCACGGATTCTACGGACGCGGGCACTACGGCGGAGGGCATGGTTTCTATGGCCGAGGTTGGGACCGTGACGATTTTCGCGGGCGTGAATTCCGCGGCGATGGCGGATGGCATAGTTTCCGCGGCAACGAGGGCTTCCGAGGCGGCAATGGCTTCCATGGCGGAGGTGGCTTCCAGCGTGGAGGTGGTTTCCAAGGCGGCGGGTTCCACGGTGGCGGCGGCTTTCATGGCGGAGGCGGGGCCTTCCACGGCGGAGGCGGTTTCCACGGAGGCGGCCATCGGTAACTGCTGAATCTCATTGCGAAGCAAACAAAGCGGCTGGCCAACCTCGGTTGCCCGGCCGCTTTGCCTTTTTCTGAGGGATTCTCGCTCTAGAACAGCTTGATGGCGATAGAGCGCGGGCGCACACCCACCGGAATCATTGTGATCAGACTTTGCGTCCGGACGCGAATCACAGCAAGGTCGGCGGAGTCTTCGTTGGCAACAAGCAACAGTTCGCCGCTCGGGTCGAGCGCGCACGCGCCCGGGCGGCGTCCGGTTAGGATGGGAGGCAAAAGGCGCCGGGTGGCCATCGCAACGGGAGTGACACTGTTTGCGGCAGCGTCGGCCACGTAGACGAGCGAGGCATCCGTGGTCATGGTTCCGTCAGAGGGCGCCGAGCCGAGGACCATAGATTCTGAAATTTCGGTTCTCCATGTGTCGATGATCTCGAGCCCATGCGCGCTAGGGACATTGACGTAAAGTTCCCCGCCATCCGGTTTCAGCAGCATCGCAGCCGGCGCGCCCGTGAGCTGCAAATTTGCAATCAGGACGCTGCGACGCAAATCGACCGCGGAAATTTGGTTTGACCCGGTGGCGGAAACAAAGGCCACCGAGCTGTCCGGCAAGATTGCCACCTGCTCGGGATGTGAGGCAACATTGATCCTGGCGCGGAAAGCGAGCGTCGCCGCGTCGAAAATTTCTACCGTGGAATCTTCCCGATTGGGAACAACAACCTGCTTGCCGTCGGGCGTGACTCGCGCGAGCCACGGACGCCGACCAGTGCGCGCGCGTCCGACCACCTGGCCGGTCCGGCAGTCAATCGCTACGAGCGTTGCCGCGCCGGATGCCGCCACGTAGGCGTGGTAGCCGTCGGGCGAGAAATCCACGGCAAATGGCGAGGCTCCCACTGGGATTCGGGCAATGACCTGTCCGGTTGCGGCGTCGATGACAAATGCGTACCCGCCGTCGGTCGAGACGCCCCAGATTTGGTCGAATTTGGGGTGGGCCCTTAGCCCTGAAGGAGTCGGGCCGGTGGCAATCGTCGCGATTTTACTGACGCGGATGAGGTCGATGACCGAAACGGTGCCATCCCCTGCGTTGCCGACAAAAGCGTACAGGCGCAGACCGGGCCGCAGGAAGGATGGGCCGCGCTCGCGAGCGATCTGAATGGCGGCAAGCGCAAGGATCAGGACGGACAAGTAGAGGAATCGGTAGTTAAGGCGGCGTGCCATCTTCTAAACAGGCTCCTCTTCAATAATCAGTGTAAACAAGTACAGCTAGCACCCGGCGAGCGAATGGATTTTGCCACAGCCACGCGCAGGCACAGAGCGGAAAGGGGGAAATGGAGAGCGGTTTGAATAGAGAAATCCTGGAGGTACCACTGCGGCTGCCCGCTTTGAACCCTGCTCTGGGTACGCGATGATGAAGCCAGTGGTGCGCCCCAAGCATCTGAGATAATCGAGGGCTGTCCGTGCCGAATCCGAGTGTCAGGCCCGGTGATGTGGTCGCTGCTTGGGAGGGGATCCTTTGCGGAAACGCTCCCATGCTGTCGATTGAAATAACGCGGGAGTGCCCGCTGAGCTGCCCCGGATGCTATGCCTATGGGGATTCTCACCTGGGCAACGGGGTCACGCTTCGCGGATTGAATGACCTGCGGGGGAATAAATTGGTGGAGGGCGTTCTGCGGCTCGTCCGCAGGCACAAGCCGCTCCACGTTTCCCTGGTTGGCGGAGAGCCGATGGTTCGTCATCGGGAACTGTGCCGGATTCTGCCGGCGCTCAGCGGCATGAACATATTCACGCTTGTGGTGACGAGCGGTGTGATCCGTGTGCCGCCAGAATGGATGAACCTCTCGCGGGTGCGCGTGACGGTATCGGTGGACGGGTTGCCCGAGCACCACGACACCAGACGGAAGCCGGCCACCTACGAGCGCATCCTCGAAAGTATCCGGGGCTGCCGGGTCAACGTACATTGGGTGATCACGCGGCCGATGCTCGAGCGACCGGACTACCTCGAAGACTACGCGAAGTTTTGGACTGAGCGGTCCGAGGTTGAACGGATTTGGGTGAGTACTTATACCCCACAGGTGGGAGAGAAGAGTTCTGAAATGCTGGCTCAGGCGGATCGTGAAAGGCTAGCCCGCGAGTTACCGCCGCTCGCCGTCAAGTATCCGAAGTTACTGTTCAAAGAAGGAATGGGCCGGGCCCTGCTGAATCCACCGAAGAGCCCTGAGGATTGCCTCTTTGCGAAGCTGTCCGCGAATTATTCGGCGGATTTGAAAACGCGCGTGGAACCATGCGTTTTCGGTGGGACGCCCGATTGTTCGCAATGCGGCTGCGCGGCAAGCAACGGCCTGCACTGGGTCCGAGGGATCAAGATCGCAGGCCCCATAAGAATTGGCCATTTCATTGCGCCCTCCATAAAAATTGGCCGGCTGCTAAGTCACCTTCGGTCGCACGCTGGTCACCTCCCTCGATGGAGCAGAGTCGCCGGTCGGACCGATGGCAACGCCGACCTCATCAAAATTCAATCCTGATGGGATGTGTTTGCTGACGGCCCAGGCATCCTATAAAATGATTTAGTTACCGCTCGCCTGAAGGTTTTACTGAGGGAATGGCTGACCCATTAATCGACGCGCAACCCGTCTACGATAGCGATGACGAATACCGCCCTGAACCGGAACCGGTTCCAGGCCCTCCCGCGTGGCAAGACGGCAGTTTCCGGATTGGGATTCATACTTCGATTGCAGGAGATCTTAACGCATCGCTGGACATCGCCGCGAAGCTCGGGGCGAACGCGGTTCAGATCTTCTCGACTAGCCCGAGAATGTGGCCACGCGGGAGCACGCGCATATCTGACGCTGACGCGGCGAGATTCCGCGCGCGGCGTGCGCAACTTGGTCTGGGGCCGCTCGTCATTCACGACAACTACTTAATCAATCTAGCCTCGCCGGATCGAGTGATGCGGGCGCGGTCGATTCAAGCATTTCATGACGAACTGGTCCGCGCAGTGGCGTTGGGCGCGGATTTCCTCGTGGCGCATCCCGGCTCGGGGCTCGGAGGCGACAAATCGCAGGCCCTTGCCGACATTGCTCAAGGAATGCGACAGGCGGCGAAGGGAATGAAGCTCGGCGAGCTGCGGATTCTGGTGGAGAATACTTCCGGGATGGGTTCGGCTGTCGGAGCGCGATTCGAGGAGATCAGGGCAATTCTCGATTTGACGGCGGACCTGCCTATGGGCGTTTGCATTGATACTGCGCACACGCTTGCGGCAGGGTACGACATCGCGACTGAAGCGGGCCTCGAACGGACGATTCGCATACTCGATGCCACAGTGGGGCTTGACCGAGTCTTTGTGCTGCACGTGAATGATTCCAAGACGCCGCTCGGGTCGCGTGTCGACCGGCATGAGCATATTGGGCGCGGCAAAATTGGGCTTGCTGCGTTTCGAAGGATTTTGAATCATCCGCGTCTGGGGCCTGGGTTGCAGGGCGTGCCCGGGCGCGCGTTCATTCTCGAGACGCCGATTGATCGGCCGGGGGACGACCGGCGCAATGTTCGGGCACTGTGGGACCTAGTGGGAGTGAGCGTGCGGCAAGCGCCTCGGGCCGAGGACGGGTTCTCGATGCTGAAGCGCAGTAGAAAAGGCTTAACACAGAGGACACAGAGAACGCGGAGAACGCGGAGAACGCGGAGGAAGTTGAGTACGCGCAGGAGGACTGGCGCTTCCGCGAACACGAAAACGGCGGCGCGACCCCGCCGAAGTGCGAGGCGCAAGAAATCGTAAGGCGGTACGGTGAACGTGACGGAATACGATCCACAGGCGATTGAGAAGAAATGGCAGACGCGCTGGAACGCGGAGCACGTGTTCGAAGCGGACGTTGATCCTTCCAAGCGGAAATACTACGTGCTGGAAATGCTGCCGTATCCTTCGGGCACCATGCACATGGGACACATGCGCAACTACACGATTGGCGACGTGGTTGCGCGGTTCCGGCGCATGCAGGGCTTCCATGTGATACACCCGATGGGATGGGATGCATTCGGATTGCCGGCAGAAAACGCGGCGATACAACGTGGAATTCATCCGCGAGAATGGACGAACACCAACGTTGCTTCTTTCAAGCGAGTGATGCAGCGGTTCGGATTCAGCTATGACTGGCGGCGCGAAATTTCGACGTGCGAGCCGGAGTATTACCACTGGAACCAGTGGTTTTTTCTGCGGATGCTCGAGCGCGGCATCGCGTATCGAAAAAAGAGCCGCGTCAATTGGTGCCCGAAATGCGGGACGGTGCTGGCGAACGAGCAGGTGGTGAACGGCTGCTGCTGGCGTCATGAAGACACGCTGGTCGAGCCTAAGGAAATCGAGCAGTGGTTCCTGCGAATTACTCAGTACGCAAATGAACTGCTCGATGGGCTTAAAAGACTCGAAGGCAGCTGGCCAGAGCGCGTCCTGGCGATGCAGGAGAACTGGATTGGCAAATCGCGCGGCACGCGCGTGCGATATGCGGTCGAGGGGTTTCCAGGGACCTCGATTGAAGTGTTCACGACGCGTGTTGATACGGTCTACGGCGCCTCGGCGCTGATTCTTGCGCCGGAGCATCCGCTGGTGGAGAAACTGATCGACGGCGTAGACAATCAGGCTGCACTTCAGGAGGAACTACAGCGCCTGCGGCGGCGGCTCACTCGAGCGGCAGACATCGCCACAGCGGAAAAGGAAGGATTCTTCACCGGCCGATACGCCCAAAATCCTTTCAGTGGCTCGAAAATTCCGATATGGGTCGGAAATTTCGTGCTGATGGAGTACGGAACGGGCGCGGTGGGATGCGTCCCGGCACACGACGAACGCGACTTTGATTTCGCGAAGAAGTTCGGTCTCGCGATGCCGATCGTCATCCAGCCGAATGAGGGCGAACCTCTTACACCTGAAACGCTAAACGCCGCATTTGTCGACTACGGCAGACTGGTGGAGTCGGGGCCATACACTGGGCTTACGTCCCAGGAAGCCATCGAGAAAATGTCCGCCGACGCCGAATCGCGCGGTTTCGGTCGGCGCGAGGTCACATTCAGGCTAAAGGACTGGGGCATTTCGCGGCAGCGCTATTGGGGAACACCCATTCCGGTGATTTATTGCAAGAAGTGCGGGATGCTGCCGGTGCCTGACAAGGATTTGCCGGTGGTTCTTCCACCTGTGACGAAGTTTACGGGAGAAGGCCAATCGCCGCTCGCGAGTGTGCCGGAGTTTGTGAACGTGAAATGCCCGAAGTGCGGCGGCGCGGGGCGGCGCGAGACGGACACGATGGACACGTTCATCGATTCGTCTTGGTACTTCTACCGCTATACCGATCCGCACAATGATAAGGCGCCGTTCGATCCGGCGATCGTGCGCTACTGGTTGCCGGTCGATCAATACATCGGCGGGATCGTGCACGCCATTCTCCACCTCCTATACACACGATTTTTCTGCAAGGTGATGCGCGACCTGGGTTTAGTGAATCACGATGAGCCGGTGAAGCGCCTGTTCACCCAAGGATTGATCCTCAAGGGCGGCACGGCCATGTCGAAGTCGAAAGGCAACGTGGTGGGCGCCGAAGAAATGGCGGAGGAGTACGGCTGCGATACTGGGCGCCTGTACACGCTGTTTGCCGCGCCGCCGGAGAAAGACCTCGAGTGGAGTGAGAAAGACATTGAGGGCTGCACCCGCTTTCTGCAACGCGTGTACCGGCTCGTGTCGAAGCACGCCGAAAAGCTGGTGACTGCGCGGGCAGGCGGCACGGCGGGCGTGCCGATGGATTCGGCGACGCCGAAAGAAAGACTCCTGCTGCGAAAAGCGCATCAAGCGCTGCGCCGCGTGACGAATGACTTCGAGTCGCGCTGGCACTTTAATAGCGCGACGGCGCAGCTGATGGATTTAGTAAACGAAATTCATGGGCAGGAACCGCTCGAAGAGGGAATCCGCCCCGAAATTCTGAAAGAAGTGCTGGAGCTTTTGATCCTGATGCTGGCCCCAATGGTCCCGCATCTCGCGGAGGAGCTTTGGGAAATGCTTGGGCACAGGCAGCAGATGCTTGCGCGCGCCGCGTGGCCGAAGTTTGTTCCTGAGCTAGCGGCGGAAGACCAGGTAGAGGTCGTCGTACAACTGAACGGGCGAGTGAAGGGAAGACTGTTCGTTGAGGCAGGTCTCGGTAAGGACGAACTGAAAAATCGCGCAATGGCAGACTCAAAGGTGGCGCAACTTTTGGATGGGCAGCGCGTATTAAAGGTAGTGGTTGTGCCGGACAAACTGGTCAACCTGGTGGTCGGCTAGTGGGCCGGGTGCTGTAGTCCGCGCCGACTTTGTCGGGGCGGGGGATTTCCGCACCGGCGCAACAATCCTCGCCTCTGCCCCTTCGTAATGCTCAAGGTTAGAGAGGCGGCTACAGCAGAGGACGAAAGTTATGAGCGAGCGCGGCGGCATCGTCGTTCTGGATTTCGGCGGGCAGTACACTCAATTGATTGCCCGGCGAATCCGGGAGCAGCAAGTCTTCAGCGCGATCCTGCCTTGCACCGCGGGAATCGACCATATTCGAAAGTTCGAGCCGGTTGGCATCGTCCTTTCCGGTGGGCCGAATTCTGTTTACGACACTGGCGCGCCGCGCTGCGACACCGCTGTCCTGTCGATGGGGCTGCCCGTGCTCGGCATCTGCTACGGGCTGCAGTGGATGGCGCACACCTTGGGCGGCCGCGTCGAACGCGCCGACCGTCGCGAATACGGTCGGGCGGAGCTCGTCGTGAGGGACGGCTCGCCCCTCTTCGCGGGCATTCCGAAGAAACTCCGCATCTGGAACAGCCACGGGGATCACGTGCGCGCCTTGCCCGCCGGCTTCCACGTGACTGGCGAGACCGGCAACGCGGTCTCCGCCGCTGAAGACCCGGCGCGTCAGCTCTACGCCGTTCAGTTCCACCCGGAGGTCCGGCATACCGACTGCGGCTCGGAAATCCTTCGCAATTTTGTGTTCGACATCTGCCACGCGCGGCCCCTTTGGAGCGGCGCAGCTTTTATCGCTGAGACCGTGGAATCGATCCGCAAGCAGGTTGGTGAAGGCCACGCCATTTGCGCCCTGAGTGGGGGAGTAGATTCGGCGGTGGCCGCAGTCCTTGTTCATCGAGCGATCGGTGATCGGCTGACGAATGTCTTCGTCAATACGGGCTTGCTACGGAAGAATGAATTTGAGGAGACGCTCGAACTGCTGCGGAATCGGATGGGACTGAAGGTAATCGGCGTTGACGCGGCGAGCCGCTTTCTCGCGCGTCTAAAGGGAGTGGTGGATCCGGAAACGAAGCGCAAGCAAATCGGCGCGGAGTTCATCGCCGTGTTCGATGAACAAGCTCGCACGCTCGCGACCGGCCCGGGTCGGGCAGGTTTCCTGGCGCAGGGCACTCTCTACCCGGACGTGATCGAATCGGTGGCAGTGCGAGGCCCTTCCCAAACGATCAAGACGCACCACAATGTTGGAGGTCTTCCCGCGGATTTACCCTTTGTACTGATCGAGCCCCTTCGCGAGCTTTTCAAAGACGAGGTACGCCGCATCGGCCGCGACCTTGGCCTTCCCGGGGAGATGCTCACCAAACACCCGTTCCCCGGCCCAGGTCTCGCCGTGCGCCTCCTTGGCGAGGTGACTGAGGAACGCCTCGCCGCGTTGAGAGAGGCGGACGCCATCGTGGTCCAGGAAATTCGCCGTGCGGGGCTCTACGAAAAAGTTTGGCAGGCTTTTGCTGTGTTACTCCCGGTGCGCAGCGTCGGAGTGATGGGGGACGAGAGGAGCTATGGACTAACGGTCGCTGTGCGAGTCGTGGAATCGGAAGACGCAATGACGGCGGACTGGACGCGGTTACCGGCAGAAGTCCTGGAGCGTATCTCGACAAGAATCGTTAATGAAGTTCCCGGTATCAATCGAGTGGTTTATGACATAAGCTCGAAGCCACCGAGCACGATTGAGTGGGAGTAGGACCGAGTGCGAGTGGGAGCAAACTCCACAGGGTGACAGCGGAATGTCCCGTAATGAAACAATGGTCTATCGAGGATCGGCTGCGGCCTGGGTAGCGTCACTCTGATCATGATGCGACCCCGACGAGTGGTTCCCAGGCCTAGGAGCCGGTATGCCGGAGAGCGCAGAGCCCATACCAAGCGGCTCGGAAATCCGCCTGATTTCAGCGGCCGGCCATCTTCTGAGCCATGTAAAGTAGAAGCTGGCGGTCGTCTTCTTCGATCCGACCGAGCAACCTGCGAAACTTGCTCAGATAGCGGGCCTCTTTCCCGGTGCTGCCCCAAACGATATCGTCGGCGCTTTTGCGCTTCGGAAGATTGGGCATCTCGGGCGGCTCTTCTCCGTCATAGAAGAGTTGATAAAGAGGGACTTCGAGAGCGCGAGCCATTTTCTCGAGCGTCTCGATGGCCGGAACGGTATGGCCATTTTCAACACGCGAGATGTAGCAGCGAAGCAGTCCGGTGCGCTCTTCGATGTCTCCTTGGGAAAACTTCTTTTCTTCACGCAAAATGCGAAGTCGATCCGCGATAATCATGTCGGCATTGTTTCATAGGGTTATAATGGCCTGCAAGCGGAAAAGTTGATTTCTTGGAAGCCGCGCGAAACCGGAAAGCGATGGCAAACGTCACAAACTCAGGAGCTGTCGGCGGGGCGGCGGTTGCGAAAGGGACTGCAGCCGCAACGCCCGCGGAGATGGAGCGGCAGCTTGTGCGTCGCGCGCAGAGCGGCGACGCGAGTGCGTATGAGGAGTTGGTGCGGATTCACCAGCACCGCGTGCTAGCCGTTATCAGCGGAATCTTGCGCGGCAGCGCGGACGTCGAGGATGTGGCGCAGCAGGCGCTGGCGAAGGCTTACTTTTCGATCCGGCGATTCGACCAGCGGTCGGCGTTTGGCACCTGGCTGCATAAGATCGCAGTCAACGAGTGCTGGGATTATCTGAGAAAGAAGAAAGTGCGGCGCCTCGTGTACGAAGCAGACCTCAGTGAAGACCAGCTGCGAAAGATGGAATCGGCACCCGATCACGGCTATAGCGGCGGGCTGCCGCGAGAGGATGCCAGCCGGAGGCTCGAACACCAGCAACTCGTCGAGCGAATGCTGCGACAACTCGAAGAGAAGGACCAGCTGATGCTGGTTATGAAGGAAGTGGAAGGGTTTTCGGTTGAGGAAATCGGGGAGGTCCTGGGATTGAACGTTAACACGGTCAAGGTGCGGTTGTTTCGGGCCCGAGGACGTCTCGTGGAACTGTACCGGAAGCGGATGCAAAAGCGTCCCTCGCTGCCAGAAGGCCTCAGGCGGAGAAGGAGTGAAAAAGGTGTTTAGCAAATCGAATCTTCCGATGCGATGTCGCAAATTTGAATCGCGGTTTGAAGATTATCTCGGTGGCGCGCTGGACGCTGAGTTGGACGCGCACCTGGCCGAGTGCGACGATTGCCGCGCCGCAGTCCAGGATTCCAGGTTCGCGGGCAACCTGCTTCGCGCGGCGTGGGAGCCGGCCGGCGAGCCGAGCCGCGCCTTCGTGGCGAAGGTCATGGCGACGATTCAGAGAGAAGAAGCGCGTGCGGCATCGCCTGCCGCATTTTGGGCGCCGCTTGAATTTCTGGCTTCTCGTTTGTCTTTGACGGCGGCAATGCTCTTGCTTGCCTTGTCGGTGTACATGTTGGAATTTGCGCCGCGGCGGAGCGCTCCGACGCCAGAGATTCGCAATGAGTTAAGCACCAACGATTTTCCACAACCGCCTCGCGACCCGGTGAGCAACGAGGAAGTCCTGCAGTCTTTGGCGGAGATCAACTATGGACACGAGTAAAGGAAGCCGGAAAGCTGCGCTGCTCGTATTTCTCGTTTTCGTGCTCGGCATCGCGCTGGGCGCGGTGGGCACGATGGTGACCTCGCGCGTCGTCGCCGCCCGGCCCCAAGCTAGCCTTTTGCACAACCCTGCCGGCACGCTGGCGATGTTTACGGGCGGCTTGGACTTGACTCCCGATCAGCAGAAACAGCTCGAAGCCATCTTCAATGATACCCGCTCGCGGTACGCAGCGCTGCACCAGAAACTCGATCCCGAATATGAACAAGTCCGCGAGCAGGGAAGGGACAAGATTCGGCAAATTCTAACCCCGGAGCAGCGGCCGAAGCTGGAGGAGTTGCTCCACCGGATTGACGAAGAACGAGCCCGGCAAAGAGCCGAATCGGGGCGCTGATCGCCGCGAAAGTTATGCGGGCTCCGAGCGGAGCACCCGATTGGCCTATGAGTTCGTTAAGGTGCGGGAGATGAGTCGGCTCGTTCAATTTCTCAAGAGTTTGTGGTTGCGCTCGACGCTGCATCGTGCGCTTCTGGTTGCGCCGCCCGTCGCACTGATTCTCTGGTTGGGTTATATCTCCGTCGGGAACCGTTCGACCGCGCAGTATTTCAGCGCCAAAGTTGAGCACGGCGACATCGCGCAGATCGTGCAGGCGACCGGGACGATCAATCCGGTCAATACGGTTCCCGTCGGTTCTGTTGTCTCCGGAAACGTCGTCGCCGTCAGCGTTGATTTCAATTCCCAAGTAAAGAAAAACGACATCCTCGCGCAGATCGACCCAGTCCCATTCCAAACCACACTCTCCCAGTCCGAAGCCGACTACCAGAACTCTGTCGCCAATGTAAAAAGCCTTGAGGCCCAAATCGAAACGTCTCGCGCGAATGTGGAGAACATGAAGGCGAATGTGGCGAAGGCCCAGGCCGCGCTGAACGACGCGGACGTGACCCTGAAGCGCACCAAGGTGCTAGCGGAGCAAGGGGTCTTCTCAGCGCAGCAAAAGGACGATGCGCAGGCGACGTATGACGGCGCACTCGCCAGCCTGCACGCGGCCCAGGCGCAAGAGGTTCAGTCGGAAGCCCAATTGAACGCGACCATCGCGCAACGCGATCAAGCGAAGGCCCAAGTACAAATGAAGAAGGCGGCGGTGGACTCCTCGCGGCTGCAGTTGGGCTACTGCACCATTCGGGCCCCCATCGACGGAACAGTCATCAATCGCACCGTGAATGTAGGCCAGCCGGTGGCGGCCAGCCTGCAGGCGCCAAACCTCTTCAGCATTGGCCAGGACTTGAAACACATGCTTGTTTACTCCAACACTGACGAGGCTGACGTTGGGCGCATCAAGGTAGGCAAGCAGGCGAGCTTCCGGGTGGATTCGTTTCCACGCGAAACGTTCTATGGAACTGTTGCTCAGGTTCGCATGAACGCCACGACGATACAGAACGTCGTGACCTACAACACCATGATCGCCTTTGACAATCTTGACCTGAGGCTCTTTCCAGGGATGACGGCGTATGTGTCCATTCCTGTGGCAGAGGCCAAGAGCGTCGTCAAAATTCCCAACGGCGCGCTGCGGTTCAAACCGGACCTGTCGGACAGCGAACGGTCTGCGCTCTACGCAAAATACGGAATCAAAGACAACGCGCGTGCGACGGCGGCTGGGCGCATTGCGGCGGCTGGTGGTGCGGGAGCTGGCGACAATTCGGCTGGCGCAGGCGCAGGTGGTGGGGCTCGAGCAAATGGGGCTCCGCAGGGACAAGGTGCTCGTGGCGGTCAAGGGCAAGGTCCCGGGGGCGGACGCAGAGGGCAAGGCGGTTCGGGCGACGGCGCCGGCGATTCAGGCGGCGGGCGGAGCGGGTCCGGGGCCAGCAGGCGTGAAGACAGCGGAATCGTGTGGAAGTTGCTTCCAAACAAATCTCTTGAACCGGTGCAGGTTACGCTGGGCGTCACGGACTTTACGTTTACGGAGTTGGTCAGCGGCAACATAAGTCCGGGCGACGATCTCGTCATTGGCCAGTCGTCGAACAAGAATTCGGCCTCACAAGCGAACGGACGCGGTCCGGTGGGCGGTCCTGCCGCGCCAGGCGTGCCGCGCAGGTTTTAGTTTGTGAGCCAAAACTCTTCAACAGTGAGCCTGATGCCAGCGACTACCGAACCTCAAGGAGCTGGGTCGGGCGGCAATCCCGTCATTCGCCTCGAGAACGTTTTTAAAACCTACGACCTCGGAGAAATCCAAGTTCAGGCGCTTCGCGGCGTCTCCCTTCAAGTGCGTGAAGGGGAATTCGTAGCCGTGATGGGGCCCTCCGGCTCGGGCAAGTCCACGATCATGAATATTTTGGGATGCCTCGACCGCCCAACCAAGGGCAGGTATTTTCTGGACGGCGTCGACGTTTCGCGAATGTCTAAAACCGAATTGGCACGGATCCGGAACCGCAAGTTGGGATTTGTATTTCAGCAGTTCAATCTGCTTTCTCGAACCTCGGCGCTGGAGAACGTTGAGTTGCCCACGGTGTACGCGGGCATCAGCCCGGAGGAACGTGAGCGGCGGGCGATGGAATCGCTCACCCGGGTAGGATTGGCGGATCGTGCGGGGCATCATCCGTCCCAACTCTCCGGCGGACAGCAGCAACGTGTCGCCATCGCGCGGGCGCTCGTGAACACGCCGTCTATTTTGCTCGCCGATGAGCCAACCGGGAACCTCGATAGTCGGACCTCGGTGGAGATCATGGACATTCTGCAAACGCTGAACAACGAGCAGGGTCTGACGATTGTGCTGGTGACCCACGAGCCGGATATCGCGCAATACTCGAAGCGCACAATGCTGTTTCGCGACGGCAAGCTCGTGCGTGACAGCTTTGTGCCGGACCGGCTCTTGGCACGAGAAGTGTTGAAGTCGCTTCCAACGGTCGAGGAGCAAGCTGCGGAGGATGCCGAACAAGAAGCCCGCCAAGCTAAGTTAGCGGAGGCGGATACAACTTTATGAGTTTGGCCGTCTGCGGGGGTGGTGGTGCATGGATTTCATGAATACATTTCGCGTAGCGCTGCGGGCCTTGGCGCGCAACAAGATGCGTTCGGCGCTGACGATGCTCGGCATCATCATCGGTGTGGCCGCGGTGATCGCGGTTGTCAGCATTGGACAGGGAGCTCAATATCTGGTCCAGCAAGGCATTCAGGCCATGGGGACGAACGCCGTGTTCATCGCGGCGGGAAGCAACCGGGCAGGCGGCGTGCGGCAGGGATATGGCGGCGTCAAGACGCTGACCATTGACGACATGAACGCAATCCTCCGGGAAATCCCCCTCATTAAGCAGGCTGCGCCCGCGGTGCAAAGCCGCCAGCAAGTGGTGTACGGCAATCAAAATTGGAACACGAGCGTCACTGGAACAACTCCGAATTATTTCGATATTCGAAATTGGCCCGTCCAAGCGGGGTCGGTTTTTAGCGAGGAAGAAGTCGATCTTGCAGAGAACGTTTGCGACATTGGAACGACGGTCGCTAAGATTCTGTTCGCGGATGAGAATCCAGTCGGGAAAACGTTGCGCGTCGGAAACCTCCCGTTCCGCGTGGATGGAGTGCTGGAATCGAAAGGCCAGAACGTGACCGGGCAAGACCAGGACGACGTGATTTTTGCTCCGTACACGACCGTGCAGCGAAAAATCTCGGGCATTACATGGCTGCAGTTCATCAATGCGTCAGCCGTCACACAGGAAGCCTCTCTGGCGGCGGTCGCTCCCATTACCAGCTTGCTGCGCGAGCGGCACCGCATTCGGAACGGCGACGACGATGACTTCTTGATTCGCACGCAGGCCGATATCGCCGATCTCGCGAATCAGACGCAATCCGTGATGACCATGCTCCTGGGAGGGATCGCGTCGGTGTCGCTGTTGGTCGGCGGGATCGGGATCATGAACATCATGCTCGTATCCGTCACGGAGCGGACCCGCGAGATCGGCGTCCGAATGGCCGTTGGAGCAACGGAAGACGATGTGCGCCGGCAGTTCCTCGTGGAAGCGGTAACGCTCAGCATGATGGGCGGTGCGATTGGGATTGTCTTAGGACTCGTAGGGTCGGCGCTGATTAGCAATTTTCTAACGTGGCCGACGCTCATTTCCGGCAAGGCCATAGTAGCTGCTGCTATATTTTCGGCAGCGGTGGGGATTTTTTTCGGATACTATCCGGCGCACAAAGCGGCCCAGCTCGACCCCATTGAAGCGTTGCGATACGAATAGCATTGGATGCTCAGATTGCTGTGCAGAGATCCAGAGGCTGCGGCTCGTATTCCTTTAGAAGGGAATATCTTCGTCGGTAACCTCTGGAGCCGCGTGCTCGTCGCCGGCGGGAGCATGCGGTTCGGCATCGAAATCTCCTGAGGCAGCGGCCGCGCTGCGCGCCGCTTCGCCCGTCGAATCCGCTCGCGAACCTAGCATGCGAAAATTAGTTGCTACGATTTCGAAGCTTGTTCTCTTTTGATTTTCCTTGTCGGTCCACTCGCGCGACTGGATTCGGCCCTCGAGGTAAATTTGCGCGCCCTTTTTGAGGTACTGCTGGGCAATTTCGGCCTGCTTTCCCCAGACGACAATCTTGTGCCACTCGGTGCGCTTTTGTCGCTCACCGCTCCGGCTCTTATAAGTTTCGTCGGTCGCAAGCGAGAAATTGCACACTGCCTGACCGGAGCCCGTGTATCGGGTCTCTGGATCGCGGCCCAGGCGTCCCACAAGAATCACTTTGTTCACAGACATACTTTTCTCCAATGATGCGAGGACGATAGCACGGCGATGAGCGGCGCGCAAATCTGGAACGGCGGGCAAGGAACGATCTCAGTGCCGTTGTTCTCTGTTCTAAATTTTTCGATTCTAAAGGCTTA
>Ga0307478_10000294_pt1 | contig 53861 bp, 39 predicted proteins | sample atmos_gasesECM4C_2_FD_203713 | JGI IMG/M metagenome (GOLD analysis project Ga0307478, IMG submission 203713) | Hardwood forest soil microbial communities from Morgan-Monroe State Forest, Indiana, United States - atmos_gasesECM4C_05 | ecosystem: Environmental > Terrestrial > Soil > Temperate...
GGGGAGGTGGCAGTTTCTACGCTGCGCGAGCCGCACCTGGTTATTGTGTTCGACAAGAATGGGCGGGACGTGAGGGAATTCGGCGACCCGGAGGATCTGACCGAGCGAGCCGATCTCAACCGGTTTCTCAACGTGGGTCAACTGGCGAGCGACGGCAAGGGCCATCTTTTCTATGGGTTTGCGTATACGCCGGAGGCGACGGTCCGCGAATACGACCGATTTGGGTATGCCGGGCAGGATATGCAATATACGGCGGTGGAGGCAGCGGCGGTGGCGCAAGCAGTGCGGCGGGAAATCCGGCGGCAGGAGAAAAAAAATGGGGCGCCGATCTTTAAGCGCGTTCTGAACGCGGTGGGCGTGGACCGTGAGTCCGGCGATGTTTGGATGGGCGTGAGCAACGAGCTCTATCGATTCGATAAAGACGGCACGCGACGGGCTGGCTACAAGGTGTATACGGCGGAAGGAGCGCGGCTGGAACCGAACACGATTGTGGTGGAGAAAGATCGTTTGTTGATCGGCAGCGACCCTTTGGGCGTATACATTTTCGAGCGCCCGGATAAAAAAAGTTCGGAGTAGTTCGAGTTTTCCTCAGGCGCTGCTTGTGCATTTTTTCGAACGGCAACGAGCGAGTAGCAAAATTTTTGCTAAATTCCCTTTCGAATCAGTGCGTCGCGGATAGCCGAGACGATTCCCCGGCTTGTGGAAAAACTGTGCAAGCGGTGTGAACGCATCCCAACTGCTTCGCGCACTTTTCGCTTGCCCCCTGCGCTTCAATCGGCGACAATCCCGCGCTGTCAGATGGCAGTGCTGGAGAGGGCCGAAGGTTTTGAAGTGACGCGCGGGACATCAGGGGCAAATGGGATGCTCCGGCGCGGGAAGACCCCGACGTTCTGAAAATCGATAGCGCGGTATACTGAATTTTGCTTTCCACAACTTTTTCACATCTGTGGAAATAGCTGAGGGTGCGTCTTTTTCTCGTGATGACAGCTGCCACCAATCCGGCGCGTGAGCGCGAACCAGTCAATGCATGGGATAAGTTTCTCGAACTCGTCAAATCCAGGGTCAGCATAAATACGTATACGACGTGGTTCCAACCTACGCGGCTGAACCGCACCGATGGGGACAACCTGTACGTGCAGATCCCCAGTACGGTGTTCCGGCAGGTGCTAACGCGGACGTACGGAGACATCGTCAAGGCGGTTTTCCACCAGTTGGGCACCCCCAACCTCAAAGTTCAATACGTATGCACAGAGGAAGAGGCTGCGCCGGCGGCCGCCGTGGCGCCTCCCAAACAGTCCAAGCTTGATTTTGAAAATAACGACCACCAGTTGAATGCGCGCTACACGTTCGACAGCTTCGTGGTCGGCAAGTCCAATGAATTTGCGCATGCGGCGTCTCGCGCAGTGGCCGAGCAGCCTTCCAAGGCGTACAACCCGCTGTTCCTGTACGGCGGGGTGGGGATGGGCAAGACGCACTTGATGCATGCAATTGGGCACACCATCAAGAAGCGCAATCCGGCGATGCGGCTGTGTTACGTCAGCGCGGAGAAATTCACGATTGAAGTGATCAATTCGCTGCGCTTCGACCGCATGATCACGTTCCGCGACCGCTTTCATACAGTGGACGTGCTGCTGGTCGACGATATTCAATTTATTGCCGGCAAGGAACGCACACAGGAAGAGTTTTTTCACACGTTTAATGCCCTTTACGAGCAGCAGAAGCAAATCGTGATTTCGTCGGATTGCTTGCCGAAAGATATCAATTCGATTGAGGAGCGGCTGCGTTCGCGTTTCGAATGGGGACTTATTGCGGACATCCAGCCGCCGGACCTGGAAACCAAGATCGCGATTTTGCAGAAGAAAGCGGAGAATGACCGGTTCCCTTTGCCGGACGATGTAGCCGAATACATCGCGAGGGCTATTAAGTCCAACGTGCGGGAGCTCGAAGGGGCGCTGACACGGCTGATGGCCTATGCGTCGCTGACTGGCGTCACCGTGTCGCTGGCCACCGCGCAGCAGGTGTTGCGCAATATTATTGCTTCGCAGGAAAAGCGAGTCACGATCGATCTGATCCAAAAAAGGGTCAGCGAGCATTTCAATCTGCGCGAGCAGGATCTGAAGGTGCGCAGTAACACACGGGCCATTGCCTACCCGCGCCAAATAGCCATGTACATCGTCAAACAGCTCACGACTGCATCCTTGCCAGAGATCGGCCGTCAATTTGGCGGCAAACATCACACCACTGTGCTTCACTCGATAAATAAAATCGAAGAGTTGCGCCGCTCCGACAAAGACGTGAATCGCATCATTACCCGCCTGATGGACGCTTTGCAGTAGTCTTCGTTCCGCTTTCAATTTTTGGGCCTAGTGTGACGCCGAGCGTTGCCCTTCGGACGCATTCGCACTGGTGCCGTCAGCGAAAAAAAGGCGGCAAGACCGCCGCACTCCAAATTCTTGCGCTCAATCAAGCTGTGAAGATCATCTGGGAATCGTATGCAATTTCTGTTGATGGCGTTGGATGAAATGGAAGCGGACCCGGTCGGCGAGTGCTGCGTCCCGGGTTTTTCCGCTGTTCACACAATTCGACGCGGCTTGACGCTTGCCGTATCCGATGCAGGGCACACTAGTTGGAGCGGTTTCCACTAATCCACAGGGATCATCACAACAACAAGACTGTAATTCCATTTGAAACCAATTCAGAGGGCCTAATTATGTTGGAATTTGTGATTATGACTTGTTGTTGATAAAGATCGAGGGTTGGAGCTGTGCTGGCTCGTGCGAGGGCATTGAACCGGAATGGAATCCACGCCTGGGGCTCATTTCCACAGGAAAAATTGTTCGGTGGGACTTTATACTTCATGGGAAAACGAGTAGAGTACCGCAGCAGTTTAGAACGCCATTGACCGCGCTGCGGTCGCAAGGTAACAATGACAGCACCCGTAACCGTCCGCGAGGATCAACAATCGATGGAATTCAGCGTTGCAAAGTCCGCGCTGTTGAATGAGCTCAGTACCACACAGGGTGTGGTCGAGCGCAAGACCACTATTCCCATTTTGTCCAATCTTCTTGTGGAGGCCAAAGGCAGCCACCTCAACATTACCGCTACGGATCTTGAGCTCAGTATTCGCACCTCTTGCGAAGCCAAGGTGAAAAAAGAGGGTGCCGGCACCATACCCGCGAAGAAATTATTGGAGTTGGTGCGGCTGCTGCCGGAAGGCGAAATCAAGGTAAAGCTGCTGGAAAATCACTGGGTGGAAATCGTCAGCGATCGCAAGAAGTACAAGCTGGTGGGCATGGCCAAGGAGAATTTTCCGGCGCTGCCTGCGATGCCGCACACGCTGGTCAAGATTTCGGCGCCGGTCATGGAAAGCCTGATCGCCAAAACCAAGTTTGCGATTTCCATGGAAGAGTCACGCTATACACTGAACGGCGGGTTGATGATCTTGAAGCCGGATTCACTGGCGATGGTGGCCACCGATGGCCACCGGTTGGCGCTGGCTGAGACGGATCAGAAACTAACCGGCTTGAACGGCGAGATGAAGGTACTGATCCCCAAGAAGGCGATGGACGAAGTGGAGAAATTGTCGGCGGGAGCAGGTTCGGACGCACAGATCGATTTCGCCAAGGACGAAAGCAATCTTTTCTTCCAGGTGGGCCATCGTTTGTTGATCTCGCGCATTCTGACGGGCCAGTTCCCGAATTATGAGGCGGTGCTGCCACGTGAAAATAACAAGACCGTGGTGTTGGAGCGCGCGGAGCTTACCGACGCGGTGCGCCGCGTTTCGCAACTAGCCGATCAGCGCTCGCATGCCGTGAAGCTGGCGGTGTCGAAGGAAGGCATCGAGATCTCGGCCTCCAGCCCGGAGTACGGTGAAGCGAAAGAAAATATCGACAAGGATTACAGAGGCGAGCCGATCGCCATTGGTTTCAATTCCACGTATATGCTGGATTTTCTTTCCGCGGCGGCGGATGGTCCAGTGAGCATCGAGCTGAAGGACGAGCAATCGGCCGGCCAGATGCGACCCCTGGCAGATGAAAGCTACCGCTACCGCTACATCATCATGCCCATGCGCATCTGACCGGACCGATTGAAGTGACAAACTGTCATTTCAATTCATGAGCCGGCTGATACGAGAGATATTCTCGTAATAGATTGAAATAGCGACACTTACTTGCCCTCCCCGGCACGAAAAACCTTGAGAAAATCAGTTAGATCACGTAGAATATGTGAGTAGTTTCTTGCTGTTCGGTTCCTTCTAATTTGGCCCGTCCCAGCAGACTGGGACACGTCCGCCAAGCGATTGCGATGGCAGTTTTTGGGCTCTGCGCCTGTCGCGCCAGGCAGGCCAGGAGCTTGGCCTTGCGTCCTTGGAGTGAAAGCCTGGTGAACTTTGCAGCTAAGTTCGCCGGGTACCAAGCCTCCGCCACGTCTCGCTGCGCGAGATGGGATGGAGCAGAAACCCTACGAGTTCCGGTCGCACGCGGCCGGGATCAAAGGGTAAGGCGACGCACGGAGAAAAAGTCCGCATCCACGCCTTCCCTCGATATGAGTTGTAAAAGCGATCTGCGCGTAGTTCGCGTCTGAGCGCGAGTCCGCGAGGCTGTTGCGATAGCTCGGTGTTTCGTCAGGAGAATGAATGGGCGACAAAGAGGACAAGCCGGAAAAAGAGACGGTGGTCGGGAAAGCTCCCGGGCATCAGTACGACGCGAAGTCCATCAAGGTGCTGGGCGGACTGGAAGCAGTGCGCCTGCGTCCTGCGATGTATATCGGGTCGACCGGCGAAATGGGTTTGCACCATCTGGTGTGGGAAGTGGTGGACAACTCGGTTGACGAAGCCATGGCCGGGTTCGCTGACGAAATCAATGTGACCGTGCACGCCGATGATTCCGTAACCGTGGTCGATAATGGCCGCGGCATTCCGGTGGACATGCACGCCACAGAAAAGCGTCCTGCCGCGGAAGTAGTGCTGACGGTTTTGCATGCCGGCGGAAAATTCGACAGCGATACCTACAAAGTTTCCGGCGGGTTGCACGGCGTGGGCGTGTCAGTGGTTAACGCGCTTTCGGACTGGCTGGAGTTGGAAATTTCGCGCGACGGCGGCGTCTGGGAACAGACCTACGAAAAGGGCAAGCCTACTTCCAAGTTGAAGCAGACGGGGAAGACGCGCAAGACCGGAACGAAAGTCACCTTTCATCCGGATCCATCGATTTTCGATAAGACGAGTTTCAGCTTTGACACGCTGGCGCAGCGCTTGCGCGAATTGGCCTTTCTCAACAAAGGCCTGAAAATCACGCTGGGCGATGAGCGCACCGAAAAGAGCACGGAGTTTCGCTTCACCGGAGGGATCGCGGAATTCGTCAAGCACCTCAATCGCGGCAAGGCCACTCTGCACGATTCGCCGATTTATATGGAAGGGAAGCGCGGTACCGTCGAAATCGAAATCGCGCTGCAGTACAACGATACTTACGGCGAGAACGTTTTTGCTTTCGCGAATACGATCAACACGGTTGATGGTGGCACGCACCTTTCCGGCTTCCGTTCGGCACTGACCCGGTCAATCAACAACTTCGCATCGTCGACCGGCATGCTCAAAGAGCAGAAGGACGAAGTCAGCATCAGCGGCGATGACGTGCGCGAAGGGCTGGTGGCGGTTATCAGTGTGCGATTGCCGCAGCCCCAGTTTGAAGGGCAGACCAAAGGCAAGCTCAATAGCGACATCAAGGGCGATGTCGAACAGTTGGTGAACGAGCGGCTCGGAGATTGGTTCGACAAGCATTCGACGGTGGCACGGCGCATTATCGGCAAGTGCATTGAGGCCGCGCGCGCACGCGAAGCTGCGCGCAAAGCTCGCGAGTTGACCCGCCGGAAATCCGCTATGGATTCCAGCGGCTTGCCCGGCAAACTTGCCGATTGCCAGGAACGCGATCCTTCACGCTGCGAGCTGTTCGTCGTCGAGGGCGAATCGGCCGGCGGCTCGGCAAAAATGGGCCGGGACCGGAAATATCAGGCGATTCTACCGCTGAAAGGCAAAATTCTTAACGTCGAAAAAGCGCGTTACGACAAAATGCTCGGCCACGAAGAAATTCGGGCCATCATCACCGCGTTGGGAACGGGGATCGGCAAAGACGATTTCGACGCCGGCAAACTGCGCTACCACAAAATTATTCTGATGACTGACGCGGACGTCGATGGCAGCCACATTCGCACGCTGCTGCTCACTTTCTTCTTCCGGCATATGAAGGAGCTGATCGATCGCGGGCATGTGTACATCGCGCAGCCGCCGTTGTACCGGGTCAAGCGCGGAAAGACGGAGCGCTACATCCGCGACGAAAGCGATTTCGCGCACGAGTTGATGAAGCGCGCCACCGAAGATCATGTCGTCAAGGCCAAGGAAGGCGTCTCCCTGGAAGGCGCGGGGCTGACGAAATTTTTGCTCAATGTGCAGGAGTACGAGGCGGCCGCCGCAAAACTGGGACGCCGCTTGCGCGAACCGGGCTTGGTGGAGTTGCTTTCGGAGAGCGGCCTGGAAAAGAAAACCGATTTTGAGGACAAGAAGGCGCTGGAGAAATTTCTGAAGGAAGTCGACAAAGCGAAGCTCAAGCTGGAAGGCAAAATCGCTTTTGATGAAGAGCACAGCCTGCACGAAATCCAGTTTGGGCCGCCGCACAGCCAGAAAATCAACTGGGCGTTGGCCTCAACCGCGGAATACAAGCGCTTGCGATCGCTGGCGAAGCTGATTGAGGAATTCAACAAGCCACCCTTTGTGATCACCAACAACGGCTCGAAGGTGACCAAGGAAAAGGCGCAGGATGTATTGAACTACGTGGTGGAGGACGCCAAAAAAGACTTCACCATCACGCGATTCAAGGGCCTGGGGGAAATGAACGCCGAGCAGCTTTGGGATACCACCATGAATGCGGAGACGCGCACGCTGCTGCAAGTGAAACTGGAAGATGCGGTGGCCGCGGAAGTTATTTTCACGACGCTGATGGGCGAAAACGTGGAAGCGCGGCGCAAATTCATTGAGGAAAACGCACTGGAAGTGGTCAACCTGGACATTTGATTCGATAAGGCAAAGCTGATGGCAGAGACGGGCGAGGGGGCGACTCGGGATGCGGTGCGCTGGGGCTTGCTCCTGGCGGCGGTAGCGGTTTCCGGATATCGGCTGCCGGGGACGTTTCGCAATTTTCAGCAGTGGCGCGCGGCCTTGGCGATCGATCCACCGGCCGCAGATTTGTACAGGACCGCGTTCACGGTCAACGCAGTGGGAATAGTCCTCGTTTTCCTGGTCGCAACCGGGATCTTTTATTTCCTCCGGCCGCGGGCCGCGAAGCAGCCGTGACGTATCAACTTGGCTGGGCCACACTGCCAGGACTGCGTGGGTTAAGCTGCAGCGAATTTCGCGCCACACCCACCGCAGCACCTGATAACGAGCGGGGGGTAGCAGTGGAATTTGGGACCGAGGCTGCGCGCGACGATTTTTTGCGCCAACTTGAAGAGCATTTTGCTGGACTGCGCTTTACCAACGCTGCCGACGCCTTCGACAGTGTAAGGGCGTACGTGCTAGCAGAAGCAGCAAAGAAGTAGGTCTGGCAAGGGGATAACCAGGAAATGGCCGACGAGACAAATAAATCGATCCTGCTTCCGGTGGATATCGAAGCGGAGATGCGCAAGTCATATCTTGATTATGCGATGAGCGTGATTATCGCGCGGGCGCTGCCTGATGTGCGCGACGGCCTTAAGCCGGTGCAGCGGCGCATCCTGGTGGCCATGAACGATCTGGGCCTGGCGTCCAATCGCGGCTACCGCAAATGCGCGAAAATCTGCGGCGACACCTCCGGAAATTATCATCCGCACGGTGAGGCGGTCATTTATCCAGCGCTGGTGAGGTTGGCGCAAGATTTCAACATGCGCTATCCGCTGATCGATGGTCAGGGGAATTTTGGATCGGTCGACGGCGATCCTCCGGCGGCCATGCGGTACACCGAAGCGCGGCTGGCGAAGATCAGCGAAGACATTCTGGCCGATCTCGAAAAAGAGACGGTCGATTTCGTTCCCAATTTCGACCAGACCCGGGAAGAGCCATTTGTTCTTCCATCGCGCATCCCCAATCTGTTGGTCAACGGCGCGAGTGGCATTGCGGTGGGGATGGCCACCAACATTCCGCCGCACAATCTTCGCGAAATCGTGGATGCGGCGATTCTGCTTATCGACAAGCCTGACTCTACGCTAAAAGAAGTGATGAGACTGGTGCCTGGGCCAGATTTCCCGACGGGTGCCTACATCGCGGGGCGCGAGGGCATCGAAGCCGCCTACAAGACCGGACGCGGCAGTTTTATGATGCGCGCCAAGGCAGCCATCGAGGAGATGGGCAAGGACCGCGAAAACATCGTCATCACCGAAATTCCGTATCAGGTCAACAAGGCCAGGCTAATCGAGCGCATCGCCGAGCTGGTGCAAACCAAGAAAATCGAAGGCATTGCCGACGTCCGCGACGAATCGTCTCGCGAGGGAATGCGGATCGTCGTGGAAATCAAGCGCGGCGAAGAATCGCAGCTGATCCTCAACAATCTTTTCAAGTACACGCAGATGCAGGAATCGTTTGGCATGATCCTGCTGGCCATCGTCGCAGGGCAGCCGCGCGAGCTGGGCCTGATCCCGCTGATCAAGCTGTTCATCGAGCACCGCGTTGAGGTGGTGCGCCGGCGCACGGTCTACGAGTTGCGGAAGGCTCGCGAGCGCGAGCACATTTTGGTCGGCTACCAGATTGCGCTCGACCACCTTGACGATGTCATTCGAATCATTCGGGGCTCGGCCAGCCGCGCCGAAGCCAAAGAAAACCTGCTCAAGTATTTCACCGAGCAGGACGTCACCATCACGGAAAACGGCAAGTCCAAGAAACTCGAAGGAGTCAAGCTGGACGGCCGTAAATATAAGCTCGGCGCTCTGGAAAGCGAAGCGAGCACGCGCGGCGCCACGCCTGGCCTGACTCCGATCCAAGTCGACGCCATTCTTGAATTGCAACTGCATCGCCTTACGCAGCTATCCGTCGACGAAATTCTCAAGGAACTGAAGTCCATCCGCGAACATATTGCGGAACTGGAAGAGATTCTTTCCAGCGACAAAAAGCTGAAGCAGGTCATCACCGGCGAGCTGAAGGAAGTGCAAAAAGCGTACGGCGACGAGCGGCGAACGCAGATCGTGGACAAGGTCGACGAAATCAAGCTGGAAGACTTGATCGCCGATACCGAGATGCTGATCACGGTCAGTCATGCCGGCTACATCAAGCGGACGGCAGCAGATACCTATCGCCACCAGTCACGCGGGGGAAAAGGCCGCATAGGCGCGCGCACCAAGGAAGAGGATTTCGTCGAGCACCTGTTCATCGCCTCGGCGCACAGTTATATTTTGCTGTTCACTTCCAAGGGCCGGGTGTACTGGCTGAAAGTTTACGAATTGCCGGAAGCGGCGGCAGCAACCAGAGGCAAAGCCATTTCGAGTTTGGTCAAGTTTCAGGAGGACGAGAAACTTACCGCGCTGGTCGCCGCGCGCAATCTGGAAGAAGAGGGGCAGTTCGTATTCATGGCCACCAGCAACGGTACAGTAAAGAAATCGGCGCTTACGGAATTTTCCAATCCACGCTCTACGGGAATTATCGCCATTACGCTGGATGGGAAGGATGAATTAATCGGCGCGAAACTCACCGACGGCAAGAAAATGATTTTCCTCGCCAGCCATGAAGGCCAGGCCATACTTTTCCGGGAGACCGAAGTCCGCCCGATGGGCCGCGGCGCGGGTGGCGTAAACGGTATGGACCTCGATAACGAAGACTACGTGGTGAGCATGGACGCGGTGCAGCCGGATTTTGCGATTATCGAAAAGGAGCACCAGCAAACGACGCAAAACCTGGAAGAGCTGGAAAACGAGCACATTCGGGACTCGCTGACCACGTTAATGCTGACCGTCGCGGAAAAAGGCTTTGGAAAGCGTACGCCGCTGGCGGAATACCGGATTACGTCCCGCGGCGGCAAGGGCGTGGTCAATATGAAGACCACCGACCGCAACGGCTCGGTGGTGGCCACGCTGCAGGTCACGGAAGAGTCCGACGTGATGATTATCACGCACAACGGCAAAGTTATCCGCGTTCATGCCAACGAAATTCGCGAGGCTGGGCGGTCGACACAGGGAGTTCGCTTGCTGCGTCTCGATGACGATGATTCGGTGGCTGCCGCTGCTGTGTTGCAGGAAGAGAATGACGAGGAGAAGAAGTAGTTGGCCGTAGCCAAGCGGCAAGGACAGCCAGATAGCGTGATCCGGGATTGAGTCTCGGCCCTATTGAAAACTAAATCGTCGGAGCACAAGCGGACGCGTATGCCACCAAGTACGGCGTGAGCCCTGCTCAATGGTAAAATCCTCGCCCTATGACATTCAGCAGCCGCCTTGTCGGCAAGCTTTTCCTCGCATGCTCTGTGTTGTTTCTTGTGGCTTCGGTTGCCTCGGCGCAGAAGCGCAATCCCAACAAACCTTACCTGGTATACATCGGCACTTACACGAATAAGACGTCTAGCAAAGGAATCTACGCATACCTGTTCGATCCCGGCACCGGCAAGCTTTCATCGCTCGGCGTGGCCGCGGAATCTGAGGATCCCTCTTTCCTCGCGGTGCATCCCAGCGGGAAATATTTGTATGCGGTAAATGAAACGGATAATTTCGGCGGCCAGAAGAGCGGTGCGGTCAGCGCGTTCGCGATTGACTCGAAAACGGGCAAGCTCGCGCTGCTCAACCAAGCTGCCACGCAGGGCGGGGGCCCTTGCCATGTCTCGATCGACAAAACTGGCAAGTTTGTTCTGGTCGCGAATTACGGCGGAGGCAGCGTCGCGGCATTTCCCATTCGGGAAGACGGCAGCGTTGGTCCCACCTCGGCATTCGTCCAGCATTCCGGCTCCGGCGTCGACAACGAGCGCCACACAAGGCCGCACGCGCACTGGATCGGCACATCGCCGGACAATCGCTTCGCGCTTGCCGCCGATCTCGGGCTCGACGAAGTCCTGGTGTACCGCTTCAACGCAGCCAAAGGCGCGCTCACTCCCAACACTCCGCCATTCGTCAAACTAAATCCTCGTTCGGGCCCGCGTCACTTGGCCTTCCATCCCAACGGCAAATTCGTGTATGCCCTAACGGAAATGGAAAACAGTGTCACTGCCTTTGCGTACAAGGCCAGTAATGGGTCGCTCTCTCCATTGCAAACGCTTTCTGCGCTTTCGGTTTTGCACAAAGATTATTCGGGACCCAAGGAGGCCGCGGAAATTGTCGTACATCCGAGCGGGAAGTTTCTTTACGCCTCCAATCGCGCCGGCATCGATACCATTTCTGTCTTCTCCATTGATCAGGCCAAAGGCACGCTCCAGCTCAAGAATGAATATCCCACGATGGGCAAGACTCCCCGCAATTTCGCGATTGATCCCACCGGCAAATTCCTTCTCGCCGCCAACCAAGAATCCAACAACATCGTCGTCTTCCGCATCGATGCCATCACCGGTGCGCTAACTCCCACTGGGGACCCCGTGGAAGCTCCCGCGCCGGTCGGCATAACCTTTGTGGCGGTCCCGTAACGCGCCGCGCTACATTACATGCCGGGCCCAATGTCGTCCTGCGTTACAATCGCGGATTCGTATCCGCTCTTTTTCTGGAGAAACGAATGATCTGGTCTTGCGTCGGCTGCTCGTTCCTCGTCCGAAATTATTCCCTACTGGCAGTTTTGGCTGTTATGCCTGCATTAGTCAGGGCCGATGAGACGGCTCCCGCGCGGGACCCGAAGCAAGAGGTCAACGAGGCCTACACGGCGAAAATCAAGAAATACACGACCGCATCGGTGTTCACCTCGCCGCTGGTCGATTATTTGCCGGCCTCGAAAAATGTTCCCACTCCGGAGGTCGTCCTCGGCGACGTTTCCGGTGCGCCGGGCATTCTGCCGTACGCCGAAGATGTCTACAAGTACATGCGGCTGCTGGAAAAGGCCACTCCGCGCGTGAAGGTCTTCTCTATCGGAACAACTGAAGAAGGCCGCGAGATGATCGCCGTCGCCGTGTCGTCCGAGGAAAATCTAAAGCAGCTAGAGGAAAATCGCGCGCGACTGGCCAAGCTTGCCGATCCGCGCACCATCGAACTTGACGACGCCGAGGCCGATCACCTGGTCGCTCAAGCAACGCCGATCTACTACATCACGGGCACCATCCACTCTCCGGAAACCGGCGCGCCGACCGCTCTGATGGAACTGGCTTATCGGTTGGCCGTCGACGACAGCGCATACATCCGCGAAATTCGTGATGGTGTGATCACGCTGATCACTCCCGTGGTTGAAGTGGATGGCCGGGACCGCATGGTTGATCTCTATCGATGGCACTTGGCCCATCCCAAAGAGTTTTATCCGCCGCTCATTTATTGGGGCAAATACGTCGCGCACGACAACAATCGCGACGCTATGGGCGTCACGCTCAAGCTGACCGAAAATGTGCTCAACACCTATGTGGGCTGGAAAGCGCAAGTGCTCCACGATCTTCACGAGTCGGTCCCCTACCTTTACGACAACACGGCCGGCGACGGCCCGTTCAACGCCTGGGTCGATCCCATCCTCACCGACGAATGGGAGATGATCGGCTGGCGCAACGTCGCGGATATGACCAAGTTCGGCATGCCGGGAGTATTTACGCACGGTGTCTTTGACACCTGGTCTCCCGGCTACCTCATGTTCATCGCGGCGATGCACAACGGAATCAGCCGGCTGTACGAAACGTTTGGCAATGGCGGCGCCGATACGCAAGAACGCACGCTCGATCCTGTCGATTATTCGCGCACGTGGTGGCGGCAGAATCCGCCGTTTCCGAAAACGCTGTGGTCGCAGCGCGATAACAACAATTACGAAGAGACCGGCTTGCTCACTTCGCTGCACTTCTTCAACGAAAACAAGCGCCTGTTCTTGAAGAATTTCTACTCGAAGGCGAAACGTTCGGTGACCAAGCCCACGCAAGAAGGCCCCGCCGCTTACATCTTGCCCGCCGACGATCCGCGACTGGAGTTACAGACGGAATTGCTGCAGGTTCTGCAAAAGCAACACGTCGAAATTTCTCGCGCCACTTCGCCCTTTACCGTTGCTTTGCCCGCAAAAAAAGCGAAGAAACCCTCCAAAAAAGAGGACAGCAGAGAGGGCAAGGAGAAAGAAAAAGAAGAGCCCACGTCCCGCGAATTTCCCGCTGGCAGCATCATCATCCGCATGGACCAGCCCTATTCGCGTATCGCCGATGCGCTCCTCGATCATCAATATTGGAGTCCCGACGATCCGCAAAAAACTCCCTACGACGATACGGGTTGGACCTTTGGCGAACTGTTCAACGTTAAAGTATTCCGCATAACCGATCCCAAGGTCCTCGCCACCGCCATGGAGCGGGTCAATGACGTGAAACCTGCCGGCGGCGTGCAAGGTGAAGGCGCCATTTTCGCCATCAATAACAATGCCGAACCCGCTCTCGCAACCCTTCGCTACAAATTGCGCGACGCGGATATGCAAGCCGCCGAGGAAGCGTTCGAGTCCGGCGGGAGGAAATTCAATCGCGGTTCGATTATCGTCCGCAACGTAGCGCGTTCCGATTTCGATCGAGCCGCCAACGAAGCCGGCCTGCGTGCTACGGCGCTCAACGCAGCGCCAAGCGTAAAAACGCATCCGGTGCGCGCAGCCCGGGTCGCCTTCGTGCACACTTGGTTGAGCACGCAGACCGAAGGGTGGTGGCGGCTGGCCCTCGACAATCTCAAAGTTCCGTACGACTACATCAGCACGCAGACTGTTGCCAAGCTCGACGACCTGAATTCGAAATACGACGTAATCCTGTTCCCGCCGGTCGGTTACAATGCCTCATCCACCGCCATCATCAACGGTACGGCTGCCGCCTGGGGCAACCCGTTGCCCTGGAAGAACACGCCGGAAACGCCGAACTTAGTCGGCAAAAATGATTCCACCGATGACATGCGCCCCGGCTTGGGCTGGGAAGGCGTCGCGCACCTGCAGTCGTTCGTCGCTAAAGGCGGGGTGCTGCTCACCGCCACGGACACTTCGCGCTTCGCCCTTTCTATCGGGTTGGCGGACAGCGTCACTCTTGGCACCGCGCAGAAAATGAATATCGTAGGCTCGGTGCTGGGTACGCGGCTCGTCGACGCTGCCAGCCCGATTGCTTACGGCTACGACGAAAAACTCTCCGCTTACTGCGACAACGGGCCTATCTTTTCTCTGAGCAGCATTGCCGGCGGCCGCGGATTCCGCCGCCTCGGCGGGCACAGTAATTCCCGCCCGACCGGCCGCGGAACGCCGGATGACTCCGATTTTACGGTCGGTCGCCCCGCCGTCGAGACTCCCGAAGAGGAAACCGCGGAGCAGTGGGAATATCCTCCGGTCAGCGATGAACAAAAGCGCAACGGCCTCCGCGTCATTCCTCCCGCGAATCGCGCCCGTGTCATCTTGCGTTATGCCGGCAACAAGGATCTTCTGATCTCCGGCCTACTCGAAGGCGGGGACGAAATCGCCGAGCATCCCGCTGTTCTGGACGTTCCGTCCGGCCGTGGCCATGTGATTCTTTTCTCCATCAACCCGGTTTATAGGGGTGAAACCCGGGGGACTTACGCCCTGGTTCTCAATACGATTCTAAATTTCGACAGCCTTGATGCGGGCCGCACCCTCGCCGAAAAATAAGGTGATTCGCCGCTATCGACATCGTAATCTCGCCGAGCTAGGATGCAGCAGTGCCTGCCTGCCGCGGGCTGCAACACTACATGGAGTTGGAGTACAATCCCGCCACGATGGCGAAGCGTAAAGCAAAAAAGAAGACCGCAAGACGCAAGACGCGCGCGCACGCGAGCGGCAAGCTCCCCAAAGACGCAGTCACTCTGGCCGTAATCCTTCGCGCCAAACCTGGCCAGGAAACTCTTCTGGAGGCAGAGCTTCGGGCGCTCATCCGTCCCACCCGCCGCGAAGAAGGCTGCTTGACCTACGACCTGCATCGCGCAGTCGAGCCGCCCGACGGTTTCCTGCTCCATGAAGTCTGGGCGACGCGGGACCATCACCGCCAGCACATGAAAACACCCCACTTTCTCCGCTGGGACGCTCGCAAAGACGCCCTGTTAGCCGAGCGCGACGCCACCTTCTGGTCCCAAATCGCCTAACTCGTGTTGGCGCTGATTGGTTACATCTTAGGGTGCAGAGCAGAAGCGGCTGATTGCTAGGTTATCTTTCCCGACGTAGCATCGTGTGGTACAGCTAACCGCTGCCCGCACTCCCAGCGGCCAGCTCAGAAACACTAACAAACGCGGGCTGCATTCTTTTCGCAGCCAGTTACCCGTTACCTGATTTCCCGCAACATCTCCCTCTCGTTGCGAACGCCCTGAAAACGTTCAGGCATGAGGGGAGAGGTTCGTGTGTATGCAAGAAAGACGCGCATTACTTCCGCGGACATGCTGGCCGCTCAGAAGGCTCCTGCCGCTATTACTACTCGTCTCAGACCCCGTAGCTGGCGCTCAGACAACACAAAAAACGCTAGCTGAACTTAGCCTGGAAGACCTGATGAATATCGAAGTGACCTCGGTTTCCAAGAAAGAGCAACGTGTGTCGCAAACCGGCGCGGCCGTCTTTGTGATCACCGCCGAAGACATTCGCCGGTCCGGAGCAATCAATCTCCCGGATCTCCTGCGGATTGTACCCGGCGTGCACGTAGCTCAATTGGACGCCAACATTTGGGTCCTCAGCATTCGGGGTTTCAGCGACCGGTTCGCGGACAAAGTGCTGGTGCTAATCGACGGGCGCACGGTCTACACGCCGACAAGCTCCGGCGTTTATTGGGATCAGCAAGACGTGCCGCTTGAGGACATCGAGCGAATCGAAGTGATTCGTGGACCCGGGGGCACGGTGTGGGGGGCAAATGCAGTCAACGGCGTGATTAGCATAACCACCCGCAAAGCCAGCGGCGCGCAGGGAGGAGCTCTGATCTCCATGACCGCTGGTTCACAGGAAACCGCCCAGGGATTGCTGCAATACAGCAGCAAATTGGGCAGCGGCGGCTATCGTGTGTTCGAAAAATATTCCGGCACGGCCAGCCTTAGGCTTCCCGACAACACCATGGGCGCTGATGGCTGGCACTTATTGCACACCGGCTTCCGTTCGGATCTAAGCGCCACGGCCAAGGACAACGTGACCTTTCAAGGTGATTTTGTCGGAACAAGCGAAGGTGAAGTGCTTAACGTTGTTCTGGCCAACCAATTGCCCCAGCAGCCGACCTTCGTCAGCAAGACACAGGCGTCGGCGGGCAATCTACTGGCGCGCTGGAATCACACGGCCGGCGACAATTCCGCGATGTCTCTGCAGGCTTATTACGACGGCTACGATCGCCATGAAGAAGGCGGATACGAAGGACGCAGAACCTTCGATCTCGATTTTCAGGATCACCGGAAAGCAGGTGCGCGCCACGACTTTGTGTGGGGTTTGGGGTACCGCACGACCGGCGACAACATTACGCCAAAATATTCAAAGAGTTTCGTGCCATCCGAGAGGACCGACAATCTCTTCAGCGCTTTTCTGCAGGACGAGGTCACCCTAACTGACTCGCTCCATCTCATCGCCGGATCCAGGCTCGAGCGCAATGGATACACTGGCGTTGAATTCGAGCCAAGCGCCCAATTGGTTTGGACCGTCGCAAACGGCCAGGCCCTGTGGGTTTCCGCGGCGCGTGCCATTCGCCAACCGGCGCGCGCCGATACAGCCATCCGCATCGACCTGGCCACCGTTCCGCTCACCAACAATACCTTCGGCGTCGTCGAAGTCTTTGCAAACCCGAATCGCAAATCTGAAGAGCTGGTCGCGTATCAGGCTGGCTATCGCATGGATCTCAGCAAACAATTCTCACTCGATTTGGCAACGTTCTGGAATCGTTACCATCATCTCCAGACCGACGAGCCGGGTGCCACGTTCTTCACCGCCAGCCCGCCTCCCCCGCATTTCGTGTTGCCGCAAACCTCTAGCGATCTTGCGCACGCCCGCACCTACGGCGCGGAGATATTTGGTAATTGGAACGTCGTTCGGCGCTGGCGCATCAGTCCCGGCTACGCTTTCCTGCAGATGCGATTTCGTCCGGATGGATCCAGCCAGGATGGCACGGTCGCAGACGAATCGGGAGATTCTCCCAAACACGGTTTTCAAGTACGTTCGCAGCTCAGCCTTCCGCATCGCCTGAATTGGGACGCTACGGTCTATCGTGTAGGAGCATTGCCCGATCAGGGGGTGTCGCGATATACCCGCGTAGATATGCGCCTGGGATGGCTGGCCGGCGAATCCATCGAATTCAGCCTGGTCGGGCAGAACCTGCTGACTCCCCAGCACGCCGAGTTTGGCGATGATGCTCCGCTGCACACGCTGGCGCAGCGTTCTGTATTCGCTAAAATGGCGTGGACCTTCGCGAAGTAGCGCGCTGGCGGGTCTCAAGTCAGCCACGGAAATCTTCGCCAAGGCTGTCCATTCTCCTTCAAGAAATATCCTTGCAGTCGCTCCGGATCTACGGCACATCGCACTGGTCTGGCCTGGTTGCTTGCAGCTTTGTTTCTCTTCATCATTATTCTCGTGGTCATTTTCGACAGGGCGCTCAATAGCCGAACATGCACGCAGCTCAGAAGAGTGTGACTCAGAAAAGTGTGACTTCGCCGGACGGAACAACCATTGCCTATGAGCAGTCCGGCTCTGGCCCGTTGCTCATCTTGGTTCCTGCCGCTATATCCGATCGCAATGGCACTTCACGCCTCGCCGGGCAGCTGTCCGCTCACTTCACTGTAATCAACTATGACCGTCGGGGCCGCGGGAAAAGCACCGACACGCAGCCGTTTGCCGTGGCCCGCGAGATCGAGGATATCGAGGCGCTGATCGATGCCGGTGCGCACTCGGCCTTTCTGTTCGGCAGTTCTTCCGGCGCGGCACTCGCTCTCGAAGCTGCAAACAAACTCAACCGCAAAGTAAAGAAGCTGTTTCTCTACGAACCGCCCTTCATCGTGGACGATACCCGTCCTCCTGTCCCCGATGATTTCAGCCAGCGGGTCGCCGACACTGTCTCTGCAGGCCACCGCAACGACGCACTGAAACTTTTCTTCTGCAAAGCCATCGGCATTCCCCATTTCGCCGTAAATGTGATGCGCTACCTGATGCCTGGCTGGTCAAAAATGGCGGGCATGGCGCACACCATTCCCTACGACCTCGCCGTTCTTGCTGGCACCCAAACCGGCAGGCCGTTGCCGGCTACTCGCTGGTCCTCGCTCAACGCACCCATCCTGGTTGTGGTTGGCAGCAAAAGCAAACCGTTCTTTCGCAGCGGGGCGATAGCACTTACAGAAGTGCTACCCGGCGCACAATACCGCTTGCTCGAGGGCGCCAACCACGCTTCTGTTCTGATGGGACCGCGACCCATAGCCTCTGAAGTGGAGAAGTACTTTTTACTTGAAAATAGGTGAGTGAAATCGCAACTATGGCGAGCCGCAACTCAGCCGCTCATCATGAGGAGATGCTCAGCTCTCCGGCTCTGCTGCCGAGGCGATATAATAGCCCGGGCGCGCGCGCACCTTCAGTCCTTCCTTCTTCACCGTTACCTTGATTTGGTGGTAGCCACCTTGATTCGTCCCGCTGGGGACATAGCTCAGCGAATACTGCGCATGCAGCTCGGCCCCAATTTCATCGACGGCCTCCTCCAACGAGCGATTCTTGAACGTCGCAAGGTGTTCTCCGCCGGTCGCTGTCGCCGCCAGCTCCAGCGCGTGATCGGTGATCTTGTCTTTGACGTGCCTCACCGCCCATTCCGCCAGCGCCAACAAATTGCCGCCGCCATAACGCGTCGCCTCGGTCTCTGGTGTTTGCACGGTCCCCGGCATCGGAGGCTGCGGAAATGTTCCCGGTGGCGTTGCCTGGTGTCCGGCGCCCTTCGGCGGACTCTTAAGTTCCGCCATGGTGGTTGATAATCCTACGGAGTAGATTGTCACGTTCGAGAGCTGTGCTTGCCGTAACACCGCACCAAGCTTTGTCTCGCTTCCCACGTCGGTGGCCTCGGATAAAATCACCATCACTCGGCGCCGCCCAGCTGTCTCTGCGGTGGGTAGGGGCCGCCCGCTCAGCATCTCCACACCCACCGCCATTGCGTCATACAATTTCGATCCCTCCGACACTGTCTTGAGCTTCGTAAATATCTTCTCGATTGCATCCTGGTTAGTAGTGAAACCTTGCAGCTTGTCCACGGAGTCGTTGAATCCGATCACTGCCGCTTCGCCGTCCGCCCCCATTATCGTATCCACCAGGACGCTTGCCGCTTTATTAATCTGCGGCATAAGGGGATCAATCCTCGTGCTCGTCTCGACCAGAAATACAAGAGACAGTGGATCGCCTCCCAGGTCGAAGTGCGTAATCTGCTGGGTCACTCCGTTGTCCGTCACCTGAAAATCCTTCGCGTCCAGCGTGTTCACCAGTTGGCCCCTCGAATCTTTCACCGTCGCTGGCGTATTCACCAGCTCCACGCGGGTCACAATCTTGGTTTGCGGAGGGGCCTGTTGAACTGGGGTCCCGGGTTGCGGTGTAATCGGTCCGGTGGGCGCTTGCGGATAACCTGGTCCGGGATAAAATGTTGCGCCCGCTAGAACCGCGAGCATGGCGATTCGCATTGGCGGGTTCTTCATGGCGGGCCTCCGTGCCCTGTGTATCCAATTCGACGCAACTCTGCCCTCAGACGTTGCCGTCAAGCTCCGCAATTCCCATAATGGTGGTTCGTCTTTTGGAGAGATCGCATGTCCCCAGGGCACGTCAAACTCAAGCCCCAGCACGCACCCAAAGTTCCTCACGAAGATCCGCAATTCCTGGAAAGCACCGCCGCACGGCCGATTCGCATCCTGGCCGAGTACTTACATCCCTTGGTCCAGCTCAAGAACGAGGGCATCGGCGATACCATTGTGATGTTCGGCTCCGCGCGCATCGAATCCCACGAGACCGCGCAGGGCCGCCTCACCCGCCTGAAGAAAACATCCGTCGCGAAGTTGAAGGGCGCCGACCGCGCCAAGCATCGCGATGCGGTGCGCGACGCTAAAAGCGCCCTGGAAATGTCGCGTTACTATGAAGAGGCTCGCCAGCTATCGCACCGCATCACTACTTGGGCGCTTACCCTCGGCCCTCGCCCGCGCCGCTTCGTCATTTGTTCAGGGGGCGGCCCCGGCATCATGGAAGCCGCCAATCGCGGCGCCGCGGAAGCCGGCGGCAAATCCATTGGCCTGTCCATCGAGCTGCCCCACGAGCAGTTCGCCAACGCCTACATCAGTCCGGAGCTCAGTCTCAATTTCCATTACTTCTTCATGCGCAAATTGTGGTTCGCGCAAATCGCTAAAGCCCTCATCGTCTTCCCGGGCGGCTTCGGCACTATGGACGAGCTGTGGGAGATGCTCACCCTATTGCAAACTGGAAAGCTGCCGCGCAACAACCTGATCATCATCTACGGCCGCAAATACTGGGATGAAGTGCTCAACTTCCGCGCCATGATGCGCTGGGGCATGATCAACCTGGAAGAATACAAAATGCTGCAGTTCGCCGACACGGTCGACGAGGCCTTCACCCGCATCCGCGAAGGCCTCGAAAAATACCACATGCAACTTGACTCCGACCTCTAACATGGAGTGCGGCCTTGCCGCCGCTTTCACGGTCGAGCCGCACCAAAGGCCACGCCAATGGTTCGCGGTCGATTCCGCCGGCGAGAGCTGCTTGCTTCTACAGGGACTTCCCGTTCTCAGAGCGGAACTTCTGGTATACCGCATCGCCAAACCAACTGCTACCGTGAGTTGCAAACCTGCTTTAGGCCTCAATTCAAATTGGAGGAGAGAACTGGATGCAAACAAAACTTCAGTCGAGAATTCTTGGAGCAGCAAAAATTGCGGTGGCCGGCGCGGCAATGACAGGTTTTCTGCTTTTCCCTGGCGCTCCGCGTTTGCGCGCCGATGACGATTGCCAGCGCCGTATGGCCAAGGCGGATCATCGTCTTCACGAAGCCATTGAGCATCATGGACGCGACAGCCGGCAGGCCGACAATGCGCGCCACGAATTGCACGAAGCCCGCGAATCTTGTTACGCCCACAATCATCGCTGGTGGGATGAAGACGAGCATCGTTGGCACTCCGACCGCGATTGGGATGATCACGATCATGACAAATACGATCGCGAACATCCGCCCCGCTAACCTTCGGTCACATTCTTTCTGCAACCTTAGAGGCGCAGCGGCGCAAACGCTGCGCCTTTCTCTTTGTGGCTTTGGGCTAGCCTTAATCCTACGGTTTCTCGTTCTTCCAATCGGCAATCCGCTCGCAACATTCCTTCCCCAAGCGGGTTTTATATGCAAGGACGCACCAAAACCCGAACCAGCAAGGTAGGCGCCCAAGGAGGATGTATGCAACTGCATCATCTAGGGAAGTCCCCTGTTGTAAGAGGGATGTTCGGCAAGGCAGCGCTCGCTACGGCGGCGCTGAGCGGGCTTATTCTCTTTGCGGGCGCTCCCGCCGCGCAGGCCGCTGACCGCGATGACGGTCACAGGCGTTTCGCCGTTTCGGAACATCGCTTCTCCGATGGGGACCGCGGTTATTACGCGGACCGCGGGTATTACACTCGCCAAACCGATAACTGGCGAGAAGACCGTCGCGAGGCGTTCGAACATAATTACCGCTATGACCGCCACTATAATCGGGACCACGATCGCGACCGGGACTAGTCTCTCGCCTTCGGTGCTTGAAACGTCCTACTGAAATGCAAAAGAGGCCGGATCTGGAAATTCGGCCTCTTTTTCCGTTATCTCGAATTGTGCGCTTCGAATTGTAACTATTCGCTTTGTTTAAACACCGCCAAGCAAACGCTCACGCCGCCGATTTGTGCAGATCACCTGCTAGCTCGTCGGAAAATACCGCTTCGAACCGGCGCGCTTCGTCGTGATCGTGCAACATGACGATAGGCACTACGCGCAGTTGCTGATTGCAAGCGCGGCAATTGGTCACTTCCCCTTGCAGGTCCTGCAAAAATCCATCCGTAAAATGATATTGCGTCCGCTCGCGGCGAGCATTCTTCTGTCCCCGCTTGCCGCAGTGCGGACAGACATACTCGACCCTGTCCTCCTGCGGATCGCGGTCCAGAGCCGCCCAGCCAGTGCGGCGCACGCCGACTACTTCCGGGTATCGCCGTTCCATGGGTTCGCCTCCTGTAGATCCACGTCCACAACAGATGTGATGCGCCCTGGGGTACTTTCGATACAGTTATCCTAAATGTTTTGTTTTCGGTAATTTACGAAGAATTCGACGGTTCCGCCCTTACCGCCGGAGGATCTGCCCTAGAACTTTGTGGCTACCACGTTTTGGTTTCCGCTGATTTCCACTAAGAAAGCGCCAAAGAAGCCGTCGCCGTGCAGCAGGAATTCCGACGTAAGCGCATCGTATTCGCTGATTCCGTAACCGGGGTCGAGTGGGTCTCTATTTAAGGAGGGCAGCCACTGTAGGTTGGAGACTTGCCGATCTGTCCAGGTCTTCCCTTGGTTGCTTGAGACGGAGCAGAACCGGTCCACCCGCATGTCGGCCGGGTCATTGCGCCGGTCGTAGTAACAGACGGCCACATCGCCATCTTTGTCCACCGCGACACCCGGCAAGAATTGGTCGCGTCCAATGCCTCCAAAATCCTTGGGCGTCGGGCTGATGGCTCCCAGCACCGAAAATGTTCGCCCGGAATTTATAGACTTGGCCACGAAAATGTCCGGATATGCATACGTCCCACCCGTGCAATTCGCGTCTGCCGTTATTTTGTTGCGGCCGTCGGGATAAGCCACATAGATAGTGCCACGAGACGGGCCGTGCGATCGATCCACGGCGATGTGCGGATATTCATACACCTGGAGATGGCCGCACAGTTCGGTTCCCGTGCCGTTGGGGACCAGGTTGGCGACCCTGAGCGGCTTGCTGAAGGCGCCGCCGTGGTTTCTGGAGCTCGCAAATTTAATCTCGTTGTTCAGCGGCCCACTGGGTAGAGCACCGGGGAAAAATTCATAGGCCACATAGACTTCTCCGTCCGATCCAACCGTTATGCTGGAACCGGCGACCGTATTCTGAATAGCGGTTGGATCGGTGGGCGGGCATTCCTGATCAATCACGATGGGTGGGTTCCACTTTTTTCCACCATCGAACGAACTGATCATGTCGATCCCATTGCAAGCCGCGCCGAGGAAATCCATTTCTGTGTAACTCAGGTACAGGCGCTGCGAATCTGTCGGATCCACGGCCAGCCATGGGCTGTCTACCATTTGCTGGTCGCTACCCAGCCCAACTACCTGCTGCGGCTCGCTCCAAGACCTGCCTTCGTTCGCCGAGAACGACACAGCAGGCCCGATGAACCAAGTGACGTTATCAAGCGTCGTGGTCATGAGCGACGCGTACTGGAAGTGTGCCGGGCTTGAGCACGTGACCGCCGGATCGCCGAGCAGCGCGTTGCCGGAAGAAGTTCCAGGAGTGAGGAGTCCCAAGTCCGTAAAAGTTTTTCCGCCGTTGTCGGAGTACGAGACACCGTTGACACTGGTGGGCACTCCGAACGCTCCGTTTGGATCCGAGCGAAAAAGCGCGCCGCTGTCTTCGTAGCCGACCACCATGGTATTGCCGCACCAGGCGCTGGAAGTCGTGTTCTGCGTGTAGCCTTGTGTTGCCGGGTCGAGCGCGGGGCTGGAGACCGGAATCATGTTCCATGGGTTCCAGTTGCTTTTGGCGTTTTTGCTGGCGAAGTTGGCAGTGGAAAGATTTCCTGCCAGCGCGCCGCCGTTTACCACGGCATTGGCGTAGTGTAAATAATTTTGGAGTCCGCGCGAAAGGTGTCTACGCACTTCGGGCGAAAGCCGGTTCACTGCGTCGACGAATTTCTTCAATGCGACCTTGTTTGCGGCGACTCGGCTGTTGGTGCTGTTTTGTGTGGCCGGCTGCTGCGCGAGCGCCGCGGCGGCGAAGAGCAGCACGGCAGCGCACAATGTGAGTGCAACGGACACAGCCAGAACGCGCGAAAAAGGGCCAAGTCGGGACATTGCTAGGCTCCTGACAGTTGAGAGCGCGGTGGGGACCAGGGCTTGAGAAGCTGGAGCTAAGCGAGCGTCAGAACGGGCAATTGCGGTTCCTTCGCTTGGGGAGTGGAAGACAAGCCGTAGTTGATGAAAACACCCCGTATTCTCATCCCGGTGCGGTCGAGCCCACTATTGGCATCCCGACCACATCGTGAGTCTCAGTACCGTAGTCGCTTCGCAGGGTGGAGTCGATAAGTAGGTAGCTGTAGCCCGCGCTAGGAGTCCCTGTACTCTCGGGCCGGTTGCTTTGGTTTTTCCTGTTTTCGTGTCTCCTTTCTTGCCATGCGCGTTCAGATCTCTTTACAAAATACTCGGGAATGCACCACCTCGCGGCTGTTCCGACGGGAATATATGTTGTGTTCCCGTAGGTATAAGAGTATCGATACCTCAGACCGAAAGGGCCTCACGATGCCCACTCCCCCGGTTCCCGAAAACCGACGAAAAACACGGGTTGCCGCGAAGAAGCGCGCCAGCCTGATCTTCGATGTCCATGGAAGCCAGACGAGGATGCCGTGTCTTGTGGTCGACGCTACAGAGAGTGGCTTCCGGCTCCGCGTGAATTGCCGGCTTAGGGCAGGGCAAGCTCTTGAACTGGTCCTGGAGGAGGACCCGCTGAGCGCCTTCCGGTGCAAGGTCGTATGGATTGGCAAGACCGGCTCGAAGCAGCAAGGCGAAATCGGCGTGGAGACTGCATAGGTCATCGGCCTTTACCCTTTCGGATCTCGGTTCCCTCAGGCTTGTCCAGACGCCCGGGCAATTTGGATGATTCTGAAAGCAGTGGACTTGCGGAAAAGCAATTCGTAACACCATGAAAACAAAGGAGGCAACAGCGCCGGTCTGAAGACCGCCGCTACGTAACGGCTGGGCGGGATAAGCCCGCCTTATCGGGCAGACTCGCTGCTACAAAGGCGTACCCGCCGCGTGGCACAGCCATGATTGTTTGTGCTATGTGGGCCCGGGCGGTTATGTCGGACGACGATGGCCCGGCCTCGAAAGCCAGGGGAGCGTGGGTGCCGGCGAGGGCAATTCGTTTGCTGTGGTTACCGCTGGGATGCCGTCTTTTGGTTCTTCCCTTGGCTCATCTTTTGGTTCACGCGCGTCGGGGAAGGGTAATTTCAGTTGTTTGGTCCAGACGTGCGCGGAAAGCCATCCTGAGGCAGCTCGTGACAGACGGAGCGAAAAATGAGCGACACCGCCTCCATGTACTTCGATCATGTAGAAGCCTAGCCACAGAAGCGAGCAGACACAGGCGCTGGCTAGCGTGAGGTACCAATGCCGCAGATCAACAGTCCAGTTGTAGAAGTAGGAGAACAGCGCAATTGCGCCAATGAAGGTGCACAGGTTTTTTAGGGAGCGCAGGGCAATATTCCGGGGGTGCATCTTTGTGATTTCCGTGGGCCGGGGAGAAGCAGATTGTATCATGCACCGTTAGGTCCAGGCGAAGATGGCGAGATAAACTCGCCGCTACAAAATCTACAAGTGTGGCGGTGGTTTGCGGGTCTAAAGACCCGCCACTACAGCTGGCCGAAAATAGGCCGCGAATTCAAAAGGCAGAGCGCCGGTCTGAAGGCCGCCGCTACGTAACGGCTTGTGGCCCTTCGAGGTTCAGGATAAACGAGGTAAACTCGCCGCTGTTAACGGAGGAACGGGCGATGATTACTGTGGCGGCGCAATACGGGGCGCCGGCGGCGGGGAATCCGTTTGCGGTGCTTACGGCGGTGGTGGCTCCGGCGATCCTGACGAATGCGTGTTCGGTGCTGGCGCTGGGGACGAGCAACCGGCTGGCGCGGGTTGTGGACCGTACGCGGGTGGTGGCGCGGGAGTTGGCGGTGGTCGAGCCAGGCAGCGCGGATTACGGAAGTTGGGCGGCGCAGCTTACGGGGTTGCAGGTGCGGACGCAGTTGCTGGTGAAGGCACTGCGGGTGATTTATGGGTCGCTGGGATTGTTTGCTACGGCCGCGCTGGTGTCTGTGGTGGGATCGATTGTGACGTATTACGGGCAGCGGATTTTGTTTCAGGTGACGGCGGGGCTGGCGCTGCTGGCGGGAGCGGTGGCGGTGGTGGGATTGGCGTCGGGATGCGCGCTGATGGTGCAGGAAACGCGGCTGGCGGTGCAGAACCTGGCGGAGGAGGCGAAGATGCATGGGCGGGCAGGTAAGTGAGGGGAAAAAAGACTTAACACAGAGGGCCCTGAGTTTGGAGCACAGAGATCGCAGAGATGGAATAGGGAGAAATCGATGAGGCTGGGGATTTTCTGGATGGCGATGGGGTTGGTTTTCGTTGCCGCATTGCGTGGCGCGCCACCCTTGGCGGAGAAATTCAAGAGCGAAGAGGCCCGCCCGCAGGCCGGGGACGCGCTGAAGCGCGCCCCTACAACGGCGGCTCCCGAAGAGGGCGATTTTGTCGCGAAGGATTTTGCGTTTCGCGATGGGGAGAAGATGGCGGAGTTGCGATTGCATTACCGGACGCTGGGGAAGCCGGCTCGCGATGCTGCCGGACAGGTGACCAACGCGGTGTTGATTCTGCATGGGACGGGCGGAACTGGGGCGCAATTTTTGCAGCCGCAATTCGCGGGGGAATTATTTGGGGCTGGACAACTGCTGGATACGGCGAAGTACTACATCATTCTGCCGGATGGGATTGGGCACGGAAAATCGTCGAAGCCGAGCGACGGGCTGCACGCGAAATTTCCGCAATACGACTACGACGACATGGTGGCGGCGCAGCATGCGCTGGCGGAGCACCTGGGCGTGGAGCATCTGCGGCTGATCCTGGGAACTTCGATGGGATGCATGCACGCGTTTGTGTGGGGGGAGACGCATCCGGGATTCATGGATGCGCTGATGCCGCTGGCGTGCCTGCCGGTGCAGATTGCGGGGAGGAATCGCATTTGGCGGAAGATGGTCATGGATGCGATACGCGAGGGTCCGGAGTGGAAGGGCGGGGAGTACGCAACGGAGCCTCGGCAGGGATTGCGCACGGCGCTGGATTTGCTGCTGATCGCGGGAAGCGCGCCGCTGCAGATGCAGAGGAATTATCCGACGCGAGATGCGGCGGACAAGGAGCTGGACGAATATTTTGCGGCGCGGATGCCGGGGCTGGATGCGAATGACCTCTTGTACGCGGTGAACGCTTCGCGGAATTATGATCCATCAGCGGGGCTGGAGAAAATTCGGGCGCGGGTTATGTGGATTAATTCTGGGGATGACTTTATCAATCCGCCGGAGCTGGGAATTGCGGAGCGGGAGGTCAAACGGATCAAGAACGCGCGGTTCGTGGTGATTCCAACCAGCGAACAGACGCATGGGCACGGGACGCATACGTGGGCGGTGGTGTGGAAGAGTTATTTGGCGGAGTTGCTGGCGGCGAAGTGATCAGGACACGTCGGCCAGTTGGGCGGAGACATTGTCGAGCTTGTGGTGACGCGATGCGTAGGCTGTCGAAAGGGCGAGGCGGCCGGGGCCGAAAGCGGCGATCATCAGCAGGCCGCCCATAATGCCAAGATTTTTCTCGAATTGCGTGCCCATGAAATCGTGGAGGAGAAAGGTTACAGGAATCATGTAAAGGAACATGACGGTGGCAGCGATGCGTGACGCAAGTCCGAGGATGAGGCAGACAGAGCCCAGGGCTTCGATCAAGAGCGCCGCGACGAGAAGAAAGGAAATGAGCGGCAAGTGCTTGGCGGACATGTACTCGACATTGCCAGCCCAACCGAAGGACTTGCTGATCGCGCTGGTGACAAAGATTACGCTCAGAAGCAAGCGCGCCAACAGGGGCAGAACGCCTCGCGTCAAGAACGGATATTCGCGCATGTCATTCCGTCCGTAGAGCGCGCAACGGGTCCACCTGGGCGGCGCGGCGGGCCGGGAGGTAGCAGGCGGCTAGCGCGGCGGCAGCGAGGACCGCGGCCACGGTTAGGAAAGTTGCGGGATCGTTGGGCGTGACGCCGAAGAGGAAACTTTTTACGGCGGTGGTCAGGGTGAAGGCGGCAGCTACGCCGATGATTACGCCGACGAGCGCGAGGCCCATGCCCTGGCTGAGGATCATGCGGACGATTTCCGCGGGACGCGCGCCGATGGCCATGCGCACGCCGATTTCGTGGACGCGCTGGCTGACCGCGAGGGACATCACGCCGCCGATGCCGGCGGCGGCTATGGCCAGCGCGAGGAGAGCGAAGAGGCCGAGCAAGTTAGCGGTGAGACGCGGGGCGGCGATGGAGTCGGTGCGATACTGCTCGAGCGACTGGATGCGTCCGGCGGGTTGGTTGGGGTCGACTTCGTATAAGCGTTGCACCACGGTGCGCGCGATGGCCATAGGATCGCCTTGCGTACGGGCCATTAGCGCGGGGCCATTCTGCGGGTACTGTGCCAGGGGAAGATAGATCAGATCGTCGGCAGGGACGTCGAGGCCGTGCTCGTGGACATCGCCAATAACGGCGATGATCTGCGTCCAAGTCTTGCCATTGTCGAAGGAAATGCGACGGCCGACGGCATCTTGATTGTGCCAGTGACGCTCGGCGGCGGATTGGGTGATGATGGCGACCTTGGTGCTTTCGGGCCGATCATGGGCGTCGAAATCGCGTCCGCTGAGCAATGGGATGCCAAGGACTTGAAGATATCCGGGGCTGATAACGTTCAATTCGGCGACAGGCTTTCCGGTGTCGTTACCTTGCTGGCCTTCGATGTCGAATTGATTGTTGAACGCGGGAGATTTATCAAGCGGAAAAACGCCGGCGACGGCAACGGAAGTGACGCCAGGAACTGCCTGGACTTTTTGGAGCAAGGAATCCCAAAAGGGAAGAATCTTTTCGTTGGAGGTGTAGCGGGAGAAGTCGAGACTGAATTGGATCGTGAGGACGTTTTCGGGACGGAAGCCAGGATCAACCCGCTGGAGGTTGATGAGGCTGCGGACGGTGAGGCCCGCGCCGATGAGTAGCAGGAACGATACGGCGACTTGGGCGACGATGAGGGCGCTGCGGAGTCTGCCGCGCGCGGAACCGAGCGTGGCTTGCGTGCTGCCTTCCTTTAGCGTGGTGATGAGATTCTCGCGGCGAGCGACGGCGGGAGCGGTGCCGGTGAGGATGCTGACGAAGAGGGCGATGCCGAGGGCAAAGAGGAGCACTGTGAGGTCGACGTGGACTTCGCGGGCGCGTGGGGTGAAGCGGGCGACATAGGCGGAAAGGAGTTGTATGCCGCTGGTGGCAAGCAGCAGGCCGAGCGCGCCGCCGAATAACGCGAGGAGTGCGCTCTCGGTCAGGAGTTGGCGAAAGATGCGAATGCGATTAGCGCCCATAGCGGTTCGCACCCCGAGTTCGCGCTCGCGGCGGACCATGCGGGCGAGATTGAGGTTGGCGACGTTGGCGCAGGCGATCAGGAGAACGAAGCCGGCGGCGGCCAGAAGGAAGAGCATGGTGGGCTTGGCGTCGCGGGTGAGCTCGGTCTTTAGCGGCGTGACGTCAACCTTTAAGTCGGAAGCCTCTGGATAATCATTAGGAAACTCATGGACCATCGAGGATGCAACGGCGGAGAGATCGGCCGATGCTTCGGTGGGCTTAATGCCGGACTTCATGCGGCCAAACATGCGTACCATGCGCATCTTACGATTGCCGATCATGTGGGGGCCGGAGCGGAACGGGCATGCTACGGTTGGCATATAGAGGTCGTTCTCTTGGGGATATTGCGGAAACGGCGGGAGAACGCCGATGACGGTGTGCGGCTTGTCGTTCATGCGAAAAACTCTGCCGACAACCGTGGGATCGCCCCCAAAACTGCGCAGCCAATATTCATAGCTGAGGAGAAGGACGGCGGGCGCGCCTGGTTTTTCGTCATCGGGAGCGAAGTTGCGGCCTAGCAATGGCTTAGCGCCGAAGATGGCGAAAAAATTCCAAGAGACTACTCCGGTTTCGACTTGTTCCGGTTCGGCGCGGCCGAGCAGGATGAATTGCATGTTGTGATATTCGACGATGGCGTCGAGGCTGCGATTCTGGCGGCGGTAATCCATCAGCTCGGGGACGGAGACGTTGCGGCCCATAAGGCCGGTGCCGGGAGTGGATTGGCGCATCATCAGGAGGCGCTCACCGTGTTGATAGGGAAGGGGCTTGAGGAGGACGGCGTTTACGACGCTAAAGATGGCGGTATTGGCGCCAATGCCGAGGCCTAGCACGATGATAGCGGCGAGTGTGAAGCCGAGATTTTTGCGCATCATGCGCAGGGCGAAAGTGGAGTCCTGGCGGAGCATGGAGAGATGCTCGCGCGGTGCAGTGGTGAAAATGCCTTTGGCGGTCTCCCACCACAAACGCCAGATACTCATCTTGCCTTCGCGCGCTGCTTCTTCGCGCTGATCAATGAAGACTTGCTCCATCTCGGGGCCGTAATCGCCACGGAACTCCGCGGGAAGCATGCGGAGGAGTATGCGGAAACGTTTTGTGGTGCGGCGTTCGGGTTCGGTCATCGTCTATTCCTTTGCTGACAAACGCGAAATAGGGCGCGGCGGGAATCGTGCGAAGTTGATCTATGTTTTCGAGGTCCCCGATGCACCAAACTGTTCAGTCCAGGAATGTCGCGGGCGCGGCGTCGAATTTAGCCTTATGGTCAGACGAGCAGAAATAGTAGGTATTCGCCTGGTACACCGACGTCGCAGAGGTCTTGGGATCAACTTCCATGCCGCACACGGGACATAGGGGATGTTCCAAGCTAGAGCGGCGGGCTTTAGCATACATTTCATTTGAGTCGGGGTTGAGCCACCCTTGTCCCTGGTACTCCATTTGAAATGCGGTCTCGGTCGCTACTTCGCGGCCGTAATAGCGCTCCACGACGCGCAGCGCGAGATCGATGCCGGAGGAGAGGCCGCCGGCGGTGGCGAGATTACCATCTTCGACGAACCTGGCCCCGCGCTTCAGTTGCACGTTCTGGAATTGCTGGGCAAACGTTTTATAGGAAGCGTGATGCGTGGTGGCGGCTTTGCCGGCCAACAGACCGGTTTGCCCCAGCAAAAACGCGCCTGTGCAGACAGACATGGTGACGTCGGCGGATTTCGATGATTTGCGAATCCAATCGAGTGTCGCCTGGCTGCGAGTGCTTTGCGCAGGAATGACGATAACTTTTGGCGGCGGAGCCGTTGTAAAGTCGTGGTCCGGCACGATTTTCATTCCTCCGCTAGCTTCAATGGGTTTGGTTGTCTCCGCGACGGTATAGAGCTGGAAAGGATTGCTGTTGCCGCCGGGGATGTAGGTGTCCTGAAAGACTTCCCAAGGACCGCAGAAGTCGATGACGACGGCGCCATCAGAGACTAGGAATGCAACGGGGATGCTGCCTTTCTCGGGCGGTTTGAGTGGACTGGGCCTTACGGAGGAATTGGCGCCAGTGTCGTTTCTGGACGACTTGCCGCCCGGAAATGGGATAGCCGCGAATAATCCGAAAGCGGCAGACCCTTGAAGCAGTTCTCGTCTTTTCATGACAAAACTCCTTTTTCGTACACGATCTCGGACCCGACCACGCCCTTGAAAATCCACTTCGAGCTAAAGAGCGGGCATGGGAGACCCGTGCCCTTACAAATTCCTATGCTGGCTGCGTTCGCTTCAGAAGATGGCGCGAACGTGCTAGAGCTACAACCTTTTCGAGGCGCTCGGCTTCGGCGGCGGCTACTTCGCGGCCGTGCGGTGTTAGCCGGTAATAGCGGCGGCGCTCGTCGTCGTGGGCTAACGGGCGCTCGCGGCGCTCGATGATCAGGCCGTCGTTAAGCAGGCGCTTGATGATGCCGTAGAGCGTGCCGGTGCTGAGTTTTACTTCTCCGCCGGTGCGCAGCTCGACCTCTTTGAGGATGGCGTAGCCGTGAAGGTCGTCGCCGGCGAGAGCGAGGAGGACGTGGAACATGGCCGGGGTTAGCGGCGAACTCGGTTCGGGTTCGGTAGCGGTCGGTTTTGGCGGCATAAGTCTGTTGGTTCAGCCTTCCCATACATATACGTCGCAAGCCACTATATCGTTTCACGCCATAGTGTCAAATTTTTGTCTTGTGGAGGCCTGCCTTAGACACAAGGGGTCCCTTATCGTTGCGGATCGCATAGCAGCCCTTGAGGCTGTACTCCGCTGGAGACCGCGGAGCATCAGGACGACAACTCAAGGAGATTCAGTTAGTTAGGAGGAATTAGCGGGAGGTTTCCTGGCTCGCGCGGATTTCTTGCCAGCGGCGGGGACGGCGGTTAGCCGCTAATACTTTCTTGCGGAGTCGGATCGATTTGGGGGTGATCTCGACGAATTCGTCGTCGGCTATGAATTCGATGGCCTGCTCCAGGCTCAGTTCCTTGTGGGGAATGAGGCGAATGGCTTCGTCGGCGCTGGAGGAGCGCATGTTGGTTTGCTTTTTTTCCTTGGTGACATTGACGTCCATGTCCTGCTCGCGGGAATTTTCGCCGAGAATCATGCCTTCATAGACTTGGATGGCGGGACCAATGAAAAGCTCGCCGCGCTCCTGAATATTCCACAGCGCGAATGCCGTGGAGACGCCGGCGCGATCGGCGATTAGCGCGCCTGTGGGGCGCAGGGCCATTTCGCCGGCGTAGTCCATCCAGCCGTCGAAGATGGAGTGAATGAGCGCCGTGCCGCGGGTGTCGGTCAGCAATTGGCTACGCAGGCCGATCAGTCCGCGCGAGGGAATTTTGAAGTCGAGGCGGACGCGGCCGGAATTGTGGTTGCTCATTTTGAGCATTTCGCCGCGGCGGCTGCCGATGGTTTCCAGAATGATGCCGATGAAATTTTCGGGGACGTCGATGACCAGGCGCTCGATGGGTTCCAGCTTGCGGCCGTTTTCGGTGCGCACGACGATTTCGGGCTTGCCGACCATCAACTCAAAGCCCTCTCGGCGCATGGTTTCGATCAAGATGGCGAGTTGCAGCTCGCCACGACCGAGCACTCGGAACGATTCGGGCGTATCGGTGTCCTCGACGCGGATGGACACGTTGGTGAGCAGCTCTTTTTGCAGCCGGTCGCGGAGATCGCGCGACGTGAGATAGCTGCCTTCTTTGCCGGAGAGCGGACTGCTGTTCACGGTAAAAATCATGGCCAGAGTAGGCTCATCGATCAGAAGAGGCTCAAGCGGCTGAGGATTCGCAGGATCGATGATGCTTTCGCCGATCTGGATGCCTTCCACGCCGGCAATGGCAACCAGATCGCCGGCCACTACCGCTTCGGCTTCGTCGCGCTCGAGTCCGCGGAACGTATAGAGCTTGGTAATGCGGGTCGACTCAAGCTTGCCGTTCAGCTTGCTGATGCCGACTTCAGCGCCGCGTTTGAGCGTGCCATTGAAAACGCGGCCAATGGCGATGCGGCCAAGAAAATCACTGTAATCGAGATTCATCACCTGAATTTGCAGAACGCCTTCGGGATCGCCGGGAGGCGCGGGAATGGATTTGACGATGGTCTCGAAGAGCGGAAGGAGATCCTTGGAGTCGTCGCCGATTTTGCGATGGGCGACGCCGTCGCGGGCGTTGGTGTAGACGACCGGAAAATCGAGCTGGTCTTCGGTGGCGTCGAGATCGATGAAGAGGTCGTAGATTTCGTCGAGAACTTCTTTCGGGCGAGCATCGGCACGATCGATTTTATTCAGAACGATGACGGGAGGAAGCTTGGCGGCCAGCGCCTTTTGCAGGACGTAACGAGTTTGCGGAAGCGGGCCTTCGCTGGCGTCGACGAGAACGACCACGCCATCGACCATGCGCAGGGCGCGTTCGACTTCGCCGCCGAAGTCGCTGTGACCGGGAGTGTCGACAATGTTGATTTTGGTGTCGTGGAAAAAGAGCGCGGTGTTCTTGGCCAGGATGGTGATGCCGCGTTCGCGCTCGAGATCGTTGGAATCCATAACACGCTCGACAATCGCTTCGTTGGCGCGGAAGATGCCGGACTGCCGTAGCATGGCGTCGACGAGGGTGGTTTTGCCGTGGTCCACGTGGGCGATGATGGCGATGTTGCGAATGTTTTGGCTCATGGTGCTTTGCGTTTCGGCTTGCTTGGTCCGGCATCGAGAGGCGCTCTGATTGGCGGCCTTGCTCGTAGGAACACAGGCCAATAGCCTGTGCTACGTTGCGCAGACAAAAATAGCTGCTGGAGCAACCAGCAGCCCGGACGAATCTCCTTGGTTCTCAGGTGCGGCCTAGCAACCAATAGTGTAACAGAGATGAGGATTGTTAAGAAATAGCGCTGATTCGCCGGATGTTTGACGGCGCTTATTCGACCGCTTATTCCACGATGATGCGGTCCGCCCATTCCACAAGGGAGACGAAGATGGCTGGGCTGCCGAACTTGGCTCCCCACTGATTCAAGTCGGTTTCCGAGACCCCACGGGCCCGGGAGCAGGCCCCTCAAGAAAACACGGGGATACGCTTGTCCAGAATTTTTTGCATCGTCTCGCTCAATGGCGGCCAGCCCACCGGTTTGATCGCATCCACCATCGACTTGCGCATCAAGGTCGTGGCCTCGGCAAGAAGGAAAATCTGAACGTCGTGGCCGGCTTCGGCAAGCACCGCCCCGTGAATGAACGGAAACGCCGCCCTGGTAGGGTCGTCGGGTCCCCAGGCGCTTTTCATCATGATCTTCAACTTTGTGGGGGGAGTCTGCGCTTGGGGCGCGCCCAAAACGAAAAACGGCAAACCGGCGAGCCGGGAGAGAAGAGATCGTCGCACCATGGCTTCCTCCAGCGAGAAGAAAAAATGGGAAAGGAACTTACGGCGAATCTATACCATCTCAATCGGGGTAGCAAAATAAAGTTGGCGACGACTGGCGCCGCGGTTGTGTCGTGTTCGACGGACGACCTGATTGAATTACCGCCAGATTTTCTCCGATTAGAAAATAAGAAACCAGGTTTGCCGGATTGGGCCGGCCCGCTTACACTTTTTAGTCCATAGAGGAGCGGGAGTCCGTGTGCTGCCGACCGCAAGTGGAACGTCTCAACAGAGATGTCATGGAGACCAATGCGATTAATTTTGAAGCGCGGCTGGATTTTGATTCTTATTGTGGCAGCAGGAGTATTGGCGACACCCAGCTTTTGCGCGGCGCAGCAGTCGCCGGCGGACTTCCTGAATTCACTCGAGAAGCGCGAAGAGATGATTCCGATGCGGGACGGCGTGAAGCTGCACACGGAAATTTATTCGCCGAAGAACGCAGGCGCAGCTCTACCGATCTTGATGGTGCGCACGCCTTACGGCATTGCTAACCCCGACGGCGGCATCACCAACATGATCTACCGGTACGTCGACATGTTTGCGGAGGGCTATATTTTCGTGTTCCAGGATATTCGCGGGCGCTATGGATCGGGAGGCAAGTTCCTGATGCTGCGGCCGATCCACGACGCGGCGGACGCAAAAGGAATCGACGAGAGCACGGACGCGTACGACACGATCGACTGGCTGGTGAAAAATGTGCCGAATAACAGCGGCCGCGTGGGCATGGATGGAACCTCGTACGACGGATTTCTGGTGACGATGGCAATGATCAACCCGCATCCGGCGCTGCGAGCGGTTTCCGAGCAGGCCTGCATGGGCGATACGTGGCTGGGCGACGATTTCTTTCACAACGGGGCGTTCCGGCTGAGCTATGCGTTCGAATATGCCGCGTTGATGGAGACTTCCACGGAGAATTACAAGTTCCAGTTCGATCGCTTCGACCTTTACGATTTTTTCTTACGGCTGGGTCCACTCGCTAACGCGAACGCGAACTATTTCCACGGGAAGCTTCCGAGCTGGAACGAGTTTGCGGGACACCCGAGTTATGACGAGTTTTGGAAACGTCGAGCGGTGGCCTACGGTTTGAAGCAGCCCACGGTGCCGAACTTGAACGTAGCCGGCTGGTGGGACCAGGAGGACTTTTATGGGCCAGTGGCGACGTATGAGCGATTGGAAAAGGCGGACCAGAAGAACCTGAATTTCATCGTGGCCGGACCATGGAATCACGGCGGTTGGGGAAATGGGTCCGGGAGATCGTTGGGAGCGATCCCGTTTGGCAGCGATACCGCCGTCTATTTTCGTCAGAAGATCGAAGCGCCATGGTTTGCGTTTTGGCTGAAGGACAGAGGAAAACTGCCCTTGAAGGAAGCGCTGCTATTTCAGACCGGCAGCGATACGTGGACCTCGTTTGATGCGTGGCCTCCTCCACAGGCAAAGGCGCGCAATCTTTATCTTCGCGAAAACGGCAAATTGTCGTTCGATGCGCCGGATCCCAGGGCAGTGGAAGCTTACGACTCGTACGAGAGCGATCCGGCGCATCCGGTGCCCTATCGGAATCGTCCGGTCGATATGACCTATCCGCAGGATCATGCCGGGGGCTGGTACACGTGGCTGGTGCAAGATCAGCGCTTTGTCGACGGGCGGGCGGACGTGCTGACCTGGCAGACCGAGGATCTTGCCGAAGACGTTACCTTGGCGGGACAGGTGACCGCAAAACTGTTTGCGTCGACGACGGGTAGCGACAGCGACTGGATTGTGAAGCTGATCGATGTCTATCCGCAACGATTTCCGCAGGACCCGAAGCTAAGCGGCTATGAATTAATGATCGCGGATGAAATATTTCGCGGGCGCTACCGCAATTCGTTTGAAAAGCCGGAGCCGATCATTCCTGGAGCCGTAACGCCATTCACCATCGATCTGCACACCGCGAATCACGTGTTCAGGAAAGGACATCGCGTCATGGTGCAGGTACAGAGCACGTGGTTTCCTCTATACGACCGGAACCCACAGCGCTTCGTATCAAATATTTTTGATGCCAAGGAAGGCGACTTTCGAAAGGCCACCCAGCGTATCTATCGTTCGAAGCGCTTTCCGTCCAGCGTGGAAATTTCTGTTTTGCCGAAATCGGCTGCTGCAGAGCTGGCAACGAAGTGAAGCGCGTTTGCTGCTAGTTCGTTGCGGCGGCGGTTACTGTGTTTTCCGGAACGCGATGCTTAGCGGGCAAGGCACTAAGGCGAGCGATGCAAGCGGCTCCCGCGTACCGGACTTCATCTTTGTCATCGTCAAGCGTTGGCACGACTTTGGAGATAAGGGAACGGTCTCCGCGTTCCGCAATGGCTTCCAGTGCGGCTGAACGCACGACCCAATTCTTGTCTTGCGTGGCAGCAATGAGAGCCTTGGCAGTAATCGGATCGGGATCATGAGCTAATTTCTTGGCGGCCGCGGCGCGCATCGTAGAGTTGTCTGATTTCATCATGTTCTTTACCACGCCGTAGCCGATGCCGCCATAAGGTATGAAGCCGACACCTTGTTCCAGGCCTAGTTGCGCGATTTTCTTTTTATCGTGCAGTATTTTCATCTGCTCTTTGATCTGCTCTCTCACCGCGCCGTTGCTGGTGCGCATGGTTCCGGTCAATACACCGTAATAAATATCATAGGCAAAATTGGAGTCTTTGAGCTGTAGCAAGGAGTTTGCGGCGGCCAGGACTACCGCGGGCTCCTGGTCATCGAGGGCGGCTTCCAAAGGCGCTTTGGCGCGGAGGGCGTGCATCGAGCCAAGCGCATTAGCGGCGGCGGCACGGACGTCACCCTTTGTATCTTTAAGCGCCGCAATCGCCAACTTTTCTGCCTCTCCACTGCCCTTCATAAAGCCAAGAGCACCAACGGCCTTGGCGCGCTTTTCGGTGTTCTCGCTTTCCAGGCCGCCGTGCAGAATCTCCCAGGAGCGATCCCGCAGTGATAAAGGAGGCTTGGGAGGTTGCGGGGCAGGCTCGGCAGCTTGATAGACAGGCGCTGCTGACCTTTGCGCATCGGACGGGGCAGGGGCGGACTGGTCGGCAACGCAACGAGGGTTCCAGGCAACCAAAAGTAAAATAACGGGCCAAACCTTGCGGGGCCATGCCAGACCATTCATGGACGTACCTCAATGGAGAGGAAGCGCTGGAGTGCGCCCAGTTAACACGGGATACGGCTGCGGAGCGATACAGATAAAGCTCTAGAGGGGGATTCTTTTGACCGGATAGGGACCTGATCCCAGATAGGTCTGCAAACTCCGCTGAGAGAACGCTGGTGGTATGCAGCGCTGCGCTGCTACTTTTTTGGGACTGCGCTCAGGTCCTGGGCTCCCTGCAGCGGTTCGATGGCTTACAAGCAGAGCATGGCAGCGATCAATCGTGTTAGTTCATCCGGTCCCTTCCAAGTTAGCCTATCCGCTACGGACGCTGATGCAAAAAGAAAGGCGAGGGAAATTGAAATTCCCTCGCCCGGTTTGCCGTGCAACTGCGGTAGCGTTTCTGCTAGGTCGACCGAACGTTAGAACAGCACCTTGAGCGCGAACTGCATAATGCGCGGACGGCTAACGGTGCCAGTGATCGTACTGGTTCCCCCGGCGATGTTCACGAAGCCGTAATTTCCGAGAAAGCCACCAAAAGCTTGGGGACTCTGGAAGGATGGATGGTTGAAGATGTTGAAGAATTCCGCGCGGAACTCGACCCTGAACCGTTCGGTGATTCTGGTGTTCTTGGTGACGGCCATATCCCAGTTCTGCTGAAAGGGTCCGCGGAATGAATTTCGCCCGACATTTCCCAAGGCGGCGCCGACCGCAGTGGCGCTGCCGCAGGGCACCGGTGAGTTTTGCGCATCCACGCAGTTACCGCCGGGCACAAAGGCCTGGTTGAAGGGGATGAACCAGCCGTTCACGGCGCGAGATTGTACGGAACCGTGCGTCTGGATGGACTTGAGCGTCTGCCCGGGCGCCAGCGTCGCATAGTTCGCTCCAAAGAAGCCAGTAGTGTCAGAGAGCTCGAGCGCATGAGAGTCAAACACGGTGAAAGGTGTGCCGGACTGGAAGGTGGTAAACCCGTGGAGGCCCCATCCATTCACGACCCTTCCGAATCCGGAATCGGCTTTGCCGGTCCACCTGCCAAACGGGATCTCATAGTCGTAGCTAAGCACGAGGCGGTGGGTGCGATCGAAATCAGACAGCCCGCGCATCGAGTTCAGGTTGTTGGGATCGCCGAAGAGCGAAACCACTGTGCCGTTCAGCTCGTCCTGGAAGGTCGATCCACTCGTGTTATCCATCGACTTGGACCAGGTGTAGGCGGATTGGAAATACAGGCCGTCCGAGAATCGGTGACTGAGGGTAGCTTGCAGCGAATGGTAGTGAGACTTGCCCTCTTCGGCAGTGGCGAGCAGGTTTTCATCCAACTCCCCGAGGTATTGCACCGGTACACGCGCGTCGATATTGGCGGCAGTGCTGCCGGTGATGGCGATGCTACCGTCGCCATTCTTGGTAACGAAAGGAGTGCCCGCGGGCACGTTGACGTTTGTGCCGATGGAAGCCGGAATGGTGCAGGGTTTCACCATCGTGCAGATTTGGCCGGCATCAAGAGGACGCCCGGTGAGCAAATGCGAGCCGGCGCTGCCCACATAGCCGACCTCTAGAACCCAAGTCTTTAATAGCTCTCTTTGTATGGTGAGGTTCCACTGCTGCGCGTATGGCGGACGCAAGTCACGAACCGGGAAGAAGAAGGTAGAAGCCAGGGGGCCGTTGCCGCCGGCAAAAATGGGGGCACCGGTAGTGGGGTCGAAACCGGTCAGAGCGGGTATCGACTGATCCGTGGGCAGCGGAAACGCCGACGGCGGCAACAATGTCGGGAAGGGATTCTGGAGTGTGGCTCCAGGAGCCAAGCTCAATGTAGCCTGGAATGGCAGTCCGCCGGCGGTTTGCAGCAGCGACTGGTTGGAAATTCTCTGATAATAGATGCCGTAGCCGGAACGCAACACCGTTTTTTGGTCGCCGAAGATGTCCCACGCGAAGCTGACGCGCGGAGCGAAGTTGCCGGAACTGAAGCAGTTCTTGAGCGTGCAGCTGGAAACGCCTGGTGTGCCGAAGGTTCCTCCAAGCGCCTGCGGATGAATGATGTGAATGATCTGCTGGGTGCCGTCCTCCAGGCCGGCGAAGTTGGAAAGGAAGTTATTTTTTTCGTGGGCGGTGCTCAGACCCTCCCATCGGAGGCCGAGATTAAGGGTGAGGCGAGGATGTATCTTCCAATCATCCTGGATATACGCGCTGAAATCGGTGGCACGGAAGTGAAAAGCGGTAAAGCCCTCGCCTGCTTGCTCGTTGCCAATATTGCCGAGCAGGAAATTCTGAAAGGCGGTTAAAGTTAGGCTGTCATTGAAGATGACGTTGCCGCGAGTTCCGAAATTATTGAAGCGATTCAGCTGATAGCGGCTAGAATCCATTCCCAGGCGAATCAGGTGCTTACCGCGTGTGATCGATAGGTCGTCAGCGGGATAAAAGGTATTGAACGCACCGCCGCGATTATCGTTGACGGATTGACCAAGAGAGAAGCCTGCTCCGGTGATGTCGAGCTCGTAGGCCTCGGGGAATGCGGCAGAGTTGGCGCGAGTAGCGCCGATATCGGCCAAGGTAATTGGGATGCTGGGTTGGTGCGTGAAATTATATCGCGAGAAGCCGAAGCGGAATTCGTTGACCACGCTGGAGGAGAACACGTGCGTCCAACCCAATTTCAAGAAGCGATTGGACAACGGCAGGTTTTCCGGAAACGCCAGTGTTACCGTGGTTCCGTAGGGATCCACGGTAGTGGTGTCCGAAAAGAAAAAGCGGCCGGAGAACTTGTCCTTGGACGTAATCTGTTTGTCGGTCGTGATTACAAACTGATCTTCCTGGAATGTCCCAGTGGCCGCTCTGGCGATATTATTGGTCTGGATCACGCCGCCTACGAAGCCGGGAGTGCCCGCAAGCGTTGGAATGCAATGGGTGCCGTCGTTAAAACCAGGACACTTGGAGGCTGGGAGGTTCAACCACTTTAGGGCGGTGGGGTCCAAACCGGTAAATCCAGCCGGTAAACCGTTCGGAAAGAACGTGGAGATTAAGGTTGCCTGGTCGCGACTGGCGGGGATAACCGGCATGCTGGTTTGCAATACCGTGCCCGCAGAGGCGCCGGATGCTTCGCGAGTGCCCTGGTAGCTGAGGTAGAAATACCAATCCTTTATCTTCGGAGCGGGTCCGCCAAAATTCGCCCCAAAAAGATTCTGGCGCAATACCGGCCGCTTCTGCCCCTGGTTGTTGAGGAACCAATCGTTGGCGTTAAAGATGTTATTGCGAAAATACTCGTAAGTTTCGCCGTGATAGGACTTTCCACCCGACTTCAGATTGACTTGTACATTGCCCCCGCCATTGCGACCCTGCGACGCATCGTAGAGCGAGGTTTGTGTTTTGAACTCTTCGATCGATTCTTTGTTTGGCAGCGCCACATTATCCAGGACCGGCAAATTGACGTCGTTGGCGTTGATGCCCTCGATCTGGAAGTTGTTGTTCGTAGGCCGTTGGCCGTTTACGTTCAAGGTTACGGCACCTCGGCCAAGCGCCGCGGAATCGAAAAGCTCTGTGTTTGCCCCGGAAGAAAGGGCCAGCAACCCAAAGAAATTGCCAGTCGAGATGGGCAAGTTGCTGATCGTGTGCTCGCCTAAGGTGGTACCGGTTGTCGCCGAACTCGTTTGTACTTGTGTGGCCATCTCACTGACCACGACAGACTCGGTTATCTGACCGATCTTTAGCACCGCATTCAAATTTGAGGTTTCCGTGACTTGCACCACAATCTTTTCGGCTACAAACTTGGCGAATCCCGGAGCGGTAATCTCAACACGGTAGGTGCCCGGCTGCAGCGAAGGGATGTTGAAATTCCCATTAGCGGTAACGCCCACTTCTCGCTCTAGCCGCCCAGTTAACACATTCGTCACCACCACGTGCGCGGCGGACACGCTCCCGCCGTTTGCATCTAACACGACTCCCGAAATCGCTCCGGTCGACCCACCTTGGGCCCATGCCATGGTAGGAACACTCAACAGCAGTAGCAGCGTGAACTGAATCAGTCTGCGCATAACTTAATCGTCTCCTCTGAGGCACTCGCCGTGCCGGGCGGCCCCTACCACATCCCAACAACAAAATCGGGCGATTTGAACCCGAACAAAACGGTGACGACCAAATTGGCAGTCGCACGCCCAAGCCAGCAAACTTCTAACTCACTTGTTACTCACCCGATAGTTAAGGGGTAACGCTTTTTTATTCAGATACTTGAAGCAGTTTCCCGTGGGGATAAAGAGGAAATTGAGAGCAAGTTCAATCTCAATGCCTTCGATGGCTCTAAAAGTTATACAGTTTCCGCGATATCGCTTCGTGGATTTGTAGAGGAGTCGATTTACGCCAAAAAAAAGAAACTTACCTCGCACTTTTCACGTATTCCAGAAAAACGCTTCGGCGGTTCGTACGTCTATTGCAGTAAGGATGGGGTGTATGGGATCGAACGTAACCTCAACACTGGAGCCTGAGATGGCAGCCGGGCCCAGCCGGATTCTCGCCCCCAGCTCCCGCTATATTCGATTTGGACCCTTTCAGGTTGACCAGCATCGCCAGGAAGTAAGCAAGAGCGGCGTGCGTCTAAAGCTGCAGGGCAAGGTGTATCAAGTTTTGCTGGCGCTTATCGAAAAACAAGGCGAGGTGGTGACCCGCGAGGAACTACGAATTCGTCTCTGGCCCGCCGATACCCACGTCAATTACGACGCAAACGTTAACACCACGGTGAACAAGCTCCGTCAAGCCCTCGGAGATTCGTCCGAGAAGCCCCTCTACATCGAAACCATCCCACGCAGGGGATACTGTCTGGTGGTGCAGCCCGAGTTTGCGGATGTCCCGATGACAATTACCTCGCCGCCCCGCGAAAATGGAGTCAATGGCCAGCCGCATGCGGAGAATACCGGATCGCCTAAGACCGATCTGTGGATAACCATGGGCATCATCGGGCTGATTCTTGGCGGCATGTTGCTAGGCGCGGCTATTACCAAGCTCTGGATCTATCATTTTGCATCCACACCCGGCGGCCTCTGGTTCTGATTTCCGCTTCTAATTTTCCGCAGCACTGACTGATGCAATCTGCTTGCGCTGAAACACTAGGCCCTTAGTGCGCCCGGCATCCAGCGTAAACGCAGATGCGGATTTCTTCGCGCTACGCTGAAAGCGGAGCGTCACACCGGACTTTCCCACCTCGAATTCGTCCGAACCCACGCCGCGTAGCACGTCCGCCGAGAAAGTGTTTGCCCGCGGCGAGCCGGATGCATCCACGATCGCAAGCACCTTGATTCGTCCGTCAGCCACGCCCAGCCGGTACGCCACGCCGAGTTCTTCGCTCCAGTACTCGCCAGAGTAATCCTTCAGCTCCTCCTGGCTGACCGCGGTCTCCGTTTTTTCTTTGTTGTCGCTCTCCTTCGGCTTGCTTTCCCTGGGCTTCATTAAATTGCCCAGATAAATGTCGGCCACCTGATGGGCCCGCCTGGTTGGGCCGGCGTTCCCCACATTGCAGAGGCATGCAACGGAAAAATGCTGATCCGGAAAGCGCAACAATTCCGCGCGATACCCGCCCCACGAACCGCCATGGCTTACCGTGTGCAGCCCGCGGTAGTCCTGGAGACTCAGGCCCTTGGCGTAGTCCAGGACCTTGCCGTTGTCCAGCTTGCCGCGCTCCTGGAGATCCGCGACAAATTGCTTTCCACCGACCCGCGGACTGTAAAAGTTTTCATCCCACTTGAGCAGGTCTTCCACCGACGTATGCACTGCGCCATCCCCGGTTTGTTCGAAGTAAGACACATCAAGCGTATACCCGGACTGGTCTTCCTGTTCGTCATAAGCCATCGCCCGGTTGAGAATCAGAGAGGTGTGGCTATCGCGATACTGCGTGTGGGACATTTCCAGCGGCGCGAATATATTTTCCGCCGCGAATGCGCGCAGCGTTTTCCCGCTGGCTCGCTGCACAATCGTCGAGAGCAAGAAGAAGCCGGTGTTGCTGTAGAGCCAGTCGCTGCCCGGAGCAAAGTTAAGCGCCTTTTGGCGCGTGATCAACGCCAGAGCATCGGCGTCCGTGGTCACGCTATCCGTATGGATGCCGGCAAGCTGCATCAACGTCAGGTAATCACGTAGCCCGCTGGTGTGATTCAACAACTGCAGGATGCTGACTTTCGCGCCGTAATTCGGCAATTCGGGGATGTACTTCCGTACGTCATCGTTCACCGAAAGCTTGCCTTGCTTTTCGAGCAGCAAAATACTCGCTGCGGTGAACTGCTTGGAGGTAGACCCGATGTCGAAGACGGATTGCGGCGTGATGGCCACGTTTTCTTCTATGTTCGCCAAGCCATAGCCCTTCGCGTAAATTATCTTGCCGTCGCGATAGACACCCAGCGCGCATCCGGGCGAGCCCGACTTGGTGAGGTCGCTGAAGACTTCGTCGACCGCTGCGGCAGCCTTTTCGTCGGAAGTGGCTGTGTATCCGGCGCTCGCGGTGCTCAACAAAAGTAATAACGCGATAATTCCTGCAGACGTCCTTCGCCCTGCTGACATCTTTGCAACCCCAGTCGCGCTGAAAGTCTTTGCTCGGCGGATGACCCGCTTCCGCAGACCTGAAAATATAGCACGCCAAGGATGCCGCGGCTGGCCTGCAGCGCTCAAAACATTTCATGTACACTTTTCGTCATGCTCACCGCCATCACGCGCGCCGTCAGCCCCGCCATCGTCCATTGCGAACTGACCTTTGTCGCGCGGCAGCCCATCGCGCTTGCCAAGGCCGAACAGCAGCACTCCGCATACCAGCAGCTACTCGAAAAATGCGGAGCGCGCGTTATCTCTCTTCCCGCCGAGCCACAGCTTCCCGATTCGATGTTCGTGGAAGATCCAGCGGTGGTCCTTGATGAGTTGGCGATCATTCTTCCGCTTGGCACCGAGTCCCGGCGGCCCGAAGGCGCATCGCTTGCCGAAGCCCTAGCCAAATTCCGCAAGCTTGCGCGCGTCCAGTTGCCAGGTCAGGTAGAAGGTGGCGACGTTCTGCGCGTTGGGCGGCGCCTCTTCGCCGGGCTGTCGAGCCGCACCAACACCGAAGGCATTCGTCAGCTTGAAGCAATACTCTCGCCCTATGGTTACAACGTGGTGAGCGTCGCGGTGACCGGCTGTTTGCACCTGAAATCGGCGGTCACCTACATCGGGCGCAACACGCTGCTGCTGGCGAATCGCAAGTGGTTCGACACCAAGCCATTCGCCGGCTTCGAGTGGGTCGATGTCGCTCCCGAGGAGCCGCACGCTGCAAATGCGCTGGCCATCGGCGACACAGTGATATTTCCGGCGTCGTTTCCGCGAACCCGTGCTCGCTTGGAAGCGCGCGGATTTCACGTTACGCCCCTCGATATCTCCGAGCTGCAGAAAGCCGAATCGGGCCTGACCTGCTCGAGCCTATTATTCGATGTGGTCCAACCCTGACCCATACGATTGTTGGCAGGCCCCAATCGCTCGTTAACATTTCGCTACATTCGCCGGCCCCTTCGTCATTTCTTCGCTTGGTGCCCGAGGCCGCCCATGCTAATCTGGTTGGCGGTATGATTCTCTCCACCACCGCCAAGCGAATTGCCACCACGACGCTGTCCATGTCGATTACTTCGACTACGACTAAGTCGATTACGACCGCTTCCGGCGAGTGGAGAAACACCTAGCAAAGCTAGAAAAAGTTTCCAACCCACCGCCGAAGCGAGCCTGGCGGTGGGTTTCTTATTTCAGCCCCCTCCAGAGTCGCTCCCGCGGTAACAACAGGAGCGGCAGTCATGACCCCGGAAAACGCAGAAGAAGACTTACTCGCCGAACGCCATGCTGCAGGCGTGTGCACCTTGCCCCACGCCCCAACCGGTTCCGATGCCGCGGCTCGCGAATCGCTCGTAGCTTTTAAGTTCGGCGGAAGTTCTTTGCTGGGCGCTCAACGCATGCTTCATGCCGCTGGGTTAGTGCGCCCGGTAACGCAACTCATGCAGGTGGTCGTGGTGGTTTCGGCGATGAAGGGTGTGACCGATCGTCTCCTGGAAATCGCACAAGCGCTCGGCCAAGGTAACAGTCAACGCGCGCGCTCGGAAGCCGAGGGCGTTTTACACTTGCACCTCGGCGTTTTGCGTGACTTGTCTCTCGAGCCGGACGATCACGACCGGGTCGCTCGCGAGCTCAACTCGCTCGGCCGCGACCTCCTCCATGAAATTTCCCCGCGCAAGGATAAGCTATCGCCGCCGGCCGCGGCCGAGCTCTTTGATCGGCTCGCATCGTTCGGCGAACGATTCAGCGCACGCCTCTTTGCCGCCGCGCTCGAACGCTCCGGCGTCCCCGCCGTTCCTGTTTCCTCCTCCGAATTCGTCCTGACTTGCGATACATTTCAGGACGCCAAGCCGCATCTGGAGCAAACAAGGCGTCGCGGCCGCGAGGTCTTACTTCCATTGCTCGCCGATGCGATCGTTCCGGTGGTCACCGGCTTCATCGGTGCTACCGCGGATGGACGCATCACCACGCTCGGACGCAACAGCTCCGATTTTTCCGGCGCGATTATCGCTCACGTGGTGGATGCGGATGAGTTGGTAATTTGGACCGACGTCGATGGAATCTACACCGCGAATCCGGTCGAGTCGGCGCAGGCTCGACTCCTGCACGATCTCAGTTATGAGGACGCCCACGCCCTGGCGCTAAGCGGCGCGAAGGTCCTGCACCCGCGCGTCCTCCCGTTGGCACAGGAAACAGAAATGACAGTTTGGGTGCGCAACACCTTCAAGCCTCAAGGGCGCGGCACTCGCATCGGTCCCACCCCCGTAGGGGCGCAGCCTGCCTGCGCAGGCAGGCATTGCTGCGCCCCAGTCACCAAGGAGCCAGCATGAACGCGCAATCTCCCGCTTCTCGATTTGATAAAAAACTCCGTGCTGGCGTGTTAGGTGCAACTGGCCTCGTCGGGCAACGTCTTGTCAGCCTGCTCGCCGATCATCCGTGGTTTGAACTGACCGAAGTGGCCGCCTCCGAACGCTCGTCCGGCAAAACCTACGCGGAAGCCGTGCGCTGGCACCTGGACGCTCCGATTCCTTCCGCGGCTCGCGACCTGGTGGTCCGGAGTCTCACCCCTACTCTCGAGTGCGACTTCGTTTTCTCCGCGCTCGATTCTTCCGTGGCCGGCGGCGCGGAGGAAGATTTTGCGCTCGCCGGCTATCCCGTGGTCAGCAATTCCCGAAATCACCGCATGGATCCGGAGGTGCCCCTGCTGATTCCGGAGGTCAACGCCGCGCACCTGGACGCGATTCCTCTGCAACAAAAGAATCGCGGCTATGACACCGGCTTCATCGTCACCAATCCCAACTGTTCCACCGCGGGACTCGTTCTGGTTCTCAAGCCTCTCGCGGAAGCGTTTGGTTTGGAGAAGATCTTTGTCGTTACGCTGCAGGCCATGTCCGGCGCAGGTTATCCCGGCGTAGCTTCGTTGGACATTCAAGGAAATGTGGTGCCCTTCATCGGCGGCGAAGAGGAAAAGATGGAGTCCGAGCCGCAAAAGCTGCTTGGAAAATGGAATGGGGAGCGTTTTGTCGACGCTGGTCTGGGTATCAGCGCGCACTGCAACCGCGTGTCGGTGATCGACGGCCATCTCGAATGCGTAAGCCTAAGCCTGAAGAAAATCGCCTCACTCGGCGAAGTCCGCGAAGCGCTGCGCAACTTCGAGGTCAGCCCAGAATTGGCTGCTTTGCCGTCCGCTCTGCGTAATCCGGTAATCGTTCTCGACGAAGAAAATCGCCCTCAACCGCGCCGCGACGTCAACGCCGGCGCGGGCATGGCCGCGGTAGTCGGACGCGTCCGCGAATGCCCGCTCCTCGACGTCAAGTTGACCCTGCTCTCGCACAATCTGGTGCGCGGCGCCGCCGGTGCGGCCCTGCTCAACGCAGAACTCCTCGCTGCCCGCGGACTTCTGAATCGTAATGTAAAGAGGGAATTGACGGAATCGGTTTCGCCCTGAAGGGTTAGCTGATGACTTGCGTCTCGCAGCCGTTTCCTGAAGCATACAGGGCAAAAAGCTCGCTCATTCGCTCCGTCCAGCGATCGACTCCTTCTTTGCCGCCAAAAGAAATGATCGCCGCTAGCACGTGCCTTGTTTCGCTGGTCACCATGGTGCGCTCGGAGTCGCTGGTCGGGCTACCATGCGGGCCTAGCGCATCACAAAATACCGGCAAGCCTTCCAGGTTCAAGTCGTATTTGCCGATGCCCTTGTACATTTCGCCCGCGCGGCCCGCGCGAAACACGATGGCCCCTTGCACGTGAGCTAAGTCGTACAAACCAATCGGCAATCGGCTCTCAACCGAAACCAAATTGATGATGTCCACCACCGCATTGATGCGCGGCAGACCTTTTCCTGCGATTATCCGGCGCAGTAGGGCCTCTGCCGAACCGCGATAACGCGCCGGGTCTTTGCCCAACGCCTTGTACGCCACCCGCGTCGCTAGAATTTGCGGCGATTCCAGGACCGCCCGCGGCTCCGGTAAACGCAAGACTGACTGCTCGCAATTATTCAACTCTGCGATCAGTGCTTCCGGCGACGCCGGCGCTTTCACGTTCGCTGTTACACAGCCGAGCGCGGTCTTCGGACACTTCGCCCTCAATGCGGGTTCAATCGTCACATCCACGCGCTCACGGCTCGAATTCATGTGAAGCTATTATTAGGAAACGGCTGCTCTAATGAAAAGAATAACTTTTCGCGCTGAAGAGCGCCTCATTGAGGAAGCGCGACGTGTCGCTAAGTCCCAGAACACGACGCTCAGCCGTGCATTTCGTGAATGGCTGAAGGCATTTGTTTCTCAAACGGGCAGCACCCGGGAGTTCGGCGAGCTCATGACGCAGTTGCGGCAGGTCAGGGCTGGACGCCGTTTCACTCGCGACGAGATGAACGAACGGTAGCGGATGCAACTGCGAGCTCGTTTACTTTCTGCCGGCGAAGCGGACGCGGGCGGTGAAGGCTCGGCGCTGGCCGCCGGTAAGCTGCCCGAAATTGGGAGCGTCGACATTGTTCACGACCACATTGGGGTTTTGCCAGTCGAAGGCATTCACCATTTCGATGCGCGCGGCCCACAGATATCCGCGAAGCGCGAATTTTCTTTCAAGCGCCAGATTCAGATTCTTGTAATCCGGAAAGCGCGACGCGTTTGGCGGCCCCACCAGCTGTTGCTGCAGATTCACGATGCTGTACGGATAACCCGTCCGATATTCGAAAAAATAACTGAACTGAATTTTCCAGATGTGTGTAGGCGTCCAGCCCCAGGTTATAAACCGGTTCGGCGCGTCCCAGGCCAGGGGAGCCGATTGCTGTGCGGCAAAGAAAATCGAACCCAGGCCAGGGTTCAAGACTTGGTTGCTATGCGCGCGCGATCGTGTGTACGCGCCGTAAAACTGCGTGTCCTCTGAAAATATGTGCCGCAGCGAGAAGGTGGCCGCGCGGTAGCGGTCCTTGCGCGTATCCTGCAGCAAAAAAGTTCCGCCCGCCACCGCAGGATTCTGATCGACATACACAAAGCCGTGATAGCCGTTGCGCGCCAGCAGTTCCAGATCGACAATCGTGTTCCGGCGAATCTTTTGCTGCCAACCGGCGCTGCTGGTGGTGAATCGAGGTTGCCGCAAACCTCGCGTCGGAAGCACAAACTGGCTGACCGCAGGCGCGCCGACCGGAACCGTCCCGCTGTTATCGAAAAACGTGTCAATCTGCCGCTGATCGAATGCTTGTTCGAGTACCGCAAGATTCAATGGCGCGTTGTAAATGCCCCATCCAAGCGAGACCTTGGCCCGGTCATCCCCAAACGGCAGCAGATTTCCGGAGGCGCGCGGTTCGGCCATCGCGCTCTGCGTGAAGCGGTCCCAATCCGTGCGCAGCCCCCCTTGCAACACCAGGCGCTTCCAGGGCGACCAGGTATCTTGTGCATACACGCCCGCTTGCGTGTTGGAAGCTTGCGGGTTTGCCGGTCCCGCGAACGTGGACTGCCGCACCAGCGTGCCATCAGCGCGCAATGCCTCAATTTCTCCGCGATTCGATGCCTGGCGGAATTCCAGTCCTGCAACGTTAGCGCCGATGCTGGCCTGATGGGTTCCATGCCAGTGCCGCGATGCAGCAATCACGTTGAACAATCCCTGAATGCGGCTGCCGTGCACGTGGACGCGTTCGAAAAAATTGCCGCTCGCTCCATTCACCAGCAGGATGTAAGGTGCGGTGCCCTGCGGCGAAAAATCCTGCCCTTCGCCGTCTGCCGCAACTCCCAGCTCGATCAATGTGTCGTACAGCCAGATCTGATCGCGCACCGAAACGAATGCGCGTTGCTGATGCAGGTCCACCGTCGTGGACTCAGGATCGAGCGGATCCAGTCCTAGGCTTTCGTCTTGCGTGCGATTGTAAAGAAACGTGCCGTGCAAGATGTGCTTGGGGCTGAAGTTGTATTGCAGGCGAAGAAGATTGTCGCCGGCCCACTGCACAGAGGTATTCGCGTTCGCCGGCAATTCTCTCACCAGCGTAAACGTGTGCTCCAGGCTGATCGCATCGGAGAACCAGAAGCGGCCGCGCTCGATGGGACCGGAAAACGTAAAACGTGGGTACCAATTTCCCAAGCGCACGCCTTGCTGGATGTCGATGCCGGGAATCGGATTGGTTGTGCCGACGCGCCACTTGTCGTCGCCGTCTGGCGTTTCCAGGCTTAGTACACTCGCGCCGGAGTGCGCGTAGCCCGCGCCAATCCGGCTTGTCTGCACTTCCGCGGCGCGCGTGGCATCCACGTTGAATCGCGCGCTCAACGTATTGTTCACCGGGTCGCCGATTTCGAATCCATCCAGCAAATACTGCGTTTCTCCGGAACGCGCCCCCGCGATATGCAATCCGCCGGCATTGTCTTCGACAACCTCGGGCAACGCGACCAGGCTCTCTTGCAAAATGTGCGAGTTAGGAACCGGAACATCGCGAATTTCCTGCGCGGTCAAAGTTTCTTTTTGCGACGTGTCTTGCGTATCGATCTGATTTGCCGTCGCGGTCACTTGCACTTGTTCGTGTAGTTCCTCCGCGTGCTTCAATGTCAGGGTGAGATCGTTCGAACCGGACCGCAGCGTTACACTCTTGCCCGCGAGAACGAAGAATCCTTCCTTGCGCGCCTCGACCTGGTAATCGCCAACGGGAAGATTGCGTACCACAAATCGCCCGGCGCCATCGGTCTCCGCTCGAAACATCGGACCGGAGCCACTTTGCAGCGTTACTTTCGCGGCGGCGATGGGCACGCCGTTTTCGTCCACCGCCACGCCCGAACAGTCGGCCAGATCGGCAGCGCAGCTTTCCGCGCCGCACCACGCGCAGAGTAAGAGGAGGAGCGCCGCGACTCGGCCAGCACAGCCCATGCAGTCATCGTGGCACACTCACTTCACAGTGTGCAGCCTTTCCGCGTGCGCGTGATTCCTCGACGTCACGTAGGTCGCATCAAAGTCACGCCGATCTTGCATCATCGCATCAAATCATGCGGATTTTGAGCGCGGAGGGTTTGCGGCTGTCTTTTGGTCCCGTTTGGGAGCTTCCGAAATCCACGCCGGAGGATCGCTGGCCGGAAACGACTCTTCGGAGGCTTCCTCCACAGGATCCACGTTCTTGGGGAATTCGGAGGAACCTGGGATTTCGATGTTCTGGGATTTCGGCGAACGAGATTTTGGCTTGTCGGCGGTCTTGGCCATAGTGGCCCCATTTTACCTCTGCTCTCGTGCGCCGATCATACGGTGAAATATCTAGCGCAGAGGACGCTGTGCCCAGGCGATATGACTATTGGGGCTCGGAACCGACCGAACAAATGGTAGGCTCGTGGGGACTCGAACCCCAGACCTCCACCGTGTCAAGGTGGCGCTCTAACCAACTGAGCTACGAGCCTAGAAGCGCTTATTTTAGCACGACGCCCGCTCCAAACACCTCCTCAGCTGAACCCCGCACTCGTTGATTCCGCTACGAACCGCTACGAACTCAAAAAGTGTACTCGGGCGGCTTGATTCCTTTCACCCGCAGGTATACCTCGCATTGGGCACGGTGATGCGCGGTGTGTACGAACATGTTCAAGATCATCGCGCGACCGTCGGGATCGGCGCGGCCCTTCCACGACGGAATGTGCCACGTGCGCTTCAGTTGCTCCGATGTGATGCCCGGCAAAACTTTAAGAACGTAGTCGAAGGACTGTTCGAGCAATTTTGTAGCGGTCGCTTTATCCGTCGGTGGCGGCTGCGCGGGGTTGAACGGGAACGGCGGTTCGATGCCGGTAATCTGCTGGAAGCGGAAAACATTGGAGCCGGCGATATGCATGATTTGCTCGCCGAAAGTCATTTCATCAGGATTGGGCTTAAAGCTATAAAGTTCGGCGGGCATAGCGTTGGCCACTTCCAGCGTGAACTGTTTGGAGATTTCCCAGTCCTGCACAAACTCGTTCATATCCAGCACGGCATCGGGCTTTGCAGCCTGCCCTTGCGACCTGGGCGCAAAAAGCAGAACCACAAGAACCAGGCCTGAACATTTGAATAATTTCATTCCGGCATCTCCCATCTTGAGAAAACGCACTCATCTTAGACGGCGCGCGCAAGATTTAGCTCATCGATAGGATAAACTTTGATATAGGCGGTCTCTCGGCATACCCGAGCGACGAATGCTTGAGGCGAGCTTCGTAAAAATGTCCAGCGAATCCAAATTGACCGCATTTCCGGCGCAAGGTGTGACGGAAGCCGGCTCAAAAACTGTCTTCAAGGTTTTGCTGGCGATTAGCTTTTGTCATTTGCTGAACGACACGGTGCAGTCGCTTCTGCCGGCGATTTATCCGCTGCTGCGCGATACCTTTCACCTCGATTTCGGACAGATCGGGCTGATTTCGTTCACCACTACGTTCACCGCCTCGTTGTTGCAGCCGCTGGTCGGTCTGTACAGTGACCGGCATCACCGGCCGAATTTTCTGGCCATCGGCATGGGGATTACGCTGATCGGTCTGGTGACCCTGTCGCTGGCGCCGAGTTACGCGACAGTCTTGGTGGCGGCGGGGCTGGTGGGCATGGGCTCGTCGGTGTTTCATCCGGAGTCTTCGCGGGTGGCGCGCATGGCTTCGGGCGGCCAGCACGGAATGGCGCAGTCGCTGTTTCAAGTCGGCGGAAACGCCGGATCGGCGCTGGGTCCGCTGCTGGCGACATTCATTTTGCCGCGCGGGCAGCGAAGCATTGCCTGGTTTTCCTTCGTTGCGCTGCTCGGAATAATTTTGCTGGCCGATATTGGCGCCTGGACCAAAAGGCGCAGAGCTTCGCAGGCGGCACTGCAGGCCGCGCCGCCGCCGGCTGGCCATGTTGTTGAAGCCGCGCACGCCGAGCCGCATTTGCAGTTGCCGCGCAATAAGATCGCGTGGTCGCTGGCGATTTTGGTGGCGCTGATGTTTTCAAAATATTTTTATTTGGCGAGCTTGGGCTCCTATTACACATTTTATTTGATGGATAAATTTCACGTGTCCATGCGCAGCGCGGAGATTCATTTGTTCGCCTTTTTCGGCGCGGTGGCGGCGGGAACGTTTTTCGGCGGTCCGGTGGGCGACCGCATGGGCCGCAAGGTGGTGATTTGGTATTCGATTCTGGGCGTGCTGCCGTTCACGTTGCTGCTGCCGTATGCGGATTTGTTTTGGACCGGAATTCTGAGCGTGGTGATCGGATTGATTTTGGCATCCGCGTTTTCCACGATTCTCGTTTTTGCGCAGGAACTGGTGCCCAGCAAAGTGGGAACGATATCGGGAACTTTCTTCGGGCTGGCGTTTGGCCTGGTCGGAATCGGCGCGGCGTTGCTCGGAAAATTGGCGGATGCGACCAACATCCGCTTTGTGTACCACGT
>Ga0307478_10000295_pt1 | contig 53834 bp, 59 predicted proteins | sample atmos_gasesECM4C_2_FD_203713 | JGI IMG/M metagenome (GOLD analysis project Ga0307478, IMG submission 203713) | Hardwood forest soil microbial communities from Morgan-Monroe State Forest, Indiana, United States - atmos_gasesECM4C_05 | ecosystem: Environmental > Terrestrial > Soil > Temperate...
CACGAACTCCGCACGCGTCTCGCCGCCGCCAAAGACGGGGTGATCGCCAATCAGTCCCAGTATTTCGCCAGGTTCAAAGCCGCAGCCGAGAAGAGTGGTGCGATTGTCTACGAGTCGCGCAGCGCCGACGATGCCGCCCGCTATGTCGGCGAACTGTGCGAGCGGGCTGGCTCACCGTTGCTGGTCAAGACGAAGTCGATGGTCAGCGAGGAGATCCACCTCAATCACGCGTTAGAAGAACGCGGCATCCACGCGGTCGAGACCGACCTCGGCGAATGGATCGTCCAGTTGCGCCACGAAACTCCATCGCACATGGTCATGCCCGCGATCCACCTCAGCCGCCGCCAGGTTGGCGACACCTTTTCTCAAGCCGTTGGCCATCCGGTGTCACGCGAGGATGTCGGTGAGCAGGTCAGCCTGGCGCGAACCGAGCTGCGCAAGGATTTCCTCGCCGCAAAGGTTGGGATGACCGGCGCCAATGCCCTAATCGCGGAAAGCGGCAGCGCCATGATCATCACGAACGAGGGCAACGAGGCGATGGTCACGACGCTGCCCGATATCCAGGTAGTGCTGGTCGGCTACGAGAAGCTGCTGGCAACCTTCGACGATGCGATGACCCAGCTTCGTCTCCTCCCCCGCTCAGCGACCGGGCAGGCGATCACGACCTATGTCACCTTCATCACCGGTCCCGACCGGCCCGAGCGCCAGCTGCACTACGTCTTCGTCGACAATGGCCGCTCGGCGATGCGTGACGATCCCGACTTCGTCGACGCCCTGCGCTGCATTCGCTGCGCCGCCTGCGCCAGCGTCTGTCCGCCCTACCAGGTGGTCGGCGGCCACGTTTTCGGACACATCTACACGGGCGCCATCGGCCTCGTCAACACGCCGTTCCACCATGGGCTCGAGGCTGACGCTGGACCGCAATCGCTCTGCGTCAGCTGCAATGCCTGTCAGACCGTTTGCCCGGTCGACATCCCGCTGCCGCGACAGATCCTCGACGTGCGGGGCAAGGTCGCGAATGCGAATGGCCTCTCGCCGCTAAAGCGCGCTGTCCTCCGCGTCTGGAGCAGCCCTTACGCCTTTCGGGGAGTGGCCCGTGTTGGTGCGCTTGTGAGCAGGCCGTTCGCGCGTGACGGGGCGCTGCATCTTCCCCTGCCGAGGCGACACGCCTGGCGCCGACCGCCGGCGATTGCGCTCCACCCGGCGCGAGCGCGTTTGCCCCGCGACGTGCCGCCGGCAACGACGGGTCCACTCGCCAACAGTGCCGTCAAGGGGTTGACCGTTGCCTACTTCATCCAGTGCCTGACCGACCAGCTGGCGCCGGAACAAGCGGAGGCTACGGTCAAGGTGCTGGCCGCCTGCGGCGCGCGCGTCGTGGTCCCGCGGGCGCAGCACTGCTGCGGCCTGCCAATGCTCGATTCGGGCGATGTACCCGGGGCCACGCGCCTGGCAAAACAGACGGTCGCTGTCCTTGAGGCAACGGGAGCCGATTACGTCGTCTCGGCGGCGAACTCGTGCGTTGCCGCGATCACCCATGACTACCCCCACCTGTTCCGTGACGAGCCGGAGTGGCGCGCGCGTGCCGAGCGGTTGGCGCCGCGCGTCCTCGATCTCGCGACCTTCCTCGTTCGGGTCGGAAAGCTAGCCCCTGGATCACTCGCTAGCAATGCCGGTGATGAGGCCGTGACGTATCACCCGTTCTGCCAGACGCTCAACGTGCTTCACGCCGATGCTGCCGCCGTCTCGCTGCTGGCGTCGGTCTGCGGCATCGGCCTGCGACCGCTTCCCGAGGCTAATGTCTGCTGCGGCTTTGGCGGCTCCACCTCCTTCGAGGCGCCCGAGGTTGGCCATGGGATCGCGGAACGCAAGCTCCGCAACGTTGACGCCACCGGGGCGTCGGTCCTAGTCACGGACAATCCAGGTTGTGTCCTCCACCTGCGTGGCGTCGCCGATGCGAGCGGCCGACGCGGACTCAGAGTCCGCCATCTCGCCGACGTACTGGGCGATCGGCTCCGTACATAGCCAGGGGTGGGAGCGGTTTTGGTAGGCAGCTGACTCTTGAGCAGCGAACCCTCGTGTACGGGTGTAGACGGATTAAGGGAGCTGACTAGCGGGTTCGTTAAGAGAAGTCAGGAATTCGCCCACCGTTCCGATCATCTGACATCTTCCAGAAGAACGCGCGACTGGACGAAGCCGCGCAAAGCATAGGGGTGATGCGGGTCATCCCGGGGTGGATCATTCGGTCCACCCCGGGATAAGCGTCGTTATCCTACGAAAATTGTCTGCTGACTGATCGGGCCGGCCCCCTGGCCGGGGAACGCTGAGCCAACACCACTGAACATAACCAGGGTCACCACGTGCGGCCCTTTCGAAGTGTAGACGTGCGTGGGATTTTGGCCAGACCCAACGCTGCCGTCACCGAAATCCCAGAAATAGACCAGCACCGGCTGGGCACTCACGCTACTCAGTGCGCTCATGGAGACCGCCTGTCCGACCTTGGGATGAGAGGTGGAGAATGTGAATCCACTCGATACGCCGCCCTGGCCGGTCGTCACGATACCGCCATTTCCAGTCGACAAGCCTGTCGAGGAAAAGACGGTCAGTCCAATCGAGTACGACCCGGCCGACGGAAAGGTGTAGGAGATGGTCGGCGAGGTTGTTTCGACGGTCGGTGCGTTCAACACGGCGTTGAACTGCCAAACATAATCAGCAACGCCCCCGGGAGCGCCGGAGTTGCTTGCGTCAAAGTTCAAGGTCAGACCGCTGCCCGCCGATACGGTGAACTGCGCCGTCGGCCGTGCATGCACTGTCGGGAGCCTCTGCAGGCAGGCGTGGAATTCGTTGCTCCACTCCTCCTGGTAGAAGTAGAAATGGCCATTGATCACCTGGTTGTAGGCCGCTCCATTGGGCGCGGTGCCGAGCGGAGTGCCGTTCTGTCTTCCGCACTGGTCGCCCACCTCCGAGCCCTGGAGCGCGCCAGCGCCGTTGGTCCATGCATCATTCGGGACGGGATCGGTGACCGATTCATTCTGCTCGTGGCTCAGGCCGCCGCTGAGCTCCTGATCCCAGAAGCCGTTGGGCCGAGGCGAGCTGCTGCCGCATCCCCGGATGCCCGGCACGTAAGGATCGTTGGCGTAGATCAGGAACGGCTCAATGGTCGTGTTCTCGTGATAAGCGCAGAACACTCTCGGGAGGCCAGCCGCACCGGCTGAACATCCGCCGAAGGGCAGGCCGCTCGGGTCGTTCGGGTTGTTGCTGAAGCAGTACTCGACATGCTGTGGGCTCAGCAGGAAGTACTCGTGACTCAGGTCCTTCGGGAGTCCTTTCTCCGCGACGAAGCGCTCGAGCTCGGTCTGGGCCTGGGCGTCGGTCAGACAATTGGTAACCGGAGTGTTGACCGGGCACTGGCTGGCCGGATAGGGCTGCGTATCGATCAGACTGCCCCCGAACGTCGTGTCGTATTTCGCGAAGGCGCCCGTCAGGTCTTGGTACTGGGCCGAAACGGAATCGGTGTTCTGGTTCCCGCCGCTGTCATGCGCCAGGTCCGTGAACCAGGTCGCGAGTCCGCTGATATAGCCGTCGGGATAGCCGGCCGCGCCATTGGGACTCCAGTACACCGCATAGTCGGTGTTCGACGGCATGACCGGCCCGCCGTTGTAGTCCATGTTGTTGAAGACGAGGTCAAACGGGGTCGGCGACCCGTCCTGGATCGGGACGATCGGCGCCCGAAGCCGGATGTGGGTCTGGTTCGCGGCAGCCGACGACCCGGCCGCGGCCGCCGGGCTGACCGACCCCAGGGTCGCCAGCACCAAGACCGATGCGCCAAGTCCAGCGAGCACGCTCCATCGGCGATGAAGATTCATGCGTTCCCTCCCTTCGCCAGCTTTCCTGGCCGCACCTAAAGATTGACTCGTTACCGGCGATGGGCAGGCGCCCACCATCCGGCCGCCGGGTTTCCTTCCGATCCGAATGGTTGCATAAAGCTTCGATTGCGTCAACCGACGTCTCGATCATCTGCCCTCATCCAGATGAAAGTCGGGATCGAGTCTCGCCCGGGCCTTTAGTGAGCGTCGTCTATTTCCGCGGCTGCTTTCCGGAGGTTGTCAGTTTCCCTCCCACCTTCCGGGTGAGGGTCGGGGCGGTGGGTTTCTTCTTGCCTTTTGTCTTATCTTTTGCCGGCAACGCGCGCGACCAGCTCAGCGCCGTCACGATCCATGTCCTCGTCGCATCCGGCTTCTTCTGCCAACCGGCCGGCACGACCACGTAACCCGTCATCGCCCTGCCAGGCATCGGTTCGAACGCCCGTCCGCCCTGTTTGCGGACCTTCGCCTGGTCACCTTCGGAGACCCGGACGAAGAGGTCTTCGCCAAAGAGGCCACAGAACATGTTGCCGTTGACGAACCCGGCCAGGTTGCCGAACATCGGTCGAGTCGTCACCGCCGGGTCTGGAGGCACGAGCTTTTGAAAGGCTGCCTTCGCCTGTTCGCTTGGCTTCGGCATGGTCATCGGGCTCATGTCGCAATCCTAGCCCGCTCAGAGCGCATCCGCGCCGAAAACCAGGAGGCCCGCCTCAGCCGCGGTCGTGGAGGGTCACCTGGTAGCCGTCCGGGTCCGCGAAGGTGAACGTGCGGCCGAACGGCCCGTCGACGGGCGCTGAGATGATCGTCGTGCCGGCGGCGGCCAGGGCGTCGTGGATGTTCTGCGCGTCGGGGGCGTGCAGCCACAGCGCCATTCCATGCCCCGGCTGCGCGATCGCGTCCAGGTCGACGCCGGGGACGACGTCGCGGACGGCGAACGCGATCGGCTTGGTGTCGAACACGACGGCGTGCGGCGGTCCCGCGGCGGAGCGCTTCAGGCCCAGGTACCGCTGGTAGAAAGCGGCGGAACGCGCCAGGTCGCGCACCTGCAGTGAAATGAAGTCGGGTCCAGTGACGGCCATAATTCTTGCCTCCTCGTAATGTGTCAGTCTTCTGACACTCGACAGTATATGTCAGAATGCTGACATGAGTCAAGGCGCGCCCGGAGTCGTGCTGGACACATCGCTGGGGTACATGGTGAAGGCGGCCGCGAGCGCCCTGCACTCTGCGCTGGAGGCCGTGCTGAGGCCGCTCGGCATGACGATCACCCATTACGCCTGCCTGGAGCTGCTTGCCCAGCGACCGGGTCTGTCGAACTCGGAGCTTGCCCGCGGTGCCTTCGTCACCCGGCAGTCGATGAATGTGCTCCTGCAGTCCCTCGAACGCCAGGGACTCGTTGTCCGCCCGGCACAGGCACCCGTCGGCCGGGCTCTGCCGACCGAGTTGACCGCCCGCGGGCGTCGCCAGCTCAAGGTGGCCAGCGCCGCGGTTCACCGCGTCGAGCAAGACATGCTCGCCACTCTGGATGTTCGCGAACAAGATCAGATGAGGCGCTTACTCACTGCATGCATCGCCTCGCTAACTGAACCGCCCGCAGCGGCGACGTGACGAGACCGGTAACAAGTTTGTACGGTGACTTGATTTTTGGAGTCACTCCTACTTTACTGTAGCTAGAAGCTTAGGAGGTGACGCCCATGAGCGCCGAAGTTCAAAAGGCAGCAACTGAACCATCCGCCCAGGGACGGGCCGGCCGCTGGTGGGCTCTCGCTGCCATCGTCGTCAGCGGTTTGGTCGTCGGCCTTGACTCGACCGTACTCATCACGGCCCTCCCCACCCTCTCGGCGAAACTTGGCGCCACCACCAGCGATCTTCAATGGATCGCGGCCGCCTATACCTTGACCCTGGGCGGTCTGCTGCTTCCCGCCGGCGTGCTCGGCGACCGGTATGGCCGCAAGCGCATGCTCCTGGTCGGGCTCGCGCTCTTCGGTATCTCCTCGGTGATCGCGAGCCAGGCAACGACCTCGGTTGAATTGATCGCGATGCGCGCCGTCATGGGCATCGGCGCCGCATTCATCGTGCCCCTCTCGCTGTCGATTCTGCCCAGCCTGTTCACTCCCGAGGAACGTCCTCGCGCCATCAGCGCCACGGCGGCCGGCGCCTTCCTGGGCCTCCCGCTGGGCCCGCTACTCGCCGGATTTCTGCTGACCCACTACGCGTGGGGATCCGTCTTCCTGATCAACGCGCCCGTCGTGGTCCTGGCGTTGCTCGGCGTCTGGTTCCTCGTAACAGAGGGCAAGGACCCGAACCCGCGACCCTTTGACTGGGTTGGCGGGGTGCTCGCGGTGGCGGGCGTCACCGCACTCGTCTACGGCGTCATCGAGCAGCCCATCCACGGGTGGACCGACCCGCGCGTGCTGGTTGGCATCATCGCAGGGGGCGTGATCCTCGCCGCCTTCGTCGTCTGGGACCTGCGCCAGGCGTCACCGTTTGTCGACCTCAGCAACTTCCGTAGTCGCGGCTTCACCTGGGCGACGATGGCCTTCGTGATCACCGGCTTCGGTCTGTTTGGCGTGATGTTCATCCTCACGCCCTTCCTGCAGATCGTGGAGGGCAGCGATGCGCAGGCGACCGGGATCAAATTGCTGCCCCTGATCGGCGGGGTGATCCTGGGCGCCGGCGCCGGCAATGTCCTGGCAGCCAGGTTGGGCCAGCGGGTCGCCGTATCGGCTGGACTCGCCATTACCGCGGCGGCCCTGGTGGGTTTCTCCCAGATCGGGGCAGGGACGAGCTACGCTCCGGTCGCCGTCGCACTGGCCGTCATCGGCCTCGGCATCGGGATTGCGCTGCCGACAACGCTGAATATCATCCTCGGTACCCTGCCGCCCACGCAAACGGGCGCCGGCTCGGCCCTGACCAGGGCACTGCAACAGATCGCCGCGACGCTCGGTGTCGCGACCCTCGGGAGCATCTTGAACAGCGCCTACCAGGCGCAGATCGGGCCGCAGCTGGCCGGCTTGCCGGCCGCGGCCCAAGAGGCAGCGCTCGGAAGCATTGCCGGCGCTCACGCGGTGGCCACCCACCTGCCGCCGGCGATCGCTGCCACTGTGGTGGGCGCTGCCAATCAGGCTTATGTCCATGGAATGTCGGAGGTGATGCTGGTGAGCGCCGCACTCGTGCTGGCAACAGCCATCCTGATCGCGATCTTCCTGCCATCTCGCATCACGCCCATCGATGCCGGAGGCGGGTAGCGATGTCTTCTGCAAAACGAGCCCCCACCCTGCCCTCCCCCGCAAGCGGGGGAGGGGAAAAGAGTGGATTGCGGGAGCGGAAGAAACAGAAGACGCGAGATTCGATTCAGCGGACGGCGCTGCGGCTCTTCGAGAAACAGGGTTACGAGGAGACGACGATCGAGCAGATCGCCGCCGCCGCCGAGATTTCCGAGAGCACCTTCTTCAACTACTTCCCGACCAAAGAGGACGTGGTTCTCTACGACGCCTACGACCCGGTGGCCATCCGCATGTTCCTCGAGCGACCCAAGGACGAACCCCTCGAGGTCAGTCTCCGCGAAGTGCTCAAAAACCTGACGGTTCTATTCGAGAGCGACGAGCGAATGATCCTGGCCCGCGGCCGCTTCTTCTTCGAGGTGCCGGCGCTACGAGCCCGCTTATGGGACGAGCTGGAGCGCGTGCAGGAGTTGATCCTGGAGCTGCTGGCAAAACGGACGGGCCGGCGCGCCGATGATTTCGAATTACGCGTCGCGGCGCGGGTCGTCACCGCGGCGATCCTGGAGGCCAGCAAGGAGTGGATGCGAAGCAACGGTCGCTCGAGTCTCGCGGAGCTGGGCAATCGCGCCCTCGATGTGGTTGAGTCCGGCGCCCGCTTGCGCTCGCCGGCTCGCGCCAAGCCTCGCGGTCGCCGCCGCGCCTAGCCCTTTACAGAGAGCTCCGCCGTCATCACCGGGACCACCGAACCGCCCACCTCGATCAGGTCTGGAACGTCGGCCCCCTTGGAGTACGCCAGCTTGACCTGGATGAAACTCTGTCGTCCCATCTTGGTTCCCTGCTCACTCACCATCAACAGCTCGGGCGCGCGCGGAATCAGGCGGTAACGCACGGCGAAGGCGCCGAGGGGCCCGCTGGCCGAGCCCGTCGCGGGGTCTTCGACGACGCGAGCCCAGCTATGAACCCCGAACATGCGGCTGTACAACCGGTCGGGCGCCGTCACCGCGAACACAAACAGCGGGGGGAATCCATGCGGGTCGACGAGTGTTGCCATTGCCTCGCCGCTGGCCACCGCTCGATCGACGGCCGCGGCGTCACTCAACGCCACATACGCGAATGGCACACCGGTGCTGGCAACCTGGATCGGCACGTCGGGGTGAAGGTCGGCCACGGCCAAGCCGAGGGCGGCAGCCAGCTTTTCGCGCGCCTCGATCGTCTCCCCGAACTTGACGGTGGGGTGCCGCATCCAGAGCACAACGGTTGCCCCGCTCCGCTCGACCCTGACCGGGATCGGGCCGACTCCCTCCTCGAGCGTAAACCCGGCGGCATCGCGACTGACCAATCCCTCGTCGAGTAGGACCCAGCTGGTCCCGATGGTGGGATGGCCGGCAAATGGCAGCTCCGCGTAGGGCGTGAAGATCCTCACCTTCGCGGCGTGCTCGCGCTTCTCCGGTGGCAGGACGAACGTCGTTTCGGAAAGGTTCGTTTCCCGGGCGATCGCCTGCATCTCAACCGTCGACAACCCGTCGGCCTGCAACACGACCGCCAGTGGGTTGCCGGCCAGAGCGCGATCGGTGAACACATCGACCCACCGCAGCCGATACCGCCGTTCGTCAGGAGCCATAGCTAAACCTTAATGCTGGGTCCATTCCGCCCTTAACCTCGCCCTTGCCGAACATTCGTTTGCGGTCCCTACGCTCGGGCCATGATCAACCGATCCCTCCCGAGCGACCGCCGGACGCCGCTCGTCTATGTCGCCCTCGGTGACAGCACCGTCTACGGTCTGGGCGCCAGCAGTCCTAGCACGCACTATGTCGCCCGGCTATTTTGGCGGCTGCACGCCGAATATCCCCTGGCACGCCTCTCGAACCGGGGCGCCTGCCTGGCGACGACGACCGATGTGCTCGCGCACCAGGTGCCGGACGCCATCATGGATCGACCCCATCTCGTCACCCTTTCGGTCGGTCCCAACGATCTTCGGCAGGGCCGGTCGCCGCAGGATTTCGCCGGGCGCACGGAGGTCATCCTGGAGCGCCTGCAGCGCGACACCGATGCCGCGGTGATCCTCAACTCGCTGCCTGACCTCGCCTTGAGCCCGCGCTTCCGCGAGCCGGAGCGATCCATGGTGGCGGCGCTCACGCGGCACTACAACCATGCGCTGCAGCATGTCGCCGACGACTTTGGCATCGAACTGGTCGATCTCGGCATCAAAGACCAGATCGAGGGCGACCCACACCGCTTCTTCTCCGAGGACGGCTACCATCCATCGGATGCCGGCTATGCCGCATGGGCAGGGGCGATGTGGGAAGCGGTCTGGTCGAGGATCCCGGACCGGACTCGTCTGGTGGCCCGGCCCGCCTGACGCTCGCTACTTCCAGAGGTCGATCACGCTCTGGGGAGCGTCAACCCGACGCAGTTCGGCGAGCGTCTCCTCATGGAGTTCCACACTCCGCAACTGATCGCCACGTTCCGCGTAATGCTCGGCGAGATGTCGTCGCGGGTGAATGAAACTGTTGCGGACGAGGGCCTCGTCCGTCGTCTTGGCGGTGAACCACGAGAATGGACGGTCGCCCAGGGTCGCCCAGAGATCGATGAGGTCATCGAGCAGCCGCTCAGCCCTGGTCGCGCCCTCGTTGAGCGAGATCCCGGCGTTGCGAGCCAGTTCCGCATTGTTGACCGCATCGATATCCGGTGGCGGCCCCGAAACCGGTAGCCCTCGGCTGGCCTCGATGAAGGCATCGCGAAGGCGCCCACGCCAACCAGCGACATGGGCCATCAACAGACCCGCCGACCATCCGCGTGGAAAGTCCGGCTCGGTGGCAGCCTCCGCGACAAACCGCCGCTCTGCCTCACGCTGTAATTCGAGGAGGCCCCGCACGCCCTTCATGTCACGTGACAGCTTAATCGGGCCGACGGCGGAAGGTAAGCTCGGCGTCAGTGAGTAGCACCGTCACGACGACGGAGCCGCGCGTCAGCTCGCTCGAGCTGTTCTTCGACCTCGTCTTCGTCTTCACCATTACGCAGCTGACCAGCCTGCTGCTCCGCGACCCGACCCCTAGTGGCCTCCTCCAGATGTTCCTGCTCTTCGGCAACGTCTGGTGGATGTATGGCGGGTATGCCTGGCTGACCAATGCGGTCCCGCCTCGCGAGACCTCCGTTCGCCTTCTGCTGCTGGTCGGGATGGGCGGATTCCTCTTGATCGCGCTGGCCATTCCCACCGCCTTCGGCGACGGCGGGGTGCTCTTCGGCATCGGGTACCTCGTCGTCACGGTCGTCCATACGGGACTCTTTTCGCAGTCGTCGCGTCAGAGCATCGTGTCGGCGGTACGGCGCCTGGGCCCGTTCAACCTGGTCACGGCCGCGCTTCTGCTCGTGGCCGGCTTCACGCCGGGTTGGGTACGGGTCCTTCTTTTTGCACTCGGCTTCGTCCTTCACTGGATCACTCCCCTCTTGATCCCGCAGTCATCGTTCAACATTCGGGCCGCCCATTTCGTCGAGCGGCATGGCCTCATCCTGCTGATCGCTCTTGGTGAATCCGTCGTCGCGGTCGGCATCGGACTTGGTGCGATCGAACTGCCCCTTGGTCGAATCGTCGCGGCCCTGCTAGGCCTCGCCTTGACCGCGGCGCTTTGGTGGCTCTACTTCACCGGCGATGAGGAAAGCGCCGAAACGGCACTCGATAAGGCGCACGGGGTTGGCAAGTTCTGGCTTGCGCTCAACGCCTTTGGCTACGCGTTCGTCCCCGTTCTCGGCGGCATCGTCCTGGTGGCCGCCGGCCTCAAGCTGGCCGTGGTCCGATACAACGAGCCCGCCACGGTCTCGGCCGCAGTTTTTCTCGCGGCGGGCGTGGCCACCTACCTGGCCGGCCTTGCGCTTTTCCGGTGGCTGATCCACGCTCGCTCCGTGGCCCTCACGCTCCTGATGGGCTTCCTCGCCATCCTGACGACATTCATCGGCCTACGCACGACGCCCGTCGTCCAGCTCGCCGCGCTGGTGGTCATCCTGATCGCCGGGAATGCCGTCGAGATCCGCGCCGGCTCGATTCGATAACGACCTTGCCCACAGAGATACTCAGCCAGCGCGCCCTCAACCGCGCCTTGCTCGCGCGCCAGCATCTGCTCGGCCGCCGAAAGGCGTCCGCCGCCGATGAGATCGAGCACCTGGTGGGCATGCAAGCGCAGGTGCCGAATTCGCCGTACGTGGGACTCTGGACACGGCTCGAAGGATTCCAGCCAGACGAGTTGGCAGACCTGATCAACACCCGGCGCGCGGTGCGACTCGGGTTGATGCGTAACACGATCCACCTGGTCACCGCCCGCGACGCCCTCGCCCAGCGGCCCCTGTATCAGCCGCTCTTCGACCGCGCCTGGCAGACAACGGGGTTCGGTCGCAACCTGGTCGGCATCGACATGCGCGCCGTCATCGCGATGGCAGACGCGCTGATGGCGGAGAAGCCGCGGACATTTTCGGAGCTCGGCAGCCTTCTTCAGCAGCATTGGCCGGACCGGGATGCGACCTCGCTCGCCTATGCGATTCGCTACCTGGTGCCAATCGTCCAGGTGCCACCCCGCGGCATCTGGGGCAAGAGCGCCCAGCCCACCTGGACATCAACAGAACTCTGGCTCGGCCGGCAGCTCAACGCCAAGCCCTCGATTGAGAAATTGATCCCGCGGTACCTCGCCGCCTTCGGGCCCGCCTCGGTCGCGGACATGTCCAACTGGTCCGGATTGACCGGACTGCGAACCGTTTTCGAGCGACTCCGCCCGCAGTTTCGTACCTTTCGAGATGAGCGCGGCCGCGAACTGTTCGATGTAGTCGACGGCCCGCTGCCCGATCCGAAAACGCCCGCCCCACCGCGCTTCCTCCCCGAATTCGACAACCTGTTGATCGGTCATCACGACCGGACGCGCGTGATCGACCACGCCTACCGCCACGTGATCTTCATCGGAACCCTGCTGGTCGACGGCTTTGTTCAGGGCACCTGGCTCATCAAGCGACAGCGCGATGCTGCCACGCTGACAATCGAGCCCTTGCGGCGTTTGACCGCGACCGACCGCAAGGCGGTCGCCGAGGAGGGCGAGCGGCTGCTGGACTTTGCCGCGAGCGAGGCGCCGAAGCGCGACGTGCGAATTACCGCCGTCGCGACCTCGCCTCCGAAGTGGTACGAGCCTCGCCGCTCATAGACTGAGCTGAATGAACCGACAGGAGAAAAAAGCGGCTGAGTTTCGGGCACTGCACAGCGGAAAGGCCTTCGTGATCCCGAATCCGTGGGACGCCGGCTCCGCCCGGGTCCTGGCGGCGCTCGGCTTCAAGGCCCTGGCGACGACAAGCTCTGGCTTTGCGTTCACCCTCGGGCGATTGGACGGCCAGGCAACCCTCGACGAGGTGGTCGAGCATGCCGCCGAACTCGACCAGGCGACGGATCTGCCAATCTCGGTCGACCTGGAGAACGGCTACGGTCGCGATCCGGAAAGTGCGGCGCTCGCCATCCTGCGCGTGGCAGAGGTCGGTGCCGTCGGAGGATCGATCGAGGACTACGATCCTGCCGGTCGCATCTACGAGCTGCGTCACGCCGCCGAGAGGATTGCTGCCGCTGCCGAAGCGGCACACCGGCTGGAATTTCCATTCACGTTGACCGCGCGAGCCGAGAACCACATCCGCGGCCATCCCGATCTCGCGGACACGATCGCACGCCTCCAGGCATTCGAAGCGGCTGGGGCAGACGTGCTGTACGCGCCGGGACTGCGCACCGTCGACGAGATTCGAGCCGTCTGCGGGGCCGTTTCGAAGCCGGTCAACGTGCTCGCCGTCGCGGGTCTCTCGTTCGCCGACGTCGCGGGCGCCGGCGCACGCCGGGTCAGTGTCGGGGGAGGCCTGACGTGGGTCGCGGTCCGAGCCATGGTCGACGCGGCCGAGGCGATCCGCGACGCCGGTGACTTCTCGGCGCTAAACGCGAGACTCCCGCTGGATGAATGGCTGGCCTAGGGCTCAACCCGCGCTGAGGGGCGGCGCCCGGGCCGCCCCCTCCTCCTGGCGCTACCTACTTGAGCGCGCGCTCGCCGGTGCGCTGGGCACGTTCTCGGCGCTGGCCATCTCGACGATTGGCCGGAGCTCGACCCGGGCGTCGCCAGGCCAGCTCTTGACGACGGCGATCGCCTCGTCGAGGTTCCCGACCTCGAGGATTCCGTAGCCGCCAAGCGCCTCTTTGGCATTGATCGGGCCGTTCGCCACCTCGGCTTTTCCGCCGTGGACCTTGACGGTCGTCGCCGTCTGCGCCGGCTGCAGCTGGTGGCCTCCAACGATGGTCCCCTTCTGGGATAGCTCCCCCCACCACTGGCCGATGCGGCCAAAGGTCTCGTTGCGCTTCTCCTCCGGGAGCGCTTCCCAGAAGCCGGTCTCGTCGGCAATCAGCATGACGTACTTCATGTCGTTCTCCTTGTAGCCTTTTGGGCCTTGTTTACCCAGACGACGAACGGGGGGAAGCCGAAATCGACATGTGCCCGTTGAGTTTCGCGTCGGCATGGGCGACAATGGCGTCGCCGATGAACCTGCTTGACCTGGCGATCGTGGTCGTGATCGGGCTCGGGATCCTGCTTGGCTGGAAGAAGGGCCTGGTCGGGCCCCTGCTCGCCGAAGGGACGTTCCTCTTCAGCTACTGGATCGTCTCGACGCACCCGGGCCTGGCGGCCATCGTTCCGTCGAGCGTGCCCCGGCCGTTGGCCGTTCTCATCCTCCCAGCCGCCCTTGGTCTGGTCGTCGGGTTCGTAGGCCGCACGGTCTTCATGACACTCTTCCGCCTGCCGCTGACGCGGACCGTCGACAAGGTCCTCGGCGCCGTCGCCAACGGAGGGCTCGCGTTTGTGATCGTCTATGTCGTCCTGGTTGGCCTGGCCGGCGCGGGCACCGTGCTGGACCCGCTCACCAAGGTGGCGACCCTCCGGGAGCCCCAGGTTGCCGCGATGCAGATGCTGCTCGCGCAGAACCCCCAGGTCGCCGGTTTCGTACCGTCGGGTGAGCTCGGCCAGCTGGCGACCGTCGCGTCGAGCCAATCGATCGGAGTGGCGCAGCTGGGCCAGTACGCTCAGGTCATCAATTACTACGAGCGAACGCTGCGCCCGGCGCTCGCCACCAGCCAGCTCGCTCCCGTGGTGCTCCGGTATGGGGCACACCTGCCGATCATCGGACGATCGGTGACGCTCCCGAAGGGGTAAGCCCCCACCCTGCCCTCCCCCGCAAGCGGGGGAGGGGAATAGGTTAGCCCTCCCGGCAAGCGGAGGAGGGGATCGGCTAGGTAGGCTGGAAAGGCCATGGACAACGTCGTCCTTTCCCGGGCGATCATGGGCACCTCACTCGGATTCCACATCGTCTTTGCCGTACTCGGTGTGGGAATGCCCCTCTTGATGTCCGTCGCCGAGGCCATCGGAATTCGTCGACACGACCCGGCCTGGACGGCATTGGCCCGTCGTTGGACGAAGGCGTTCAGCCTGATCTTCGCCGTCGGCGCGGTTTCCGGGACCGCGCTGTCATTCGAGCTCGGACTGCTCTGGCCCGGCTTCATTGGATTCAGCGGCAGCATGATCGGCCTCCCCTTTTCGGCCGAGGCCTTCGCCTTCTTCATCGAGGCGATCTTTCTCGGTCTCTACCTGTACGGATGGGATCGCCTCAGTCCCCTCGCCCACTGGCTTTGCTCGATCCCGATCGCCATATCCGGCGCGGCTTCGTCGGTCTTCGTCGTCATGACGAATGCCTGGATGAATTCCCCGACCGGGTTTGTGGCTTCAGGGAATCGCATCATCCGCGTCGATCCGATCGCCGCCGCATTCAACCGGTCGACGCCGACCGAGGACGTGCACATGCTGGTCTCGGCGTATTTCGTGTCCGGCTTCGCGGTGGCCGCCGTCTATGCCGCGGGCTTTCTCCGTGGATACGGTGACGCCCTGCACCGCCGTGCCCTTCCACTGGCGATGGCGATGGCGGTGGTGGCGAGCGGGCTGGCCGGGATCACCGGTGACAGCAGCTCGCGCTTCGTCGCCGGCGAACAGCCGATCAAGTTTGCCGCCCAGGAGGCACTCTTCCCCACCACGGCGGGAGCACCACTCCAGATCGGCGGGGTGCCGCTGCCCGACCAAAACCGCAGCGTGCTGGCGATCGAGATCCCGCGGCTGCTCAGCTTTCTGACGACCTGGAATCCAAACGCCACCATCAGGGGACTGGAGGCGTTCCCGCGCGACCTCTGGCCGAACGTCGTGGTCGTCCATTTCTCCTACCAGCTGATGATTGGCCTCGGCCTGGTACTCGGGCTCGGCAGCGTCCTCTACTGGCTGCTCGCGGCTCGGCGGCGCGCGCCACCGCTTGACCGGTGGCTCCTGCTCGCCCTGGTGGCCGCGGGGCCGGCCAGTGTCCTTACCATGGAAGCCGGTTGGTTCGTGACCGAGTTCGGCCGGCAGCCGTGGATCATCTACGGTGTGATGCGCACCTCGGCCGCCGCCACCACGACACCGGCGCTGGGCCCGACCTTCGCCATCTTTCTGGTGGTCTATATCGGGCTGGGCGTCACGCTGGCACGGCTGCTGCTGCGTCTCGCCCAGCGCGAACGTCTACGGGCCGCAACCGGCGATACGGTGCCTCGCCGATGACGGACCTGACGCTCGCCGACGGTCTCGCCGGGATTCTGCTGCTCGTCATCACCGCCTACGCCGTGCTCGCCGGCGCGGACTTCGGCGGCGGCGTCTGGGATCTCTTCGCCTCCGGTCCACGAATACGAGCGCAACGGATGGCGATCGCGACGGCGATGGGCCCGGTGTGGGAAGCGAACCACGTCTGGCTGATCTTTCTGATCGTCGGCCTGCTCACGGCGTTCCCGACCGTGTTCGCGGCGCTCAGCATCGCGCTCTACCTGCCGTTCACGATCGCCTTGCTGGGCATCATCCTGCGCGGCGCCGCCTTCACCTTTCAGACCCATGGGTATGAGGCGGCCGGCGAGCTCGCACCCTGGGGCGCGGCCTTCGGGGCGGCCAGCATCATCGCGCCGGCGTTTCTGGGCGCCGCGCTCGCGGCCGTCGCGGTCGGTTCCGTCCGCGCCACGCCCGGGTCAAACGTCACCACCGGTTGGATCAGCTGGCTGGCCGCCGACCTGGCGCTGCTCGCGGTTGCGCTCTGTGCCTACCTGGCCGCGACCTTTTTGATGGTCGAAACCGAGGGCGATCCGCCCCTACAAGCGGACTTCCGGCAGCGTGCCCTCGGCGCCGCCATGGTTTCGGGTGTGCTGGCCCTCATCGGGCTCGTCCTCGCCTGGCGCCAGTCGCCGTTGTTGTGGTCCGAGCTCACCGGTCGGGGCATCTGGCTGTTGCTGATCGCCCTCATCAACGGACCGATCGCCGCGTTTGCGGTCTGGCGCCGGTCGCCCCGGGTCGCGCGGGTCGCGGTCGCGGCGCAGATCGTCTTCGTCCTGTGGGCGTGGGCGGTCGGCCAGTGGCCGGCGCTGGTGCCCCCCGACTTCACCATCCACGGCAGTGCCGCCCCCGACGCGACGCTCCTCGCGCTGACGGTCACGATCGCCGCGGGCATGGTCGTGCTCGCGCCGTCGCTGTGGCTCCTCTTTCGCGTGTTCAAGGGCCACAACCCCGCCGCCAATTGAAGTCTGGGGGGTGTTAGGCCTTGGCCGCCGACTGCGGCAAATGCTCGGCCACCCAGCTCCGTAGGGCGGGCGCCCCGAGCGCACCGGTGACGCGTGCCGCCGGCTGGCCGTGGTCGAAGAGGATCAGCGTGGGGATGCCCCGGATACCGAAGCGCTGCGACAGATTCGGCGCGTCATCGGTATTGACCTTCACGAGCTTGATTTTGCCCGGCAGGTCTTTGGCGATCTGCTCGACGACGGGCGAGACGACCCGGCACGGACCGCACCAGGGCGCCCAGAAATCCACCAGCACGGGAAGCGTGCTTTGCTCGACGACGGCCGCGAAATCCGCCTCGCCACTTTCGGTCAACCAGGGCAAGGTCGCCCCGCACGAACCGCAGTGCGGCACGCCGGTCGCGGCAGGCTGCACCCGATTCATCTTGCCGCAGTTCTTGCACCCGATCAACCCCGCGTCGTCAGCCATCGCTCGTCACGCTGACCGCTCGGAGCTGATCGACGGATGTCGCCGTGACCAGGACCGCCGCGATCCCATCAAACGGTCCGAGCAGATCCTGCCGATGCGTCACCTGCATCACCTGAACGCCATGAAGCCTCGCGATTTCGACTAACTCGTCGATGACGTTTTCCGCCGGCTGCAGCGGCTGGTTGTCGAAGGGGCACGGCCCCGCCGTCAACGACAGGAAGTGGTGGTTGCGACAGACGTAGCCCGCTTTCGCCAGCCGATCGTCGAGGAAGAGTTGCCGCATCAAGAAGAGGTTGGCAGCGTCGATCACCAACTCCAACCCAGCGGCCAGGCGGCCGTGTCCTTGATAAAAACCGAGCTCGCCGAGCGCCGCCTCCTCTTCCCTCTTTCGCACGTCGGCCAACGCGCCCTCGAGCGCCGCTCGCCGCTGATCGGGGCTCGCAGCGGGGGCCAACCGCAATCGCGCGACCAGCCGCTGCTGCAGCGCCTTGGGCAGATACTCTTCGAATTCGCTGGCGATCCGCTCCTCGCCGATGAGCGCGATGCCGTCCGCACCCTGCTCCCGAAAGAGCCGGTAGGCAAGCTGCGCCGAGGCCTTGAGGTGCCATTGCCGGTGGGTCAGTCTGCGGCGCTGTACGCTGTCGGGCTCGGAGGCGTCGGCGCTTTCATTCGGGGCGAACGCCTTGATGGCGCCGATCGGCTCTTCGTAGCCGAGCTCATACGCCGACACCGCGGTTCGCTCTTTCGAGATCTCGACCACCAGGACCCGCCGCTGCTCCTCCAGGATCGCCTCGAGCGGCTGAATGTAGGGATCGAGGTCGATCGTCAACGAGTCCGCGACCCTGACCGGAAGCGCCATCACCCGGTTGAGCCCGGCACCCTGCTTGAAGATGACGATGGCTCGAGCTCCCTGCTGCTCGAATCCCTCCACGAAGGCGCGCACCTCGGCGAGGTCCGCGGGGACTCGCAGCCGCTCGGCATGGGGCAGCGAGTCGATGTACGACTTGCGCGCTTCGAGCTCCCCGTGGCGAAGGCTGTCGAAGACGGTGAGGAACAGCGGATGGTCGCGGACCAGTCGCTCGCCGGCGAAGTTCAGGTACAGGCTGATCACGGGGCCCTCAGCGTGCTCGCGAGCGATGTGGCGTAACTCGTCGCGATTGATGAACGGCCGCGCGGCAAACGCCGCCGCCAGGTTGTCTCCGCCGGGGACCTGTTCTCCGGCGCGGATCAAGGCACTCGTGGTGCGCGTTCCCCTGACCCGGCGCTCTCGTTCCTCGATCGTCTCCCACGTGGTTGCCATGCTCTCGATGATATTCCCCTGCCCAGCTACCTCATCCCCCTCCCCCTCGCGCGGGTGAGGGCAGGGTGGGCGGCCGAAGCGGCTCGCGGGCCAAGAGGCCAACGAGGAGCGCGAGGGCGAGCGCGATGGCGCCCGCGAGCGCCAGTCCAGCCTGAACCCCAGCTGCTGACGCGACGAAGCCGCCGAGCAACGGCCCGAAGCCAAATCCGAGCGCGATGGCACTCGACCCGACGCCGAAGATCGTCGCCTGGATGATGCGCGGAGTCTCGAGACCAATCATGGCCCCAAACGCGGGGATCAATGAACCGGTCACGAAACTGCTGATGACGAAGGTGGCGATCAGCAAGGTGGGCGTGCGGGCCGCGGCCGTAGCCAACAAGGTGAGACCCATCAGGGTGGCGGCCACGGTCGTGATCGTGCGGTAGTTGCTGCGGCGCAGCAGCCGCGAGTAGGTGACCGCCGCCAACGCTGTTGCAATCCCGGCGACCGCGAAGGTGATGCCGGTCAACGATTGCGCCTCCTTTGCCGAGGTCATGTCCAGCAGGCGGAGGACCACGAGTTGCTGCGCCGCGCTGAAACTGGTCTGCTGCAACCCTTGCGCCACCATCAGCACCGCGAGCGCTTTCACTGTTCCCGGCCGCGCCGCTCGCAACACCTCCATCGTGGGTGGCGCAACCGTACGAACCACGCGACCCCGGCTCTCGCGGACGAACAACACGACCGGCACCGCCGCGGATAGCAGCAGCAACCCGCCGGCGAGGAAGATCGTCCGCAATCCGAGCAGGCTCGCCGCCGCCGCGCCGGCCGCGGGGCCGCCGGCGCTCCCGAGCGAAATGGCGGAGTTCAAAATGCCGAGCGCCCAGGCCAGGTGCTCGCTGGGCGTTTCGGTCGCCACCAGTGCAGTCGCTGCCGCCACCGTCCCCGAACTCGCCCCCTGAAGACCGCGCAACACCGTCAGTTGCAACGCCGATTGGGTGAGCCCCATCAGCCCGACCGAGATCCCGCCACCGATCATGGCGCGCACGAGCATCGGCTTGCGGCCGTAGCGATCGGCGAGCCGCCCCCAGATCGGGCTGGTCAGCGCCAGCGCGAAGCCGGTGGCGCTGGCCGAGATGCCGGTCCAGAACGCCAGTCCCGGCCCGCTCGGGATGTGCAGCTCGCGGTGAAGAAAGAGCGGGAGGAAGGGAAACGCGAACGAGAACCCCAGGATGGCGGTGAACTCGGCCAGCCAGAGGGCGGCCAAGTTGCGACGCCAATCGACGGGCACATAGTAAGGATGCCGTAAGCCGGGATCCGCGTGGGGCTCTCGTGGGGCTACTGGTCGATGGCGGGGTGGGGCACGAGTCGCCGATAAACGTCAGCGACCAAAACGTCCGGGGGCGTGCCTTCGGGGATCCTGATGACTTGCGCCGCCTGGCCGGGGTAGGCGAGCGCCGCCAGGTTGCAGAGGATGATGAGGTCGGCCTCCGACGTCGAGGTGCCCAGGGCGTCGACGAAATTGGCCGCCCGAGTGACGTCGTAGCCCACGAACTCGAGCACCCGACCGTAGATCTCGCTGGCCTTGGGATCATCAGCGATCAGGAGAACTCGGGCCGCTGGACTGCTGACCGTCACCGTGGTGCCATCATCCTTTCTATAGCGGCCCTGCGGGCTAGGTCATTCGGCCCACTTTGGGAGTCCGTTCAGCATTACGAGAACGGGTGTTTGCGAACAGAATTTCCGAGTTGCCCCGCAAAAAAATCCGCAATAGTATCTGGAATACAAGCCGGGTCAGACGTCGAGGGAGTTTCGACCTCCCTGAGGGACGAGGCCAACAAGGGCAGCCCTGCCGGACCGCCGCCGATCCGCCTCGCCGTCGCCACGCTGACGCACTGGTGGGTTGCACCGACCAATCCCCCCGGCCAAATGCAACCCATCCCTCTCTTCGCAGTGCGCCGGGCAAAGAATGACTCGGATCTGGTCAAGGGAGTGATGTCGCTGTTTTCCCACGTTGCCAAGAACGTGGGAATTACTGGACATGTGGTACAATCGACGCGTGACCCATCCCGAGCCCTTTCGCGTCCAGCTTGGAGACCGGGGACGCTTGGTTCTTCCTGCTGAGATCCGCAAGCGGCTCAGCCTCCGTGAGGGTGATCAGCTCCTGGTCACCGTGCAGCCGGACGGTTCCCTTCGCCTGATGAGCCCCCATCAGGTCGTCAGAGAGACCCGAGGGCTTTACCGGACGCGGGCAGGGCGTCGATCCCTCGCCGATGAGCTGATCGCCGAAAGGCGGGCGGAAGCCAAGCGAGAATCGTCAACATCCTGATTGGAAAGCCCAAGCTGCGTCCTTGACGCGTCTGCCCTACTCGCCTACCTCAACGATGAAACTGGCGCCAAGGCGGTCGAGGATGCTCTTGCTCGAGGCTCAGCGATCAGCGCAATAAACCTGGCGGAAGTTCTGACAAAGCTTAGTGAGCTCGGGAAAGAGCCGGCCGAGGTCAGCGAGGAGTTACAACGCCGAGGCTTCCTCGGTGGCAGCGTAACTGTTCTCCCGCTTACCGCTGACGACGCCGTCGTTATCGCCAACCTGCACCGGATGACAAAGGTGCATGGCCTCTCGCTGGGTGATCGCGCCTGCCTGGGACTGGCGCGGCGACTCCGGGTCCGGGCCCTGACCGCGGACCGCGCTTGGTCACGACTCAGAATCGGCGTCAAGGTCGAGGTGATTCGCTAGGCGAACCGGGTGCTGACACGACTGGCGGGCTCGGAGAACTGCCCCAAAAAGAGGTCGGCTGGCAGGCTATCGGCTTCTTAGCGTAGCGTCACAATACGGACCATGAGCCGGGTCGTCGCGGAGGCCACGAGGGTGAAGCGGACGCCAGGAGAGCGCACTTACGGCTGGTTCTGGTTGGTGCAGGTGGCCGCGGCCGTGGAAACCGGACTGCTGTTTGCTGCTGGCGCCTACCTTCGCGACGCCGAGGCCCTCACGCTGGCCTTCGTCGTCTTGCTGACCCTGGGGTGGATCTTCTTCCGGCCGGGGCGGATCGTGCCAGTGGTTGTTCGCAGCCTGGTCTTTGCCGACGTCGCCATCTGGATGGTTCCAGCAGCGATCACCAATGCCGTCAACCACAGTTCGCTCGGATCGATCCTGCTGCCCGGGACTCTCGGCACCACGGCGATCTTGGGGTTGTTAGCGGCGGCGGGGTTCCTCATCTCTCGTGGCAACCAGGCAGCGGGGAGGAGCGCGGCCCGTGTCGTTGCCGCAGTTGCCGTCGCGGTAATCCTGGTCGTGGGCGGGGTGGCGGCCGCGACGGCCTCGAGCACCACCGTATCCGGCAAGGCGATTGTCATTTCCGCGACGAACGCGCGCTTCTCCGCGACCAGGCTCACCGCGGATCACGGCACCGTGACCGTCGACTTCACGAACAACGACCTCTTCTGGCACACGTTTACCGTGCCCGCGCTGGGGGTCGACATCCGGGCCCCCGTGAAGGGCCACATTCAAGTGAGCTTCACTGCGGCGCCGGGAAGCTACGAGTTCTTCTGCGCCATCCCCGGCCACAAGCAGATCGGCATGCGAGGCACACTCATCATCCAATGAATCGAAGGGCGGCTGAGGTTGTCGCCTGGGGATGCCTCGTCCTCTCCGGCCTGTCCGTCTTTGTGACCCTCGTGCTGCTCGTCGGCTTCAAGGCGCCGGCGAGCGTCCAGATCAACCCGCAGGAATACATCTTCGCCTTCTCGTTCCTCGGCTTCTCGATCGTCGGCGCGCTGGTGGCCCCGCGCCGACCGGACAATCCGCTCGGTTGGCTGTTCTGCGCGGCCGGTGCGTTTTCCACCCTCGCGGTCGCCACCTCCGAATACGGCATCCAGGCGCTGCACGGATCGCTGACCAACTGGCCCGCCGGCCCCTTCAGTGTCTGGCTATCGTCGTGGCTCGCCGTCCCCGGGATCGGCGTCTTGACCTTTATCCTGCTGCTCTTTCCCGACGGAAAGCTCCTTTCTCCACGATGGCGACCGGTCGCCTGGCTTGCAGCATTCGTTCCCGCGTTCGCGGCCGTTGCATCTTCGGTTGTCCCGGGGCCGATGACGGGTGGCCTTGGAAGCACGATCCTCCTCCACCACAACCCGTTCGGAATCGATGCGCTTGGCTTTCTCGCTCCACTGGGTCCCTACTTCTTTCCCGCCTGGGCGGCGCTCGTCGCGCTGGCGGCGGTGTCGATGGTCCTCCGGCTGCGTCGATCGACCGGCGACGAGCGGCAGCAGCTCAAGTTGTTTGCGTTCGCGGCCGTCATCCTGGCGATGGCGGCACTTTCCAGCGCGGTACTGGATAGCGTTCCGGCGCTTGCCGGTGTGCGACCGGCCGACAGCGTGCTGGGAGCCGTCGGGTTGCTCTCGGTGGCGACCGCGATCGGGGTGGCCATCCTGCGTTACCGCCTCTACGAAGTCGACGTGGTGATCAGCCGAACGGTCACCTATGCGGCGCTGGCAGTGGTCATTACTGCGGTCTATCTCGCGGTCGTCGTCGGAATCGGCTCACTGGTTGGCCGCGGCAACAGTGCGAATGTCTTCCTCTCGGTAATCGCCACCGCGATCGTGGCGCTGGCGTTCCAACCCGTCCGCACACGGATGCAGCGCCTCGCCGACCGGCTCGTCTACGGCCGGCGCGCGTCACCCTATGAAGTCCTCAGCGAAATGAGCCGCCGAGTGGCCGAGGCCTATGGCGAAGACCTTCTTCCTCGGATGGCGCAGGTCCTCGCGCAGGGAACGGGAGCGATCCGTGCCGAGATCTGGCTTCGGCTGGGCGGCGACTTGCGACGCGCCGCTGCCTGGCCGGAGGAAACGCGCGATCCACCATCGCTGCCGGTTCGCGGCCTCGATCTTCCGACGATTCCGGAATCCTCGCATGTGGTCCCGGTTCGGCACGCCGAGGAACTGCTTGGCGCACTGGCGCTGATCAAGCGAGCGGGTGACGCGCTCAGCCCGATCGAGGTCAAGCTGGTCGAGGATCTTGCCAATGAGGCCGGGCTCGTCTTGCGCAACGTGGCGCTGACCGGGGAGCTGCGCCAGCACGTCGACGAACTCCGTGCCTCGCGCCAGCGGCTGGTCACCGCGCAGGATACCGAGCGGCGGCGGCTGGAGCGGAACCTGCATGACGGAGCGCAACAGAATTTGGTGGCCCTTCGGGTCAAGTTGAGTCTGGCGCGATCGCTCGCGCTTAAGGATCCGGGCCAGGTCACCACGCTTCTCGGTGACCTTGACCGTGAGGCGAATGAGGCCATCGAAACGCTGCGCGATCTCGCGCGCGGGATCTACCCGCCGCTTCTGGCCGAGCAGGGGCTGGCGGCCGCAGTGACGGCGCAGGCTCGCAAAGCCACCGTTCCGGTGTCGGTAGAGGCCGATGGCATCGGTCGCTACCCCGCCGAGGTTGAAGCCACCGTGTATTTCTGCTGCCTCGAGGCGCTCCAGAATGTGCAGAAATATGCGCGCGCCTCTGCGGCGACGGTGTCGCTCGATCAGCAGAACGGGAGACTTTGCTTCGCCGTGGAGGACGATGGGACCGGGTTCGAGCCCGGGCGCACGCCAAAGGGCGCGGGCCTGACCAACCTCGCCGATCGTCTCGACGCGCTCGGTGGAGCGCTTCGCATCGACTCGCGGCCCGGCGCGGGAACGCGCCTCACCGGGAGTGTGCCGGCGGTTCCTAGTTAAGCTGGTCCGCGGGTCGACTGACCGACTTCGATCAGGTGGCCATCCGGATCGCGGATGTAGGCGCGGATCTCAGCGGAATGGACCTTGGGCTCGGTGAGGAACTTCGCGCCCTTGGCTGACCATTCCTTGTAGACCTTTTGGATGTCGGCGACCCGGATATTCATGAATGCGCTGGTGCGGTTCGGGTCAGGCGGTGTCGTCAGGGTGACCGTCGGTTTGTCGTCGGTCGGACCGCCACCCGCGTTGAGGATCAGCCAGGTGTTGGCGACCTTCATGATCACCGGGTCACGCTCGATCAGCACCGTGCCGTTCAAGATGTTCTTGTAGAACTCGCGGGAGCGATCCTGGTCCGAGACCACCAGGAAGTGCGTGATGACGAAGCCCTCTTTTGGCGCCGGAAAGTCATCTGGGTTCATTGCGGGTCCCTCCTTTGGTGACGTCATCGAGTATATGGTTGCCCCCACCCTGCCCTCCCCCGCGAGCGGGGGAGGGTGAATTACGGTGCGCGACCGCCCCAGGAGTCGGGGGGGTCGGGCGACTTCGATCGTGGTGAGCCAGGCGTCAGGGCCTGCGGGTTGCCGATCACCATGGAGGTGAGCTGCGCGATCACATCGTGGATATCCGGGACGTTCGGCAGGATGCACGAAAGGTCGGTGACGCCCGCATGCGCCAGCTCGATCACACGCTCCTGGCACTCCTCGAGGCGCCCGATGATGCTGGCCGGGACACGCTGCCCTAGCTGACGGAAGATTGGGTCGGCCTCCGCCCGCGCCAGCGCCTCAGCGGAGGTGCGCCCGATCGAGACCGGCAGCTCGACCGCGACACCAAGGGTGCTCGGGTCCCGCCCAACCGCGGCGCATGCCTTTCTGACTTCGGCGACCGCGAGCGCCGCATCGGTCATCGCCCCGGCGGGAATCAGCACGTTGTCCGCAAGCCCGGCCGCGACCCGTGCCTCGCGCGGCGTCGCTGACTCAACCGACACTGTCGGAGTGCGGTCAGGATCGAATCCGCGCAACAGGTCGCGAAGCTCGCGAACATAACCCTCCAGGCTCTCCGCCCGTGAGCTGATTCCAAGCTCGAGGCGCCCCTCGATGGTCTCGTTGAGGGTGCGCGCCATGTCGGCGACCGCGTTCGGCGTCCGCTCGCTCGCCAGAAGCACGGCCCCCAACCTGGCCCGGCGGCACTCGGCGGCGGCGACCATCAGGGATTCCCAGGCCCCGCGGACCCAGAGGATGTCGATTCCCGCGCGGTCACACATGATCGCGATCTGGGCCAAACGTTTCGGGTCATTTCGGGTGTCGAGGACGACACCGAGACGAACGAGGCGTCCCGGCGGCGGGACCGTAGGCCGGAACTCGGGCCTGCCTAAGATGTTCGTCAGGACGACCAGTGTACACAGAGCGAATCCTCGATCTCGTCCGCCGTTTACGCATCGCTGGGGTGCCCGTCTCCATGGTGGAGGCGATCGACGCGATGCAGGCCCTCGGCCAGGTCGACCTCGCCGATCGTTCGCAGTTCCGCTCGGCGCTGTCGACCACGCTCGTGAAGCGCGCGGATCACGAAGCCGCGTTCGAGGCGCTCTTCGACATTTGCTTCGGACTCCGCCGCCCAATGGGCGAGGCGACCGCGGATGCGGCGACGGATGCAGGGGTCGCCGCGATCACGACATCGCTCGATCGACTGGAGCCGAGCGATGCTGGCGATGACGATTCGACCGCGCTGCTCGAGCGGCTTCTCGCGGCCTTGCAGCGCAATGATCAGGTCGAGCTCCGCGCACTCGCTAAGATGGCGGTCGAGCTGCACGCCGGGATCAATCTCGATCGCACGGCGACCCGCCGTTACTACCTCTACCGCGTGCTCCGGCAACTCGACATCGCCAACCTGATGGCCCGAGGTGCGCGCGGAGACGGCGAGGCCGACAGCCCCTTCGACGGACGTCTCGCGCGCGACGAGGAAGAGCGCCGGATCGACGATTTTCGCAAGCTCCTCGCGGAGGCGATCCGCCATCGACTGAGCCAGGTCAAGGGGGTGAACGATGCCGCCACCGGCTACGACACCGGCCTGCTGGAGGATGTCGACTTCCTCGGCGCCTCACCGTCGCAGCTGAACGCGATGCGGGAAGCGATCCGGCCGCTGGCGCGCAAACTGGCCAGCCGCGGAGCCCGGCAGCGCCGGCTGCGACGCCGCGGCCAGCTGGACGTTCGTCGGACGATGCGCCGTTCGCTCGCTTCCGGCGGCGTGCCGCTCGAGCCCGCCTTTCGCTTTCCCCGGAGCTCACGGCCGGAGCTCTTCCTGCTGTGCGACGTATCGGGCTCGGTCGCCGAGTTCGCCACCTTCACGCTCTCGCTCCTCTACGCCATGAACCAGGAGTTTTCCCGGATTCGATCGTTCGCGTTCGTCGACGGCGTCGACGAGGTGACGAGCGAGTTCGACCATGCAGGAATCCTCCGGCCGGCCCACCTGATCGCCCGCAAGAACCTGATCTGGGCGGACGGCCACAGCGACTACGGCAACGTCCTGAGCCGCTTCCTGAATCTTTGGGGTTGGGCGGCGCTCGGGCCCAAGGCGACGGTCGTCATCACCGGCGACGCCCGCAATAATTACCGGGCGCCGCAGGTCGAGGCCTTACGCGGCATCAAGGAGCGAGCCCGCCGGGTCTTCTGGCTGAACCCGGAGCCGCGCGCTCGATGGAACACGACCGACTCGATCCAGGACAGCTACGCGCCCTACTGCGATGCGGTCGTCGAGGCGCGCAACCTGCGCCAGCTCAGCGACTTCGTTATAGGCATGCTATAAAGTAAAATCGAATGTGATGAAAGGGTCATTTACCGCCGAGAAGCGCATCACGATCAACGGGTCGGTCGACGCCGTCTGGGACGCACTGACCAAACCCGAACTGGTCAAGCAGTACCTGCATGGCACCAACATGAAGACCGATTGGAAGGTGGGCAGCCCCATTACCTGGTCGGGCGAGTGGAAGGGTAAGCCGTACGAGGACAAGGGGAAGGTCCTGGAGGTCAAGCCGAAGTCGCTGCTGAAGAATACGCACTGGAGCCCAATGGGTGGTAGCGAAGACAAGCCCGAGAACTACCACACCGTCACCTACATCCTCACCGAGCAGAATGGCAAGACGCTCCTAACGCTGAAGCAGGACAACAACGCCACCCAGGAAGAGGCCGACAAGATGGCGGAGAACAATTGGGGCCCGGTGCTCGAAGGCCTGAAGGCGGTCGTCGAGAAAAAGTAGAGGCCGCCTCCTTACTCGCGCGCGGCGAGTTCCGCGGTCGCCTTCTCGATGTCCTGCTGGTACTTCAGCAGCAGCGGCAGCGTCTCCTGCGTGATCCGGGCGTCGACGCGTTCGACGTTGAGCAGCATCAGGGTTCGCGCCCAGTCGAGTGTTTCGGAGATCGAGGGATGCTTCTTGAGGTCGAGGCCGCGGATCGTCCGCACCACCCGAGCCACCTGCTCGGCGAGCGCGCGGTCGATCTCCGGGACGCGGGCGCGGATGATCGCCGTCTCGCGCTCGAGGTCCGGATAATCCAGGTGAAGGAAGAGGCAGCGGCGCTTCAGCGCTTCGGACAGCTCCCGCGTGTTGTTCGACGTCAGGACGACGAATGGATGACGCGTGGCTTCGATTGTCCCCAGCTCGGGCACCGAGACCTGCCAATCAGAGAGCACCTCGAGCAGGAGCGCCTCGGTCTCGACTTCGACGCGGTCGACCTCGTCGATCAGGAGCACGACCGGATCGGCTGACCGGATCGCGGTAAGCAATGGCCGGGCCAGCAGGAAGTCCTCGGTGAAGATGTCGTGCTCGACCGCGTTCCAGTCGACCTGGCCGGCATCGGCCTGGATGCGAAGCAGCTGCTTCTTGTAATTCCACTCGTAGAGCACCTTCGACTCGTCGATCCCTTCGTAACACTGGAGCCGGATCAACCGGTCGCCGGTGACGGCCGCCATCGCCTTCGCCAGCTCGGTCTTGCCCACGCCGGCCGGACCTTCGCAGAGGACGGGTTTGTCGAGGCGGTCCGCCAGGTAGATGATCGTCGCCAGGTGGTCGTCGGCCAGGTAGCTGACCCCGCGGAGCTTGTCCTTCACCTCGGCGGCCGAGGCAAAGCGCGGCGTTTTCTGTGTCACGCCTGCACCGCCGTTGACGCCGCATCGCGAACCGGGCGCCGTCCGGCGTAGGCGTCGCGGAGAAGCACCAGCACGTTCTCGGCTGTGACCGGGCGCGGATTCGTCGGTGGCGGCTCCGCCGCGAGATGGGCAGCCTGCGCCAATTTCTCCTCCGGCATGCCTAATGCTTTCAGGCTGGTCGGGGCGCCGATTCGCTCCGCCAGGTCGAAGAGCGCGACCGCGGCGTCTTCGGTGCCCAGTGCGCCGGCCACCCGCGCAATCGCCAGTGGCGCCGCGTCGGCATTGAATCGGACGGCGTGCGGCAGGATGACCGCATTCACGCTCCCATGCCCGAGTCCGTAGGTGCCACCGAGTACGTGACAGATGCGATGGTGCACGCCCATGCCTGCCGCCCCCTGGACGACCCCGGCGAGATAGGCGCCGTACATTGCCTGCGTCCGCGCCTCGAGGTCCGCCGGGTGCTGCACCAGCATTGGCAGCGCCTCGCTCAAGGCCCAGATCGCTTCCTCGGCCAGCACCGACAGCAGAGGGTTGGCGCCCGCCGCGTACAGCCCCTCAACCGCGTGGGCGATCGCGTTCATGCCGCTGCCGGCGGTGACGGCGGCGGGCAGCGTCGTCGTCAGTGCCGGATCGTAGATCACGACCCGCGGCAGCACCCGCAGATCCCGCCCGGTTGCCTTGCGGCCCTCGCTGGTGAGGCCGTAAATCGGCGTCATCTCCGATCCAGCGTACGTGGTCGGCACGGCGACGATGGGCTGTCCCTGCTCGAGGGCAATCGCCTTGGCCAACCCGGTGGCCGATCCACCCCCGATCGCGAGCAACGCATCAGCCGCGACTTCCCGAGCGCGGCGCCGTCCCGCTTCAGCGACCTCCAGTGGGACATGGAGCGTGACTTCGTCGATGACGCCGACTGCTCGCGCCCCGAGCGCGTTCGACACCCGGCTCGCGATGGCGGCTTCGGAACGACCATGAATCATCAGCACGCGATTGACCTGCGATCGGTCGAGTTCGGCCGCCACCTGGTCCACCGACCCGACGCCAAAGATCACCCGGCTCGGTAGCGCGTCGTAGGTAAATCTCACGCGCGCGCCACGCTCAGCGCCCGGAGTGCTGTCAGTTCGTCGGCCTTGGGCGGTGGTGTCACCGCCACGTCGGGGGCAACGCGCAGCGACCAGCCGGTTGCCGCCCTGACATCCTCGACGTTAACCCCCGGGTGGAGGCAGGACAGGATCAACTCAAGCGTCGCCGGATCCGGACGGAGAATCCCAAGGTCGGTAATGACGACCGAGGTCCGCTCGCCGAGGGACGTCAGGAAGTCGAGCTTCTCGACGAAGCTGCGCCGGCTCTGGCGAACGATGACGACGACCTCCTTCGAGGAGCGCGCGATTTCGGGGGCACCGCCGGCGCCCGGGAGCCGTACCGTCGGGCGCTGATAGCGGCCGATCACGGTGCTGTTGAGATTGCTGCTCTGATCGATCTGCGCCGCGCCGAGGAAGCCAACATCGATACGGCCGCCCTGCAGCCAGTAATTGAAGATCTCAGGGAGCGAGACCACCGCGTCGGCAGTCTCCGCTAGCTCGCCATCGCCGATCGAGAGCGGCAGCCGGGACGGCTTGGCGCCGATCGCTCCGGATTCGTAGATCAGGACGCACTCCGGGGCATGCGTGGCCCGGGCCAGGTTGGCGGCGGCGCTCGGCAGGCCGATGCCGACGAAGCAGACCATGTGATCGCGCAGCTGGCGGGCGGCCGCCACCGTCATCATCTCGTCCGACGAATAGTCGCGCGGTCCGTCGGGCATCAGCGCCGTGGGACCGTCCTTACCCGACCGGCTCGAGCAGAAGACTCGCTCGATACTGTCCGAAATCCGCCGTCTCCAGCACGTGGCGCGTCATCCACTCTCGAAAGCGCTCCCGGTCGCGGCTGATCGCATCCCAGGCCTCGTAGAAGAGGTTGTCACGCACGGAGTAGCCGTGACTGTACGAGGGGTGCGATCCGCCCGGCACGTGGACGACCGCGGTCACGACCCATGATGGCAGGATGACGCCGTCGAGACCGCCCTCGAAGCGATCGACGATCTCTTCGACCGTCACGATGACGCGACCGGCCGACAGCGCGGCCTCTTTTTGGATGCCGATCAGTCCCCACATCCGGACGTTGCCCTTCCGGTCGGCCTGCTGCGCATGGATCACCGTGACATCCGGGCGCAGCGCGGGGAGCGCACTCAGCTCCTCGCCGGTGAACGGGCAGGTGATTGGTTTCACCGTTTTCGTCACCTTCGACAGGTCCGTACCGAGGTAGCCGCGCAGCACCGCAAACGGCAGCCCGGCGGCACCGGCGGCGTAGCGGTTCGCCATGCCGGCGTGGCTATGCTCTTCGAGCTCGAGGGGATGCGGCCAGTCGTGCTCGACCGCGTCGCGAAACCGGTGCAGCGACCCAACCCCCGGGTTGCCGCCCCAGCTGAAGACCAGTTTCTTCGCGCACCCCATGCCGATCAGCTGGTCGTAGATAAGGTCGGGGGTGAGTCGCACCAGCGTCAGGTTGCGCCGCCCCTGCCGGATGATCTCGTGCCCGGCGGCGAAGGGGATGAGATGCGTGAAGCCTTCGAGCGCGACGGTATCGCCGTCGTGGACGAGCGATTGGATCGCCTCGCGTAAGCTCGTCAGCTCCGCCATGGCGCGCTAGCGTGACTCCGGCGGACGCGGATACCAGATGGGGAGATCGGCATCGACGTTGACCCAGACCGACTTGGGCGAGGTGTATTCGTGCATCGCCTCGAATCCCATCTCGCGCCCATACCCCGAGCCGCGGACACCGCCGAAGGGTGAGCCGGGGCTGACGCGCTTGTAGCAGTTGATCCACACCATTCCGGACTGGAACGCCTGCGCCACGCGATGGGCGCGCTGGAGATCGTTTGTCCACAGCCCGGCGCCGAGGCCGTACTCGGTACCGTTCGCCAGCGCAATCGCCTCCTCGTCATCCTTAAAGGTGGTGACGGCGACAAACGGACCGAACACCTCCTCGAGGCAGACGCGGTCACCGGCCCTTGCCTTCACGACCGTCGGCTCGATGTAGTAGCCCTTCGCCAGCGCCGGATCGTCGGGCGCCTTACCCCCGATCAGCACCTGGCCGCCCTCGTCGCGCGCGATGCCCACATAGCTCAGCACTTTGTCGCGATGACCGGCGGAGGTCAGCGGTCCCATCTCGGTCGCTTCGTCGAGCGGATCGCCGAGCCGGATCGATCGACTCAGCGCCACGAAGCGCCGGAGGAACTCGTCCGCGATGCCTTCCTGGAGCAGCAGGCGCGAGCCGGCGATGCACGCCTGGCCCTGGTTGTGGAAGATCGCGAAGGCCGAACCGTTGACGGCCTCATCGATATCGGCGTCGTTGAAGACGAGGTTGGCTCCCTTTCCGCCAAGCTCGAGCTGGACCCGCTTGAGGTTGCCGGCGGAAGCCTCGACGATGCGCCGTCCGGTCGCGGTCGAGCCGGTGAAGGCAATCTTCTGCACCTCGGGGTGCCGGGCCAGGTACTCGCCGGCAACGCGACCCTGCCCCGGGATGATGTTGACAACGCCCCGCGGAAACCCGACCTCGGCCATCAGCTCGGCGATCCGCAAGGATGAGAGCGGCGTCAACTCGGCCGGTTTCAGGACCACGGTGTTCCCCGCCGCCAGCGCAGGACCCATCTTCCAGCTCGTGAACATCAGGGGGAAGTTCCAGGGCACGATCTGGCCGACGACCCCCAGCGGTTCGCGCAGGACGTAATTGAGGAAACCGCGTTCGACCGGAACCACGCTCCCCTCGTGCTTGTCGGCCATGCCGCCGAAGTAGCGGAAGGTGTTGGCGGTCCGCGGCACATCGAGCCGCCGTGAGTCCCGGATCGGATGGCCGGTGTCGATCGACTCCAGCCGCGCCAGCTCCTCGGCGTGCGCCTCGATGGCGTCGGCCAGCTTCAGCAGGAGTCGTCCGCGCTCGGCTGCGGCCATCCGGCTCCATGCGGGAAACGCGCGGCGCGCCGCGGCCACCGCCCGATCGACGTCGGCCTCGCCAGCCTGTGCCACGTCGCCCAGCGCCGAGCCGTCGTGCGGGTTGATGTCGACGAAGGTCGAGCCGTCCGCGGCGTCGACGAACTCGCCGTCGATGAAGAGCTTGTCGGGGGTCTCCAGGCGAAGTCTATCCACGGTGATCACGCCGATTCCTCCCTCCCGCCTGGCTCTGGTTCGCTGATCGGTGGCGGCCGCGAGCCCTCCTGGTCAGAACTCCGCCGGAACGCTTGGCAGCTTCCCGCTCGAGATCAGCGACGGAAGGTCGGGCGAACCATTTTCCCAGACCAGCAGCATCGACCGCTTCGGCGAGTAACCCTGGTGGCGGATGTAGGCCGGCATCGCGGACACGTCCCCGGCTTTCATCACGACCTTCGCCCGGGCCGCGCCGCTGTCGCGATCCTCGACGTCCCAGTAGATCTCGTCGCTCAGTTGAATAAACCACTCGACGCGATCGTTGCCGTGGATGATCGGGAGGATGTACTCCTCGGTGGTCGGACAGTAGAGGCTGTCCTTGCAGACCGAGACGACCGATGGGTTCCAGGTCACGTTCGAGCGCGACAGGTAGGCAAACAGGTTGAAGGACGCCACCTCGTTCTCGAAACCTGGTTCGGCCTTGATTTCGGGCTCGTCCTGGGGCACGTCCTTGAACTGGCGGTTGATCGGAAACCCGTTCGCATCGGTGCGGATCGGCTCATCGCCCGGCACGCTCACCATCCGCTTGGCGGTGACACGATGGCGGTTGATGGCGGCGCGGTTCTCGCCATTCTTGCCGCCGAACGCGGTCCCCGTCTCGAAGGGGCTGGCGAACGGGTCGAACGTCTTGTTCGTCCAGTCGTCCAGCATGCTCTTGAAGGTCTCACGGATGATCGGGGTCTCGAAGTTCTCGACGTGGTCCAGCTCGGCTTTGCGGTAGGAGTCGTTGTAGCGTCCGGCGAAGAGATCCACCGTGCCGTAGTGGTTCATCGTCCCGACCACGCCGTCGAAGTTCACGATCCCGTAAAAGAAGTCCCAGGCGACGTCACGCTGCAGGGCGCGCAGGAACGCGTCCGCCGACATGACGTGACTGCCCGTCGGCCACTTGACGTAGACGAAGTACTCGTCGCGGCTGAAGGCGAATTCGCCGAGGGTGAAGGCCTTGTATCCATGCTGGTTGGGGCTGCTGGCCTGGACCTCGGTGGCGGATTTGGTGTCAACTGCGCTCATCTCATGCCTCCCTGGTCACGCCACACTGAATGGAACATTGCGCGAGGCGGTCTGGCAAATCTCGGCCCACCGGAACTCGGTATCTTTGCCGGCAACGGTCTGCAGGAGGATCACACCCGGGCGGTCGGCCTGGAACTGATAGGCCGCTCCCGCGGGGAGCAGTGTCAGGTGTCCGCGACGCGCCGTGATGGTGCCCATCGGCTTCCCCTCTGGCTTGCCGGCCAGGCGGATCGATCCATCGGTGCCGCTCGGAACGACCGAGGGATCGGCAAGCTTGAGCAGCCGGATCTGCACCTCGCCGTCCATCACCAGCGCGAACTCGTCGTGGGCGGCCGCCCGCCAGTCGGACGTGCCCTCGGCCCGCTGGACCTCGACCACGTACTGGATGTTCTTGGCGACGGCGATCTTCTGATACGGCTTCGCCTTCGACGCCACCTCGAAGATGTTGGAGAAGGTGTAGTGCTTGGGATCGTCGTCGATGATCTCGACTCCGCCCTTGCTGTAGGACTCGAGCGATCCGAAGCGAGTGACGTAGTCGCCCATGCCGACCTCCCTTGCTGGCCCGGCTGATTGTTCGCTACGCAAACACTGGTGCGTATACCGGACTAAGCGATACGATAGGCCCGGTAAGGGGCCGTGTCAACGGCGCCGGCTAACGATAGGCGGTTCCCCGCCGAGAAGGAGGATGCGATCGTGAAATGGGCGCTTGACCCGTCGCACAGTACGACCAACTTTGCCATCCGCCACATGATGTCAAAGGTCCGCGGAACCATCAGCGTCAAGGAGGGCTGGATCGACGCCGACGAGGCTGAGGACCCGAGTTCGGCATCGGTCGAGGTGGTCCTCGACGCCGCCAGCGTCCACACCGGCGTCGCGCCTCGGGATGCCGACCTGCGGAGCCCCAATTTCTTCGAAGTCGAGAAGTACCCGACCATCACCTTCCGCAGCAAGCGCATCGAGGGCAACGATCCGAAGCACTTCGTCATCACCGGCGACCTGACCATGCACGGCGTGACGAAGGAAATCGGGCTGGAATCCAGCTTCGGCGGTGAGGCCAAGGATCCCTGGGGAAACCGCCGCTTGAGTTTTTCGGGGAAGACGCGCATCAACCGCAAGGACTGGAACTTGAAGTGGAATGCGGCGCTCGAGGGTGGCGGGTTCCTGGTCGGGGACGACGTCGATGTCGACCTCGAGGTGGAAGCGATCCCTGCGGTAGTCCCGGCAGCCGTCGCCAAAGCCTGAGTCGAGGTGATTCTCCCTCCCCCCTCCGGGGGAGGGCCGGGGCCTAGGGTTGGGTTTGGGCGGTCTGCCGCTCGAGCCAGGTCGGACGATCCGACGGGGCCAGTCCCAGCGTCTTGTGCAAGCTCGCCATTCGGGTGGTGACTTCGCCGTCGCTCACGCCCAGGTAGCTGGCGATGCCCTTGTTGGGAAGGTCGCGCTCGATCAGTCGGAGCAGCTGCAGCTCGGCACCCTTCAGACGGCTCCGGAGCTCGGCGTCGGTATAACGATGCACCCAAGCTGGCCTTGTCACTTACCTGAGTCTGTCACATTTCGGCTTTCTTCGTCAGTTCACTTAGCGTGAACGGCACCTGAGGGGCGCCAGGTGGCGGCGGGACCACCGCCTCGTTCAGGGTGTAATCCCGCCGCCTCCGCCGCGTCTCGACGTCGCCTGCCTACATATTCGGGCAGTTCACGTTGCCTGAGCCACTGCCCGGGCTCGGTGTGGTCGGCGTGGACGGTGATGCGTTGGTCGATGGCGAGGCACCGACATCAGGGGATACGGTGGGCGCCGGTGATGTCGCCGCGTGCGCGACCACGAAGGTGCCGAAGCCGCCCGCTAACCCAACACTCGCCGCCATCACCATCTTCGCCATCGGACCACGAAACCATCCAGGGCTGTTCATCGCTTGATCACCTCCCTGGCGACAATGCGCGGCCGATTGCCACCGGGTCGAGCATGGAGTTGGTCGCCTTTCAGATTCATGACGAATTCGTGAGAGCATCCTTATATAAGGTGGAGCAATACAATGCGATGCCGGGCTCGGATGATTCGAGTGCGAACGTGAGCGGTGCAAGGTCGCTGGCTCGCGCCTCCCGCGTCCAGGCCGAGCTGCCACCTGAACAGCCGGGTAGCCGCCCAGGGCTCAGCGCCGTCCAGCTATCGGTCCTGCGACGCTACGGCACTGAGCATGCGGTCGCGAAAGGGGACGTGCTGTTCGCCGACGGCGATGAGACCTACGACCTGATCGTGGTCCTCGAGGGCGAGGTCGAGATCATCGAGCACTACGGCCAGGCCAACGAAGTGGTGATCACCGCCTACGGACCCGGAGAGTTTCCGGGAGAGATGGGCCTGCTCACCGGCCAGCGTGCCTATCTCACCGGGGCCGTCAGCGTTGCCGGCCGGATCTTGCGGATCCCGGTCGAGCAGGTGCACGTGATCATGGCCCAGGAGCTCGACCTGAGCGAGCTGATCCTCCGTGCGTTTCTGGTGAGACACTCCAAATTGACCCACCGAGGATCGGGGCTGACCCTGGTGGGCTCTCGTTTCGACGCCGATACGCACAGGCTGCTGGAGGTGCTGGCCCGAAACCGTCTGTCCTCGCGATGGCTGGAGCTGGAAGGATCGCCGGAGGCAGAGGCCCTGCTGGTCCAGCTGGCTGTGCCCGTGGCCGACTTGCCCATCGTGATCGTTCCCGGTGGCCCGCTGCTCCGCAACCCGAGCAGCCGTGCGCTGCTCGATGCGCTCGGTTTCGTGACCACCCACGAAGGCGACCCGTCGGAGCTCTGTGACCTTCTTGTCGTGGGTGCTGGGCCAGCCGGGCTGGCCGCCGCCGTGTACGGCGCATCGGAGGGGATGGCGACCACGCTCGCCGAGGACACCGCGCTCGGCGGCCAGGCGGGCACCTCGTCTCGGATCGAGAACTACCTGGGCTTCCCGGCCGGGCTCTCCGGTGAAGAGCTCGCCGCACGAGCCGCCCTCCAGGCGCAGAAGTTCGGGGTCCGGTTCAAGCTCGCCTCGAGGGCGGTTGCGCTGTCTTCGGACGCCGGCTCGCATCAGGTTCGGTTCGAGGACCGGACGGTCGTTTCGGCGAAGTCGGTGATCATTGCCACCGGAGCGCGATACAACCGCCTCCCGCTGGACCGCCTTTCCGCGTTCGAGGGGGTTGGCGTTTACTACGCCGCCACCCAGATGGAGGCACAGGCATGCGCCGGCGGCCCCGTGGTCATTGTGGGTGGGGGCAATTCGGCTGGACAGGCCGCGCTGTTCCTGGCTCGCACCTGCACCCAGGTCCACATCGTCATTCGCGGCGAGTCGCTGGGAAGCTCGATGTCACGGTACCTCGTTGACCAGATCGAGCGTCATCCCCAAATCCTCGTCTCGCCCCGCACCGAGGTCATCGGTCTCGTGGGGGAACAGGAGCTCGACGGCGTCGTTGTGCATGACCACAACACTGATACGTCCGCAACGCTTGCGGTGTGCGGGCTGTTCGTCTTCATTGGCGCCAAGCCGAGCACCCAGTGGCTCGAGGGCCAGCTCGCCGAGGACGAGGACGGTTTCTTGCTCACTGGATCGGACATCCCGGCCACTTATCTCGACGGGGGTCACCCTTCACCCCTGTTCCTCGAGACCAGCCGGCCGGGGATCTTCTGCGTCGGCGACGTCCGAAGCGGGTCAGTGAAGCGCGCGGCGACGGCGATCGGCGAGGGCTCAATGGCTGTGCGCCTCGTCTTCGAGCGCCTTCAAAAGCCCGTCCCCGGTTCGTCCGCCCAAGGCGGGCTCGGCTAGTGCTACGAGCTCGTCACGAGCTTGTCCAGCCGCTCGAGTGACGTCTCCAGCATCTTGCCCAGGTACTCGGAGTTGCCACGCAGAGCCGCCTCCTTGTCGGGATCGGCGGGCTCCTGGCGCGACTCCAAAACCACCAGGGTGGCACTGGGCCCCTGCGCCACGAGCTCGATCGTCACGACAGTTTCACTCGCGAACCGCGGTGCGGGCTGCCCGCCTAAGCGTTCCGCCTCGTGCCGCCACTCCAGACGACGCCCCGGTTCGAAGACGGTGATCACCTGGTCGACCTCGGAGTCCTGACCTCGCCACTGGCTGCTCACCCGCTGGCGCCGGCCCAGCCCGACGCCCTCGAGAACCACAGCGCCCTCGGCTCGGGCGTACCACTCGGGTAACCGTTCGGCTTCGGCCACCACCCCCCAGACGCGAGCGGCCGGCGCCTGGATTTTCCGTTCCCTTGAGATCTCGATCACTGCCATCCCTCCACCAAAACTCTTCCGACGATCTGTATATTGTACGGCATGCCGAACAAATCGGTTGCCGAACAGTTCGATGAGCTGTACGGTCGTCTGTGGAGGGCCTTCTTCAAGGCCGATGCCGAGGACCTCACACAGCACGAGCGCCAGCTGCTCCAGCACATTGGAAGCGAGCGAGGGATCCCGCTAGGCGTCGTCGCGCGCCACCTGGGCATCCCCAAGAGCTCAGCGTCCGAGCAGGTAAAGAGCCTTGAGCGGCGGGGCTTTCTCACCCGCCGTCGCGACCCAACGGACGAGCGCCGACTTTCTATTGTCCTCACCGATGCCGGGGTCACTCGGGTCACGCGAGACAGCGTCCTCGACCTCGCCCCGCTGGCGGCTGCGCTGAAGAAGGTCTCGGCCGAGGACCGGCGGGCCTTGCTGGTTGGTCTGGAGAGGCTCATCGCGGCGGCGCGCGCGTCCAATCGCTGATGCAACACTGACGACGGGGCCGAGAGCCCCGAAGCCAGAGCTCATCGTGTCCTTCCTTATGACGCCGCGGCTCGCTCCAGAGCGCGAAGTAGGGGCTCGAGCTCGTACGAATCGTCGTGCCTCGCCCCATTGATGTAAAAGGTGGGCGTGCCGTTCACACCGCTCCGCACACCGCTCAAGAAGTCCTCGTGGACCCGTTCGGCGTGGACGTGCTCGGCCAGCTCTTTGTCGAACCGCTCGACGTCGAGCCCGACCCTTTTGGCGTAGGCGCGGAGGTCCTGCTCGCGGAGGCGCGTCTGGTTCTCGTAGAGGAGGTCGTGCATCTGCCAGAACTTGCCCTGGGTCGCGGCAGCTTCTGCCGCCTCGGCAGCCTGTTCGGCATGGGGGTGTGAGGTCGTGATCGGAAAGTTGCGGAACACGAAGCGGAGCCGCTTACCCATCCGGGCCTGCACCTCCTTGATGATGGGATAGGCGGCGCCGCAGTACGGACACTCGTAGTCGCCGTACTCGACGAGCGTCACTGCCGCATCCGCCGGCCCCCGGATGTGGTCCCGCTCTTTGTTGACTGGCTTCGTGAGTACGGCCTTCCACCGGGTGGTACTCATGAGGCGCCTCCCTTCCCCAGGTCTTCGAGAGCGCGAAGGATGCCGTCGGCGCCAGGGTTCACATCTACGGGAGAGACGTCGCTCCACCGCACGATGCCGTCGGCATCGATCACGAACAGGGCCCGCTCGCTGGTGCCGTCCTTGGCCCGATAGACGTGATACGCGCGAGCCACCTTCCCCTTGGGTTCGAAGTCGGCGAGCAGCGGGAAATGCAGATTGCGATCCTTCGCGAAGGCCACATGACTCCAAACCCCGTCCACCGAAATACCCAACAGCTCAGCGTTGAACTTCTGGAACTCGGGGAGCACCTCCTGATACAGAGCCATCTGGTCGGAGCAGACGGGGCTCCAGTCCTCCGGGTAAAAGGCCAGGATCACCGGCTGACCCCGAAACTCGGCGAGCGACGCGGTCCGGTCGGGTCCCGAGGGAAGTTCGAAGTCGGGCGCGTTGGTCCCCACTGGCAGCGGCATGGCTCAGACGGCCCCGACGCTATCGGAAGCCGCGGGCGTTGCCAGCGTGCGGCTTTGCAAGGCGGCGCCGACCGTGAGGAGGGTCCCAATCGCGAGCACGACCCAGCTTATCGGCTCCGGCAATGCAATCCTGAAGAGGTTGTCGAGCGAGATGGCGCCCGGACCAATCAGCGTCAGCGCAAGAGCCGGCAGGGCGATCATCAACGGAAATTCGACGCCGCCATTTCGGTTCCAGAACCCCTTGTGCAGGTGACTGGCCACGATCGCGACCAGCATCGCACCCAGGACGCCGAAGCCACCCAGCGGACTGAGCAGACCCAGCGCGAGGAGCAAGCCGCCGCCGAACTCGCCGATTGCCGCCACCCACGTCCAAAACCACGCCGGCGTAAACCGCTGCCTCGCCATCCCGGCGGTCGTCTTCTGGATTCCACCGCCACCGAACCACCCGAACAGCTTCTGCGAACCGTGCGCCGCAACCGTCAGACCTACCCCGACCCGAAGGATCAAAAGGCCAATCGCTAGCGCCATGACGAAATCACCCCATATGCGAAATTCAATCGTCCCGTACCCCCCTACAGCTTGATCCAAACGAAGGAGGCTTGATTGTGGGCGTCAGGATGTTTACGCTCTTGTCCGTGGGTCGTCGTGCTGGCAAGACTGCCAACGCCAAGACCGCCAAGCTGCTGGTCGCCATGACGGGCAAGGCAAGCCCCGCGAAGGCCGCGGAAGGCGACGGGCCCGTGTTCGCCTACATCGCCAGCTTGCCGCAGCCGCAGCGCGGCATCGCCGAGCGCATCGATGCCCTGGCGGCCGAGCAGCTATCGGACCTTCGGCGTGCGGTGAAGTGGGGTATGGCGTACTACGGTGTAGGCGGGGGCTGGTGCTTCTCGTCCGGCGCCTTCGTCGGGCATGTGAAATTGATGTTCATACGCGGTACCGAGCTAAAGCCGGAGCCGCCGGTGACTCCCGTCGGGATGGGCAAGTCCGCACGGGGCGTCGAGCTCGCATCCATGGACGATCTCGACGAGCGCCTGGCGGCCTCGTGGATGAAGCAGGCCGCCGCCATGCCCTTCATCGGGGGAAAGAAGCGATGACGAAGAACGCGCCAATCCGTTGACCACCGCGCGTTCGTCCACCAGCATTGCTTTATGAGGCCAGGCTCGCCGCCGTGGTGGATTCCGTGAGCCAGGCAGAAAAACGGAAGACGACCCGCACCCGCGCCACCAGCTCCGGCGCCGATAGCCAGGCGTCGAGATAGTAGTCGGCGCCGGCGTTGAGCATCGCGATGCATTCCTGGCTGCTCGGTGACGCGCTCGCCGCGATGACCCAGCGGTAGCCCAGTCGGTGCAGCGACCAGCAGGTCGCCACCGGGTCGCTCGCCGGGATCGCCAGCAGAACAACGTCCGCCGGCGCCGCCTCGGCCAGATCGGCGGCCGAGACGGCGCGAACGCTGATACCCGCATCCTGTAGGACGCGGACCATCGACGGAGCGGCATTTTCCAACCCATCGCGGACAAGGAGGAGCTGCGTTTTCATACGTTCGCCCCACCTTCGAGCGATGCCAGAAGCTGCGTGACCTGGTTGATCGGAATCGCGAAGCCGACGCCGACGTTGCCATTAACCGGACTCTCGATCGAATTGTTGATGCCGATCACCTGTCCCGCGGTATTGACCAGCGGACCACCCGAGTTTCCGGGGTTGATCGCCGCATCCGTCTGGATGAGGCCGGACTGACTCGCGCCAGTCGAGACGGCGCCACCCTGATTCAGGTTCGAAACGATCCCTTCGGTCAGGGTCCCGGACAATCCGAACGGCGAGCCGATGGCGTACACGGAATCCCCGACCTGGACACTACTCGAGTTGCCCAGGGTCACCGGGTGCAGGCTGGAGGCCGGAACCGAGATCCGAATCACGGCCAGGTCCGCGGCCGAGTTCGACCCGACCAGCGTAGCCGGGACGGTTTGACCGGTGCTGAGCGTGACCTGCATTTGCTGGGCGCCGGCGATGACGTGGGCGTTGGTCAGGATGTCGCCCTTGGTATCGAGAACGATTCCCGAGCCGATCGCCTGGCCATTGCCCATGACCGACGTGATCGTGACGACCCCGGGCGACACCGACGCGTAGACGGACTCCGCGGTACCCGACGAGATCGACGCGCTTTGGACACTGGTCGGCGTGCCCGTCGACGCCGCGGCGGCCGGCGTCGGCTGCCCGATGAGTGTGGCGGCGATCGCTCCCGATCCCGCGCCAGCCGCCACCGTCAGGGCGGCGACCGCGACGAGTAGCCCGCGGCGAAAGCGTTTGGGCGGTGGCGAGGGTGGTGGGGTAGGTGGCGCAACCGGGTCCGACGGTTGAAAGTCATCGAAATATTTGTGAGCGACCATTGTGATTCACCTCTGCTGATTGATTGATATGGACCCATCCTGGGCCTGCAAACCTTGCGATTCGGTGACGCTGCGCGTCATCGTTTCGAAAGGTCGCGGCGCCGACGATGGTTCACATGCGATCAGGTGTTGCGACTCGGCGACAATTTCTGACGGCCGGCGGCGTCGCGCTCGCCGGGGCGGTCCTCACCAGCACCGCCGCATCGGCAATGCTCCGATCCCCCTCGTCGTCCGCGACGGCGCCCCCACCCTCCCCTCCCCCGCAAGCGAGGGAGGGAGTTGTCTCGGCGCCCTCACCCTACCCTCCCCCGCAAGCGGGGGAGGGAATTGCCCCGATGCCAGCGACCGTAACGATTCCGGTGCCGATCTATCAGCAGAGCATGGTGCTCGACTGCGAGACGGCGGCACTACAACAAGGCCTCGCCTATTACGGGATCTTCGTCAGTCAGCCCACCCTGTTCGCCCTCGAGAATGCCGACACGCGGCTACCCGTGATGGGCCCGAATCATTCCGTGGTTCGGTGGGGTAACCCCTACACCAATTTCGTCGGCTACGTCAACGGCAGCGACTGGGCGCCGACCGGATTCGGCGTGTATTGGCCGGTCATCCTCGAACTGGCGCATCAATACGGCCTCCCCAATGCGATCGGTGGTGAGGGCTTCGCGCCCAGCCGAATATACAGCGAGCTCGCCACGGGCCACCCAGTTCAGGTCTGGATCGAAACGCGATTCGCTCGCGTGCCCCTCGGCACCTGGACGGCATGGGATGGCACGCAAGTGCGCTACTCCTATGCCGAACATTCGGTGACGCTCAGCGGGGTCTCCCCCACCCAGGTTCGCGTCAACGATGTCCTCAATGCCAGTCAGTACTGGGTCGACAAGGCGCTCTTCGAGGCGAACTTCGCCGACTTCAACAACATGGCGGTCATCTTCCAGTAGGTATCCTTCGGTTGATGGCCGAGGCGACCGCGGCGACCGTCGTTCCCACGTTCGACGACGTGCTCGCCGCGCGCGAGCGCATCAGCCCATACCTGCAACCGACGGCGCTGAATCGCTATCCGGCACTCGATGAGCTGGTTGGGACCGAAACCTGGGTGAAACACGAGAACCACCAGCCGATCTGCGCTTTCAAGATCCGTGGCGGGGTCAACCTCATGTCGCAGCTTTCCGACGACGAGCGCCGTCGCGGTGTCGTCACCGCGTCCACCGGCAACCATGGGCAGTCGATCGCCTACGCGGCCCGATTGTTTGGGGTGCGCGCCGTCGTCTGCGTGCCCGAGGGAGCGAACGCAGTCAAGGTGAGCTCCATCCGCGGGCTCGGCGCCGAGATTGTGACCCACGGCGTCGACTTCGATGATGCTCGCGTGCACGCCGCTCGACTCGCCGAGGAAAACGGCTACCGCTACATCCATTCGGGCAACGAGCCGCATCTGATTGCCGGCGTCGGGACGCAGGCACTCGAGATCCTCGAGAAGCAGCCGGACATCGAGGTGATCATCGTGCCGATCGGCGGCGGCAGTGGGGCCGCCGGGACGTGCATCGTCGCCAAGGCGATCAATCCGAAGATCCAGGTGATCGGCGTGCAGTCGGCCGAGGCGCCGGCCGCTTATAAGTCGTGGAAGGCTCGCCAACTCCTGGAGGACCGGATGGGGACGTTCGCGGAGGGGCTCGCGACGCGCACGGCCTTCGAATTGCCGCAACGCATCCTCTGGGAGAAGCTCGACGACTTCGTCCTGGTGCCGGACGCCGAAATCCGTCCCGCCGTCCGGCTGATGATCGAAACGACGCGAAACCTGACGGAACCGGCTGGCGCGTCGCCGCTTGCCGCCGCGCTTCGGCTCAAGGACCGACTGAAACGCAAACGCGTGGCGCTGATCCTCAGCGGCTCCAACATCACGCCGGTCCAGCTCCGCGAGCTGCTCAACGCCTGACTTGAGTCTGGGCGTTATCGCCTGGGGATCCCTTGCCCTTTTCCTGGCCGGCACTTTGCTCGGCATCCTCTTCCTCGAGCGCGCCTATCGCATTGCCCTGGTCATCTTCGCCATTGCGACAGCGAGCGGCTTCACCTTCTCCTTTCTCTCTGGTTTCTCGATTGGTCGGTTTACGGCCGTCTTGCCGCTGGTCGTGACCGCCTTCGCGGTCTCGCGCGATCGCGCTCGGCGCCTTCAACTGGCGGCGCAAGCCATCGCGATCGGACTCTACATCCTCCTTGGATGGGTCATTGCCGAACAAGTTGGCCTCTGGGGAATCCAGATCGAGCTTCCACTGTGTCTTTTGGCCTATGCGGCCGCGCTGATCTTCCCGCCTCACCGGCAGCCGGCGAGAGCGTAGTCCTTAGCGTTCGAGAACGACGATTGGGATCTCGCGCTCGGTCAGCGTTTGCTGCTGCTCGATATATGGCACCAGCCGCTTGAGTTGCTCCCGCTCCTCAGCGCGTGCGGTGCGCGCGCGAGCCTTGAACTTATCGGGTCCCACCTCGACCGTCACAATCGGGCGTGCCTGCAGATTCACGTACCATGCCGGGTGCGACTTCGCGCCATTGTCGGACGCGATCACGACGTAGCGATCGCCATCCTTCCCGAAGCCGAGGACCGCCGTTCGTTCTTTGCCCGACTTCGCGCCGGTTGTGGTCAAGAGCATCAAGGTGCGACCGGCCAAGGGGCCGGTGAGCTGCCCGCGGTTGGCGCGAAAGTTCTCGATCACCTGCCGGTTGAACGCCCTCATATCGGCCGGGATCGGCACTGCCGGCTTTCGCGGTGTCGGTTCTTCTGGGCTCACGTTTTCGAGTTTATCGCCGGCTCTCTGACGGGCGCCCGATCGGCTGCCCGCTCGCGCGAAGCGATAGCGACGCGCGATTGACCTTCGCCAGCATTTTCCGGATGGGGTCATACGAGCGGTCGGTGATTGGGACCAGCCGCTCCACCATGTCCTCCCGCAACCGATCGGTCGGCATCTGCACTAGAGCTGCGCGGATTTCCCGACGGAGCCGTGCGTCGAGGGCGCGCCGCGCTACCACGGGTTGAATCGGTGAAGGACCCAGGCTTTCGATGACCCGCAATCGGTTCTGAAGCTCCGGGCGGTTTCTGAGTTCGACGGCGAGGACGTGCGAGTCCACCGCCGAAGCGTCGACTCGCCCTTCGGCGACGAGCTCGATCGAGACCTGGTGCCAGCCCGCATCGACCACCCGCCCGAAGAACTGATCTGTTTCGCCGAGATCGAGCAAGCGGACCAGCGTAGCCAGGTATCCCGAATGCGAGTCGATGTCGTTGAACGACCACGAGGCACCGCGCAGGTCCGCGAAGGATTGGAAGCGGCTGTCTTTTGCCACGATCACATCCGAGAAGTAGACAGGCTGAGCGCGGTAGCGGTCGCCGGCAAGGACCGGTGCCGCGAGCGGCTCCAGGTGTTTGGCTAACCGCAGGTAGGGCAGACCGCACAGAAACGCCACGTCCACTTCGCCGTCGATCAGCTGGCTGAACGAGGTTCCGACCTCCAGGTGCGTCTCGATCCCGAGGCGCTCGCCAAGTGAGGCGGTGATGAAACGATAGAGCGGGAGCATGTTGGGAGCCAGGTAGCTGGCGAAAACGAGCGGCCGTCCGCTGTCTATCGGGTTACGCGTGGCCCTTGCCGCGACCGCGGCCCTGGCAGCATTCACAAGAACACTCGTTCTGGCAATTCCTTGGTCCCAACGGTACTAGTGGTCATTGCGAACTCACTCAGCGGCTGGTCTGCCGCGCCACAAAATCTTGCCATGACGCGCGCTGTTGGCGTCGCCAGTCGCGTGATTTGCCGGGACCGACCGAGCTGGCTGGCGTGATGCCTCGAGATCGAAACCAGCCGTCGCTAGTCCGCTCGCCCAGTGGGACGACATCAGCCAGTGCTCGGATTTCGCAATATGGCGAGCCGGATCCGGCTGCATGGCCGTCCGCTCCGGCGAGGCGTAGTAGGCCGCGTCGGCCTCTTCCCAGGTCTTCGGTCCGGCATATCGCAGGATCCAGATGAATCGATCGGGCTCGGCCGTCCAGGCGCCGACGATCTCGAATCCAGTGCGCCGTCGGAGCGGAGCAATCAGTCGCCCCCACTCCTCCTGCCAGGCCGCCATCTCGCCCGGCTTGATCGTGTACATCCTTAATTGATCCGGCATGTCCAGCCTTACGCCGGTTCGGAGTTTAGGCTACTCAGGAGCGAAGGAGGAGGAGCCGGATCCCGACCAGGCCAAGGGCGACAGCCAGCAGCCGGATGATCGAGCTGCCAGCGACTCGGCGGGAGATCGCCGCGCCAAACTGCGCCCCGATGATGACGCCGACAGCCAGCGCAACCGTCACGGTGACGAACGAGGCGTAGTCCCCGCGAACGACGTGCGTCAGGGTGCCGAACCCGGCCGTGAAGATCTGGACGAATTGCGAGGTCGCCGACGCGATGTGCGCCGGAAATGCGAAGAAGCTGGTCAGGATCGGCACCTGGACGATGCCCCCGCCGATGCCGAGCAGGCTGGAGACGAATCCGATGCCGAAGCTGGCGACGAGCGCCAGCGCCGCGTTGAACCGGTACTGGTAACGATTTCCGTCCGAGTCGACCAGCGTTCGCGACACCACCCATCGACCCTGAAGTCCGAGCGGGATGTTGCCGTGAGGCTTGAGCAGGAGGAATACGGAAACAAGGATAAGGGCGCTGCCCATGACGCGGTCGAACGCGACTCGAGGGATGGCGCCCACGACAAGCGCCCCGATGATCGCCCCCGGAATGGTCGCCGGCGCCAGCATCAGCCCGGTGCGATAGTCGATGCGTCGGAGGCGGGAGTACCCGATCGAGCCCGAGATGACATTCGCGAAGACGGCCCCCAGCGACACGGCGGTCAGCTGCGCGGGCGATTGCTGCGGATACACCAGTAAGAGGATGGGAACCATCGCGAAGCCGCCGCCGGCGCCGACCAGGGTCCCGTAGGCGCCGACGACGACGCCGACCGCCACCCACACGAGAAAGATCAGCGGATTCAGGTGAGGCGCCCTACGTAGAGGTTCACCACCTCATCATCGTTGAGCAGGTCGTGCCCGGGACCTTCCAGCCGGTTCTGCCCGAGGACGAGGACGTAGGCCCATTGCGCGTGCCGCAGCGTCTCGCGCGTGTTCTGTTCGATGACGAGGACCGCGACATTGGTCGCCCGAATCTCCTCGATGCGCTCCCAGATGAGACCCTGAAAGCGAGGCGCCAATCCCGCACTTGGCTCGTCGAGGATCAGCACCACCGGATCGACCATCAGGCCGCGAGCCAGCGCCAGCATGGTTCGCTGGCCACCGCTCAGCGTGTTGGCCGGCCGGTGGCTGGATCCCTTGAGGTCGGGGAACAGTCGAAAGAGTTCGTCGATCCGGTCGCCCACACCGGATCTTCGGCTATAGCCACCCATCTCCAGGTTCTCGCGGACGGTGAGGTCGGGGAAGACGTTGGCCACCTGCGGGATATAGGCCAATCCTTTGCGGACGAGTTTCTCGGCCGGCTGACCGGTGACGTCAACACCGTCGACGAACACCCGCCCGGCCGTGGGGCGGATCAGCCCCGCGATCGCCTTCAGCAGCGTCGACTTGCCGGCGCCGTTCGGCCCGACGATCGCCGTGATCGCGCCCGGGCGCGCCTGCACGTTCACGTTTTCCACGATGGGCGGGCCGCCGTAGCCGGCGGTCAGTCCCTCGACCCGCAGCGCCGGGCGTTCGTCAGGCGCTGGGCTGTTCATAGGTGGGCATCTCCCCGAGGTAGGCGTCGATCACCGCCCGGTTCGAGCGCAGCGAGGCAAACGGTCCGCTCGCGATCACGGAGCCCTGCGACATGACGACGACGTGGTCGGTGACGCGTTCGATGAAGGGCAGGTTGTGCTCCACCACGATCACGGAGGTGCCGGTGGCGATGAAGCCCTCGATCGCGAGCGCCATCCGCTCGCCCAAGACCGGGTTCACGCCTCCCATCGGTTCGTCGAGGATCACCAGCTGCGGTTTCGCCATGCGGATGCGCGCAAACTCGACGAGTCGCTTCTGGCCACCGCTCAGGTTGCCAGCGCGCTCGTTGCGGAGCGCCATCAGGCCGAACTCTTCCAGGATCTCGCGACCCTCCGCCAACTCCCCAGTCGTGGCCTCGTGCTGGGCTTGCTGCAGGCCGAGGACGCCGCGCCAGAAGGTTTCCCGCGCCTGGTCCCAACGCGCCAGCACCACGTTCTCGAGCACGGTGAGGAGGGGCCATTCGCGAGGCGTTTGGAACGTCCGTATCAGGCCCAGCCGCGAGATGCGGTGCGGTGGAAGGCCCTCGATCGCCTCACCGCCGAAGACGACGGTGCCGGCGTCGGGCAGCTTGAATCCCGAAATCAGGTCGATGGCGGTACTCTTGCCCGCGCCGTTGGGGCCGATCAATCCGGTGACCTTGCCCTCAGGCGCGGTGAACGAGCAATTCTCGACGGCGCGGACACCGCCGAAGTGTTTGCTGAGCCCGCGCACCTCGAGCGCCACCGGCGCCTGCGTCGTCACGTGACGACTTCCTGTTTTGCTTTTGATTGAGCCGGGTCCATGTAGCGGCGCTCGGGCAAAAGCCCCTGCGGCCGAAAGCGGAGGAAGAGGATGAGCGCCAGTCCAATCACGATCGGCCGAAGCGCGAGCACGATGTTGGGATGTCCCGGGATCTCAGGCAGAAAGCGCGTCGATTCCTCGATCAGCACGATCACAATGAACACGCCCAGCACCACGCCCCGGATGTTGCCGCGCCCGCCGACGAGGACGGCGGCGTAGAGGACGATGGTTTCGAGTGGCGCCCAGGCGGACGTGTTGAAGGCGGTGACGTAGGTCGCGAAGAGGGCGCCGCCCAGGCCCCCGATCGCGGCCCCCAGCACATAGGCCTTCAACTTCAGCCGGTAGATATCGCGCCCAAACGCGGCCGCCGCCCGCTCGTCCTCGCGCAGTGACCGCAACGCAAGACCGAAGCGGCTGCTCGACACCCTGGAAAGGAAGAGGTAGACGAGGAGGAAGACGGCAATCGCCAAACCCAGCAAGAAATATTGATAGCTGTTGAAGTCGATCCCCAGCACGTCGGCCATCGGGTTGACCAGACCGGAAAGGCCCTGGTAGCCATTGAACAGCGGAACGAACTGGCCGGCCATGGTGTAGAGCACGTAGACCGCCCCCAGCGTCACGATCGAGAAATAGATGCCGCGAAGATGGCGCAGCGCGATCAGGCCGATGACGAGCGCGAGGGCCATGGCCGAGGCCACCGCCAGCCCGACGGCCAGTGGGTAGGGCAACGTCAGGCCAAGGATGTATTTGGTTGGCGGGGGCTGCCGGCCGATGGTGAGGACGAGCGTCATGTACGCGCCCAGCGCGACGTACCCGTAGTAGGCGAGGTCGAAGTCGCCCGACCATCCCCAGATCACGTTCAGCCCGAGCGCCATGATCCCGAAGATCGCGCCTTCGGTCAAGACCGAGACCAGGTACTGGGTCATTCGAAGATGCTCCGACGAGCGTTGACAAACAGGCCACGCGGCCGGATCAGGATGACGAGGGCCAGGATCCCGAAGGCAAACGCCAGGTTGTACCCCGGGCTGACGTAGCCGCCGAAAAACTCCAGGGCGATGCCGACGATGATCGCGCCGACCATGGTGCTGAAGGCGCGGCCCAGCCCGCCGGCGACGGCGGCGGTCAGGGTGATCAGGAAGAAGCTGAAGCCGAAGCTGGGGGTGAAGGTCCCGATGCTCTCCGCCAGGATGAAGCCGGCATAGCCGGCGACCAACCCGGCGAGGAACCAGGTGGCCGAGGCGACGACGTTGGCGTTGATGCCGCTGACCCGGGCCAGTTCGCGGTTCTGCGACACCGCGCGCAGGGCTTTGCCGAACTTCGTGTACGAGATGATCGTAAAGAGGACGGCCGTGATGGCAAGCGCGGAAACGATGATCTCGATGTCGACCGGGGTCCACAGGAACGGCCCGAGCTGGAAGGGCGCACCCGGTGAGATGGTGTAGGCGACGTTCGCCGCCCCGAAGATGATGACGAGCACGTTCTGGATCACAAACGACAGGCCGAGCGTCGCGATGAAGATGACCAGGGTCGGCGTGCCCCGCCGGATGAAGCGGTCGACGACCGCGGCGTGCATGGCCAGCGCGATCACGCCACCCGCGAGGGCCGCCGCAACCGCGGCCGCGACCGCGCTTCCGGTCCGGTCGTGAACGACCAGCGCCGCGTACGCTCCGATGGTCAGGATCTCGCCATGCGCGAGGTTGGCAACGTTGGTGACGGCGTACTCCAGGGTGAAGGCAACTGCCGACAAGGAGAGGATGGCCGCGGTCACCAGGCCGAACCCGAGGATCAGGAGCGCCTGATGCACGCCTGGTCCTCCGGCATGGCCGAAATCGTATCGATCGTCGGTAGGTTAGCGCGTCACGGCGTCGCCGCTCCGAGTTGCGCGGCGGTCATCACCTGAACCGACTGCTGCTGACCGGCGAGCGTTTCCTGGAAGGCGGCGTATGGTCCGAAGACGTTGTTGTACTTGTTGTAGTTCAGGTCGCCGCTGGCCCCCTCATAGTTGATCTTGGTCCCGGCCTTCACCAAATCCACGCAGGTCTTGTACGTGTAGCACGCGGTTCCCGGAGGATTGGTGACGGACATCATGGCGGCGTTGATGTCGGGTCCGTTGATGCTGTTGGCTTTGACCACGGCGAGCGCCTGGCTGATCACCGAATCGTAGGCATAGTTGGCGTTGGCTTGCGGCTGGTTCGGCCCGGGGAACATCGCCGCGAAAATCCGGTTGAACTCGTCGGCCGCCGCGCCGCTGACCGAGGTCCCGTAGACCGAGATGAGATGCGCGTTCGCCACCGGATAGGTGATGGCCTTCAAGTAGTCGTCGCCGCCGGTGACGTCGGTACCGACGAAGGGGATGGCCAGGTTGTCGAGTTCCTGGAAGTTCTTGAAGAGCACCGCCGCCGTCGGGGCGTCGGTCTGGGTGAAGATCACGTCCGGCTTGGCGGCGATCACTTTCTGCACCTGGGTGCGATACGAGGTCTGGCCCGGAGCCAGGTCGGTGATGCGGACCGCGATCGTCCCCCCCAACTTTGCCCAGGTCGCCGTGATTGGATCGGCGAAGGTCTGGGCGGCGATATCGGAGTAGAAGAGAAGTCCAGCGCTGCGATAACCCTTCTGGTAGGCGTAGAGCGCCATGGCCACACCGAGCTGCGAGTCGGAGGGGCTATCGCGCCACAGGTAGGGATTGGTGTTGTGGTCGAAGGCGGTGCTGCCACCCTGGAACTGGGTGGGGATCTTGGCGGCCGAGACGATGGGAGCGACGGCGTTGATCTCCTGGGTCTCCGGTCCGATGATGCCCACCAGGTTGCTGCTGGCCAGCAACTTGCGCACCGCGGGGACCGAGTCGGCCTCGTCACACTGGGTGTCGGCATGCTGCAGCTGCAGCTGCTGCCCGAGGATACCGCCGGCATCGTTGATCGCCTTTTGCGCCATCTGCGATCCCTGGAGCATCGCGTTGCCCAAGCTGGCGAGGCTGCCGGTAAAGCAGGAGAGCACGCCCATCGTGACCGGTCCGGTCGGTTGCTTGCCGGCTGTGGTTGTGCTCGTTCCGCAGGCGGCCAGGATCAGCGAGACCGCAACGCCGCCATATAGAAGCCGCCGACGTGCTCCCAACATGCTTCCCTCCTAACGCCGCGCCCAGGCGGGCACCGGCTGACTCCGAGAGATTAGTCGAGCGAGTATGGGTTGTCAATGGTTGGACCACTAGACCTCTGAGCCTGATAAACTGCGCCCATGGGCGTGACCTCGATGGCGGCCTTGCGCCCACTCGAACGCAGCCGCCTCTACGAGGATCTCGGTGAGCGGCTCGGCCAGCTGGTGCGTGAGTCGAACATGGCACCCGGCGATCGCTTCCCTCCGGAACGCGAGCTCGCCCACCAACTGCGCGTCAGCCGCACTTCCGTTCGGCAGGCGATGGTGGTCCTCCAGGCCCAGGGCTTCGTCGACGTCCGCCACGGCGAAGGCATCTTCCTTCGCCGCATCCGCGGCTTCGGCGAGTCGCTGCCGAAGCTGCTCGAACGCCGGCGCCGCCTGCCCGAGGTGCTCGAGGCGCGCGAGGCCCTGGAGGTCAAGCTGGCCGAACTGGCCGCGGCCCGTCGAACCAAAGAGGATCTGACCGCCATGAATGCCGCGCTCCGCCTCATGGAACGGGAGATCCGCACCAAGGGCCTTGGCACCGATGGCGATGCCGCCTTTCACCACGCCGTCGCCTCGGCCGCCCGAAACCAGGTGCTACTGCACCTGATCGACGCCATGGCGGAGGCGATCAAGGAAACCCGGGTCGAGTCGCTCAGCGAGCCGGGCCGCCCGCCCCGCTCGCTCGAAGCCCACCGGCGCATCCTTCATGCGATCGAAGCCGGAACGCCGTCGCGGGCCGCGCTCGAGATGCGCAAGCATCTGCGCCAGGTCGCCGACGTCTCGCTGCTCCGCTGGCAACCCGAGGCGCTCAAGCGTGGCTGACCTCGCCCGATTGACCGCCGCGCAGCGGATCGAGCAAATCGCCGATCGGGGCAGCTTCCGTGAGATCGACCGTCACCTCTGGTCGGGTAATCCCCTGCACTTCACCGATGGCGTCAGCAGCTACGAGATGCAAGTCGCGGAGGCGCAGGCCGAGACGCATCTCCTGGACGCCGTCGTGACCGGCCGCGCTCGGGTGCTGAGCGCCCGGGTCGTTCTGGTGGTGTTCGACTTCCGTTTCTTGGGCGGCAGCATGGGGAGTGTCGTCGGCGAAAAGGTGGCGCGCGCCTTCGATGTGGCGCGGCGCGAACGCCTGCCCGCCATCGTGATCTGCTCGTCGGGCGGCGCCCGCATCCAGGAGGGCATGATCGCCCTCTTCCAGATGGCAAAGACCGCGCTGGCGGCGGCGCGACTCCGCGAGCTTGGCGTTCCACTGCTCACCGTGTTGGCGGATCCGACCATGGGCGGCGTGCTCGCCTCGTTTGCGGGACTCGGCGACATCATCCTGGCCGAACCGCACGCACGGGTCGCCTTCGTCGGGCCGCGTGTGCACACCACGGCCATCGGTGACACGGCGCCACCAGGGACGTCGGAGTTCGCCTTCCAGCACGGACTCGTCGATGCGATCGTCGAGCGCGACCGCCTGCGCCCGGTGCTTGGGTCTCTGGCGGGTGCGCTGCACGCTCGTGAGGCCAGGCCCCAGGGGAAACGCGACAACCCGGAAGCGCAGCGGAATGGCAAGGTGCGACGCGACGTCTGGGAAACCGTCGAGCTCGCTCGTCACCCCGATCGGCCGAGTGGCCGGATCCTGGCCGGCGCCGTGTTCTCGGACCTCTTCGAGCTGCACGGTGACCGGCAGGGCGACGACGACGACTCCGTGATGGCCGCCATCGGCCGCCTCGGTGACCGGCCGGTGGTCGTCGTCGCCCAGGACCGTCACTCTGCGGGCCTCGGACGGACGCGGGCCGGCGGTTACCGCAAGGCGCAGCGCGCCTACACGCTCGCCGAACGGTTCAAGCTCCCGCTGATCACGCTCGTCGACACGCCCGGCGCCGCGACCGACGCCGAATCTGAGGCCGCCGGCATCACCGGCGCCATCGCCGAGTCGCTGGCTCGGCTGGCGCGGCTGCGAACGCCGGTGGTCAACGTCGTGGTCGGCGAAGGCGGGAGCGGCGGGGCACTGGCGATGTCGGTCGGCGATCGCCTGCTGATGCAGGAGAACGCCATCTTCTCCGTAATCGGACCGGAAGCCGCCTCGGCCATCCTCTACCACGACGCCGAGCACGCGCACGAGCTCGCCACTCGCTTGAAGCTCACCGCCGTCGACCTGGTCGAGCTCCACCTGGTCGATCGGATCCTGCCCGAGCAGCCCGCCGGCCACGAGGCGCCCGAGCAGATGGCGACCGTCATGCGCCGGGCGCTGGTGGACGAGGTCGCTCGCCTTGCGGGATCATCGATCAGCCAGCTGCTGAAGCGGCGCGAAGCGAAATTCCGCCACGTCCACGAGCTCCGAGGCCGCCTCCGCATGTTGATTCGCTACCCACCCGGTCCGCCGCACCAGGCGCGTGCCGCGCGAGCCTGAAGCGATGCAAACCGAGAT
>Ga0307478_10000296_pt1 | contig 53674 bp, 47 predicted proteins | sample atmos_gasesECM4C_2_FD_203713 | JGI IMG/M metagenome (GOLD analysis project Ga0307478, IMG submission 203713) | Hardwood forest soil microbial communities from Morgan-Monroe State Forest, Indiana, United States - atmos_gasesECM4C_05 | ecosystem: Environmental > Terrestrial > Soil > Temperate...
TGGCCGCCGATGAAGCCGTTCGCCTGATGAGGGGCGAAGAGATCCGCGAGGATCGAATGGCCTACAACGGCAAGAAAAACGTTCCTGCCATCATGATGAAAGGCGTGGCGGTGACGAAAGACAATATCAGAACAACCGTGATCAAAGACGGATTCCAGAAGTTAGACGTCATCAATGCGGGGCTGCCTAAGGAAAAGCAACTCGCAAACTAGCCAGGCTTCAGAATCCACCCTTCTCCAGCATTCCCGCTGTCACCAGCTTTTTTTCGAGATGGCGCTGCAGGATCTGGATCAGGAACTTCCGCAGATCGGCCGCTTGTGCTTTAGGCCATGGCATCGCGGAGAAGCTGTCGACGGGAGCACGAAACATCCGCGCGGCGAGCAACCGCGATTCGCTCGAAATTTCCGACGATGCCAGGCGCTTGTCGTCGACGCACATCAAGCCATCGGCCAGTGCATGAAAATATGCGTGGCTGCCGTTTAGACTTCTGCCGCAGACGACGCACTCCGTCAACTCCGGCAAAAAGCCGACCAGCCGCGTCAGCCACAGTTCAAAATAAGTGACCGGCATCCATACATCGGAGCCGGTCATGACGTGCAACACCGAGAGTGTCAGGCGAAAGATGGCGTCGTTGGCTTCGCGGTCGGGCAGCAACTCATCCAGTAACTCAGCCACGTGCGCCAGCGCCACCGCCCGCGCGTAGCTGACTTCTGAAGCCAGCGGAGACTCCAGCACTTCGCACGCATCCAAGCGGACGAGTTCCTGCCGCTCGCGATCTTCGTAAAATGCCCGCACGTAAGTCAGCGGTTCGAGTGCGCCGCCAAAGCGCCGCTTTGACTTTTTCGCCGACCGCGCCACTCCGCGCACTTTGCCTTCCGCGCGCGTGAACAGCGTGACCAGCAAATCAGCTTCTCGCAGCGGATACGTGCGGATGACGATCGCTTCCGTCTCCTTAAGCGCCATAGAAAACCGACAGGTTCAATCCGAAAAAAATTCGGATGAAACAATGGATGGATTGTAAAGGACAGATTGGAATGTCGGAAAAGGCGAACCGGATGTCGAGGTGGGTAAGGAGCAACAAAAAAGGCGGTCGTGAGGGCCCGAACGTGCGACCTGCATCGCAACACTAACCCATGACCGCCTCAACCACTAGGAACTTACAATAGTGAGAGTAGCTCTTGGTCTCGAATGGCACAATACAGCGGATTCCGTAGGCCGATACGAGGGGATGATGCTAGCCGAATCGAGAGGAACTCAAGATTGCCCTCTGCTTGCGCAAACGGAAAAGGGTGCACGCCATACGGCGTCGCGCCCCTTAAAGAAATCGGCCAGCTGCCAGGATGTGTCAGCCGTTTCGCTATCGACCGAAGTACGCCGCGTTCTTCGCCGTAAATTCGTTCCATTTCTCCGGCAGATCGTCAAGCGCGAAAATGGCAGACACCGGGCACACCGGCACGCACGCGCCGCAGTCGATACACTCTACTGGATCGATATAGAGCAAAGGTTCCGCCGCGTGCTTGGGATCGTCTTTCTTCGGATGGATACAATCCACCGGACACGCATCCACGCATGCGGTGTCTTTGGTGTTAATGCAAGGCTCAGCAATCACGTAGGTCATAAGGGTGTGAGTCTCCTAAAATCTATATCAATATTTTACTACGCCGTCGCAGTTCTCTCCCACGAACCGCACATTCTAGCAAGAAATGCGAGGGCGCGATACTACAAGCTAAATTGCCGGGCCCAGATCTAGATCGTGGAGATTGTTACTGCCCGTTGCCGGCAGGTGATCGCGGGGTGGAGGGTCTCGTGAAGAAAGAAAACGGCCGACAGCTGATTTGCTGCCGACCGTTTTGACCGTAAAACTACAGGGCGTGAATCAACGACTCTTACCGATGTCCGCCCCCGGCGTGTCCACCGCCACCACCACCGTGGAATCCACCGGCGCCGCCGTGGAATCCGCCACCCGTCCCACCATGAAATCCACCGCCGTGAAATCCGCCGCCGACGTTACCATGGAAGCCGCCAACCGAACCATGTGCAAAGCCGCGCGCACCTACGAAGCCGCGTCCACCGAAGCCGCGTCCACCTACGAAACCGCGACCGTTGAATCCATGGCCCCAACCCCAGCCGCGTCCCCAACCTCCCCAGCCCCACGGGCGTCCCCAGCCATACCACGGACCGGCGCCAATGAATACGCCACCAGCAAACCAACTGGGTCCGTAGTACCCGTAAGGAGCGCAAGCGTAAGGGTAATATCCGTAATAACCGTAGTCGCATACCGGCGGCCCGCCAACTCCAATACCGACCGCGACCTGTGCCTGAGAAGGCTGCGCGTAAGCCAGCGGCAGCATCAGTACCGCAACCAAAGCAAAATATTTCATATACCGCATGTGATCCCCCTTGTCTCAGATCCGCCATCCCCCCAGATCTGCCGGCCTTCAGATTCTATTTCAATCTAACTGCCTATGTATTTGAACTCGGAAGGCGGAGAAAAGTTGCAGGTGTCACAGTGGCTGATTTCGGCCACTCTGCCTGAATTCAGCCACTTACGGCGGGCTACGGACCAGCTCGATCGGTTACGCTCCGACAGAGCTGCTTACGCTCCCACTAGTTCGGCGCTGGGCTCATATTCAACAATATGCCCCGCCACCGCGCTCGCCGCCACCGTGAACGGCGAAGCCAGATACATCTGGCCCGGACCGCTGCGGCCGGGAAAGTTGCGATTCTGCGCGCTGATCACCACCTGATCGGGACGCGTTGAAACTCCCGGTCCGGCGTTGATGCAGGCTCCGCAACTCGGCTCGATCACATGCGCGCCGGCCTTTTGGAACACGTCGAGGTAGCCTTTGCGCAGGCAGTACTCGCGCGTTTCTTGTGATCCAAACTGAATGTAGAACTGCACGGAGTCCGCCACGCGTTTGCCTTGCTTGAGCGCATCGGCCAGCACTGCGGCGTACATATCCATGTCTTCGTTCTTGCCCGCTGTGCAAGTGCCGCCATAGGCGATCTCAACCGGCACGGGCGTATTGAGTTCGCGAACATATTTTCCATTGCCCGGATCGCCCGGCGTCGCAACCATCGGAGTAATCTCCGCTGCGTCGAGCTCGATCACTTGCACATACTGAGCATCAGGATCGCTGTGCAAGCCTTGCATCATGCTCTCAGCTTTGTTACGGTCCATGCTACGCCGCTCGACTAGGAACTCGACGGCCTTCTTATCCGGAGCGACGATGCCGGTGAATCCGCCGATCTCGGCAGCCATATTGGTCATGGTGGCACGCTCATCCACGCTGAGTTCTTCAATCGCCTCACCGGCATATTCCATGACCTTCGCCAGCGCCTTCCCGCTGCGGACATAGTCGAGGCTTAGAATTTTCAGGATGAAATCTTTAGCGGTAACGTTCTCGTGCTTATTGCCGCGGATCACAATCCTCACCGACTCCGGCACTTTGACGCGCACATCCTTCGTGATCCAGCTGTTGAACACGTCGGTGGTGCCAATGCCAAAAGCAACACAGCCGATCGCGCCGACGTGGGGCGTATGCGAGTCGGACCCAATGTTCAACTGCCCGGGCAAAGCGTAGCTTTCCAAAACAATGGAGTGGCAAATGCCCTCGGAGCCCTTACGGTCTTTCAATTCTCCGTGAAGTTTGATTCCCTGCTTCACCGCGAAATCCTGCTGCTTGAGTTTGAGCTGGGTGGCAAGATCGAGTAGGCCGATTTTCTTCTTTTCCTCCGAGATCACTTCATCGAGAAACGTAAGGTGGTCGCGGAAGAAAATTATGCTGGAAGCGTCGTTCACCCTCGCATCTTTACCTACATAGCGCTCGAAAAAGATCGCGGCCATGGGAGTGACGTATTCGTGGCTGAAGCGCAAATCGGCGCGCGCAAAGCCCGTATCACCGGGCTTTACAGCCGGAACGCCCACTTCGCCTTTCTCGTTAAGCATGTGCCGAGCGAAGATTTTCTCCGCCACTGTCATCGGCCGCCGCGTGGTCTTAATCGGCGGGAGAAATACCTTCTTCTGCATTCTTGCCACGTTGAAGGGAAACAATCCACCGTATTCGATGACCTGACGCGTAATCTCATCCTCACCCGCAGTGAACTCACTCAGCGCAATCTCTTCTCCGCCGCGGATTTTGTCGATCAGCGAAAAGTCAGTCGAGGTCAGCAGCCCAAGGTTCTGGCAATTCTGTTTGTAAATGCGCTCAATATTTTCCGCGATCACCACCTGAATGCCGGCGCACATCTCGGCATAAGGTGACTGCTCGCGGCTGGAGCCTTTGCCACGCCGTTTGCCGCTCACCGCGCATACGAATCCGCCGCGCTTCACACCGCCGCGTCCAATCGGCGTCACGCTCCCGCACTTCAAACCAAGATAAGGAATCTCGCCCAACGTCTCGTCAAAGTAGAAGCAGTAGTGCGCCGGTGTAATTTCGTCGGTAGAAATGTCGTCGCGCAGCTTGGGATTATTCGCCGGATTTTTCGTATTCCACGGCAAGTCTTCGCCGGCGAGCTGCCGCTTGATGAGCTCGGGGTCTTCGGTGAGGAAAAGAATGCGTCCGTGCAACCGGACACGATCCGGCCGCTTTTCAATTTTGCGTTCCAGAAGAGAGTTGTTCACGGTCCGCCTTCAGCGTCGAGGAAATTGAGTACTTGATAAATGGGACGGTCGGAAGCGGGCTGGCCAGTCCGCATCTATTGTAACTCGATCAGGAGATGGTGACCGACGTTTATAACGCGCGTGATGCGTCTGCTTTAGTGATGCGCGTGCGCAACTTTGTCGAACTTCTCGCCCGCAGGGATCGCTACCGTGAGCCGATTTTCTTTCGGTGCCAAAGGACACGTCGCATAGGGCGTGACCGCGCACGGGGGGTTGTAGGCCCGGTTGAAGTCGAGCACTACGCTGCCGTTTACCACGGGATCGGTTTCGAGAAAACGCCCCCCGGGGTATGTATCGCTCTTCGCCGTCAGATCGTTGAAAACGAAGAAAAGCCCCTTCGATGGATCGCCGCGCAGGTCGGTGAGCCGCACCTCTTGTCCGTTGATCTTAAACACAACGGTGCCCGCTACCGGAGTCGAACTCACATCGCCAAGCACAGTCGGAACATCGATTGTCTTTTTTCCATCGGACGGAACCCATGTCGCGGTCACGCGATAATTCATGTCCAGCGGATAAAAGATCAATCCATGAAAGTTGTGCACGGCCGCGTTGCCGGTATCTTTCAAGCGAATGCCCACGCGTTCTCCGCGAACGATTGCGTGAAACTGCAGGGTGCCCATCTCAACCACCGAGGCATGTCCCTTGGCATCGGAATCCAGCGTCGCAACTGTTAAAGGTTTTCCAGCGAGCGTCGCGTGCGCTTCCGGAGCGACTTTAACCGTGACGTCTTTCCCATTCAGATCAAACTCGCCAGCATGCGCCGCACCTTTGGGAAAGACGACCGCGTTGCCTGAGTCGCTGCCGAAGGTGTTCGTCCCCGGCTTTAGCCAGTACAGACCGGCCAATGGTATCCAGTTTTGTTTCAGGTCATCAATCTGTTCGGCCTTCCACTTCTCAAATGACTCCACGTAAGAAGGATCGGGCGCAGCGGGAGATGAGGATGCCGCTTCAGCCCGCAACATGAGGGGAAGGAGCAGTGCTGCGCAAAAAACCGAGGTTGGAACGCGACGCTTATGATTCATATTCAACACCTCGCCTCCTGCCGTCGTTTTCGAAATCTTCGAACTTCGTCTAAAGCACACTAATCCAGCCAGAACAAAATTCTACTTCTTCTTATACTCTCGCGGATCCGGCAGGGGCTCCATATTTCTTCCTTCAAAGATTTCTCTAAACTCCTGCAGCATTGCCTCGTGAACCAAGCCGTTCGAAGCCACGGTTTCGCGGCTGTTCAGTTCAAATTGCGATCCATCGAAGCGCGTTACTTTTCCGCCGGCCTCTTCCACGATCAGAACTCCTGCCGCCGTATCCCATGGATTCAGGTTGAACTCCCAGAAACCATCGAAGCGCCCGGAGGCCACATTGCACAAATCGAGCGCCGCCGAACCCGCCCGCCGCACGCCGTGCGTGTGCAGAGTAATCTGATGATAGAAGTAAATATTCGGATTCTTGTGCCTCTTCTGGCTGGGAAAGCCGGTAGCCAGCAGGCTCTCCTTCAACGCGGCAGTTCGCGAAACATGGATTGGCTTGCCATTGAGTTGCGCACCTCTTCCCTGCTCGGCGGAAAATAGCTCATCCCGCGTGGGATCGTAAATTACGGCGGCAATGCGGCTTGCTGGTTTTCCGGACACACGCTGGTTCACTGCCTGATGCTCCAGGGCCATCGAAACACAGAAGACCGGAAATCCGTGGGCAAAGTTGGTCGTGCCATCGAGCGGATCGACGTACCAGCGATAGTCGCTGCTCTGGTCGTTGAGCCCTTGTTCTTCCCCCAGGACATCATGCGAAGGCCACCGCCGCCGAATACGTTCGCGGATCAAAGCTTCCGAGGCACGGTCCGCGGCCGTGACCAAGTCGGCCTCGCCCTTATATTCGATCTTTAAATGTTGGTGAAAGTGCTCCATCAGCAGTGCGCCCGCTTCGCGGGCAATCACTGACATGGCCGGGAGGAAGCTCTGGTTGGGGTTATCAGGCACTGGTATTCAGGGTCTCAGGTCTTAGGCCGCGGATCTCGGGCAAATCCCGCGCATGCGAAGCGATTACTTCTTCCCATCTTCGGCGATGTACATGATCTCGTGCTTAAAAATAAAAAGATTGGGCGCACCCTGGCGTGTCAGGCGTACCATGTGCTTGTCGTAATATTCAATCCATCCACTAACGGTCTGACCATCCATTAGCTTTACACTGACTTGCTTCTGCTTCTCCCCGAGCGCTTTGAGAAAGTTAGCTTCCTCGAAGGTCTCTTCAGGGGGTGGCGTCCGGCCACGCTTGGCGGCATTGGGGCTTCCCTGGGCGCGGAAAGGCATAGTGGCATTGTACACAAGCGGAGCGTAGCGATGACGCGATTAGGTAGTGGCTCAGTCTGAAATCTAGCTAAATTTTCGTTGCTCTCCAAATCAAGATGGGAATATAAGCAGACAACGGGACGCGCCCGTGTTATCAGCACGAGTGCGCCCCTAACCAACCGCACCACTGGAGGCGCAATTGGCTGATAGTAAAGTTACCCGCTCCCGCGCACGAAAGAAAGTCCCGTTCCGGCGTGTTCTCAGCTTCCCACAAACCAAAGGCAAGATCATTGCAGATGTGGAACTCTCTCTGTCCTCGGACTACCGCGCCGTTGACATCCGTTTCGAGGATAAGACCTCGCTCACCTTCGATCTTCAGCCATGCTTTCAAGTCACGCCCGTACTGGCTGATTGGAAAACCGGAGATTACAAACCGCTCAAGCGATGGCGACCCGTTCTCAGCTAGGCCGTAAGCAGTTCAACGCACGAATAGATGAAAATTAAACTTGAGTTCTTTTCTTGTAAGGGCCGCGCTTGCTGGGTTTCGGCATCATTGCATCCATGACCTGCAAAAGTTCTTCGATGCTCCATACATGGTCAGTCAATCCGCTTTCCATTGCTGGGGTAACACGCAAGGTTTGATGGATACGGATGAAATTGCAGTACATGAAGTGCAGAGCGACGGCATAGGCGTGGTTGTCAATTTTCTTAGAGAACGCATTAGTCAGACGGGTGAAACGGCGCATGTGCATCCGCATGGTTAGATTTTGGCGTTCTACGTAGCTGGTGCTCACATGCTTGGGATCGGGCCGACCGCTCACTTCTTTCATTTCGCAGCCGATGCAGGTTGCTGGTGAATATCGGGCTTCATTCTCAAGTGAAGCGCCGTAGATTTTGTGTAGTTGAGCATAGTCAACGTCCGCGCCGAACGCCTCTTCGACGGCAGTCAGGTAAGCCTTATGCCCGTCCGTTGTGATCTGTACGCGGCCTCGAATACGACTAGCGGCATCCTTCATAAAATCTATGGCCCAATCTGCGCCTCGTCCGCCTACGAGGTACGAAACCACCAGCTTTGTGTCCGCGTCGATCCCGACCCACGTCCACACGTCGCCCCAACCAATTTCTTTCTTTTCGGCGCTAACGTTTTTCGCCTTCGCGCCGATGTATGCCCATATCTCGTCACATTGGAGCCGACGGACCGGCACATTACGAACATGCTCATCATGAAACCTCATGGATGCAACACCTAGATCGACCAAAAGTTTGGTCACAGTATTGCGTGCAATTCCTGTCATCCGGGAGGTTGAGCGGATGCTATTGCCCTCGACTAAAGCAGCCACGATTCTTATTTGGGCGTCTTTTGGAAGGCGTTTCATAATGAGCAATTATGCTTGAGTAGAACCAATCCTGTCAAGCATTTTGTTCAGTTAAATTTGTCATCTCAATTCGGGACTGCTATCCTGAATTCGTAACACTTTTCACTTTTTGAGCATCTATAGCACTGAGGTGACATATAAGGGACTTGACAGGCCGACTACAATTAGCGCGGTATTGTTTTCCCTCCCGCAGGCTTGTCTGATCGTGTCACCACGAGGCGTCGAATGGATTTGAACGTGCGGGCTTTTCGGACGGTTCAGGCAGCCCTCAGCGAAAATTCTATTACCGAAGTGGATACCAAAAAGGCCGCATCACGAAAAGGCGGTTTAATTGGTGGTCGCGCTCGTGCTGCGTCGATCAGCGCCGCGCGCCGCGTAGAAATTGCCAAGAAGGCAAACATCGCGCGGTGGAAGAAACACCGCGACAAGAGGGATGTAACGAATGCTGAATAGGCTTCACGATATAGGCATGACGGGGAATCCAATAGGCGCTTTGCTAGACGTGCCACGCTTGGGCGTTGCGCCATTTGTGGTGGGCACCGTTGGTGCGCTCTACGAGCCTTCTATAGTAATTGAGACTGAGTTGGTTCGTGCGGACGAAAGATTGATTCGCGAACTGCTGTCGATGATGGACAGGCAGTTGCTAAGTGTTCTTGAAGCCCGCGATGCGGCAGAGTTCTCCAAGCGGCGACAGGACGTGTTTCCGAAGTATGTTCGGGCCTTGCGCGCCATTTCGGACACGATGAGCAATTTAATTTCTGAAAGCGAGATTGAAAGTCTTTCTAGCGAGGCGACGGCTTCCCTGGCTAAAGATTTAGAGAAGCAACGCGGAATTATTATTGCGAATCGCGTGGTGGATCAGGCCGTGTTCACGCTATGGACGCTCGGCAAAATCCGCGCCATTGGTCGGAGGATCGAAGCTGCTGGCAGAGTCTCAGCGGACAGAGAAGGTGACGATCTGAAGTTGTTGAAGGAATATCGCCTGACCTCTCTGTGGTCACAGTTCCATCTTGACAGCACCTTTGCGGCCATCAAATTCAGGAAGTCGCTTCCCGAGGACATTCAAAACGTTATTCACGACGGTTTGCGCTCGGCAGTGAATGCCTATGCCATCATGAGAGAAGCCTTATCCTTGCGCACCCCGGTTGAGGAGGTTCCGCCGAAGGAACTTCCTTGGACTGACGAGGACGAGATATTATTGGAGTCCTCTATGCGAGACATTAATGCCTTCTCCGATTCAGGCGATTGTTAAAACTGGCGATATATTCTGGTGCGAACCAGACCCAAAAGATACGGTAGGCCACGAACAAGAAAAAGATAGACCGTGGGTTATCGTGTCGCTAGCGTCATTACATCGGGGCAAGTGCGTTGTAGGTGTTCCGCTTACAAAAAACACTTCGATTTCCTGTTCTCACCTCGTTCTGATTCCCAAGAGTGAACTTGTCTTGGACGCTGGTGCTGCCCCATCGATTGCACGGCAGTAACGGATCAGATTCGAGCTTTAGACAGAACCAGATTCAGGCGCAAGGCTGGCACGATTACCCCCAAAGGGCTAAATGCGATCAAGCTTGGCCTTGAGCGACTTTTCGACCTCTGACCTCTCCCTCGCAATTTCAGACTGAGCCACTACCCGCGATTACTTCGGCTAGAAGGTGACGCGCAATCCAAATTCAAACTGGCGCGGAGCGCCCAAAGCAAAGGTTCCCGACTGAAAACTGTTGCGGAAGGGCGTAAGGCTCGAGCCCGGAACCACGCCGCCCACCACATTTGGCGCCAACAAACCGTTCTGGCCTGGAAGCAACGAGGGTCCGGGCAAGTTGCCCGCCGGAAATGCGTTCCAGAAGTTGAAGACATTGAACACGGCCGCGCTGGGCTCGATGGTCACTTTATCTTTCACGGTAAAGGACCGCGATATCTTCAAGTCCATCGACTTCAGCCAAGGAATGCCCACCGCTTGCGGAGCAACGCCGCTCAGCGTAGGCATAACCCAGCCGAGCGCACTCAGATCACCCTGCGTGAGAACCTGCGGGCCATCTATCAATCCTGGGCATAAGGTGGTGTTTGCGGCTAGGCACGCACCCGCGGGCGTGAGGCCCCCCGCAAAGGTGTGGTTGTAGGTGGTGATGACTTTGCGCAAATTGGTGATGTCGGTGCCCCGCTCGAACTGACCGATTTGAGTTCCCGGGATAGGCTCGGGAGCCGCTGAGGCGCCAAGCCCAGTGCCCAACCAGTCGGTAGCGAAAATTTCCCCGCCATTCGTCAGCTCTGGGAGCTCTAGGTTCTGCGCCGGCGGGCTATAGAAATGCCCGATCATGCTCAGCTTCACGTCGAACAGCATATCGAAGGTTCCACCAAACGAGATCTGATGTCTGTGATCGAGACTGTTCGGTCCGGTGTATTGAGTTGGCCGGTCGTTGTTGGTCGCTAGATTAATGAAGTTCTGGTCCTGCGCCTGGCTTATATATTTCGAGATCGAATAAGCAACGTGGAAGTTCGCCGCATTGATGCCTTGCGCCGGCTTGACCAGCCGCGTCACCAGTTTCATCTGTACGCCGCTGTAGAGCGAGTGGCCATCGGAAACGAGCATGTCGAGCCCGCCGACCGCGCCGCGGTTGCCGCTAATCGAAGTAACGCCTGGGAAGGCGCAATACGAGCACGGTCCTCCACCCACGACCTGAACATTTGAATCCAGCCCCGCGGAGGAATAGGCCGCTTGAGCGCCGGCCTGTCCCAAGGCCTTGATCATGCAAGTAGCTTGATTCAAACCAGCAGCACAACCATTGCTTATTTGCGCGGCGTCACGCGCAGCCAGCGCATTCGCTTCGTTGAAGCTGCGCGCCGCGCCGCTGTGGTTCACATCTTCGCCAATTAAGGAGTGCTCGCCGATATCGCGAACATAATCCACGCTCAGCACCGTTCCAGGACGAATCTCCTGCTGGAAGCCCAGGTTCATCTGCCACGAGCGCGGAGTGCGGTAGTCGGGATAAAACAATGCGTAATTTGGACTCAAAGCCGATAACGCCGTGCCCACGAAGTTAGCATTCGGCTGCGACCGTGAGGCCCCAGCCGTAGCCGCCTGGAGAGCGCTGCTTAGCGCTAAGATTTCGGGAGCAACCGTGGAGATCGTTTGCCCGCAGAAAGTCGGCTTCGCCTCCAACCCGGCTGGAGTGTTCACAACCGTTGCTGCTCCTCCGGCGATCGAAGTCACTCGTGCGAGGCTTGTGGGCCAGACGAAGTCATTCGCGATTCCTCCCTGACAAACTGTCGGGGCGTCGTTGAAGACTCCTTTGCTGAGGCGCGCCGGCGTATCGAACCCAAGGTTGTTCAAGAGCGGATTTTCGTAGTACAGCCCAGCGCCGCCGCGAACTACGCTTTTGCCGGTGCCGCTCGCATCCCAGACAAAACCAAACTGCGGTGCAAAATTCAACTTCGGATCGCGAATCTGATTCCCCAATCCCGCCGTCCACTGATTCAGGTCCGGCAACGGTCCCAGGCCGGTGTTCTGGCGGCTGCTATCGTGCAAATAGCGCACGCCGTATGTCACATTCAATTTCGGCGTCGCCTTCCAAACATCTCCGACGTAAAACTCTATTTGATTGTCGGGACCGAGTCCGCCGGCTGGAAAATTAAATGCAGACTGTGCAGTCGAAAAGCCACTCGCATTTCCCAGGCTCACCCAATCCGCCACGTAGGAAGTTGGATCGGCGGATGTTCCATCTGAAGTTGTGCCTACTTGGGGGGACGCGGAGAAAGCTGCGTAGCGTCCGCCGCTAATGCGATTGAACACGGCCCCATAGCGGATGAGGTGATCATGCAGGATCCGGCTGCCATTGTATTTCGCTGTTTCATTCGATTGAACCGTCCGCTGTGGAGCAAGCCAGCTCGGCCCGCCGCAATAATTGCCGCCGTTGCTGAACACGCAATCCCCCGCCGTGGATGCGCCAATGTTGATGCCGAGCCCTGGGATCGGGTTATTCACGCCACTCAAATCGCTCGTGGCGTCTTCGATCGCGTCGCGCAGCTTGAGATATTCGACGCGAACGCTGTGCGCATAGAGGCCGGTATGGAAATCGATTCCGACAGTATGCGTCTCGGTGTTGATGCCGTTGCCGAAAAGTTGCGTGGAGCTCGCCGAGCCATCGGGGCGCACATCGCTGCTCTGAAAAAAATTGAGCCGGTAGAACGCCCGCCGATTGTCTTTCATGTTCCAGTCCAACCGCACATCGGTAGCGAATTCGCGATCAGGCTCGGCAACAGTGGTATTCAGTCCATCAAAGGGAAAAGCAAATGGTTCCTGGTTCGTGACATCTTGTTTCACGCGCTCGGCGTCGGCAAATACGAAAAATTTATCTTTAATAATCGCCCCACCTGCGCGCCCGCCGAATTGCTCCCGCTGAAAAGATGAAATGCCAAAACCCGGCAGCGACGCGGCACCCTGATCGCCTCGATACAGTCCATACAACTCTCCATGAATCTGGTTGCTGCCAGATCGGGTCGCGATGTTCAATGCGCCGGAGGATGTTAGGCCGGTTGAGAGGTCAGGCAACGAACGCACCATCTGAAATTCCTGGATCGCGCTCGCGGGAAGATTCTGCGTTGGACCGCCAACTATTTCATCGTTGATATCGACTCCATCGACGGCCACTCGCGCCGATCCCCCTAATCGGCTTTGGAATGAAGCCGCGGAGATGCCATTCTTCGTGGCGTCAAATGTGCCTGCATCCTGCACCTGCACCCCAGGCTCAAGCTGACCGAGATCGATGAGATCGCGTCCGTTGACCGGCAAGCTCTCCACTTGATCCCCACGAAGCGAGCCTTGCAACATGCCTTCCTCGGTGTTCGGGATGACTGTGCTTGTTGGCAGGCGCATCACGGGCTTCTCGGTGCCCAGTTGTAGCTTTATGTCGCCATTCGTAATTTTTCCGATCTGAACGACGGCAGTGAAATCCGCCAAGTTAAAGCCCTTGGCTTCTATCTGCACAACGTATTCTCCCGCTTGAATGGGGCCGGACGAGTACAATCCAGCCGACGACGTCGTCACGCGGACCACAGCACCCGTACTCTTGCTTGTGAAGGTCACCTTGGCGCCGGCGACCACAGCTTCCGAAGGATCGTTCACCACGCCGACGATGCTGCCGGTAGCTACCGTCGATTGTGCCGGCAGAAAAGGCACGGCCAACAAAAGAATCACCATCGCGATCATGCCGATTCGCACGGCCAAAACAGGCGGGGCCATTCGGGCCAACATCGTTAACCTTGGATTCGCAATATTCACTAAGCCTCTCTCACATTCTTCCAGCGTTTTCCAAGCAACTCAGAGTAGTTGGAAAATCGGCGCTTCGACGGGATCGAATGCCGTTCTACCTCAACCTCGGCAACATCGATCACCCGCATACTCCAGGCAGATTACTTGGCGGAACCTAAACCATTCTCCAGGCGCTCGGGGCAATCTCGGAGAATACCAGACATGCGCACTCTCTTTCTTCTTAATCACTCGAAAATCTCATGAGAACCGGCTTTCAGAAATCCGATGGACCTGTATAGTAGCCAGCCCGATGCCGCACATGGTAGGACGGCGCATCCTGCGTTCCGGCAACTTTTACCTGGATACAGCGAAACTGCGAGTTCGAGGTGCGCTGTGATGGATAGTAGGCGAGCAGGTATTGCGTGCGAAGTTCGTCACTGATCTGCCGGAAGGCATCGTCAAGTTGCGCCATCGAGGTCGCATAATAATACTTGCCGCCAGTGTCCTCCGAAAGCTGGATCAGAGCATGCTCGCCACCGGTTTCGCGCCCCGCGCTGTTCTCGATCGGCACAACGATAATGCTATAAACGATGCCCTCGGCCTCTTCGGCGGCGCGCACCGCCTGGTTATAGTCGAATCTGCTGATGGTATCGCCCCCGTCGGTGATCAGCACGATCACCTTGCGTCCCTGGCGATGGTTTAACGAGCGCGAAACCAGATAAATCGCATCGAAGAGTGCTGTCGCCGCACCCAGCCGGACATGGTCAATGCCCTCGTCGATACGCTTCAAGTCGGCGGTATAACCGATGGATTGCGCGACGGTTTCGCTGAAACCAAATACCGCCAAACCATCCACCGGCCTCATGATAGTGCGTGCAAAGCGTTTCGCCGAGGCTTGCTCCAAGGGCAGGTCATGCCGGGTGCTCAGGCTGGTATCGATGGCGAGCGCAATTGAAAGCGGAAGCGCAGATTCCTTGTCGAATACCGAAATCGTTTGGTCTTTCCCGTCTTCCTGCAGCGCAAAATTTTCTTTCTTAAGACCCGCCACAGGGTGACCCTGAGGATCGGTCACCGTCGCATAAACGTTGACCAGTTTCACATCGACTTTGAGCGTGCTCTCCGGTTCCCGGGTAGAGGGACTGTGGGCCGGAGGCTGCTGCGCTGGCGACACGGCACAAGCCAACATCAGCACGATCAGCGTGGAACTTTTTCTCATTCGGAAAAAGAAGTATACGTGGGACAGCGCCTTGACCGCCTACCAAGCAGAGCGAGACGCTCCGAGCCGACGCCCGCGCAGGCACGTCAATCCGCTCAGTTAGATGCGCCGTCGGCCGGTGGGCTGCCTCGGTCTTTTAGAAACTTCCCCGAGGAATTTCCGCGGGAAACGGTTCACCAGCCGCCCACACCGCGCCATCATCAAAATACTCCTTCTTCCAGATGGGAACGGTGCGCTTGAGAGTATCAATCAGCCAACGGCAGGCGTCGAAAGCGGCGGCGCGGTGAGCTGACGCCACCACGATCAGCACGCTGGTTTCCCCAATCTCCAGGCATCCCAGCCGGTGGATCATAGCGACCTCGCGCACCTGAAATTGCTTGAGTGCCTGCTCGGCCAGTCCTTCCATCTGATCGAGAGCCATCTGCTCGTAAGCCTCGTAGTCGAGATATAGCGTCTTGCGGCCACGCGTCTCGTTCCGGACCACTCCCTCGAACACGACCGCGGCACCATCTTCGCTGTGCTTGATGCGTTTCAGTACGCCTTCAGTATCAATAGGGTCGCGAACGATGGACGCTCTTCCCGACCCGCCGCTCACCGGCGGCAGCAGCGCAACTTCATCGTCAGCTTTTAACACGATTTCCGGCCCGGCATATTGCTGATTTACGGCGACGGCCAGTGATGCCATTGATTCTTTGATCTGCGGAATCTCAGACTGATAATGTGCCAACACATCCGCCACTTTCGCTCCGTCGCGCAGTTCAATCCGGTCGCTGGATTTGCCAGCGAGATCTTTTAACACGCCAAAAAAGAGAATACGCACGCGCATAGGAAGATTTTAGCCAGTCGTCAGTTTAACGCGAGTCGCAGCAGGTTTCTTGATACGTGGCTGGCCCGGCAAGAGCACCTAGGTTGTATGAATCCAAAAAAATTGCCGGTCCTCGTGTGAGAACCGGCAACTAGGCTATTCAATGATTACTAATGACCTTCAAGCCCGCGTAGTCAAAACCTTATCGTTCGCTATATCGGGCACCTTAACCGGCGGAACAGGCGGATACCCCTGCTTCCCGTCGTTCGGCTTCGAAAGCATCTTTGCGGCCGCCGACTCCGCCACCGCCGGCAATGAAATCCGCAACGCCTCGCCAATCGTTTTAACGTAATGAATCTTGAGGTTCTCGAGTTGCTCGGGCGTGAGATCCTCGTTGACGTTCATTTTGTTTTCGGCCGGCAGGATCACGTCGGTCACGCCGGCGCGTTTCGCTGCGAGCACTTTTTCCTTAATGCCTCCAACAGGAAGTACATTTCCGCTTAGAGTAATCTCGCCGGTCATCGCCAGGAGAGGCCGAATGCGGTGGCCTGACAACAACGAAACCAGAGTGGTCGCCATGGTTACGCCCGCCGACGGACCATCTTTCGGGATTGCACCCGCCGGGACGTGCATGTGAATGTCATGGTCGGCAAAAAAGTCTTCGGCGATGCTGTACTGTGCCGCGTTCGAGCGTACCCAGGTAAGAGCCGCCTGCATCGATTCCTGCATCACCTGGCCGATTTGGCCGGTCATGGTGAACCCGCCCTTGCCCTTCATCGCATTGGCTTCAACGAAGAGTACGTCACCGCCCGATGGGGTCCACGCCAGGCCCACTGCAACGCCAGGCCGTTCGGTGCGCTCTTCGATTTCACCTTCAACGCGGATCTTGATGCCGCCGAGAAACTCCTGGACAATTTCCTGCGTGACCACAAGCTTTTCGGTCTTGCCTTCGGCAAGCCGCCGCGCTTGTTTACGGCAAATCGTACCGATCGTGCGCTCGAGACTACGCACTCCCGCTTCGCGCGTGTAGTGACGAATCACATAGCGCAAGGCTTCGTCCGGAAATTCGATCTGCTCGGTTGTGATTCCATTTTCTTCCACCTGCCGCGGAACCAGGTATCGGCGAGCAATGTGTAGCTTTTCTTCCTCGCTGTAGCCTTGCAGTTCGATGATCTCCATGCGATCGCGTAACGGCTCAGCGATGGGGTCGAGCATGTTCGCGGTCGTGATGAAGAGGACCTTCGACAAATCGAAGGTGACATCGAGATAGTTATCCCGGAACGTTGAATTCTGTTCAGGATCGAGCGCTTCAAGCAGCGCCGACGCTGGATCGCCGCGGAAGTCGCGGCCGACCTTGTCGATTTCGTCGAGCATGAAGACCGGATCTTTCGTCTCCGCGCGCCGAATGCCTTGAATGATCTGGCCCGGCAGTGCCCCGATGTAGGTGCGGCGATGACCGCGGATTTCAGCCTCATCGTGCACTCCACCCAACGATAACCGTACGAATTTCCGGCCGAGAGCCCGCGCGATCGACTTGCCGAGTGAAGTCTTGCCGACGCCCGGGGGGCCGACGAAGCAGAGAATCGGGCCCTTCATGTTCGGCTTCAGCCGCCGAACGGAAAGATAGTCGAGAATGCGATCCTTCACCTTCTCAAGGTCATAGTGATCGGCATCTAAAATTTCTTTGGCCTTGATGATTTCGATTTCCTGGCCAGAAGTTTTGTTCCACGGCAACACCGCCAGCCACTCGACGTAGTTGCGCGTCAGCGAATAGTCCGCGGCCATCGGAGACATGCGCGACAGGCGGCCCAACTCCTTGAGCGCTTCTTTCTTGACTTCGTCAGGCATGCCCGCTTCGTCGATCTTCTTTTTCAAGTCATCGACGTCGCGTGCGCCTTCATCCTGCTCGCCCAGTTCTTTCTGAATCGCCTTCATCTGCTCGCGCAGGTAATATTCGCGCTGAGTCTGCTGCACGCGGTCCTGCACTTCGCTCTGAATCTTGTTGCGCAGCTGTTGAACTTCGAGTTCTTTGGCGAGATGCTGGTTGATCTTCTCCAGGCGAATGCGGATGTCGAGGGTTTCAAGCGTGTCTTGCTTATCCGGTGTAGACAGCGACGGCAGGGACGACGCGATGAAGTCCACGAGGCGGCCCGGTTCATCGATATTCATGGCCACCGTGGAGAGCTCGTCAGAAAGCGTTGGCGAACCGGCCACGATCTGTTGGAACAGAGTCAGCACGTTGCGCTGCAGCGCTTCGATTTCGGAACTATCCGGCGGAACCGCCTCTGGAATCGGCGACACTCGCGCGCGCATGAATGGAGTCAACTGCGTGAACTCGCCCAGACGCACCCGCTCCAGCCCTTCGGCAAACACAAAAAGGCTCTGGTTGGGCATCTTGACGACTTTATGGACGATTGCGGAGGTACCGACGGTATAAAGATCGCTGGCCTGGGGGCTATCGACGCGGGCTTCGCGCTGCGCCACCACAACGATGGTCTTGTCTTCGCCGAGCGAATTGATTAACTGAACGGAACTCTCACGGCCCACGGTAAGGGGCAGAACGGCGTGCGGAAAAAGAACGGTATCCCGCACAGGAAGCACGGGCAAAGCCCGTACATCGTTTATTTCCCGATGCTTAGGAACTTGCTCGGAAAGCGGTTGCTGGCTCATTGGCTCTCCTTGAGTGTAACTCACTCAAGCTTAGATGATACTCTGCCGGAAAGGTTTCATTCGCGACGGACGGCACACGAATTCTTGTATTCTATCGGTATTTTTCTCAGCCCCACATGATGCCTAAGGTACCGGGGCTAATGCGGCAGTGTGAGAATGGGCAGACCTGCCCCCCAATTCCACGTTTCAGGCGGCCCGGTAAATTCCCAATACCTTCACGAACTCAGCGACCTCGCCCAAATGGCGGAGGGCCTTACGCGCAGGCTCGTCGTCTCCCCGGAGAAAATCGACGTAGAAGACGTATTCCCAGGGGCGTCCCCGCATGGGGCGGGACTCGATTTTGCTTAGGCTGATGTCACGGAGGGCAAAGACGCTGAGCGACTTGAACAGTGCACCGGGCTGATTCTTCAACTTGTAGGCAATGGAAGTTTTGTTTGCGCCGCTCGGAATAAACCCCTTGAGTTTTGTGGTCGATTTTCGAATCAGGAAGAAGCGTGTGAAGTTGCGTTTGTCATCTTCGATTCCAGCCTGCAAAATTTTCCCGGAGTATTGCCGAGAGGCGTGGCTACCCGCAATTCCCGCCGCGTCAGAAAGGCGATGCTCCACCACATGCTTCACGCTGCCCGCCGTGTCGTAGAACGGGACCGGCTCAATCTTTGGATGGCTGTGGAAAAAATCGCGGCACTGATCGAGCGCGACGGGATGCGAGAATGCCTTGCGCAAGGAGCTGAGCTTGACTCCAGGCACGGCAATGACATTGTGCACAATGCGCAACAGGAATTCGCCTTGGACGAAGACGTCTCGAGTCACCAGAAGATCCGCATGTTCCGCCACAGTCCCAGCCAGAGAGTTTTCGATGGGAATAACGGCGGCAGCAACCGAGCCACGCTCCAGGCGGTCGAAAACCTCAGCAGATCGGGCACAGGGAACAACGGTGCAGCGCGGCAACATGCGCTCCGCGGCTTCGTGGCTGAAGGAACCAAGTTCGCCCTGAATGGCGACCTTGACGTGGGTGAGTCTGCGGGGTGGGACTTTCATCACAGGCAAGGTAGCTGGGAAGAGCAGGACAGCGCAAATGGTTTCTTGCGCTGCCCTAAATTCGACTCCTGCCTCATTGGGATGTTCTCCTCATCCCTACTTTGACAACGAGCCTCCATTCGCAACCTTGTCCGACGTTTCCTGCGTCAGGCGGGTTTCGTAAGGAAAGAACGGCGTGATCTCGAACGGCATGTTTTCCTTCGCCAAAGCCAAAGGCACCGGGCGAGCCTTCTCCAACTCTACCTGATCTGACCAAGGATCGAGCTTGATACGCCCGCCCAGGGGCAGTGCCGCGATCTGATCGATGCGTTGCGGATCCAACTGCGGCGCCGAAAGCAACAACGCCGACATGCGGATGCGTTTTGGAGCAGCCATCGCATTTCCCATATGAGCGCGAATCAGGTTGGGCAGTTCCGGAGCGCTCTCCTGCAGCGCTCTCAGAAATAGACCAACGCTGGCCAGCTTTTCCTTGTATGGCGAGTTTTTCAGCAACTCCAAGGTCTTCTCATCGGCCGCGGCTTCATCCCGAGGCCGGCTCTTGAAATCGAGCCGCTTAAAGGATTGATCATCGGGAAAAAACATGCGGTCGTTAAATGCCAGCTTGGTGTCGAAGTGATGCCCCAGCACGATATGGCTGAGTTCGTGCGCCAACACCATAGCGAGGGATGCTTCGTCGGGCAGCACATCCAGCAAGCCGCGGCTGACCACAATCGTGTGCCCCACCGCAAACGATTCCAGCGGCGCTGTCAGCAGCACCCGGCAACGCACGTCAGTTTGCAGATCGAGGTTATTGGAAGCGATCAGGTTGTTTACGACCGTCTCCAGCACCTTGTCGACATCGCCCGGCGGAGCCAGCAAACCAACATTTTCCAAGCGGTCGACCACATTGTCTTCCGCCTGGCGCTCCCACATCCGCTCCGCCACTACTGGGGTCGGATCCGACGCGACCACGCTCTGATCTTTAACCGGCTCTTGCGGATCAACCATAATCTGGGCAAACTCTTCGTTGCGACTCTTGGCCAGGGCGCGCAGATCATAACCCCATAGCCGCGTCTGCGCTTTCAGGTTTACTTTCCCGCCGCCGGTTTCCATCTCAGACTCCTCGCTGTAAATATAGGCCGGCAACCATACTCCCGGCCGTAGGTTCAACCTCCAACTGTCAAAGTGTAAATAAGCGTGGTTACTCTTCGGCCGCGAGTAGGTGCCGTTGAAACGAATGATCGTATAACCCTGGTCTTCCACCCAGATCCGCCCCTCGAATCGCCCCTGGGGCGCGTCCGGCTTGGGCTGAACGTCAATCGCCAGGCAGCGCACTTCGCCCAGAAATTCGCGCCGCACAAAATTGAACTTGTAATATTTCTTATAGAATTCCGCGTCCGGAATGATCATCTGGGTAAAGCCCTGGGATTCAAGATGCTGCGAATAAATTCCCCCCTCCAGTCTGGCCATGAACTTTCCCTTGCCAAAGCCCTGCTGCCCGGTAAAGGAAACATCTTGCGGTCCATCGCTCATGTCGAGGCGCCCCAGTAAATACTGATCACCGATCGGAGAAGGTTTGCCGTTGGCCTCCGGTTTCAGATTCTGCACATAGGTTTCGACCATCGGCCGCATGTTGCGCATCTGCTCGAGCAACTGATGTTCCCGCTCAACAACTCGGTCGATCAGCTCATCAAAGGTGCCGGGAGGGGGCGGCGGCAGTGCCGTAACTGGGGAGCTGGTATCGCGAACTGGCGAACTGGATGGATCCTGCGCCACGGCGGAAAAATTCAACATCAGCAAAAAAAGCGGCAACAGACAACCCTGGGTAAACCTCGGCATACACAACTTCCTTTCGGTATCGGAGCGAACGAAATTCCTGGATCATCCCCCGGAGGCTGGCTTGCTGCGCCCTCACTCGCCCAGCAAAAATCTGCAGCTTGCCGGAGATAGGCAGTGCGGCTTCCAACGAGCAAGCAACTCACCATTGATGAATTAGAACGCTCTCAAATCGCAGCGGAGAGAACACGTTTGGTCGTGCCTAAGGCTTGGCTGCTTTTTCTTGGCGTTCGGAGCCTGCTTCAGGATTGCAGTGCGGCGACTTTCTACAGACCGAGGCTTACGAAGCGGCAGCCAGTTTCTTCTGCAGCACCAATGCGTCAACCCCATTGGCGTAGTAACGAGGGAAGGTTCTGATCACGTCGTAGCCGTGACGCTTGTAAAAAGATAAAGCGGAAATATTATCCACAGCGGTTTCGAGTTCCACCGAATGGCATTCGGCAATTTCTATTCGATCTTCGGCCGCTTTCAACAGCATCGATCCAACGCCGAAACGGCGCGACGCGGCAATTACGTCGATCGTGATGATGTGGCCGGAGCCCCGATTGCCAGCTTCCGCAACAATGAAGCCAGCGATATCGTTGTCTACAAATGCGACGTGCGAACTGTTCTTGCGTTTCCCCGAATTGGGATCGACTGGCCCTTTGCCAGCGACCATTTCGGCGATCAGTGTGAAACTGCCGCGGCGACGCATGTAGAGCCTGAGCTCGGTTTTCGAATAGGAAATACCGGGAGGAAAGCAGGTTTGGTCGATGCGCCATAGAGCCTCAAAGTCGGTGGGCCGATAGTTCCGAATCTGGAAGTCGCGAGCGTTGGAGGGCACGCCGTCATTGTAATGCGGCGACTGGAAGGCCGCAGCACGGAACCCGGCGAATCCGTTTTGGGATGAGCGAGTCACTTTCCCCAACTTTTCCACAGAGTTTTCCCTAGACTAAGCGTATAGGCGAAATGAAGCCAATTGTCCCCTTGCTTCGCCGCAACCTCGGTCGTACCATGAGCATCAGAGGAAGCAGCATCCGAGAAAGCGTGTGGGGCGCCTTCTGCTAATTGACGTGGCCGGTTCAGTCGCCGTGCTGGGGCTGTGGTACTTCGTGTTTTCCGCCTACAACCGAAAAAAGGGAGCAGCAGCGTTGCGCTGGGTACAGACCGCGTGCGCCGGCAAAGGACGCATCCTGGAATCGCGCTGGATAGGCAGTTCACGCCTACAGGCGCGGCTGCATTTTCCCTCCCGCTGGTTCGAAAATGCGCGCGTGACCATGAGCTTCCGGCCTCGGGCATTGCCAATTCAGTGGCTACTGAGCTGCTGCCAGCGGCAAAAAGAGACACTCACCTTCGAAGCCGATCTGGGCGGTTCTCCAAGCTTCCATCTTGAAGTGGTGCGGCATCGCTGGAGCGCGCACAATCGGGGGAGTTCCTCGCGCAAGAATGACGAACGCGAGTGGGATTTCTACGAGCCCGGCCCCGTCATCTTGACCACGCGGACACACTGGAAAAAAGATCCTACTGCGGAGCTGAACGCGCTCATGTCAGCGCGGCGGCAAGATATTCTGCAAGTGCGCTTCCGTCCCGAGTCGCCGCAATTCTCCGCCACGGTGCACCTGGAAGCGTTGGCCGATCCGGACGCCGCTGAGGGATTTGTCAGCGCTCTGCGTGAGCTTGCGGCTGGAGCCTCGGCGCACCGCCAATAAGTCTCCTCAACATTCCGCAGCTTCTCCAACTACTTGACCGCTGAAAATCTCTCTTTGCCGCCGGTGTGCCATGTGCTATCGTTCTGCGCCATGACCGACGATTTCAACAATCCAACGCCACAGTTCGGCACCGCCGAGTACGTTGGGTCGCCGGAAGGCGGCCACTGCCAGTACTGTCGCCAGCCGATCGCCGGGGTTTTCTATAGGCTGAACGGAGCGATGGCATGTCCCGGTTGCGCGGAAAAAGTGCGCGGAGAACTGGCCAAGGATACGCATGCGGCGTTTGTGCGCGCTCTGTTGTTCGGCATCGGCGCAGCTGTTGCGGGGATGATTCTCTATGCTGTCTTCGAAATCGCTACGGGTCTGATCATTGGTTACGTCTCACTGGCCGTCGGTTGGATGGTCGGCACCGCCATGATGAAGGGATCGAACGGCGTGGGCGGAAGGCGCTATCAGATCGCCGCCGTTTTACTAACGTACGCTGCCGTCTCGATGGCGGCGATTCCGATCTGGATTCACTATGCCGGCAAACAGAGACAGGCTCATCAGCAGCAGACGCAGCGGCAAGTTGAAGAAGAGCAGTCAGATTCGGGGCAGCAGAATCCACGGCCGAGTCCAAGACCCGCTGCACCACGGAAGAGCTTAGGAAGTTGGCTGTTACGCGCAGCGCTGATTGGACTAGCCTCGCCATTCCTTGAGGTTTGGCACGGTGGCCCAAGTTTCGGGTGGCTGATCGGTCTGGTCATTCTTTTCGTGGGTATGAGGATCGCCGCAAGAATAACTGCCGGAAAGCCATTGCAGATATACGGGCCTTTTAAGGACTCCCCCCAACCTTAGGACGCCTCGCGTAGAATTTAGAGGACATTCTTTCAAAGCCGTGCCCACAACCACTCCCGAACTCATTCGCAATTGCCAGCGCTGTGCCCATGAACTGGCGCCGGATTCGCTCGTGTGCGATCAGTGCCACGCTCTCGTGCATGCCGAAAAACTCGACCAACTTGCAGCCGAGGCAAAAGCGCTGGAGGCCAAAGGCGATGTGCGGCAGGCACGCGACCGATGGCTGTCGGGACTCGCACTCCTTCCAGGGAATTCAAGGCAGGCGAGCTGGATTCAAGAGCATGCACGCGCGCTGGACGCTGCCGCGAATCGGCTGCAGCCGGCTCCGCCCAGCGAAAACAAGTGGGCTCAAAAGCTGGGTCCAGTGGGTCCCATCGCGGTTTTGCTGGCCAAAGGCAAGTTCGTTCTGACTGCATTGTTCAAACTGAAGTTTCTGCTCAGCTTTGCCGCCTTCATTGGCATTTATTGGGCTGCGTTTGGAATGAAGTTCGGCATTGGCTTCGCGGTGCTGATTCTGCTCCACGAGATGGGACATTTCATCGATATCAAGCGGCGTGGCTTGCCGGCTGAAATGCCCGTATTTCTTCCCGGCCTGGGAGCGTATGTGCGCTGGCAGGCGCTCGGCGTGCCGCTGGAAACACGAGCCGAGGTCAGCCTGGCCGGACCACTCGCTGGATTCTTCACGGCGCTCGCATGCGCCGCGCTCTGGTGGCAGACGGGCAATCCACTATGGGCTGCGCTAGCACGCGTGGGAGCGGTTCTGAACCTACTGAACTTGATTCCCGTCTGGGTGCTCGACGGCGGGCAAGCCGTTCTTGCCTTGAGCAAAACGGAGCGCATCGTTCTCCTCACAGCGTCTCTTGCTCTGTGGCTTCTGCTGGGAGAAAACATGTTCTTTCTGGTCGCGCTGGGGGCGGGCTATCAAGTGTTTTTCGCCCGGAATCTGCCCCCGCATTCCAGCCGCGCCACGACTTTTTACTTTGTGGCGGTCTTGACGGCGCTGGGGGTGATTATCCACCTGATGCCTGGACAGGGCCTCGGCGTGCGCTAATCCGCCTTCGGCTGGTGTAGGATAGCGGCGACCGAACCGAGGAATTATGCTATGAACGCTCGCCCTGAACGGTCCTCATCCATCTTCCGTTGCCTGCTCGCGTTCGTTTTTTTCCTGTGCGTCCTATCGCCGAGTTTCGCTGGCGAGGCTCAATGGGTAGAGGTGCGTTCGCCGAATTTCTCCGTCGTCACAGATGCCGGCGAAAAACGCGGCCGTGAAGTCGCCATGCGCTTTGAGCAGATGCGAGCGGTCTTTGGCGCTCTAATGACAAAGGCGAACGTCAACCTGCCGGTTCCGCTGCAAATCGTAGCTTTCCGCAACACCAAGGAGATGCGGCAGGTTGCGCCACTTTTCAACGGCAAGCCGACGCAGGTCGCCGGATTATTTCAGGGCGGCGAAGACCGTAGCTTCATCATGCTCGACATGTCCGTCGAAAATCCGTGGGTCGTCGTCTTCCACGAATATGCTCATCAGTTAATGAATGGCAATCTGCCAGGAGATTTTGCTCCATGGTTTGAAGAGGGTTTTGCGGAGTATTTCTCAAGCATTGAAGTCGACAGCAAAGAGGCCCAGGTCGGCAAGATTCCGAACTACGAATACGCGATCTTAGAACAAGTGGGAATGATGAAGATCGCAGATCTCTTCAGGGTGCAGCAGAATACCTCCACCTACAACGAGAGTGGCGACCATCGCACTACGTTTTACGCCGAGTCGGGGATTTTGATGCATTACATCTACGACAACCAGCTCTTGCCCAAAGTTGGAATTTACTTTGACCTGACGCTGAACCAGCACAAGAGCATCGAAGACGCCGTTGAACAAGCCTTCGGGATGAACACGCAACAGTTCGACAGGACGTTGCGAAACTACGCCGCCAGCGGCCGCTTCAAGTATTATCCGATTCCCACGCCGCCGGGCATCGCCTCCAGCAACTATACGGTGACGTCGCTCGCCACAGCGACCGGTAATGCGGTGCTGGCGGATATTCATCTGCATACGCGCGATTACCAGGATCGGGCGCTGACCGAGTTTCAGGACATTTTGAAATCCGACCCGAACAACCTCGCGGCTTGCCGCGGCCTGGGCTATGCGTATCTGCAGAAACAGGACTTCACTCAAGCGCGGGAATATTTTAAGCGCGCTTCCCAACTGGATTCCAAAGATCCGCGGGTTCACTACTACAACGCCCTGCTCGTCACTCGGGTGAGCGGCTTCGGCGCCGACGCAGATGTGCCCACTATCACCAAGGAATTGGAAACCTCCATCAGCCTTGATCCGACGTTTGCCGATTCGTATGCGCTTCTGGCATTCGCGCAGTCCACCTCCGGTGATACGGCCACGGCGATCGCGACGATGCGGAAAGCAATTGCCATCAGCCCGCGCAACGAGAGCTACCTTTTTAATTTAGCGAACCTTTATATGGCGAACCGTCAGCCGGATCAGACAATCTCGCTGCTCCAGTCGCTCCAGGTTACGGACAATCCCAAGCTCGCCTTGGAAGTAACAGGGCTGCTCGCGCAGGCGCGGCAATTCAGAGCGATGTTGAAAGCCGGCGCGCAACCCGGAGAACCCTTAACAGCCCTGACCACAACGCAGCGAGAAGTACCTAAAAGTGATTCCACGAACGCCACTGCAGCGCCGGTGCGCTCGGGACCCACGAAGTTTATTAAGGGAACACTGACCAATGCGGACTGCGCCACCCCGCCAGCCGCTGTGCTAACCGTGGTTTCGGGAGAAAAAACCTGGAAGATGACGGTGGCCGACCGGAATCACCTTGTTCTTATCGGCGCCGACAATTTCTCTTGTTCCTGGAGCAACCAGAAAGTGGCCATCAATTATCGCGAAACCAACAACGGAGAGGCGAACGTGATTTCACTCGAAATCCAGTAGATCGACTCTAAACGGAACGCCCGAAGCGGAACGTCTGATAAATCTCTTTTATGCATCCCATCAGCTTTTTCGATTGTCCCGCACCGCGCACTCGCGATATTCTCTCAGGTTGATTCCCAGCCATTGCAACTCCATGTTTCGTGGAGCGGTTTGCCGATACCGTTCATCGTTATGGTTATTTACTGACAACTCACGAGGAGACTGAAGGACATCCATGCCCAACGAACTGCGCAATTTCCTGGCACTCACTTACGACGAACTGGAAGAAATGAATCTGGAGGCGAAGGAGCAGCGCAGGAAGCGGGTCGCCATTCACAAGATCCAGGAAGAACGGCTGAAGTACCTCACCGACGAAAAGCGAATTAAAGCCATCACCGTGCTTTTCAGCGACCTCGAAGGCCGCCTGCACATGCTGGATTACGATAAGAAATTTCTGATCAAGAGCTGGGACAATCTCACCTTCGACGGCTCCTCGATTCGCGGCTTCACCGCACAGCGCGAAAGCGATCTGCGGCTGGGCATCGACTGGTCGGCATTTTATTGGGGTCCCGCGGATGTTTTCGGCTCAGGCAAAGTGCTGGTGTTTGGCGAAGTCATCGATAAGGGCGGAACGCCCTACGCCGCCGACATTCGCGGCGTGTTGAAGGGCTACGCGGGCGACTTGCACAAGAAAAAAGGCTATACGCTCAACGCCGCCAACGAAATTGAAGGCTTTCTCTTCAACGGCGCGGATGCCGAGCGCAACTACCACCAAACCGGCAAGTTCGAATACGTCAACACTGGCGGTTATTATCACTCGCTCCCCGGCGATCCGCTGCGCACGTTCATCGATACCACCGCCGAAGTGCAGCGCTCGATGGGCTTCCAAAATGAGAAGGACCATCCGGAAGTCGCTCCTTCGCAATTCGAGATTAATTACGGCTACGGCGAAGTGGTGGCGGCCGCAGATCAGATTCAGCTCTACAAGCTGATTTGCCGGCAAGTCGCGACTAACCTGGGATTCACCGCATCGTTCCTACCCAAGCCAGTCGTGGGCGTGAACGGAAGCGGTATGCACACCAACGTTTCGATCAGCGATGGCAGCAAGAATCTTTTCTGGGACGCTAAGGGCGAAGAGAAGCTCAGCAAGACGGGCTGGTCTTTCGTGGATCGCATCCTCACTCATGGCAACGATGTCTGCCTGCTGCTGAATGCCAGCGTGAACGCTTATCGCCGGCTGGATCCGCACTTCGAGGCGCCAAATCAGATCAAGGCGTCGGCAGTTGACCGTGGTTCAATGATCCGTATTCCGATTGGCAACGAGAAGAGTATGCGCGTCGAAGTACGCTCGGTATCGCCGGATGCGAATCCATACCTAGTGCTGTACTCGATCTTCAAGACTGGCATCGACGGAGAGACCGCGAAGATTAAGAACTTGCGCCAGGCCGAGCGCTACTTGCCGGACAATATTTACGACGCACTGGCGAACTTCCGCAAATCCGAATGGACGACTGAAATCCTCGGGGAAGATGTGAAAGGACGCTACGCCGATTTAAAGCAGGCCGCCGCGGATCGCTGCCCGCGCTCTCTGGGAACGTTCGTCAAAGCGCCGGAAGTGCAGTTTCATCACGAGGTCTACAACCAGTTCCTTTGGAACCTATTCTAAGCTGCAGCAGTTCTGCCAGATCAAGCGCCCCGGCCGTAAAGCCGGGGCGTTTTACGTTTGCTCGCTTACCAGTCATACGGAACGTCAATCACCTTTAAGCAGCAACCCTTATAATTGCGAGCAACTGAAAGGACGGGCAATCCATGAAGCGCATTGTTCTTGCTCTTTTCGTCTTTGTTCCGATGTTTGTGACGCTGCACCTCGTCGCACAAGTCAATCCCTACAAAGAGGGCACTCCCGGAGTTAGCGGCTACCGCTCCGAAGTCTTGTCGGAGGTCATCGTGCAGGAGGATAAGTTTACTCGCCTCGCCGAGGCCATCCCTGCCGAGAAGTACACGTGGCGGCCTGCCGCCGATGTGCGTTCTTTCGCGGAAGTATTTCTGCACGTCTCCGCCGCAAATTACAACCTATACAAACTTGTGGGAACGCCACCACCCACCGGCCTGGATATTAAGAGTCTGGAGAAATCCACGACGGATAAGACCAAAATAATCGCGACCCTGAAAGACTCATTTGCTCACGCGCGCAAGGCGATCACCGCCATGCCCAACTCAGATCTCGATAAAAGCATGGACTGGTTTGGCGGAAAAAATACGGAACGCGGCATTCTGCTCTTCATTGTTCGGCATGGCGCGGAGCACCTTGGGCAGTCGATCGCCTATGCACGAGTCGTTGGAATCGTTCCACCCTGGACGGAAGACGCGCAGAAAAAGCAGGCAGAAACGCCAGTTAAAGAGAAGAAGTAGCCGCACCGCGGCACTGCGCGTTTGCGGGTTCCTTTCTTCGAGATTTTGCGACGCTCCAAACGAAAAACCCAGCCGCCGGCCGGGGAGTTTCGCCTCTACTTATGGTGTGAACTTATAAATGGCTCCGTCGTTCCCGCTGCCTCCGTGCACGGTCGCGCCGTAGAAGTTTCCCTTCCCGTCGAAGACCATTCCGTTATAGGCGAATCCGGGATTCGGGTCGCCCGGAAACCGATAGACGGCCTTCTCCGTCCATGTGCCGCCGCTGCCTGGTGAGATCCTGAAGATTGTTCCACAGCCGCATTTCGCGGCCCCGCCATCGCTGGTCGTCCCGTACATATTTCCTTGCCCATCGCTCACCAGAGTGCTGATCGGACTGTCGCCGTCACTGCCGCCCTTGAAGCTGTAGAGCACAGACTCGGTCCATGAGCTTCCGTTGGGTGTGAGCTTATAAACCGTGCCGACATCGTTCGCGCCAGCGTAATAGGTGGTGCCGTACAGATTTCCGCTCTTGTCGAAAATCACGCCGCCATAAGGTGACGCCCCATCCGGTTGATCCTTGAAAGAATAAAGCGTCGTGAGTTGCCACTGGCCATTGCCCTGCGCGAGTCTGAACACGTTGCCGAAGCCATTCGCTCCGCCCACCGTGTTCACTCCATACAGATCACCGGCAGCGTGGATCAGCAACCGGCTTGCTGAACCTCCCAATCCATCAGTACCTCCTGTGAAGGCGTGAATCACAATCAGCTTCCAGTTGCCGTTGGCGACAGGTTTTAACCCGTAGACGACACCGAAACCGTTTGCGCCTCCCGTAGGAGTCGTTCCGTAAAGATTTCCCTGTTTGTCGATGGCCACGGGGCTTCCCGGACCAGACCCGTCATTTCCGCCCGTGAAAGTGTGGACTACGCTTTGCGTCCAGACTCCACCAGAGTTGCTGAGCCTGTAAACCACGCCGCATCCGCCCTCACAAGATCCGCCGCCACCAGTCACAGCAGTTCCGTAAAGGTTGCTGCCCTGAGCGTCGAGTGTCACGCCTTTATAGGGCTCTCCTCCATCGGCTCCTCCCGTAAAGTTGTAGAGGACGGTGTGGGTCCAACCGCTGCTCGAAGGACTCAACTGGAAAACCGTTCCACCACCAAACGTGCCGCCCTGCACCGACGTTCCGTAAAGATTGCCGGCGCTGTCCATGACTAGTTCTGTATCCGTATATTCGCCGTCGTTGCCGCCGCCGAAACTATAAATCTGGGTAGTGCTCGCCACCACGGAGCCAGCCAGTAAAACTACAACTGGAACAAGCGATTGAAAACCGCTTATAAAACGAAATCGGAGGTTCCCCATTTTCTCCCCTTTATCGGCCCAGGGCGCAAAGAAACGCTGCCCGCACACGGCAAAACTATACCATCGAAACCTGCCCAAAACACGGCACAGGATTCCCCTGGCTGTGCTAGATTCAGAATCTTGATGGAAGCCGCTCCCACGATCTCTACCCAAGGCCTGACTCGCCGCTTCGGCGAATTGCTTGCTGTGGATGGCATCGACCTGCAAGTCTCTCCGGGACAATTCTTTGGCTTTCTCGGACCCAATGGCGCTGGAAAATCGACCACCATAAAAATGCTCACTGGTCTACTCGCGCCCAGCTCTGGAAGGATCGAAATTCTAGGGATTGATTTGACCGCGCATCCCGTAGAAGTGAAACGGCAGATCGGCGTCGTCCCGGAGGGCATGGCGCTGTTCGGGCGGCTGACCGGACCTGAGTTCCTTAACTTTGCGGGACGCATGTACGGGCTGGACCGCGAAACCACTGCCAAGCGTGCGGCGGAATTACTCGATTTCATGCAGCTTGCCGATCAGCCGAAGAAGCTGGTCACCGACTACTCACACGGCATGCAAAAAAAGCTGGCCATGGCGGCGGCCGTGATTCATGGGCCAAAGGTCCTGTTCCTGGACGAGCCGTTCGAAGGCGTGGATGCCATCGCTGCCGGAACGCTCAAGACGATGCTGCAAGGCATGATTGCGCGCGGGGCCACGATTTTTCTTACCTCACACGTGCTTGAGATCGTAGAGCGGCTGTGCAGTCACGTCGCCATCATTCATAAGGGACGGCTGGTGGCGCAGGGGTCACTCGAAGAGTTGCGCGCTGGAGTTGAGGCTCAGACGCCCGCGGGATTGGTTGATAATTCAGGCGATGGTTCGGTCAACGGCGCACGGCCATCCGGCGAAAAGATGACGTTGGAGCAGATATTCCTGCGCACCGTGGGTGGATCCCGCCCGGCAGAGCAGGAGCTTTCGTGGTTGGGATGATGCAACATGATTGAACCAATGACTACGAACAAGAGCGGCCAACTCCGGGCCATTGCGTGGCTGCGTTGGCGGCTCTTCGTCAACGGCCTGCGTAGCAAGCGAGCCAGGCTTGAGTTGCTCTCGCAAGTCATCGTATCGATCGCTTTCGCTATCGGCGGATTCGGCGGGGCGGCCGTTATGGCCGGAATGACTTTCTTCATTCTTGAAAGAGGAAAACCCGAACTGATTGCGATCCTGCTCTGGATCGTATTTTTCTTCTGGCAACTCTTCCCCATCATGGCAACCGCCTTCACCAATAACCCTGACTCTTCCGAACTGCTGCGTTTTCCACTGAGCTACCGCTCGTACTTTTTGGTGCGAATGGCCTATGGAGCCTTTGATCCCGCAACCTTTCTCGGCAGTCTGTGGTCGTTCGGAATTCTGTTGGGCGTCGGTTTCGCCAAAGCGACACTGCTGCCTTGGACGCTACTCGTTCTGCTGACGTTTGCCGCCTTCAATCTACTGTTTATGCAGATGATCTTTGCCTGGGTAGAGCGATGGCTGGCGCAGCGCCGGACGCGGGAAGTTCTCGGCATTCTGTTTGTACTGGTCATGCTGAGTCTTCAGATGATCGGTCCGCTCACGGGATACTTCGGCAGACGTGCGCGCCCGGGAGTAATAAAGTTCGTCGAGGCCATCTACCCCGCGCAGGGTATTCTTCCACCGGGCCTCGCCGCCGATGCTGTCACGCAGGCGATTTCTTCGCAATTCATGACTAGCGTCAGTTCGCTCGCACTGCTGTGCGCGTTTGCTCTGATTATTGGCTATAGCCTGCACGTTCGCCTACTGGCGCAGTATCGCGGTGAAAATTTGAGCGAAGTGGCTGCCGCGTCGGCTCTGCCGAGGGATCGGTCACTCCGGCTGGGTTGGAATCTGCCTGGATTCTCGTCTCCTGTAGCGGCGGTCTTCGAAAAAGAAATCCGCTATCTTCTCCGCAGCGGCCCCATGCTTCTGACTTTGATCATGCCCATCTTCGTGTTGGTGATCTTTCGCTTTGGGCCCATGCATTCGGTCCGGCACTCGGGCTCATTTCTTGCTCGCACGCCCGACACAGCATTTCCCGCCGCAGCCGGATATACGCTGCTCATGCTGACCAATCTCGTCTACAACAACTTCGGTGGAGACGCCGGCGGCATCCAGTTTTTTTTGGCGTCTCCGGTGAGCTTCCGCGAAATTGTGCTCGGCAAGAACCTCACGCACGCCGCCATATTGGCCGTCGAAACAATCGTGGCATGGATGGGAGTCAGTTACCTCTATGGCCGTCCAACGTTCGACGTAACCATCGCAACCCTTGCCGGGCTGCTGTTTGCTGCGCCAGTAAATTTTTCCGTGGGCAATCTGTTGTCGATCTATTCGCCGAAGAAATTGGATTACTCCACCTTCGGCCGGCAACGCGCCTCCCAGGTAACGGTGCTGATCAGCCTGGGATTGCAAATCGTCGTCGTGGGCATCGGAGCCACGGTGTTCTGGGTGGCGCGGCACTACGGCAACTCTTGGATCGCAACCGTGATCCTGCTCCTGCTCGCAGGAATTTCATTGTCGGGTTACGCGGTAGTCCTGGGGCGCATGGACCACATCGCCGAGGAGTGGCGGGAAACGCTGGTCGCCGAACTCTGCCGCGCGTAGCAGGCCAATCTCTCATAACCCTCAGTCATCTCTTAGTTGCGGAAAACACTTCACGCAGCCTAGAATGCGTTGCTCGTTAGCAAGCTAACCATTTCACACCTTGGAGGAAACATGCACGCAAGAAAGACCGTAATAACGGTCGCAATGCTCTTTGTCGGCCTGACGATGTGCTTCGCGGAAAATCCACACTTGGGGACCTGGAAGCTCGACGAAGCCAAGTCGAAGGTAAGTCCCGGGACTCAGAAAAATCTCACGGTCAGTTATGAAGCCGTTGGAGACAACATTAAGGCCACGCTGGATGGCGTCGACGGTCAAGGGAAACCGACGCATAATGAGTGGACGGGCAAGTTCGATGGCAAGGACTATCCGGTCACCGGCGATGCCACTTCCGATACACGGTCGTATAAAAAGATTGACGACCGCACCATGGAGGCAACAGCCAAGAAAGACGGCAAAGTCACACTCACCGCTCGAATCGCTATTTCAGCCGACGGCAAGACTCGCACCCTCACCACTCACTCGAGCGACTCGGCAGGCAAGAAAGTTACGAGCACTGCGGTCTACGAGAAGCAGTAACCAGGAACTGCAGTAATCATTTGGATTTCTACATCATCGATGCCCTTCGGCGGACTTTCCCGGCAAAGGGCATCGATATTTGTGGCCTTCATTAAGCCCTGCGGCGACATGAAATGTCGGAGGCGAGGCAAATGGCTCGGCTTCACTTCTTCTCTGGATTCGCCAGGAACCGGTAACCCACGCCCCGCACCGTCAACAAGTGCCTGGGTTGCGCGGGATCATCTTCGATATAGCGCCGCAGACGAACCATGAAGTTGTCGATGGCGCGCGTGTCGGTGTCTTCGTGCAGATCCCAGACCTCCTCGAGAATCTGCTTGCGCGAAACCACGCGCCCGTCGTTGCGCACCAGATGCCGCAACAACTCCGATTCCATAAGCGTCAAGTGAATGACATTTTCGGCGGTGCGCAGTTCCAGCGTGCCAAAATCAATGGTCCTGCCATCGAATGAAAATGTTCCGAAGTCGCTTACGCTGCGGGGATCTGGTGCAGCCTGAGAGGAATTTAGCGAGCCCTGAGACGAAGCGCTCGGAACACTATCCGACGGCTGGCCTGCCCGCGTCCACTGGCTGCGCCGCAGCAGTCCCTGCAAACGCGCCAGCAGAATCGACAGATCAAAAGGCTTGGGCAAATAATCGTCCGCACCCGCGGCAAAGCCTTTCAACACGTCCTCGGGGCGGCTACGTGCCGTGAGCATCAGCACGGGCACGTAATTCCGTGCAGCACGTAGTTCGGCAACCACGCTGAAACCGTCTTTGCCCGGCAGCATAATGTCTAGAACGATAACGTCGAAATTCTCTTTCTTATCGAGCAGGCGCTCCGTGGCGGCTTCTCCATCCCCTACAACTTCAGCCGAATAGCCTTCCGCCTGCAGATTGAAGCGCAGCCCCTGCGCCAGATGGGCTTCGTCTTCAACAACGAGAACACGGCTCATGCGATCGCTCTCATGACAAAGACCTCGGCAGCTCCATCGTGACCGTGCTGCCCTTGCCTTCGCCCGCACTTTCTGCGAACACTTTGCCGCCATGCTTCAACGCAATAGCTTTCACGATGAATAGGCCCAGCCCGGTTCCCTTCACATGCGCAAGCGAGCGGTGGTTGACCCGGTAGAAACGTTTGAAGATGCTTTTCACGTCGTCGGCAGCAATACCAACCCCATGATCACGCACGCTAAGGACGATTCGTTTCTCGTCCGGCACGTTTAGCCGCACGCGTACGTCAACATGTTCGCCGGAGTATTTGATCGCGTTGTCGAGAACATTGAATACCGCGGTGCGCAGATCCTCGGCGCTGCCCAGGACCCTCAGTCCCGCGCCATTGCTTGAGACCTCTTCGTAGCGAAGCGCCTCCGCGGGCAGATGGTGGCGAGTGCGCGCGGCGTCCATGCATTCGTGCACCAACTGGCGAAAATCGACTGCCGATTTGTCTCGGCCAGCTCTCTTGTCCCCTGCGCGTCCAGCGCGCAGCACCTGTTCGACCGTTTCAGTCAGGCGATCTGTGTCACTGAGCATAAGGCGGTAAAACTCCTGCTTCTGCGCTTCGGGCAGGTCGCGGCGCTGCAAGGTTTCCAGATGCAGGCGGATCGAGGCAACCGGCGTTTTCAATTCGTGAGTGACGGCATTGATAAAGCTGTCGTGCTGCTCGCTGCGGCGAATCTCGCGCAGCAGAAACGTTGTGTTTACGATCATGCCCGCGATGATCAAAGCAAAAAAGATAATGCCGAAAAACAGCAGCACTCTCAGGCGCCAGTTAAGAATGATCCATCCAACATTGAGAGCCACCGCTAGCGTAACCAGGCCAATGCCCAGGCAAAGAAAGAAAACGATCGTTCCGCGGCGGCTCGTGATGCGCATGGCGACTCGACCTGATTTTACCGCGTTCGCAGTCGAGGGCCGTCAAAACGTCGACGACAGGCGACAACTGCGGAAGACAGTCACTGGTGAATGGCGATTTTTCGCAGTCTAAGCCTTTAATGATGTCTATTATCAGCATGACTGTTCAGTGGAATCGAGTCGTGAAAAGTGTGCTTCGATTCGCCGGTCGAGGATTACTAGCATTTGCTCTGCTGCTTGCTGTTGGTCTCGGATATTCGACCGCGGATGGCTACATGACTTGGTGGTTCCGTTGTAGCAGCCATGTAGCCGTTGATGGAGTTCGAGGAGGATTTGTGGACGTCAACTGGGCACACTCCGCAGTGATAATAACCCGAACCGATTTATATCCAAGCCAATCCTATTTGGTCGGGTTGTCTGGCAAGAATGCCTTGACCCACTGCGGCGATTGGCAAGCACCACGACTGCCGGTGTTTACAATCGGCGACGTGAACCCGTCCTGTTCCTTTTTCAGCAACTGCTCAGATTCTCCCGTAGCAGACAATGCTGAGCTCTCCGCACTGACAGCGCGCCCGGGATTCGTGGAATTTCAAACTGCGCATGGCAAAAAGGTCACGGCTTCCTGGTGAACGGAGTTAACCGCTGTAGCCGAACGCTTTGAGGCAACTACTTCTTCATGGGCCGCTATGAGGGCAGCCTCCAAGTGTTCGAAAAGAAAAACCCGCCAGAAAGGCGGGTTATTAATTCCAACAACGGTGCCTGCTTAGTCGCCTGCCGCCGCGCCTTCGGGCAATACAGCGCTAATCAGCCGCCCGTTTGGCGCTGCCACTAAGCCAGTTTCGAGGTCCGCGAGTCTTACACGCTTGATGTCCCACGCCAAGCCAAGCGTCTTGAGCGCCCAGATTCCGTACCAGTTCATATCAACTTCATACCACCGAAAGCCGTGCTGCGCCGCGGTGGGATGCGCGTGGTGATTGTTGTGCCAGCCCTCTCCGAAAGTCAGCAACGCAACCCACCAGCTATTGGTCGAGAGATCGCGCGTGGCAAAACGGCGCGTACCCCAGGAGTGCGTGGCCGAATTCACCAGCCAGGTAGCGTGCAAGCCGACCACCGTGCGCATGAAGATGCCCCACATCAAAAACGGAAGGCCGCCGATCACGAATAATAGGACGCCCAACACGATCATCGGTACGTAGTGATATTTCGTAATCCAAACATGGAATTTGTCCTTGGCGAGGTCGGGAACGTAACGGGCCAGCGTGGTCGTGTCATGGTGCATGGACTTGCCCATGAGAATCCAGCCCATGTGCGCCCACCATTTGCCTTCGATCGGCGAATGCGGGTCGCCATCCTGATCAGAATACTGGTGATGAATGCGGTGGGTAGCCACCCAGAAAATCGGTCCGCCCTCGAGCGCGAGCGTGGCGCAGACCGTAATAAAATATTCAACCCACTTTGGAGTCTTATATCCCCGGTGCGTGAGCAGGCGATGGTAAGCCATGCCGATGCCCAGGCTGCCCGACACCCACCACAGGAACATGGCAACGAAGAGTGCCTTCCATGTGAAGAAGAAAAGCGCCGCTATGGCTCCCACATGAAACAGCCCCATAAAGATTGCGGTCACCCAATTGATTTCACCGTTTGCAGCTTGTCGTTTTTCCAGGCTTTCCAGTTGCATGTCCAAAGTCGGCCCCGTTCCCGTTGTTCTTGTGAGGTCGAGCCTTGAATGGCTCGCCCATATTTAACCTACCAAGAGATCGGGCCAACCACTGTAATACTTGTGTAATAGCGGATATTAGGGCATTACGGAGGTATTAGAACCAAAAAAAGGCGCGGCCAAAGGGTCGCGCCCTCTACCAACCAGCCGAAATCCGTTTCGCGCTTCAGGCGCTTTTCGGCATGGGCATCTCTCTCATCTCTTTATCCATTTCTTCGGGTGACATGTCGCGCTTGTGCGTCGCAATCGACCACTTGTGACCGAAGGGGTCGGCCAGCCTACCGTAACGATCGCCCCAGAACATGTCGCTGACCGGCATCTCAACGTTCGCTCCCGCCTTAACCGCGCGATCAAAGGCTGAGTCAACATCTTCGACATAGATATGCAGCCCCATGCCGGACCCGCCAGCGGATTGCGGCGAAAGAGATCCAAATTGCGGGAATTCGTCAGCCAGCATAAAAATGGAATCGCCGATGATCAACTCGGCGTGCATCACCTTGCCGTCCGGCGCGTTCATTACGCCTTTTTCCGTTGCGCCGAATGCCTGCTTGTAAAACTCAATAGCGCGGGCAGCGTCGCGAACCGTCATGAAAGGAGTGAGCGTGTGATAACCCTGCGGAATCGCTTGAACAGCCATGTTTGGCCTCCAAAGGGGGAAATTTCCTGCAGCCGAGAGCTTATACCAAATCACTGGGATGGTTTGTCAAAACAGTGTTACAGCGGGCGAGGTTCAGAGAACGGGTTTTTAGAAGAATCGAGTAACGCCCTCTTTGAGCACCACAACGCGGTCTTCGATTCCCGCCGTGCGGGCCTCCTGGTCGAGCAGTTGCAGTGGCTCGTCGACCGGCTCGTGCGACAGACGAAAGGTTCCATAGTGCATCGGCACCATCCAGCGCGATTTCAAATCGAGGAAGGCTTGGGTCGCGTCGGCCGGATTGGTATGCACATTGCGAAAGCTTGCCGGATTGTATGCGCCGATGGGCAGCAGTGCCAGTTCGGGCGACAAGCGGCGTCCGATCTCGCGGAAGCCCGCGAAATAGGCGGTGTCCCCGGCGTGGTAAACCGAATGCTTCCCCGCCTGCAATACATAGCCGCCGTAGCCGCGGTGCGAATCTTTAAGAATTCGCGCTCCCCAGTGCCGCGAAGGAACGTGCGTCACCGTCAAACTGCCATGCCGCGAACTCTTCCACCAATCAAGTTCGATGATTTCGGAGAAACCCAGATCCGAAACCAGATCGGTGACATGGCTGGGAATGATTATTGCCGGTGCCGTTCTTCGTGTGCGCAGATTATTTTGCACGATAGCCCGCAGCGACGGCCGGTGCAGATGGTCAAAATGCGCGTGCGTTACCAGCACCACATCAATGGATGGCAAGTCGCGCACGCGAAGTCCCGGACGCCGCAACCGCTTCAGGACAAAAAGCCAGCGCGCGAAGTTCGGGTCTATCATCACGTTCTGCCCGCCCAACTGCAGGAAAAAGCTGGAATGCCCGATGAACGTAACCCCTAACTGTCCGTTGGAAACAAGCCGAGGCTTATGGGTCTCGCCGCAGAGTGGAGTCACGGCTGAGTGCCGCACCAGACGCCCGAACTGCGAGGCGCGTTTGCGGAGAGCCGGATTGCGAAGTGTTGCTTTAATCATCCTTACCGATTCTAGTTATTGGATGACTTCTGCGAGCCACACGCAACATTTTAGTTCAGTTTACTTACAAGCGTGCGTAATTCCTGCGATTCCCCCCAACCTTATGATTTCCCGGGAAGACCTAGGAGAGTCGGAATTAAGGCGCACAAATAAAGCCGCCAGCCGGATGCCAGCGGCTTGATCGAAACGAAAAAACTATTGCCCCGAAGTGTTCACAATCCAACGCGAACGCGGAATCTCCCTCTTGCCTTCGTCGTCGTAGTAGAAGTGCATTTCGTGGTCGGATTTCGCGCCTGCCACCGGCTTATCGGCAAGCCCGCTGAATCTTGGTGCGCTGCCAGCCGCCGGCAGTGGGGCTTTCGTCGTGTACATCGATTCTGCCAGCGTGGTGCCGGTCGGCGTCTTCGCTACGGCAAATACTCCGAACGGATTGCCGTTCACGTAAGAAACTCCAATATAATCGGCAACCATCGGTCCGTTGTCAGAAACCGGAAGCCATGACAACCGCATCGGTCCGGCGATCTGTGCTCCCGCCGTCCAGGTGGAACCGCCATCGGATGATGTGACAAAGCCAACATCCAGCTGACAGGTTTTCGCGGTGCAATTCGAGACGGGATAGTAGTAATAAACAATCGTCATGTGCGCCGTGCTGCCCGAGGTTGCCGGATCAATCCCGATGCCAGGAAGAAAATGATCCACCGTGCTCGTCGTCGGATCGATTGGAATTCGGGTCACCGCGCTCCACGTTTTGCCGTCTGAAGAAGAACTCATCACGATATCGTTTGACGCGCAGCTCTTGCGGAAGCGGCAATCCGACCACGCCACAAACACCTTGCCCGCGCCATCAATGGCAGCGGACGGAAGATTCGGATTCCGTATTCCACCTGCATCGAAATGGCTGTCGATGCTGGCGATGGCCTGGCTCTTTCCCCAGCTTGCTCCGCCATTGGTAGAGCTGAACACGTCGATGCCGCCACCTTGAAATGGCACAATCACCGTGCCATTCGGTTGCACAAGCGGCTCACCGCCCAGCCCTCCAGCGTGGTCCGAAGAGGCCAGTCCTTTGCCCCAGGTTTGTCCGCCGTCGCTTGATACGCTCATCAAGACATCGCCGGTACCGTACGCCTGGTCCCATTCCGTATAGCAATTGCCATAGTAAAGACTGCTTGGCGTGTTGTCGCAGACTGTCCAGTTCTTGTCGTCAAGATGAGTTTTATCGATGTTGATGGGATTTCCCCAGGTTAATCCATCGGGCGAACGGCTTACCGCAACATCGCCGATAAATTGCGCCCCGCCGTTCAATCCCACCAGCGGCAGCGTGGAAATCAACCACTCCCCGTGTTTCGCATCGTAGGCCACTGACGGATCGGCGGCCGCGCCATAAGTCCCGCCTTCATAGTTCACGGTGAGCCCGGGAAGGCTTCCGTGTGTCCAGCTCACGCCGCCGTTGGTCGAAGTCGCGAACCCCACATCGGCGCTGCCCCATCCGATCGACCCCGGCCGCCGGCCCACGTGAAACGTGCTCACAATCGTGTTGCCCCAGGCAAACATATCGGGCTCGACTTCCGTCATGTGATCGCTATCGCTATTGGTGAACATGTCCTGGCTGATTTTCACCACACCCGATTGCGCCGCTGCGGGCAAGACAAAAAGAAAAATCGCCAGCGCGAGCATAGCGATGAGGAGAGAAAATGAAGCGCTTCTATCGGGGGAAACGGGGAGCCTGTTCTTCATCGAAGATGTCCTTAGATTCTTAGGGAAGTTCAATTTCGCAGGGGTTGACGCGGAACCAACCGTGACCTGAAATCGATCCGGCCTTGACCGCGTCTTCGAAACTATACCGGGTAGTTGATCGGGTGTCGATGTGAATGTTCTTGCACAGGGCGACGACTGACCGCAAAGCAAGAACCAGATTGCAAGTACTCCTTTCGCCGAGTGTCGCAGGCCTTCTAATTTTCCGTACGTGGAGAAACGAGCCCGCAGCTAGTTTGCTTGACCTTGATCCTCTCGCTCATATCTAATTCGTAAGTTGCTTTCATCGCGAGGAGAAGTGCGTAAATGCGCGTAGCTTTCTTGGGTCTTGGAATTATGGGGCAGGCCATGGCCACGAATCTGGTCAAAGCTGGCCACGAAGTAACCGTATGGAACCGCACGCCGGGCACGCTCGTGGAGGACGCCGGCGTGGCCCCCACTCCCGCCGCGGCGGCGCAGGGAGCCGAAGTGGTTTGGCTCTGCGTTTCCGACACTGCTGCGGTCGAGAAGATTTTGTTTGGCCCCGAAGGTGTGGAGCGGTCGCTGGCCGACGGCATGATCATCGCCGATTCCAGCACGATTTCACCCTCCGCCACAGTGAAATTTGCCGAGCGTGTTCGCGGCAAAGGAGTGGCTTACGTCGACGCTCCCATGACCGGATCGAAGATCGGCGCCGCCAATGGGACCTTGATCTTCATGGTTGGCGGAGAGGGAACGACCATCGAACGACTCAATCCCCTGTTCGCAGCAATGGGCAAAAAGATTTTCCGCATGGGCGAGACAGGCAAGGGACAAGCCACCAAGCTCGCGATGAACCTGCAGATTGCCCTCATCTTCGAAGGCTTCGCCGAGGCTCTCACGCTGGCCACCAAGCTGGGCATTGATCCAAAGCAACTCGTCTCGCTGATCGAGGCCACCATGGTGCGTTCCGGAGTCGTGGAATACAAAGCGCCTTTCGTCCTGCAGCGCGACTTCACTCCCAACTTTCCGCTGCGCCTCATGCACAAGGATATTTTGCTCGCGCTCGAAGCCGCGAAAGAAGCCCGCGTAAAGTTGCCGGGGCTTGAAACAGTGGAAGAGGTTTACGAAATGGCCACGGAAGATGGCCATCGCGACCTCGACTATGCCGCGACTTTAACTCTGCTAGAAAAGTGGGCGGGAGTGCAGGTGAAAGGCGAAGCAGCCTAACTTCTATGTCTCACGTTGTGACAAGCCGGGTTCGGCTGTGGACGCGGTCGAGGCCGGCGGGCCTATTCCAGATCGGCCCTAGTACGCCAGGAGAATCCTCAAGTCGCGTACGTTGTTTCCAGTTGGGCCGGTCTCAATCGAATCGCCAAGCGCGCGAAACAACGGATACGCATCAAACTTCTCGAGTGCTACTCGGACATCAAGCCCTTTCGACTGTGCACGCTCCATCGTAGTCCCATCCACGACCGCTCCCGCTGCTGGGCTGTTCCCATCGATACCATCGGTCCCAGCGCTGAGCACCGCGATATTCTCCCCCGCAATCCTCGCAGCGCATGCCAGCGCAAATTGTTGATTGCGTCCGCCGGTTCCACCGTTCGTAACTTTGACCGTCACTTCGCCGCCAGAAATCAGGCATACACGAGCAGCCTGTTTTCGCAACTCACGGAACCGCTTTAGTAAATGCTCCGCAGCGGCCTCGTAATCCCAGTCATCGCAGGAATTATCCACATGCACGGCGAAGCCCGCACGTTTGGCTGCGACACTGGCCTGCTCCACCGCGGACTGATTGGATAGAATCGTCCACCAACGCGAACGATGAAATGCCTGATCGTCCGACTTGGGCGTTTCGTCAAGCGCACGGCGCTCGAAAAGCTCGCGAGTAGAATGCGGAAGCTGCGGCAACAATCCATACTTCTCAGCGATGCGATAACAATCCTCGGCGGTGGTCGAGTCGGGCATCGTCGGTCCGGATGCGAGAGCATCGGGAGTCGCGTCGGGAACGTCCGAAACCAGCAGTGAGACCTGCTGTGCCGGAAAGGCAGCCTGCGCAAGCCGGCCGCCTTTGGTGGCCGAAAGATGTTTGCGGATCGCGTTGATTTCCGCGATCGGTGCGCCCGAATGTACGAGCGCACGATAGGTTGCCATGAGATCGTCGAGAGAAATTTCTTCGTCGCTGGGCTTCTCGACGATTGCCGAGCCTCCGCCGCTCAGCATGAAAATGACGAGCGACGCCGCGGTTTGCGCATCGAGAGCCTTGCGAATGGCATCGGCCGCGTGAATGGATTCCGCATTAGGCGTGGGATGCCCGCCGCGAAAATAGCGAAAACCGCGAACCTGCGTGGAGGGCTCGACCGAACTCGCTACAATGCCCTCAAAAGAAGATTCTCCTACCTGCTCCGCCAGCGCCTCAACCATCGTGTTTCCGGCCTTGCCGATCGAGACAACCAGCACGCGCGAATAAGCGTGCAGGTCGTAGAGGTCCGCGCGGACTCGGAGCACTCCGCGCTCGCAATGCACGTGCCTCGAAAACGCACCGGGAATCGACGCCTCGGCCAGAGCCTGACGAAAGATCTCCACTGCAGTGTCACGTATTTGTTGGGAGTGGTTTTCGTAAGTGCGGCTCGCGGACATAGCCAATGATTATAAAGATCCGGATCTAGCTGAGAGCTGATGGTGGAGGGCTGACGGCTTCCTTCACCCAGCCTTCAACCGTCTCTCTCAACTCGCGCAATCGTCCTTCGAAGAAATGATCCGCGCCTTCGATTAAGAACAACTTCTTCGGCTCCGGTACCAATGCAAACAGAGCTTCCAATTTCGCTCGTGGACCAAACTGATCGCGCGCCCCACTGACGAACAGTTTCTGTTTGGCGCAGTCGCGCAGAAAATCAAATGTATAGATCCGCGGTGTTTCCGCATCGGCAGCCACAGGACCCACTGGAGTACCAACGCCAATTAGCGCCTTCACCCGCGTGTCTGCGCACGCTGGCCGCAACCCCACCGCGGCTCCGAAAGAGAAGCCGGCGAATATCATGGGCAAGTGAAACTCGCTGTCGAGCCAGTCGAGTGCGGCGCAAACATCGTCGGCTTCTCCGTTGCCATGATCGTGTTCGCCGTGGCTAAGTCCCGCGCCACGAAAATTGAAGCGCAGCACCGGAAACCCAAAACTGTTCAGCGCCTTCATGGTGTGAAACACAACTTTGTTATGCAGCGTCCCGCCAAACAGCGGATGAGGATGGCAGACCACCGCCGCATGCGTCGCGTTCTCCGCGCCCGCATTGAGCAGTGCTTCCAGCTTCCCCGCCGGACCTTCGAGGAAGAATGAACGAATCGTTGAACTCTCGTGCACGGAATTCAGATTACATGATTCGCCGCGAGTCGTGAGAACTGAGTCGCGAGCTTTCAGCATGCGAGATCTGCGCTTCTAGCCTCTGGCCTGCCTCGAATTTCGAAGCTCCAAAGCCGAAACGCGCTTCTTAGTTTATGCTTTTGCTATGGACGCCATCACGCTCACCCGGCAACTTGTCGACATCGAATCGATCACCGGTAACGAAGCAGCCGTCGGGAACTACCTGTACGGAGAGCTGTGCCGAGTCGGCTATCAAACCCGCAGAATGCCCGTCGAAGGCAACCGCTTCAACATCTACGCCACGTCGCCCGACCAGCCTCATCCAGCGATTGTCTTCTCCACCCATATGGACACGGTTCCGCCGTTTATTCCTTCGTCGGAAGATGCGACGCGCATTTACGGTCGCGGCTCATGCGACGCGAAGGGCATTATCGCCGCACAAGTCGCCGCCGCGGAACGATTGCGCCAGGAAGGGGTTTACGTTGGACTTCTGTTTGTCGTGGGCGAAGAGCGCGACAGCCTGGGCGCGAAAATTGCGAACGAATATGCGGCAAAGCAACATGCGGAGAATCCGCAAGCGCAACGCTGCAAGTATCTGATCAACGGAGAACCAACGGAGAACCATATCGCGCTGGCTTCAAAAGGCACGTTGCGCGCAGAGGTTACGGCTTCCGGACGCATGGCGCATTCGGCCTATCCCGAGCTTGGAGAATCCGCCATCGACAAGCTCATTGCGGCTCTCGCGCGGTTGCGGGCGATGCCGTTGCCGTCTGATCCGGAGATTGGTCCGTGCACGCTGAATATTGGATTGATCGGAGGCGGTCGCGCGACCAACGTGATTCCCGATTACGCACACGCGGACTTGCTCTATCGTCTGGTGGGTCCTGCGCAAGATCTGCGGCGGCAGATTCTCGAGACTGCAGGAGCTGAAGTTAAAGTTACATTTCCGCTGGAGATCCCCTTCGTGCGCCTGCGCACGGTGGACAGTCTGCCGGCGATGATCGCTAAGTTCACCACCGACATTCCCAACCTAACGAACTGGGGCGAGCCGCTGTTGATCGGTCCAGGGTCGATTCACGTCGCGCATACCGATGGCGAGTACATCGAGAAACGGCAGCTCGCAGCGGCGATTGATCTTTACTGCAGAATTGGAACTCAGCTGCTGGCTACTGGCTCATAGCTTCCGGATCTTCGTCACTCAGAAGGAGGAGACCTTCTATCTATGAATAGTTATAAGCTGTTGTAACTTGCTTGTTAACGGCGAGTAAGCTTCGTCTTCAGTAATGATTAACTGACTCTAGTTTACTAGCGAATTTTTGGCTTACAACCTTAACTTACTCCAGCGCTTCTTATTACCCTGGGAGAAGCGCTCTGTTCCTGTTGCTCGACATGAATTGCTTTGACCTATTCCTCTCCAACTAGTACGATCCACGGGATTGGCTCGTGCGTCATTTCGTTCAACATGTTCGAAGGAGGCTAACTTGAAAAAGACCAAGAAACTCGGAATCAAGAAGATAACTCTGCGAAATGTAGATGAATCTGGGTTGGATGCAGTAGCGGGCGGTAACACCGGCGACACCTGTGATGGGACGTGCTATGTCACCTGTCCTAAGACCTGCTCCGTCTTACCACCTACGAAACCGGGGCCACAGCGCGCGGGCTTTTGCTGATTATTGGATTGTGTAACCTGACAAGCAAGGAGTCTCGAGGAATCTAACCAAGGGGCTCCTTGTTGCAAAGGCGAAGCCGAATCCTCAGGCGCTTGGGCGAGGAGACTCGTCGTTTTCAGCTGCTAAAATTCATTGCTTCGCCCATTTGTCCTTGTACTCTTGTTGGGAGACTGCCACGGCGCCGTTGGCTCCGGGCACGTAAATGTCGTCTCTCACGCTCGTCTTGAGATCGTAGGTGTGGTATTTATCCGGGGCTCCGATTTCGCCGATCAGGAGCTCCATCTTTAACCCTTCTTTTTTCCACTTGGCGGCATAATGCGTGTCCCCAACGGTCCGTGGGAAATGCTCGTTGGCGGTATAGCTGAAATCGAAGCCGCGGATGGAGTCGCTATCCCTGATGTCGCCCCGTCCCCACCCGTTCACGGTGCCGTAGCGGCGCACCACGGGGTCGGCGGGCCGCTCCCAATGAGATTCAATTACTTGGATTTGCAGAGGATAGTCCGCCGGGTTCTTCCCCGCCAGAAGAACGACTGAGAACAAAAACGGAAAAGCTACGGCCAAGGCCACTCTTCGCATTCTTCACCTCACTCAGGCGATATCTGGCCCTGTATGTTAAAAGAGCGGCTAACGCTTTGCAATGCGAGAATTGTCCCTATGGACCATCCGAGTGGAGGAATCTAGATTGCCGCCTCTGAGGCGGCGCCGGTACTTCTAGTGCGTCGATATTCGGATACGCTAGCACGGCTGGATGGAGTCGCAAACGAGGGATCTCGTTTTATTTGGATGAGAAAAGCTTTGTCATTCATATAACAATATATATAAATTATTTTGACTTGCTTATTATCGGCGAGTAAACTTCGTCTTGTACCTTGGGCCCCTGTTGTGAATAAGTCAAAGGAGGCTAAAGTGAAAACTACCAAGAAGCTCGAAATCAAGAAAGTAACCCTGCGGGACATAGATGAACCTAAGTTGGATGCAATGGCAGGCGGTATGACTTACATCTACGGTACCAGCTACTGCACCGCAGGTCCTCAAACTTTTTGTACCTGCGAATTGCCGACTGCTAACTCTGATTAACCGAGGAAATCGGGGTCCCTGAGAATTTTGTGGGGGGCCTTTTTATTGGTACGAGAAAACCGTTTCTCATATATGAGAAGCACTAACTTGTGTTGACCAGCCCCTTTGCCCCGACTAAGCTTTATGTTGTGTCTTGAATCTCTAAGTTTAAGGAGGCTAACGTGAAGAAGACTAAGAAGCTCGCAATCAAGAAAGTAACCCTGCGGAACATAGATGAACCGACCTTGGATGGGGTCGCAGGTGGGTTATTGCTCACCAATTATGTTACCTGCCTTAAGACCTGTTCGGGACCGCCTAATGAGAAGCTAGGGCAGCAACGTTAGGGGTGTGCTGATTAAATGGATGTGTCATCTGACGAGCGGGAGGCTTGAGAAATTTATCTGCACGGCTCCTTTTGTTACTATGGACCTCACTTCCATTCGAATTGCTTTGACGGGGTAGCATTAGACTGGCGCAGGTACTTCTAGTGCGTCGATATTCGAATACGCTTTGTCATAACGATACTTATAACTTATTTTGACTTGCTTGTTACCGGCGAGTAAACTTCGTTTTGTACCTTGGGCCCCTGTTGTAAATCAGTTCTAAGGAGGCTAGAGTGAAAACTACCAAGAAGCTCGAAATCAAGAAGGTAACTCTGCAAGATCTGGATAAACCTAAGTTGGATGCAATGGCAGGTGGGGGAACCGTCCTATGCACACGCGCAGACCTCAGCTGTGGCGTGAAGTTTACTTGTCTATGCAATACGGGCCGCTCTTGTGAATCAGTCTAAGGAGGCTATCACGTAGTTAATCGCAGGTCACGTAACTTTGCTTATCCGTAAAGCTGGGCCCCCTAGAACTCTAGTATTTAGCGGGGCCCATTTTATTGCCATAGCCGCAGTCATAACCTACACAATTTTGGCGGAATCCTGTGGCTGTCGGATGTGGCGCACCTCCGTAACCGATTACACTTGAACCAAGCGATTTATATAAAAGGGCGGAATCCAGGCTGCGTCCTAAGTTTTATTCATATAACAATATATATAACCTTATTTTGACTTGCTTCTTACCGGCGAGTAAACTTCGCCTTGTACCTTGGGCCCCTGTTGTCTTGCAGAGTTAGCTTCTTGATTTTGAGCTTCTTGGTAGTTTTCACTTTAGCCTCCTTAGACTGATTTACACCTAGATGAACCTACATTGGATGCGATGGCAGGCGGCTCCGGCTTCGCCCACTTGCATTACTTGCGTCAAGACCTGTCCCGGGCGAGAAACTTGTCCGCCCGACGGGCTGACTGCTTGGATTGTGTCACTGGGCAAGCCGAGGGGCCTGAGGAATCTATCCAAACGGGCCCCTTAGCTGGCCAATCCGAACCAACGCTAATTGTGGCTGATCTTGCGGCGGCGGGATGTGGTGCGCTCCGAAGCCTACTCTGCCGCCTTGGCCTTCGCTTTTTTCGTTTCGTCTTGGAGTCATTCACAATCTCGGCCACCTTATGAAACTGTTCGCTGTCCTTCTTCAACATCGAATAGTCCACGTCGGAATAGTTATTTCTCAGCTCCGCCATCACATAAGAACGACGCGCTCTATTCCAACTCGACGTGATCGGCCTGATTTTTCAGAGAACGTGTAAGGACGCGGAAAAGCCCAGTCCGGCTACTATCATATCGGCTAGACTTAAGTGATGACCACCTCCACCCTTAACTCCCTCGCCCGCGCTTCGTCTGCTTACCTACGATCCGCCATGCATCAGCCTATTCAGTGGCACGAATGGGGTGAGGAGGCGTTTGCTTCGGCACAGCGTGAGAATAAGCCGATGCTGCTCGATATTGGCGCGGTCTGGTGTCACTGGTGCCATGTGATGGATCGCGAGTCGTATGACGATCCGGAAGTAGCGGCGATTGTGAATGAGCATTTCATCGCGGTGAAGGTGGATCGGGATGAGCGTCCGGATATCGACAGCCGCTACCAGGCTGCGGTGAGCGCGGTCAGCGGGCAGGGGGGATGGCCACTTACGGCATTTCTTACTTCCGATGGCAAGCCGTTTTATGGCGGGACATACTTCCCACCCCAGGACGGATATGGGCGTCCCAGCTTCAAGCGCGTGCTGCTAAGCATTGCCAACGCTTACAAAGAAAAAAACGGCGACGTGATGGAGCAGGCGAAGATGGTCGAGACCACAATCGAGCAGAACGAGTCGTTCGCCGGACGCAGCGGGCGGGTTTCGGCGGGCATTATTGCTGCGATTCAGAAATCGGCTTTCAGCATGTTCGATGCGCAGCATGGCGGGTTTGGGCATGCTCCGAAGTTTCCGCATCCTTCGGCGCTGGATTTGTTGATTGAGAGGTATGCGCGGAAGTCAAAATCCCCACCTTCTCGCACAGAGCGCGAGAAGGATGGGGCACCCGCTGTCCCCACAAATGCTGAACAGCTTCGCAATGTGATCGTCACCACGCTTGAGCATATGGCCAACGGCGGAGTCTACGATCATTTGGCGGGCGGATTTCATCGCTATTCGGTGGACGAGCGCTGGGTAGTGCCACACTTCGAGAAGATGTGTTACGACAACTCCGAACTCCTGAAGAATTACGTTCACGCTTATCAGGCGACCGGCTCAGAGTTTTTTGCCGGCGTGGCGCGCGACATTATTCGCTGGATGGACGAGTGGCTGAGCGACCGCGACCACGGCGGTTTTTATGCTTCGCAGGATGCCGATATCAATATGGACGACGATGGTGACTATTTCACATGGACGCTTGATGAGGCGCGCGCCGTCTTGAGCGAAGAAGAAGCGCAGGTGGCGGCGCTGCACTATGACATCAACGAAGTCGGCGAGATGCATCACAATCCAGCGAAGAACGTGCTTTTTGTGCGCGCTTCGATCGAAGAGATTGCGCGGCGGATGGGCCTGAGCACCGAGCGGGTGCAAGAACTCCTTGCCTCGGCGAAGAAGAAAATGTATGCCGCGCGGCTGCAACGGCCCACACCTTACGTCGATAAGACAGTCTATGTGGGATGGAACAGCATGTGCGTGAGCGCATATCTGGAAGCCGCGAAAGTGCTGGGGTTGGAGAGTGCGCGAAGGTTTGCGCTGCGGTCCTTAGATCGGATTCTGGCCGAGGCCTGGAAGCCGATGGTAAAAAGCAAGGAGGAGAGAGTCCGCGCTGGGCAACTGTTGCATGTGGTCGCTTATTCCGATCCGAAGGCGGAACACCGGGAAGTTTCCGGCTTGCTCGACGACTATGCTGCGACGGCGCTGGCCTGCCTCGATGCTTATGAGGCGACGGCCGATCTCAGCTACTTCAAGTTCGCGCGGACGATCGCCGACGCGATGATCGCCAGATTTTTCGATGCGGTTTCCGGAGGGTTCTTCGACGCTGGACCGGCAGCGGATGGAAAGAGTTTAGGTGTGCTATCGACTCGCCGCAAGCCGTTGCAGGATTCGCCGACGCCGGCAGGAAATCCGATGGCAGCGATTGCGCTGCTGCGGCTGCACCATTACACCGGGGATGCCGCGTATCAAGACCGGGCCGAGCAAACGCTGGAAGCTTTTGCCGGAGTGGCCGAACAGTACGGAATATTTGCCGCGACCTATGGAATCGCGGTGATTCATTTGTTGGAGAGTCCGGTGCAAGTGGTCGTGATCGCTGGGGAGGGATCCGCGGATTCGGCAAACGACCTGGCAGCCGTGGCCACCGCCGGCTTCGCCTTCAACAAAACCACGCTGCGGCTCACGGCGAGCCAGGCTGTCGCTAAAAATCTTCCTCCCGCGTTGGCGGAAACCATTCCGAATTTGCCGCAGTTGCGCTCGGGCAAATCGTTCGCGGTGCTGTGCTCCGGTTCTGCATGCCAGCCGCCGGTCAGCGATGCTGCGGAGTTGCAACGCGCCTTGCAATCCGCACTTGAGAAGCCTTCTTAATATGTCGTCCCGATGTGAATCTGTCGTCGATTAGAATCTGTCGTCCCGGTCAACGTCTGTCGTCCCGAGCGAAGCGAGGGATCATGGTTCTTCTTGCCGCCGGCAAGAACCAGGATTCCTCGCTCCGCTCGGAATGACAACTGGGGGAAGACGGAATGACAAGAGCGGGGAACTTGGAATGACAAGAGAAACAAAAAAATGACAGGGAAACAAAACAGGGCTGACGGTTTATGTATGAAAGCCCGTCAGCCCAAATATAGCGAGCCCAAGGGTTCGGCCCGTTACTACTGGTTACTTTGGTGACCTTGCGGCGACCAAGTTTGTCCGATGAAATGTTCCTTCATCGTTGGTGCAAATGGACGAGCGACGTTCATTTGCCCAGCATTGTTAGTTGTGGTGGGCGCTTAGTACTGCCCATACCTCCGTCCGGGGCGGGACCCTGCGGAACGGCGGCAGATGCGTAAGTGCCTACTAGTCCAAGCATCAGGACCGAAATCCTGATTATCTGCTTCATGGGTGTTCTCCTACCGCGCCGCTAGCTTTCCCAAATCGGGACCAAACGACGCGGGGAGAATTATAAGGCACGAGTCAAGTCCTTTTGCAAGTATGACCTAGGCGGCACACGCCCACTAGCCCTTTTTTCGCCACGATCATTCGCTCTGACCGTCCCTTGACTTTCTTGTAAATACAGTAAAATCTGTAGGTTACCAAAGTAACCGCGATGGGCGCGTGTCGGAACCCTAGAAGGGCGTTGCTCCAAATAAATATTTCGTAAAAATGCGGGATTTCGCCAGTTTGGACGGAAACGCGGAAAGCGGGCAACTTAACCGAGGGACTTTGAGCCGGCCTTGGCCGACAACGCAGAACCACTTCGTGGGACCGCTGCAGAGGCAAGTCCGTGACTCTCTTCCGTGACGACTGACGAGATCGGTGTCCGGGATAGAGCACGGTCCACCATATCTTCGAACATGGGGATCAAAGAGTCCGCCGGGAGTGGATGATGAATGTCGGTCAGCCCCTGCTCCCATCGTTGTGGGCGCAACAAGGCCGACCCGGCTTCGCGGGCAGGACTCTTGGCCAATGTATAGCCCAACCAAATGAGCAGTGCGCTGTTGTACGCGACCATATTAACCACACTCATCGAAACGTCGCTCAGGTGGTAGCCCGCCCACGTAGCGTTTACCGCTAATTCCACCATGGCAAAAGTACCGAAGCCAAGGGCGATGCCGAAGCTGTGCTGCCTTCGGCTCACTCCCAAGTAGCGAGCAAAAATCAACAGGAAGAGAACCATTCCTACCTGAATAATGCGCACGCAACGTTGGGCGGTCATGACGGCCTGGACTAATGGCTGGGTATCTGACGATCTCGTGGAAACCGATACCACGCCTGCAACCAGGAGCATCACCAAGCCTGCCCACTTGAATAGAACCCTGCCTAGGTCTCGCAATGTGTGGAACGGCCGGAACACGTCGAGAAACGCCTCGTAGATGACCATGAAACCCAAAGCAACGCTGACTGCTACGTTTAGCCAGAAAAGATAAAAATAACCGGAGTAGTCATACCAGTAGGCCGGAAAAAGCGCCCCAAAGATTAGAATCTGCGTAACGATATAAGCGAAGAAATACTTGAATGTGCGGTGCAGTCCGCGACGAATCATGATGGCGGTCACCGCCGTCTGCAGGACCGGGTGCGTGATCCACAGAGCGTAACAAAGAATCTTGATTTTTTCGCTCATCCGAAAAACTTCCCTAAATCCTGAAACGGCGCTGCCGGCCATCAGCGCCCAACGTCGCGAAATGCATTAGTAAAGAGTGGTTCAGCGTTATTAGAGAAGTTAAATGTTTTGGCACACGGGTTCAATGCACTCAGGTAACCGAAAGTAACGTTACCTTCGGGCCATGGCGGCGTGGTTGGGGAAGCTTTCGAAAATGAAGATGCCAGCGACGGGCTCTACCTGTCGCCGGGATTTTCTCCCTGGGATGGTGGATTGCGAGCCAGAATGTTCAGCCTGCCCAGCCTCCGCGAAATTTGGGCGGAGGTAAATTTCAGCGCCTTGATATTTTCGTTCAGTTCGCTCTCGAGCATGCTTAATTCCTTGTAAATAGCCGACGACGGCGCGACCTGAGAGCGCGACAGATCAAAGTCTATCGTCCCCTCGAAAACCGGGGCCGAAGAATCCGGAGGCAAGGGATGATGAATATCGATCAAATTTTGCTCCCATCGCTGAGGCTGTGGCAGCGGATGCACAACTTCGCGGGCCGGACTCTTCAATGTGTATCTCAGCCAGATGAGTAGCGCACCGATGTAGGTCGACACATTGACCAGGCTCACCGAAACGTCGCCCAGGCGATAACCCGCCCAGGATGCGACCAGGGGCCAGCTCCACTACTGCGAGGGTTGCGAACCCCAAGGCGATGCCGAAGCTGTGCTGCCGCCAGTTCACGCCCATGTAACGGGCAAGAATCAGCAGAAAAAGAGCCATCCCGACCTCAACGCTGCGGACGCAAGTCCACGCGGTCATGATTGCCTGCGTCAACGCTGTATCCGGGAACCTCGTGGAAACGGCTATCACACCCGCCACCAAGCACATAACCAAGAGCGCCCACCTGAAGGCTACCGTTCCCAGGTCGCGTAACGTGTGGAATGGCCGGAACACATCGAGAAAGGCTGCGCGAATCGCCATGAGCCCAGAGCCGCACCCGACTACGGCATCGAACGCAGACACGTAAAAATAGGCGGGTCCCAGTACAGATACATCGGAAAAAGCACAACAAAAAAGCAGTATCTGAGCGATGATGTAAACGAAGAACCACCTGTATGCGCGGTGCTGGGCCGCGACGAAGCATCACGATGGGCAATCGCCGTCTGCAGGACGGGATGGGCGGTCCAGAGCGTGTAGCAAATAATCCTAATTCTTTCGCTCCATCGGCACAATTCCTGGGCACTTCGAGGGAGTATGGCCGGGCAAGAACCCAACTTCGCAGACACCAAAATACACCTTCAGCCCAGGCTTGCGAAAGCGGATCGTGGCGCCGCTTTCTAGGCGTCGGGGACCGAGTAGATGTAGGCGCGCATCATGCGCACTTCGTCATCCTTCTCGTTCAAATCGTGCAGCAGAATGTCGCGCAACGAAACCATCCCAACCAGCTCTCCTTCGTAGCAGACAGGCAGGTGACGGAAGCCGTTTTGCCGCATCAGGGCCATGCAATTTTCCAGCTCGTCGTTCGTACCGATGGAAACCGGATCGCCGGTCATGACTTCCGCGAGACAGGT